>R21__coassemble_261_pt1 | contig 45033 bp, 41 predicted proteins | sample R21__metabat2_high_PE_008 | metagenome-assembled genome bin R21
AGGAATCAGTCCTTATACTCGGTTTAAATTGTCCAACAAAGTGGGTTCACTTCAATTAGTGCGGGGCTTGTTTTATGCCTGAGTCTTAAACCGGTAGAGCAGGTAATATTCGTTCCAGTAATTCAGCGTTCTGTTCTTGTCTATCAGTTCCAAACGGTCATTAGGCTGGACCTCGGGGACATATACAACGGTGCCTTCGCGGAAGAAGCCGGAAACAAGGACTTTGCCGTCTTTGATCGTAGGGAGATACTCATTGCATTTAACGTAATAGATGTTGCCGGTAAATCCGTTTTCCTTAATGATCTTATCTGCGTATTCCGCAATGTTGCTTTCGTTTATTACGTCCGGATAGGTCTCACCCCATTTATGGATGAAGAACTGCTTGTTGTTTTCGAGATCCCAGATGACGTAATTCTTCGGAGAATCAGAAAGATAAGCGATCACCGGAGTGCAGAGGAAGTGATTGTTGATCATTATTACGCTGCCGTCTTCAACGTTGTCATTGATTATCTTAGCGATCTCCTTGCTTCCGGAGAAAGGCTGCCTGATGTCGTAATATGTATCAAAATACAGGCTCTTCGGGATCAAAGGAACACACATGAGAAGCAGCATGATCTCAAAGACAATGCCCTTTTTCGCTTCGCGCATGACCCAGCAGAAAAACAGGATTATCATGCAAAGAACTATTGCCATCTGGATATGACCGATATCTCTTACGAACAGGACGATTCCCAGATATACGCCGATTCCGCACAGATATACCAGACCTTCGTAAAGGAACTTCTTCCTGAAATCCTTATCTAAAGCCAGGAACAGGAATGCAATGAGCGAGATGAACGTAACCAGAAGCACGGCGACGCCGACCCTGATGTTTTCGTAATCGAGCGAGAAGGAAATGGTCATCAGGCGTGACAGCCAGTTTCCGTCCTTGACCCTGTTCAGAAGATAATCAGGCGTAATGTTGATGAAGTTCTTTGAGCCTGATCTCTGTCTTAACTCCATGAGCATGAGGACAAAGCTGGCAGAAGGGATCAGCAGTCCGCAGATGTGCTTGAGACCCCTGTGTTTTTTGTTTGCGATCAGATCGACGCAAATCTCGAGCGTAAACCCGATCGCAAGGCCGAATATCAGGACATGGGTCTGGAACAGAAGAGCAGCCAGCACCCCGTAAAGTATCGGCTTGTCGTGCCTGTTCTTCCACAATGCGCTAAGCAGGCAGACGAAGAGCATAAGGACAGAATAGTTTCTGCATATGACCGGATTGTAGTAGAAAAACAGCGGTGAAAGAACGACCAGGATCTTCGAGACCGGGTTAAAATCCGATCTGAAAAGGAAAACGCCCAAAGCCAGCGTCATGAAGAATATGCTGATAACGCTGAAGTATCTGAAGGGAAGACCCAGCAGGATGGTGATCTTTAAGATGTAGAACCAAAGGACGGGGTGACCTTCTGATGCGCACAGTCCCGGGATCTGAGTCCACGACAGCTGCTTTGCGAGGACCCAGGCCTGTGCCTCGTCTATCCATGCCTCGTGACAGGACATAAGATATATATTTACGGCTGCGTAGAGCGCGAGTATGGAGACATATAAGATAATCTCCCATTTCTTAATGTTCTTCTTGGCGCTCAATTCCTGTTTGTCTGTTTTGATCTCACCCATAGTGTCATGTCCTCAACTTGTACAACAGATAATATTCGCTGCAGAGATTCTCCGACTTGTTCTTGTCAATGAGCTCCAGATATCTGTTCTCCTCGATCTCCGGAATATAGAATCTTGTTTTGGAATTAAAAAAACCTGAAACGAGGACGTTTCCGTTTTGGATAACCGGAAGGTACTCGTTGCACTTTACATAATATACTTTTCCGCTGATGCTGCTTTTCTTTGCCGCATCAGATACATGTTCGGATATGTTGCGTTCGTCTATATAGACCGCGTTCGTTTCACCCCATTTATGCATACGGAATTCGCAGTCGTTATCGACATCCCAGAAAATGTAGTTTTTAGGTGAATCTGAGAGATACGAGATTACCGAAGTGCTTAGAAAATGGTTGTTGATCAATATTACACTGCCGTTTTCAACATTTCTGTCGATCAGTTCCGAAATCTCCTTGCTTCCGGAATAAGGTTCTTTGATATCGCCGTAGGCGTCGATGACAAGGGTCTTCGGGATAAGAGGCACACACATTACGAGAAGCATTATCTCGAGGATAATGCCTTTTTTGCTGTCCCTGAGGATCCAGCAGAAGAACAGGATCAAAACGCAGAAGACAATTGCCATCTGGATATGGGCCATGTCTCTGACAAACAAAACGATGCCGAGATAGACGCCGATACCGCAGGAATAGACCAGCAGATCACTCAGGTGCTGCTTTCTGAAGGATTCGTCAAGGCTCATGAATAAGAATGCCAGGATAACAATGAAAGCAACGAACAGGACTACTGAGCCGATGCTTATTCCGTTGTGATCAAAAGGGACGGTGACACCGATCAAACGTGTTACCCAGCTTCCGTCCCTGAGCCTGTTCATAATGAAATCAGGGGTTATGTTGATGAAATTCTTTGAGCCGGGATCTTGTTTCAGTTCAAGGATCATGAGGGCAAAACTCAATACTGACAGGAACAGACCGCTGAAATGCTTGAACTTTCTGTGTTCCCTGTTTCTTATCAGATCGATGCACATGTCGAGAACACAGCCTATGGGCAGACCGAATATCAGGACATGCGACTGAAAGAGCAGAGCTGCTACACCCGCATAGAGCAATGGTTTTTCATGCCTGTCATTCCAAAAGGTACAAAGTGCACATACTAAGAACACGACAACCGAATAGTTGCGGCAGATTATGGGGTTATAGTAGAAAAATACCGGCGACAGTATGACCAGTATCTTTGAGAACCATTTAAAGCCGGACCGGAATAAGAAGAGACCGGCAGCCAGAGTCATGAAGAAAATGCTTATGATGCCGAAATATCTGAAGGGCAGCCCCAGCATTATCGTGATCTTGAGCAGATAAAACCATAGTACCGGGTGACCTTCCGATGCGCATAATCCGGGAATCTGCGTCCAGGATAACTGCTTTGCAAGAAGCCAGGCCTGAGATTCGTCCCTCCATACCTCGTGATTGAGCATCAGGAAAATATTTATGCAAACATAAAGAAACAAAACGCAGGCATAAAGGATGATCTCCCATTTTTTCAGCGTTTTTCGTGTGTTAGGTGTTCCCGTGGTTATCTGATCCATGAATTTGCCCGTCTGAAATCCCATCCCTTAAGTATTAAAATCATAGCATATATTTTGAATATTTGATTTTTAACTGCATATTTTTTATTATAGTTTCGGGAATTATGGGATTTTCGAAAAAGGGGTAGATCATGGCAACACTTTGTAAAAACTGCGGCTACGCATTGGTTTTCAATCCGGCGCAGCAAAAACTCGTCTGTTCGGCATGCGGAAGCACTTTCTTCGCGCAGGAGGTCGAATCCGAGGCAAAGCAATACAGGGAAGGACTTGACGCGGAATCACTCAACAAGATCAACGGTACTGATGACAAGGATCTGATGGACTGTTATGTATATTCCTGCAGTGAATGCGGAGGCGAGATCATAGTCAACGGAACAGAGGCTTCAACGACCTGTGTTTACTGTGGGAATCCAAACATTGTCTTCAGCAGGATAGCTAAGCAGAAGTGTCCTGAATTCATCATGCCGTTCTCTGTCACGAAGGAAAGGGCGATCGGACTCGCAAGGGAGAGGATAAGAAGAGGTTTCTTTATTCCAAGGGAGATCAAGAACTTTTCGATCGACTGCTGCAGAGGTATCTATCTGCCTTACTGGATAGTCAATGCTGAATTTCATGATGCCGTTGTTATCCGGGGAGAGGTAAAGCAGGGCAAGAGTTCGGTCACAAGGTATTTCGGCAGGGCGGGCAGCATGAAGCTCAAGAATCTCCCGCTCGATGCATCGCGCGCTCTTTCAGACGAGAGCTCTGCTAAGCTTGAACCGTTTGTTTTAAGAGATCTTAAGACTTTTGATGAAGATTATCTTGCAGGCTTCTACTCCAACGTATCCGATGTTACCTACAGTGACGTCAGAAGCGCAGCGCTTCTCAGGGCACAGGAGTATTTCAACAACGAGGCATTGAATGATGTTTCGGCATCGAGCAAAAAAGTCATATCATCCCTGCCGTCCCTGAAACTCGACAATGACATGATATATGCAATGCTTCCGGCGTGGTTCATTACGTTCAAATATAAGGGCAAGCCTAACACCATATTAGTCAACGGCGAGACGGGAAAAGTGGTAGGCGCGCTGCCCTGGAAGAAGCCCTTATTTTATGGCCTTCTTATTGGTCTGGGGATCATTGTCACGGTCGCCTGTTTCTTCGTTTTCAGGGAGACTCTCCCGGTCTTTTTCTCCGGCCGGCGTTCGTCAAGCAGCAGCAACAACAGAGGCAAGCTCATCGGCCTGCTCGTCGTGGGCATAATCGCTCTGTTCTCGACCGGAATAAGAAAGGTCGTCAGGGTCATAAAGAACATCAAGCTTACGCAGGATAAGGCGATGTTTAATTTCATGAAGAAGAGGCAGGGGTGACATTATGATCGATATACTTGCATTTCTGTTTGCTTCCGGTGTCGGTTTCGGCCTTTCCTGCTGGATCTTCGGGACCTTGCTCGACAAGTCCAATAACATGGGTGACTACAAGGGCGGAAACGGAGATTACAATGCTTATGTCAATTTCACGGCAAGAAGAGACAAGATGGACAAATCCGAGTATTCCTCGTTCATATACATGCATGGGAAGCGTATCGATACCGGTGATGCCCCGAAAGGCACTGATCTTGTAAGAAGGCTTACCCCCGAAGAACTTGCGCGTTATAAGAAAACCGTTCCCACGGGCGAATTCAGCTCCGAAAAGAACGGGATCGCCAGCAAAAAAAGTTTTGTTGACGATTTCGAAAAATGGGAGGCTGAGAACAGCCGGTACGGTGATCTCAAGGGCGTATTCAAGCCTGTCAAAGAGGAAGACGGAGACAGAGCCGGATTCTGATGCAACATTTTCACGCCCTTACCTGTACTTAAGGTATCAACCTTAAGGGAGGGTCATGGAATGAGAAACAAAATATGGGAAAATATGTGCTGCTTAGCCACGGCATCGCTGCTGTTTGGAATGGCGGGTTGCAGGGTCAATGAACTTAATACGCGTGAAAAAGAACCTGATAACGGACCGACCGTGATAGTGATAAGCGCAAAAAGCGAAGGGCCGGAAGAATCTTCTTCAACCTCTCTTCCGGAATCCGGGATCATCAACGGCTGGTTCTGCGTTTTCGAGGACGGAGCAGGTGAGATGATGCGCCAGACATATGTCTATGAACTTCCCGACGGCAGATACAGGTTTATTAACGTGCAGTCTGTTACGGCCAGCTGGGGTTCGTCAAAATGGAAGCATGTTGTCAAGGGCACCGGGACTGTGGACAGCAGAGAAGCCATTGTTGAGGAAGCAAAGAAATTTAAGTCATGCGGGTTCATCATGTATGCCGGAGATACCGTTAAGAAACCTCACTCGGTTGCTGAATTTCTCGCAAAAAAACCGGTATAAAATCAACAGCGCTAATTTCTTAGCGCTGATGACGGAGTGAGGAATTATTGAAATGGGAAAAATTGGTTAGTTGATGTTCCTCATCCTTAGTACCCTCGGTTGTTTTGTGTTTGTTGTTTGATGGCTACATTATGTTCTGACAGGGCAGCCGAAACAATCAGCAAAATAAGCTGTTTCTGATGCTTAAGCGACACCTTTAGTCCGGGGTGTCGCTTTTTGAACGAAAAAACTGGACAGATGCGGCAGATGTGTCGAAAAACCATTATTTGCATAATCAAAATAAACAAATTCTCTGCTTATGTATCGAATCTTTGTGGTATATCGGGCAACCTCCGCGGCTTTTTTATCGTGCTATAATCGTCTCGTTTGGTGGTTTACATCAGGCAAATATTTGGGAAAAGGACCAATAGGAATGAAAAGCAAAAAGATTACAGCTCTGCTTCTCGCAAGCGCTATGGTATTTTCTCTCGCTTCCTGCAATATGTCCGGCAAGCGTGACAGAGATGACGACGAAGAGCGTATAGAGAAAACAGAGGAAACAACAGAAGAGACAACAGAAGAGACAACCACTGAGAAGGAAACGACTGAGGAAACAACCACAACCACAACCGAGTCCGAGACAGAGGCTACCGAAGCTAAGCGTGAAGCTTTCGAAGGCAAGGTTGTTGATTTCAACGACATGCACTTCTCCGTCAACGGCAAGAAGTACACACTCGGTAAGTCAACTCTTAAGGAAATGATCGATGACGGCGTTCCTTTCGAAGAGAGCGACCTCAAGAAGCTCGATCAGAAGATCAAGAAGAACCAGAGACAGCTTACAGGCGGTTTCCGCATCAGACTCGACAAGTTCTGGTCTGCTCTTGTCTATGTCATGAACGTAGATGACGGCGAGAAGACACTTGGTGAGTGCGTTATCTACAGGATCAGCGTTCCCAGCCTTACCGAGAATTACAAGAACGAGGCAAATCTTGCATTTGATTTCCCTCTCAACCTGACAATGGACGAGCTCGTAAAGTCTGCCGGTGAACCTGAAGGAAGCAACAAGAGCCACTATGACGGTGAAAAGTATCACACCGACACATATTCTTACAAGCAGAAGTCCAAGAAGTTCCTTGGTTCCAAGGCATTCACTTTTGAGTTCAAGAATGATGTTCTCAACAAGATCGAGCTTGACTACATTCCTTAAGCTCTGAATTAAGATTTTACGGATTGCCCGGACCCGGTTCATTTTGAACCGGGTCTTTTTTGTTTTTGCGGGTCCGGAAATAAGATGACAGCCAAAATTTTATATCTATTCAAAGAAATTTAATTTTTCTTGATATATAATAAATTATAGGCCGTTTCTGCGGGTCTGTTTTTCATTCCCGCTGAGATCAGACTCCTTATCCGGAGGCTCTTATGACGAAACAGGACGATATTTTCAAGAAAATAGCGGAGTCGTTGCTTGGTGACTACTCCAGTGTTTATTATGTTAACGCGCAGACGAATGAGTACTATTGGTATTCCGTTAATCATGAATTCCATTCCCTGAACCTCGAACAGGGCGGAGACGACTTCTTTAAGAACATTATCCGTGACTGCAGGAAAGTCATAGCCGAAGAAGACCAGCATATATTCGTAGAGGATATCCAGAAAGACAAACTGCTCGCTGACATGAAAAAGGGCAGCATGCAGAACATTGAATACCGTCTGATGATCAACGGAGTTCCCACCTGGCACTCTCTCAGGCTGATCCGCGGTCTTGATGATAATGACGATTATTTCATCCTCGGCGTCCTCAATATTGATGAGGAACACCGCTCGAGACTGCATCAGCAGGAAATGATGCGCCAGAGGGAAGCTTATGACCAGATTACCAAGAGCCTTGCTGCACAGTATGACATTCTGTACTACATTGAGATCGAGACCGGTGCGTACGTTGAGGTTGCTTCAACTGAAAGCTATAAGAAACTGAACGTGCCGAGAATGGGCGAGGATTTCTTTTCAGTCAGCAGAAGGACCCTCAGGAAGAATGTTCATCCGGAAGATCTTAAGCGGGTCATCAAGATCCATTACAAGGATGCGATGCTGAAAAATCTCGAAACGAACGGTATTTACACATGCGAATTCCGTCTGATCACGAATGGCTCGCTTAAACATGTAAGACATACGGAGATGATGTCAAATGACGGTAAGCACATCGTTGTATGCATAAAGAACATCGATGATGAGATCAAGGCAAAGCTTGAGCTCAGTGCATCTAAGCTGAAAAGTAAGACTTTCACGCAGATCGCCGAGAGTCTGGCATCTCATTATGACATGATATATTACATTGATGCCCAGACCACATACTATGTGGAGTTTTCCACTCACAAACTCTACGGAGAGCTTGAGATCAATGAAGAAGGCGATGACTTTTTCGGAAGTGCAGAACACAATGCGGATAAGCTCATCCATCCGGAAGACAGGGACAGGCTCAAGCAGTTCGTCAATAAGGATAATTTCATCTCAAGGCTCGAAAAGAGCAAGCAGCTTGTAGAAGATTACAGAATGGTCATTGAAGACGGTGAACCTAAGTACACCAGGATGACCGTAAGTTGGTCTTCCGACAAGTCACATTTCATCGTGTGTATCGAGAACCGAGATGAAGAAGTAAGAAAAGAAAGTGAACAGCTGAATGCCATTTCCATTGCAAATGAGAATGCCAGAAAAGACAGTCTCACGGGCATAAGAAACAAGACGGCGTTTCTTGAGCTCGAAAATGAACTTCAGAACAATATCAACGAAGGAAGAAACGTATCTTTCGGAATCTGTTTCTGCGATCTGAATGATCTCAAGATAATCAATGATACGCAAGGTCATAAAGCGGGAGACGATTACATCCGGAATGCCTGCAGGATCATCTGTCAGAGGTTCTCACACAGCCCCGTATTCAGGATCGGCGGTGATGAGTTTGCTGTAATCCTGAAAGATAAGGCTTATGATGAACGAAGTTCCACGGTCTCCGCGTTCAAAAGACAGATCGAGGATTTCCTCAGGACTGATTCGGGTCCGGTCATCGCCATAGGTCTGGCTGAATATGTAGCCGGTGAAGACAAGGACGTTGAAGAAGTGTTAAAGCGCGCCGATGACCGCATGTATGAGGATAAGGTGCGTCTTAAGGAAGAGAAAAACAGACTTGAGAATCATCTGGCTAATGAAAAAACGAATGCCAAGGTTATAACCGATGACAGAAGAAGACTGCTCGAGGCATTGTTCAAGTCCTATGAAATAGTTGCTGACGGCACCTACGTGTATGTCTGCGACATGAAATACGATTTCTCGAAATGGTCGAAGGCATGTGTCGACACTTTCGGGCTGCCCTCAGAATACATGTATGCTGCCGGAGACATCTGGGAAGGCCACATACATCCTGAAGACCGAGACGCATTCAGAAAAGGCATCGATGAGATCTTCTCCGGATATTCGTCAGGACATGACATGCAGTACCGTGCTGAAAAGACAAACGGGGAATATAACGTGTGCACCTGCAGGGGCATCGTATTAAGAGACGCCAACGGAGAACCTGATTATTTTATCGGTACCATCCGGAATAACAGTTCCCAGGGACATGTCGACACTCTTACCGGTTTCCGCAATCAGTACGGCTTCTTTGAAGATCTCGAGAGCTGGATCAAGAGGAAGGCTTCAGTCAATGTCATTGCTGTCGGAATCAGTAAGTTCGCCGAGATCAACACGGTCTACGGATATCATTTCGGCAACAGGGTATTGCAGCTCTTTGCGAGAAAAGTCTTTGAGACGACCGGAAATACAGGCAGCTGTTACAGGATCGACGGCACTAAGTTTGCGATCATAAGCAACAGTCTTAATATCGATGAGATACAGCAGAGATATGACGGATTCCGCAACTTTTTCCGTGAAGCATTCCAGGTTGATGACAAGCGGATATTGCTCGAAGTCAACGGCGGCGTACTTAAGGTCGATAATTTTAACGTTGACTCACAGACTATCTATGCCTGCCTTAACTTCGTATACGGAGAGTCAAAGGCCCGCCATCAGGGAGACATGGTAGTCTTCCACAATAATCTTAATGATGACAACAAGTTCAGACTCGAAAAGCTTCACGATATCCGCGCTTCGATAATGCACGGATACAGAGGCTTCTATCTTCTGTATCAGCCCGTTGTCGATGCGCAGACAGAAAGGCTTATCTCTGCAGAGGCACTGCTCCGCTGGAAGAATGAGAAATACGGAATGGTCCCTCCGGATCAGTTCATACCGCTTCTCGAGTCGGATCCCCTCTTCCCTGAACTCGGTGAGTGGATCATCAGGGAAGCTATCTTCGCGGCAAAGAAGATACTCACAAAGGTTCCGGAATTTGTCATTAACATCAATCTGTCCTATACGCAGCTTGAAAAACATGACTTCGTAGACATGGTTTTCCGCATACTGGATGAGATGGGATATCCGCCGGATCACCTTTGCTTTGAGGTTACCGAGCGCTGCAGGCTGCTTGACATAAAGCTCCTGAAGAACGTTACGGCACAGCTGAAATCAAGAGGCATCCTGATAGCACTGGACGATTTCGGTACAGGTTTCTCATCCATAGGACTTGTTAAGGAACTTCCGTTCGACATCATTAAGATCGACCGTGAGTTTGTAACAAAGATCGAAGAGGACAATGCTGAAAGAGAGCTCATGAGATACTTTGCGGGAGTTGCTTCGCTCTTTGGCGCTAAGGTATGTGTTGAGGGTGTTGAGACTTCCGGTATGAGAGATATCCTGCAGAAGTTTAATGTAGGAAGCTTCCAGGGCTACTATTATGCCAAGCCGCTCATGTTCGATGAGGTCTATGCATGGGAACCCAAGACCGGCAAGAAAGAGGACGCGGATAATGCATAAGGGAAGAAATGTGGTCAGACTAGTCTTTGCCTGGCTGATGATAGCGGTTGTCGCCGTGTTTTCCATGCCTGTTCCGGTATCCGCGGAAAAGAGCAAGAAAACGGTGCGCGTAGGCTGGCACGAATCACCGCATTTCATTACTGACCAGTACGGACGAAAGACCGGCTATTCATACGAATATCAGCGTAAAGTTGCCGCCTACACCGGCTGGGAATATAAATACGTTGAAGGCACCTGGTCGGATCTTATGGATAAGCTGAAAAATGGCGAGATAGATCTGCTCAGTGACGTATCTTATACAGATGAGCGTACGGGCGACATCCTTTATTCATCGATTCCGATGGGAACGGAGGTCTACTATGTATTCATCTCTTCAAAAAATAAGGATATCACTGCAAAAGATCTTTCGAGCCTCAACGGAAAGAAGATCGGCGTAACGCTCGGTACGGTCCAGAAAGACTTTTTGCTTAACTGGGAAAAGGCACACGGGATCAGTGCCGAGATAGTCGAGCTGAAAGGTGACCAGGAAGACTCTTTTAAGGAACTCGATAAGACCGTTGATGCCGTAGTTACAATGGATACTTACGGATATGTGTCGAATGTTGTTCCCGTTTGCAAGATCGGTACTTCTGATTTCTTTTTTGCCGTAAGTAAGAAAAGACCCGACCTTTTAAACGATCTGGAAGCCGCGCTCAACCAGATACAGGATGAGAACAAATACTATAACCAGCAGCTTCACGATAAGTATCTCAAGAGCACTGAGACCAGCAAGTATCTTAGTGAACATGAAATAGAATGGCTTTCGGGACATGGTACGATCAAGATAGGATATCAGGATAACTACCTTGCATTCTGCGCGAAGGATCCTGCAAGCGGTGAACTCACCGGTGCTTTGAAGGATTATCTTGATTATGCCACTCAGGCATTTGCAAATGTTGATCTTAGATTCCAGCCCGTCTGCTATCCGACTTCTTCAGCGGCGATAGAGGCATTGCAAAGGGGAGAGATCGATTGTGTGTTCCCCGGAAATCTTACGGATTACGATGCCGAACAGCTTGGCCTGGTAATGACTCCGACTTTGATGAGGACTGAAATGGTCGCGGTTGTCAGGGCTTCCGAGCAAAAGGAATTCCTGATGAAAACCCCCATAATCGTTGCAGTAAATGAAGGAAATACCAACTACGACATATTTCTTGCGGATCATTATCCGTCATGGAAGAGGAAGTATTTCCCGGACACTCCTGCCGGCCTCGACGCCATCGCCAAGGGTGAAGCCGATTGCGTGATCATCAGCGGATACCGTTACAGCAACATCTCCAAACAGTGTGAAAAACTCCGCCTGACCACGGTCTATACGGGCGTTGAAATGGATTACTCTTTTGTTGTTGCAGAAGGAAATACCGAGCTCTATTCGATCCTTTCGAGGGTAACCACGATAGTTCCGGATTCAGTCGTTAATACCGCTCTGACCTACTATTCCACTGAAGACGTTAAGAACGGTCTGATCGACGTCGTTAAGGATAACATTTTCATCATCCTTTCGGTCGTTGCCGTAATCCTGCTTATAATTACCGACCTGATCATCCACATGCTCAGAGCAAAAAAGATGGTCATCGAAAAGGATAACGAGGTTAAGGATCTCAATAAAAAAGCATTTGTCGATCCGCTTACCTCTGTCCGCAACAAAAGCTCTTATAACGAGTATCTGATGAGGCTCCAGGACCGTGTGGACAAAGAGTATGACATGGATCTTGCCATTGCCGTTTTTGACTGCAATACCCTGAAGGAAGTTAACGACAAGTACGGACATGAGAAGGGGGACATCTACCTTAGGAATGCATGCCAGTTTGTCTGTAAGGTTTTCGACCACAGCCCTGTTTTCAGGACCGGAGGAGATGAGTTCATCGTATTCCTGATGAATGAGGATTTTAAGAACAGGGAAAAGCTGTTCCATACATTCGATCACAAACAGCGTGAGACCAATCTTGCTGCTGAAAACAAATGGGATGAGATCGACATTGCTTACGGCGTTGCCGTCTTTGACCCTGATATCGACGATTATCTGACCGATACAGTCAACAGGGCAGATAAGAGCATGTACGATAACAAGGCTAAATCAAAGGCCAAACCGAAGAGCGGAGAGTGAACCTCAAATAACCGGGTTCTGTACCGGAGGCTGGAATACGGGCTTCGGGCTTCCGCAGTTTCCGCAGAAATTCAAAGCCGAGGGACTTCCGCATTTAGCGCAGTACCATGTTGCAACCAGCTGTCTCTGCTGTCCGCACTTCGGGCAGAAGTTCATGCGGTTTACGCTGCCGCATGTGCATTTCCAGTCGCCGATGAGAGAAGGCCTGTATACCGTCTGGATATTTTCGGGCAGAGTGATAATGCAGAAATCATGCTTTGATGATCTGATAACGAGGATAAAGCATACGACGAACATCGCGATGACGTAACCTATCCAGAGGAGTATGCCCAATACGGCTGCTGCATCTTCTGTTAAGCCGCAGACCATGATGATCGCGTCATATACACCGTGAATGAGGATAGGAACGATGATCGAGAGAAGGATGTACCTTGCGCTTGCGCCTTTCTTTTTGGTAAGGCTTGCGTACTTTGCCTTGCTGTAGAAGAAACCCATGAATACGGCGAAACAGGCATGTCCCGGAACTGCCGTGAGCATGCGTGCGATAGCTGTTCCGACACCGTTTGTAAATACGTAGGCGACGTTCTCGAAACATGCAAAACCAAGTGAGACAAAGATGGAATAAACGATCGCATCATAGCTGTAATCGAAGTGCTTGTTCTTCCATGTGATGAGCCAGAGCACAAGGAATTTTCCTATCTCTTCGGAGAAACCTACGACGAAGATCGCGCTGATTATCTGAAACGCGGCTGTTTTCTCCTCAAATACCAGCCCGAGGGCAGCTTCACCGATCCATTCACCGATAAGAGCCGTAATGACAGTTGCCATTCCCGCGAAAAAGAGAGCGGCCAGAAGGCCGAAAGGTTCCTTCTCTTTCCTGTCCTTTAAATACACGAATACCAAAAGTCCGATTACCGGAATGAGAGCTAGAACAAACAGCAGCATAGTGTTCTCCTGACACTTAATAAATTACTGTGAAATAGAATAGCATTATATCCGTCATGAAGCTACGGACAAGTATTACTTTGCATGTATCATAAAAGAAAGGATACCTACTGTACGCTTAAGAACGCACGCCTCGTCAAATGATCTTATCCGTTGTTTCCACCGGGAGTTCCGGACGGAGGATCACCTGACGGGGGATCTCCCTGCGGCTTTTCGCCGCTTCCGCCGGGGCCTCCTGACGGCGGATCCCCCTGAGGTCTTTCTCCTGAAGGCGGCTCACCGGGCTTGCCATCCGGCTGTTCGCCGGATGAGGATTCAGACTTGATCTCAATGGCAGTTCCTTTGGATTCTGTTCCCGCATTGTATTTTGTTCCGCCGACATAGAGCGTATGTCCGTTAAGATCTATGGCATCTGCATCGCATGTCAGCGATGTTATGTACGAGTCACCGGTCAAGACCCACTTGGAACCTGATCCGATCTCCACATAGACTTCGCCTTTGTTGTCTGTGTTTACGGCTCCGGTGTAAGCTGTTCCGGAAGACATATACATGTTGAGTTGAGAAACTCCGTCTACTGCTATGTCGCCGGTAAGCGTCTGCTTTTTAAGATAGAGATTTACCTTTCCGCCGTTGCTGCCTTCATTGCCCCAGCCTGCAGCTGCGGCTCTCAGGAAGATGCCGTCAGTATCCTGGTTTTCGATCTTCACGTTTTCGAGAGTCACATTCGCAGCCGTGTTATTTATGAAGAAAATGTCACCAAGCTTATTGGTAAGCGTTCCGCCTGTCATGGTGAAACTTGCGAGTCCGACTGATGCATCACCCGACATAGACTGATATATCATGACTGCATTTAAGTTGTCGGTCTTATCCGAATTGTGGGTGCTGTGGTTGGCTGTCAGGTTTACGTTATTGAGCGTAACCGAATTCTTTCCTTCAACAACGATGCCTTCCGATGCAGTTGATTCAAGAGATGCATTGCTTACCGTGATGTCGGCTGTGGAATAGACTGCGGGAGAACCGGTCCCGTCTGTCTTATATGTTCCGCCTGACACGTTTACCGTTCCGCCGCCCCTGTCCGATCTGATGGCCGCTGATGAATTGCCCGTCGTGTGGATATCAAGATTCGTGGCGTTCATTGTTCCTCCGCCGGTCGTCATGAGTCCGCCGGAGCAGTCGCCTGAAGTTGTTATGGTTGAATCACTGATGTTTACCGTCGTGCCTTCGCCGTATGAGAACACGGCATTCGCGTGCGCTCCGTCCGTGTTGACCGTGATGCCTGAGAGGGTTAATACTGCTTTTTCTGTTGCGAAAACAGCTGCGTTGTCACCGTAGAAATCAGCTTCATCACCGGAAGAGGAACTGCCTGTCTTAGTGACTTTTATGTTCGAATATTCCGCGGTCTTTCCGCTTACTTCAATGGCATGTTCTCCGTCATTGTAATTGCTTATCTCATTGCTGTCTGATGATTCCGCAGTGGTGTTTGCAGATGCGGGAACCGTACTTCCCGCGGTATTGCATGCAGCCAGCGGAAGCAGCATGGATGCTGACAACGTAAGTGCCAGGATCATCATTATCTTTTTGTTCTTCATGGTTATTTACCCCTTTGTAAGTCTTATGGTCTTACGATAAACCCCTCACCTTTAACCAACCTGAAAACAATTTAGTGAAATTTCAGTGATTGAGGAGATGTTATAATGAAAATGTTTGAAGAAAGAAACTGACTCAGGCTGAGAGGTTATGCATATGGGAATCATTGCTGCATACATGGTGCCTCATCCGCCGCTCATCATTCCGGCTGTAGGAAAGGGCGGTGAAAAGGAGATCGTCGAAACAACAAACGCATATGACCGTGTCGGTCAGGAGATCGCAAAAACAGCGCCCGATACGATCGTGATATTAAGTCCCCATTCCGTGATGTACGGAGATTATTTTCATATCTCACCCGGCGAAGGCGCTACCGGTAATTTTGGCAGATTCGGTGCTCCGCAGGAGAGCTTCAGCGAGACATACGATACGGAATTTGTAGGTCTGCTTCACGGACTTCTCGCATGTGACGGATTCCCGGCGGGAACTCTGGGCGAACGCGAAAAGGAACTGGACCACGGCACCATGGTTCCCCTGTACTTCATAAGGAAATACTATAAGGGAGGAAAGATCGTAAGGATCGGCCTTTCCGGTCTTCCTCTATCCGATCACTATAAATTAGGAACATATATTAAAGAAACAGCAGAGAATCTCAAAAGAAATACGGTTATCGTTGCGAGCGGCGATCTTTCTCATAAGCTCAAGGATTACGGCCCATACGGCTTTGATCCCGCAGGTCCCGTTTACGATGAAAAGATCATGGAAGCGGCAGCAAAATCAGACTTCGGAGGAATGCTCGAGTTTGACGGCAGTCTTCTCGATAAGGCGGCGGAATGCGGGCACAGATCCTTTTGCATAATGGCCGGAACTTTTGACGGACTCGATGTTAAGTCCGAGGTCCTTTCGCACCAGGATGTGACAGGCGTTGGTTATGGGATCTGCATTTTCAGACCCGGCGGAAAGAACGGGCAAAGATGTTTTCTCAAAGCGCTTGCAGATAAAGTGAGTTCCGCGGATGCTTCCGCATACGTAAAGCTTGCAAGGGCAACCATCGAGAGATTCGTCAGGACAGGAAAGACACCGCGGTTCCCTGAAGATATACCTGAGATCCTGAAGAATGAACTTCCGCCCGAAGCCGTTTCCTCGAGAGCGGGAGCATTTGTTTCCGTGCATAAGAACGGAATGCTCAGGGGCTGCATAGGAACGATCGCACCCGTTCAGGACTGCATCGCCGAAGAGATAATAAGCAATGCTGTCAGTGCGGTTTCAAGGGATCCGAGGTTCGACAAAGTCAGGGAAGACGAACTCGATCTTCTGGAGATCAATGTCGACATACTGGGCGAACCTGAAGATATAGACGGACCTGACAAGCTTGACGTTAAGCGGTACGGGGTAATAGTCACATGCGGATATAAGCGGGGGCTTCTTCTCCCGGATCTCGAAGGCGTTGATACCGTCGAGGATCAGATAGACATCGCAAGACGGAAGGGCGGAATATCTCCTGAGGATAATTACTCACTTCAGAGATTTGAAGTCGTAAGGTACAAGTGAATGGCAGTTTGTGAAGTCTGTTTCAGACATTGTGATATCGCTGAAGGAAAGACCGGTGCCTGCAAAGCAAGGGGCTGTGTTGACGGAAAGATCACTGCGTTAAACTACGGACGCTATACTTCATTCGCGCTGGATCCGATTGAGAAGAAGCCGCTTTCGCGTTTTTATCCCGGTTCAAACATCCTTTCGATCGGTAGTTACGGATGCAACCTGTTCTGTCCTTTCTGCCAGAACCATGAGATCTCAAGATCTGACGGAACCGGATTTGCGGAGACGGTAACACCCGAAAAACTTGCTGAGCTCGCAGAAAGATACAAGATCAAAGGGAACATCGGAGTGGCTTTCACATATAACGAACCGCTTATCTGTTATGAGTTCATCAGGGACACTGCAAAGCTCGTAAAGGATAAAGGAATGAAGAACGTCCTGGTTTCGAACGGCACAGCGGAACTTTCGGTTCTGGAAGAGATCATCCCTTATGTCGATGCGATGAATGTCGACATCAAGAGCTTTTCGGAAAAGACATACCGTGACGTGCTGGGCGGCGATCTGAACATGACAAGAGCATTCGTCGAAAGAGCGGTAAAAGACTGTCATGTCGAGCTGACTATGCTCATTGTCCCGGGCATGAACGACACCGAAGATGAAATGCGCGAAGTGTCTTCCTGGATCGCGGGGCTGTCAGAAGAAATACCTTTCCATATCTCAAGGTTTTTCCCGAGATATAAGATGAGCGACGGCATGCCGACTGACGTTGCAAAAATATACAAGCTGGCTGATATTGCAAGAGAAAAACTGAAATATGTCTATGAAGGGAACTGCTGAGAATGAAGATCAAGACGAAGAACATCAGTTACGAAAAAGCAATGGAACTGCCCTCCTGGGAGCATAAGAAGCCCAGGAAACCTTCAAGGTTTCTTGCAGGTGTTGCAAGGATGCTGCTCGGAGGCGAACTTAAGAAGACGCATTTCACTTGTGAAAAGATCGACATGGAAAGAGCCGGTGACGGTCCGTGGATGATCCTGATGAACCACTGCAGTTTCACTGATCTGGCAATTGCATTTGAAGTTTTGAAGGGCAGGCCGTTCAGCATCGTCTGCACGTCTGATGCGCTCGTCGGAAAAGAGGGACTGATGAGATCTTTGGGCTGCATTCCGACGAGGAAATTCGTTTCTGACATGACGCTGATCTCCGACATGGATCATGCGTTAAGGGAGAATAAGGCAAGTGTTCTCATGTATCCCGAAGCGGGCTATTCCCTTGACGGAACAGGCACGAGGATCCCCAGAAGACTTGGTGTTCTGCTCAAGAAACTCAAGCACCCCGTCGTCATGATCACCACCTTCGGAGCGTTTGCCAGAGACCCGCTTTATAACAATCTTCAAAAGCGTGACGTCAAAGTAAGCTGTCAGATGAAATGCCTTTTCACACCCGAAGAACTTGCCAATACTAAAGTCAGGGACATAGACGAGATAGTGGACAAAGAGTTCACTCTGGATTATTTCAAGTGGCAGCAGGATAACAATATCGAGATAGACGAGCCATTCAGGGCAGACGGCCTCAACAGGATCCTTTATAAGTGCCCTCACTGCATGAGCGAAGGTAAAACGATCGGAAAAGGCATCAGCCTGACCTGCGGAGAGTGCGGAGCGACATACGAACTTGATACTCTGGGAAGACTCAAAGGCATCAATGTCGAGCCGAAGTTTACACACATACCGGACTGGTTTGCGTGGGAAAGAGAACAGATCAAAGAAGAGATCGAAAACAAGACCTATTCTCTCGATGTTCCCTGCGACATAGCGATACTGAAGGATCCCAAGGCACTTTATATGGTCGGTACGGGAAGGCTTCGCCACAGTGTGGACGGATTCATTCTGGACGGCTGTGACGGCAAACTCCACTACGAGCAGTCTCCAAGCGCATCCTACAGCGTCAACTCGGATTATTTCTGGTATGAGATAGGCGATATCGTTTCAATCGGAACGAATGACTGTCTGTATTTTTGTTTTCCGAAAGAAGGAGACATCGTTGCCAAGACACGTCTTGCTGCAGAGGAGCTCTACAAGCTTTCGAAAGGCAAGACCTCGTCCGAATAAGAGAGATTACCAGGGCACGAACTCACCGCCGATGATGTCCTTTACTTCAGGGTCTGAGAGGATTCCGTATTTCCCTGGGTGCCTGTATTTGTCACCCATTATGTCTTCGCTTCTGTGAGTCCTGAGCTTATCGAGATCGAGCGTTGCGACATACACACCGGGTTCTTCAGGAGCTTCGAACACGCACATGTCTCTTTCGCCTTCTTCATCACGAACCCATGCCACACCGTCGAAAAGCGTTGAATGTCCGTTGCAGTCGGGCTGTCCCTTCGGGTAGTTGCATGTTGCCACGGCGAGCATGTTCTCATATGCTCTGGTCCTCAGCGCGGAAAGCCTGTTGATCTCCATCGGGCAGGCATTCGGAGCAAGGATGAGTTCCGCTCCTTTGAGCATCAGTATCCTCGCGCTCTCGGGAAATTCCCTGTCAAAGCAGATCATGGAACCGAACTTGACTGTTCCTCTTCCGAAATCCAGATCTGCAGTGTAGAAATCCTCTCCTTCGGATAAAACTTTTTCATCGGAGAATGCGCATATGTGAACCTTTGAATAGTGAAGGATCTCTTTTCCCGTCCTGTCGAAAAAGATAACGGAATTGAGCGGCCTGGGATCGTGTGATTCAAGCAGTGTTATGCCGATCGCCATGTTCAGTCCGGCAGCGAGATCCCTGAACTTGTTAACGAAATCACTGTCTTTGCCGATGGCGAGATGCTTTACATGTTCTTCATCCTGCGGGAGATAATATCCGTCGCTCCACATCTCCGGAAAGAGTGCGATGTCAGCACCTTTTGCTTTAGCTTCTTTGCATGCTTTGACTCCGGCAGAAAGATTGTCTTCAAGAGTCTTTCCCGGGAGAAGCTGAAGCAGTGCGATCCTTAATTCCATTTTTTTACCCTTTCTTTTTTCCCACTATAACATATTGCCGGCAGGCATTTGCAGAACGTGTTTTTTGATATAATCGATATTAATGGAATTTTCTCATAAAGGAGCAGATTATGGGAAGACAGCTGGCATTTTGGAAGTATGAAGACGGCGCTGATCTGAACGCCCGTGAAGTATATGAGAAGTCTGTCATTGAAGGCTCTGCCGTTACAGGTCTGGCAATGCTTCCGGAAGCAGAGATCCTTTCGAAAGTTAAAAAGACATTCAGGGAATATGAGCGTCTGGACGATTATAACTACGGTGGACTGCAGGGCAACTTTACCATCCATATCAATTCATAGTCTGTAATGTTTGACTGCAGTATGAGGATGAACGAAGAAGAACTCAACAAGATAATCGATCTGATGGCGGGATTCGGCTGTCCGTATTACGATCCTCAGATCGATGTAAGATTCGAAGGTTAACGAGGCATATATGTTCATAAACAATTCGATAAGCCCGTCGGAGTACATGGGGCTTAGAAAAGCTGTCGGGTGGGGCGAATTTCCTCTTGAGGAAGCAAAGGCCGGACTCGACCATTCATACATTTGGTGTATCAGGGAAGATGAAGGAAGAAGGCCCATCGGCCTCGCAAGAGTCATCTGGGATCAGGGTTATGTCATGTACATAGCCGATGTTATCGTTATCCCCGAGTATCAGGGACAGGGCCTGGGACGCACTTTGATGGAGAACATTATGAGTTTCATCGAGGAACAGTTAAAGCCCGGATACAGATTTATGGTGACACTTGTTTCAGCGAAAGGCAAAGAGACCTTCTATGAGAAGTTCGGCTTTGTATCAAGGCCTAACGAGGAAGTCGGACCGGGCATGCACCAATGGTTTGGTCGAAACAGTTCCCTCGCTTAGGTCCTCCGCGCTCGCTTCGCTCACTTGTGCGGAAAACGCTCGAGACCTGTTTGCGACCAATGTGAGCGGAAGACGTTCGGGATCTAGTGCGGCCTCTAAGTGCGGAAAACGCTCGAGACCTGTTTGCGACCTATGTCATTAGATCAGTTTTTCTGCAAATCTTAAAAATTTCTGCTATATTTATGGGAAAGGTTTATTCGGAATAGTAAACCGGAAAATGAATAAGGGAGAGATTGAATATGAAGAGATTAGCTACATCTGTTTTATCGGTAATGCTTTTGATGACCGTTGTATTCGGATTTACCGGATGCAAGAACCATAAAAAAGAATGGTACAAGAACTGTCTTGAGTATTACAGGGACGGCATAAAGAACGGTTTCTCACAGAACTTCGGGAACCTGCAGGTGCCTGATGAACTTAAGGATAAGAATAACCGTATCGGATATCTTCTCAGGGATCTTGACGGCGACGGGATCGATGAGCTACTCATCGGCCTGATCGATGACGGCATCGACACCAAATTTACCAACGTTATCGTCCGTCACTCTGATCTCGGTGACTACTGCCTGCTTTCCGGTACAAACGGGTACTATATCTACCTTTGTTCAGGCAATGTCCTCCGTGTTGATTCATGGTATGGTTCCCAGACCGAGAAGAGATACATGCAGTTCGATTCCAAGAAGAACGCTTTTAACATCATTGAAGGCGAAGGCAAGTATCTTCCGATGAAGTGGGATCTTACTGAGTTCTGAGGTTTCAAAATGAGATTTGAAGAAAGAGCGATCCTTCTCAAAGACGGAAGGAAGTGTATCCTTAAGCCCAATTCATCCGAATATGCCGGTCAGATGCTCGAGTATCTGAAGGCGACGCCCGGCGAAACGGATTTCCTTCTGCGTTACCCGGATGAAGTTAAATGGACTCTTGAAGAAGAGCAGAAGATCCTGGACGATCTCCGCGACAACCCGTACGCGGTAATGATGGTCGCGATAGTTGACGGCAAGGTCGCAGGCAACGCAGGCGTAAACGGGATCGGTTACCAGAGAAAACTCAGGCACCGCTGTTCTCTTGCGATCGCGCTTTATAAAGAATTCTGGGGACTTGGAATCGGATCGGCAATGCTCGATTATCTTACGGAACTTGCAAAACAGGTCGGCTGGAAACAGATCGATCTTGAAGTGGTTGAAGGAAATGAAAGGGCACTCGCCACATATAAGAAGTGCGGTTTTGTCGAGACCGGCATCCGTCACCGCGCACTGATATTCGATGACGGAACATATCGCGATGAGATCTTAATGTATAAAGAACTGTGATGGTTATTCAGGAAATATTATAAGGGAGATATCAAATGGGAGCTTTTAAAGTTGTTTTCGGTCAGACGATACCTTACATCGATCCGGATTACCGTTCGATCTATCTGAACATTACGGGCGAGGCGTCCGTGTCATGCACAGACAGAGAAGGCAACGAGTCTGATGCCCAGTTCGTTAAAATGCTTATAGAGTCAGCTATCCAGGATCAGGTATCCAAGTATAGCAGCGAGAATGTTTCATTCAAAGAAATGCCGGCCAAGGCAGTTGTCCTTGGACAGTCAGTTGCAGCCGAACTCGGCGCAAGGAATATTACATTGAATGATTTTTCCATAACAAACATCGCTCCTGACGAAAAATCTGCTGAAAGGATCTCTCAGCTGGAAAAGACAAGAGCCTTTGCCGCCATGACTCCCCAGGAGCAGATGAAGGCAATGGAAGAGGCCAACAAAAGGGCCCAGGAGTCATTGAGCCAGCTTTCCGCAGAGCAGCGCCGCCAGGCTGAAGAACAGGCCAAAAAGATAATGGAACAGCAGGCCGCAGAAATGCAGAAGATAATGGAACAGATCAATCAGATGAAGGGTGCTGCAGCAGAAACCACAGTCGCAGCAGGCGTTGCTGCAACCGGTGCAGCCACAACCAATTCTGCTTTCAAGCCTGCACAGCTCGCGGTGAAGAGATTCTGCTCCAACTGCGGAGCACCGAGAGGCAACGGAAAGTTCTGCAGCAAATGCGGCAAGCCGCTTTGATCCAGGTATTCAGTTTAATTTGCATTCAGGCGTCAACGTTTCACGAAAATGTTGACGTCTTTATTTATCGGGAGTGAGATCTGCTTGTCCTTTTGTTCTTTTTCCTTTGTGATAGTATTATGCAATGATGTTAAAGAATCTGAAAAAACTCGTCAGCTACTATAAGCCTTTCATAGGGACATTCCTTCTGGACATGTTCTTTGCTATCGTGGCTTCGGCGATCTCCCTTGTCATACCTCTCGTTGTCCGCTACATAACTTCTGATGTTGTTTACCTTGAGGTTGGCGCAAAGGAGAGGATCATACATCTCGGCATCATGCTGGTCGGTCTTGTCGTTATCCAGTTCTTTGCGAACTACTACATAACCGATGTGGGTCACGTCATGGGTGCAAAGATGGAATACAACATGAGAGCAGAGATCTTTTCACACCTGCAGAAGCTTTCGTTCTCATTTTATGATGATCAGAAGACCGGTCAGCTCATGAGCAGGATCACCAACGATCTTTTCGAGATCACGGAGCTCCTTCATCACGGACCCGAGAATATCGTCATCTCGCTCATAAAGATCATCGGTGCTTTCATCATCCTGATGGGCATCAGCAAATACCTGACTGCTGCGGCTTTTGTCATGCTCCCGCTGATGTTTATCTTTGTCTTTCTGCTTAACAAGAAGATGCGCAGAGCTTTCAAGGAGAACAGGAAGAAGGTTGCGGAGATTAACTCGAGAGCCGAGGACAATCTTTCGGGTATCAGGGTCGTTAAGTCTTTTGCAAACGAAGAGATCGAGATGGATAAGTTCAAGGAGGGCAACGATGCTTTCCTGAGTGCCAAGAAGAACAGTTATCTTTACCTGGGACTGTTCCAGTCCGGCATGACGGCTTTCATACTTCTCGTAAACATAGCGGTCATCATTACAGGCGGTGTCCTAATCTCTGAGCATCTGGTCGAGATTCCGGATTTCATTGCATTCCTTTTGTACATCAACACCTTCACTGAACCGATAAGAGTCATCGTTGACTTTACGGAGCAGTTTCAGAACGGATACACAGGTTTTGAGAGATTCACGGAGATACTTAATATAGAGCCTGACATCAAGGACAAAGAGGATGCCGTCGACCTGACAGACGTTAAGGGCGACATTGTTTTTGATGATGTTTCTTTTAAGTACAAGGAAGGTGCACACAGGGTGCTGCGTCACATTAACCTCGATATCGAGGCAGGATCTTATGTAGCGCTGGTCGGTTCCTCCGGCGGCGGAAAGACGACGCTTTGCAGCCTCATTCCGAGGTTCTATGATGTTACCGGCGGCTCGATAAAGATCGACGGGAAGGACATCCGCGACCTTAAACTTAAGAGCCTGCGTGATCACATCGGAATCGTTCAGCAGGATGTCTATCTGTTCGCCGGAACCGTCATTGAGAATATCAGTTACGGTAAGCCCGGTTCCACGAGGGAAGAGATAATAGAAGCCGCGAAACTTGCAAATGCGCATGACTTCATAATGGAACTTCCAAACGGTTACGATACCGATATCGGACAGAGGGGCATCAAGCTTTCAGGCGGACAGAAGCAGAGGCTCTCGATCGCGAGAGTGTTCCTCAAGAACCCGCCGATACTCATCTTTGATGAGGCGACGAGCGCGCTTGATAACGAGAGCGAGAATATCGTCAAAGAGTCTCTTGAGAAACTTGCAAAGAACAGGACTACGATCGTGATCGCGCACCGTCTTTCAACAGTCAGGAATGCGGAGCGCATACTTGTCCTTACCGAGAACGGGATCGAGGAAAGCGGAACCCACGACGAGCTCATGGCCAAGAAAGGCATCTATGCCGGGCTCTACAAATGGAATGCGTAAGTGACTATGAAGAATTGCTGAAAGAATACGCGGAAAAGATTTGACATGCATTTCGTTGAATCAAAAGGGATCCTTCATAACAAGAACGGTTTTAACGGCATGAATATATACCGTGGCTGTACGCACGGCTGCATCTACTGCGACAGCAGGAGCGCGTGCTATCAGTTCACGCATCCCTTCGAAGATATCGAAGTAAAGAAGAATGCCCCCGTGCTTTTGGAACAGGCCTTAAGGTCTAAGCGAAGCAAATGCATGATCGGAACCGGCTCGATGTCAGATCCTTACATGCACTGTGAGACGGAACTCCGCATGACGAGAAAGTGTCTGGAGATCATCGAGAAGCATGGCTTCGGTCTGGCCATCCAGACCAAGTCTGACAGGATATTGGAAGACATAGATCTTCTGGATTCGATCAACAGGAAAGCCAAATGCGTTGTTCAGATCACGCTTACTACTTACGATGAAAAACTCTGCAGCATCTTAGAACCGAATGTGTGCAATACGCAAAAACGCATCGGGGTTCTTGAAGAGATGCAAAAGCGCGGCATCCCGACTGTCGTATGGCTGTCTCCGATACTGCCGTTCATCAATGATACCGAAGAAAACATAACCCGCATCCTTAAAGAATGTGTCCGTACCGGAGTGAAGGGGATCATCTGTTTCGGCATGGGAGTAACGCTCAGGGAAGGCGACAGGGAATTTTTCTATGAGGCTCTCGACAAGCATTTCCCCGGCATGAAGGAAAGATACATAAACACTTATGGAAATGCTTATGAAGTTACTTCGCCTGACAACGCTAGGCTGATGAACATCTTCAGGAAGACGTGCAAAGACAACGGGATAATGAGTGACCCGGATGAGTGCTTCAGATATCTTAACGATCTTCCCGACAGGCAGATGAGTATTTTTGACTTATAATCTAAATAGATTTTAGAGAACTTAGGTTATTAACATGAATCATTGCGGCACGAGAAAACTTGAAACAGATCGTCTCATCTTAAGAAGATTTACTTTGGACGATGCACCGTTCATGCATAAGAACTGGGCATCTGATCCGGAAGTGACAAAATACCTTACCTGGCCATGCCATGAAAGTGTTGAGGCAAGCAAGCGGGTGATCGGAACCTGGATTCCGCTTTATGAAAATGACGATTATTACAACTGGACCATAGTTCTTAAGGAGCTGGGCGAACCTGTCGGGAGCATCGCGGTGGTAAAGCAGGATGAAGATACATCCATGGTCCACATCGGCTACTGCATTGGCAGGAAATGGTGGCATCAGGGCATAACATCTGAAGCTCTCAAAGCCGTCATGGATTTCATGTTTAATGTGGTCGGTGCGAACAGGATCGAATCGAGGCACGACCCCAGGAACCCCAATTCAGGCAAAGTCATGCAGAAGTGCGGAATGAAATTTGAGGGTACGATGCGCAGTTCCGACATCAACAATCAGGGACTGGTCGATGCCAGTTACTATGCTCTTTTGAAGTCAGAACGGTGAAAACCTTATCCTGTGACGCATATGACCTGAAAATACGTCGAAATTGTGTTATAATTATGAAACAGTAATCAATATACTGATTGTTAGGGAGCAATTATATTGAAGCAGGTCAGGAAAACATGTAATAGAAGCAAACATTCATTTACGCTCGTTGAGCTAATTGTTGTTCTTGTGGTTTTGGCTCTTTTGGCAGCCATGCTCGTTCCTGCACTGTCTGGATATATAAAGAGAGCGAAGAAAGAAAAGTATATTGAGATGGTCGATGCTTACCGTGTTGCCGGGGCGGCAGTGATGTCTGAGTACTATGGTGAGATGGGAGTTCATGATTGGCCTAAAACAGTTAATGTCTCATGGTATAACAAGCAAAAAGACAAAGATAATAAAGAAATAGACGGAGAACCTTGGGGAAGGAAAGTGCTCCAGCTTGTCGGAGGTGACAGAGGTAAAAATAATAAAGAGCCTTATATCCTGGTAATTGGTATAGGCGATCCCCGAGATAATTCCATATCTCTTGCTGAGAAATATTCTGTATGCTATATCGCTTATGTTGCTGACGAGAAAGCTCCGGCTGTTTTTTGGATTGATGGTGAGATAAGTTATACCTATCCGAGAGATAATCCGGTAAAGATAAATAAGACAGGATCGAATGAGAATATCAGGAATTGGATCATACGCCCGGGAAAACCTGACTTCCCGATACAGTATTTTGTTGTTTCGAACCGGACAGGACTGTCTATCGATGGTTTCTGGCTCGATATGAGCAAAGGCTTGAGAGGACATTCCGAACCGCATTTCAAAGGATAAATTGATAAGATACGAGAAATAAGCTGCCGTAAGTGCAGCTTATTTTTTGCTGAGGAGATAATGCCGGCGGAAAAGCTCCGGCCGGGAGGAGCAACCTTTCCAATCCTTATGTCATATGCTCAAAAAACCTTGATTCAGACACTAATCCAAATGCGTTCAGACAATTTACACTTTTAGTACATAATCCCTGCTTCGACCTCCTAGTTAGCCTTTACTAACTGACCATTTCCAAAGTAAAATAGATAAGTCTGTAATATTCCCAAAAGAGGCAGGAGGTTTTTTCATGGCAAAATTACAAGAAGCTGCTGTCGCTCAGATTACAGAGATCTGTCAACGTCATAAGAACGATAAGACACCTCTCATGATGATCCTGAGTGACATTCAGAATGAGTACGGATATATTCCGCTCGAGGTTCAGGAACTCGTTTCCAAGGAAACAGGTATTTCGGTTGCAGAAATCTATGGAGTTGTTACATTCTACTCATTCTTTTCTCTTACTCCGAAGGGAAAGTACGTTGTAGGCTGCTGCCTCGGTACTGCCTGCTACGTTAAGGGTGCCCAGAACGTTATCGACAAGTTCCAGGAGCTCCTCGGCGTTAAGCCCGGTGAGACAACAGAAGACGGTCTGTTCACACTCGACGCTCTCCGCTGCATCGGTGCATGCGGTATCGCACCTGCTGTAAGCATCAACGGCAAGGTTTACCCTAAGGTTAAGGTTGACCAGGTTCCGGAGATCATTAAAGAACTCAAAGAGGAGGCAGCAAAGGCATGATAAGCACAGTTAATGACCTTAATGAGAGATTTGAAGCTCTCTCAAAGAGCCTCGACGATAAGATCAAGGGTGGTGACGGACTCCGTCACATCGTTCTCTGCGGTGGTACAGGATGCCTTTCAGCTCACTCCACAGAGATCATGGAAAGATTCAAGGAGCTCCTTAAGGAGAAGGGAATCGAGGACAAGGCTACAGTCAATCAGGTAGGCTGCTTCGGTTTCTGCTCACAGGGACCTTTCGTAAAGATCTACCCTGAGGATACTCTTTATAAGATGGTTAAGATCGAGGATGTTGATGAGATCGTTGAGAAGGACCTCATCGGCGGCGAGATCGTTGACCGTCTTCTTTATGTTGACCCTAAGACATCTGAGAAGGTCACAAAGCAGGATGATATCCTCTTCTATAAGAAGCAGAGACGTGTAGCTCTCAACGGCTGCGGCGTTATCAATCCTGAGGACATCAACGAGGCAATCGGCATGGGTGCTTTCCAGGGCATCAAGCGCGCTCTCACAATGTCTCAGCAGGAAGTTATCGATGAAGTTCTCGCTTCCGGTCTCAGAGGACGCGGCGGCGGCGGATTCCCCACAGGAAGAAAGTGGCAGTTCGCCCTCAACGTTCAGGCTGATCAGAAGTACGTTGTATGTAACGGCGACGAGGGTGACCCGGGTGCATTCATGGACCGTTCCATCCTCGAAGGTAACCCTCTCGGAGTTATCGAAGGTATGATGATCGCAGGTTACGCTTTCGGCGCTTCCGAAGGTTACTTCTACGTTCGTGCCGAGTATCCTATCGCTGTTAAGAGACTTAAGATCGCTATCGAGCAGGCTAGAGCAGAGGGTCTTCTTGGTAAGAATATCCTCGGTTCCGACTTCAGCTTCGACTGCCAGATCCGTCTCGGTGCAGGCGCATTCGTCTGCGGCGAGGAGACAGCTCTCCTCAACTCTATCGAAGGTAAGCGCGGTATGCCCAGGCCGAGGCCGCCGTTCCCGGCAGTTAAGGGTCTCTGGGGCAAGCCTACATGCGTTAACAACGTTGAGACACTCGCTTGCGTTCCTTACATCCTCAGAGAGGGTGCTGACAAGTTTGCTGCCGTTGGTACTGAAAAGTCCAAGGGTACAAAGGTTTTCGCTCTCGGCGGAAAGGTAAACAACGTTGGTCTCGTAGAAGTTCCTATGGGTACTACACTCAGAGAACTCATCTATGACATCGGCGGCGGAATCCCTGACGGTAAGAAGTTCAAGGCTATCCAGACAGGTGGTCCTTCAGGCGGATGCCTTACAGAGGAATACCTCGACGAGCCTATCGATTTCGATAACCTCGTAGCTAAGGGATCAATGATGGGCTCCGGCGGTGCTATCGTCATGGACGAAGACAACTGCATGGTTGACGTTGCTAAGTTCTATATGGAATTCATCTGCGACGAGTCCTGCGGTAAGTGCACACCTTGCCGTATCGGTACAAAGAGAATGCTCGAGATCCTCACAAGGATCACTGAGGGCAAGGGCACAATGAAGGATCTCGACGAGCTCGAGGAACTCAGCCAGACCATCAAGGCAAACTCTCTCTGCGCTCTCGGCCAGACAGCTTCCAACCCTGTTAACTCAACACTTGCTCACTTCCGTGACGAGTATATTGCTCACATCGTTGACAAGAAGTGCCCTGCTCACGTTTGTAAGAACCTTATGCAGTACAAGATCGACGCTGAGAAGTGTATCGGCTGCGGTATGTGCGCTAAGGGATGTCCCGCAAACTGCATCACACGTACAGAGTATGTTGCACCCGGACACAAGCTCGCATCTATGGCTATCGATGCCAATAAGTGCGTTAAGTGCGGCGCGTGCATCAGCACATGTAAGTTCAATGCAATTTCGAAGGTTTGATCAGGAGGCAATAGAATGAGTTTAGTCAATATTAAAATTGAAGGTCAGCCTTATCAGGTTGAAGCCGGCCTCACCATTCTTGAAGCCGCTAAAGCTTGTGGCTATGAGATCCCTTCACTTTGTGCATTCAATCACGGAGAGTGCAACCAGGGTTCATGCCGTGTTTGTCTCGTAGAGGCAACAGGCGCAAGAGGACTCGTTGCATCCTGCGTTTACCCTGTAGCTGAGGGTATGGAGATCAAGATCTCCTCACCTGCAGCAGTACAGGCTCGTAGAAGATCTGTAGAGCTTATGCTCTCCAACCACAACAAGAACTGCCAGCAGTGCGATAAGAACGGCCAGTGCGAGCTCCTTCACGTTGCTCAGATCACAGGCGCAAGAGAAGATGCTTTCCAGGGTGTTCACTCTGAGACACATTACGATGAGCTTGCTCCGGGACTTATCCGTGACACATCAAAGTGCATCCTCTGCGGACGTTGTATCGCTCGCTGCTCCAACGCTCACGGCATGGGCATCCTCGGTTTCGAGAACCGTGGTTTCTCAACATTCGTTTCACCTGCAGAGAACAGAAGTTTTGCTGATTCTCCCTGCATCCAGTGCGGCCAGTGCGTAAACGTCTGCCCTACAGGCGCTCTTATGGAACACTCCGAGATCGATAAGGTTGACGCCGCTTTCAAGGCAGGCAAGCACGTTATCGTTCAGGCAGCTCCTGCTGTCCGTGCAGCTATCGGCGAAGAGTTCGACAATCCTGTCGGAACTCCTTGCACAGGCAAGATGATCGCAGCTCTCAGAAGACTCGGTTTCGAGAGAGTCTACGACGTTAACTTCGGTGCAGACCTTACGATCATGGAAGAGGGCACAGAGCTCCTCGGACGTCTCCAGAACGGCGGCGTTCTGCCTATGATCACTTCCTGCTCACCGGGATGGATCAACTATGCTGAGTACAACTACGGCGATCTCCTTCCTCATCTTTCTTCCTGCAAGTCTCCTCACGAGATGCAGGGCGCAGTAATCAAGTCTTACTGGGCACAGGAGAAGGGCATCGATCCTAAGGATATCTTCGTTGTATCCATCATGCCTTGCGTTGCTAAGAAGTTTGAGAAGGAAAGAGAGCAGCTCAAGACTAACGGTCTTCCTGATGTTGATGCAGTTCTCACAACACGTGAGCTCGCAAGAATGATCCGCCGTGCAGGCATCATGTTCAACCGTCTCCCTGATGAGGAGTGGGATCAGGACATCATGGGCGACTACACAGGCGCAGGCGTAATCTTCGGTGTTACGGGCGGTGTTATGGAAGCAGCTCTCAGAACTGTTTACTTCAAGCTCACAGGCAAAGAGTGCGAGCCTATCGAGATCAAGGCTGTACGTGGACACGATGCAGGAATCCGTGAGGCTTCCCTCGACATCAACGGCACAACAGTCAACGTTGCTATTGCTTCCGGCATGAAGAGCGCTAAGGTTCTTCTTGACGAAATCCGTGAAGGCAAGTCAAAGTATCAGTTCATCGAGATCATGGGATGCCCGGGCGGATGCATCAACGGCGGCGGTCAGCCTTACGTACGTCCCTGCTTCATGCCTAACGAGGCAGACGATATCCTCGACACATACAAGGAGAAGAGAGCGCAGGCACTCTATTCCGAGGATGAGCGTCAGACACTCCGTCAGTCTCACAAGAATCCCCAGATCATCGAACTTTATGAGAAGTATCTGGGCGAGCCTAACTCTCACAAGGCTCACGAGCTCCTGCACACAACATATGCTGCAAGAGAAGGATTCAATGAAGTAAAGAAGTAATCCGTTACTCGAAAAGACTTCAAAGGCCGCTTCATATTGAAGCGGCCTTTTTCACGCAATCTTGCCGAAACAGATCACTTTCCTTTTATTGTATAATGTGTCAGGAAATCGGGACCTGTACAGGTGCTCTGTAAAGGAGAAAAACAATGCGTTTTACGTTTGCTGTATTTTTTAATTTCGTTATCAGGATATTACCGCTTATCGCCGGACTCGGTTTGCTTATAACCGGCATCGTGATCACTGCCGGCAAAAAGAAGTCCGTCAAGGTGCTCGGAATAGGCTATATCATCAGTTCATTATCGGTCATCATGAGCTCCTGTTCAGTTTTTCTCGTGCGCATGCTCCCGATCAGGATCTATTCGAATTTCTCCGCTGGACTCACCTTGGTATCATTTTTGTGCGGTATCGGATCTCTGGTATGCATATGTATCTTCATCCATAAGAATTACGGAAAAAAACTCATATACATTCCCGTGCTGGCTGTTTATATCGGAGGATATATCATTAACAGGATCGTTCTCGTGCTGCTGTCAAAGGTAATCGTAGAAAGGAATTTTGCAATGTGGTTATCAATGGTACAGAGCATCGACGCATTTGTCATCGGAGCAGCCGTATCACTTATAATCATCATCGTTTTCTATAAGAACAGAAATAATGAAAATGTTATCCCGAAGATGTGGCTCTTTGAGACTGTCGCTCTTGTGATCGGCGCATCCGAAACACTGGTCCGCGTGATCTACTATTTGAGCATTATCAATAACCACAGGATAGCAAGTTCTTACGATAATGTGATCTCGCTGATCATGGGCATTTCAGCACTTGCTGCAGTCATCACTCCGATCTACGTTACCGCTATGGTTCACAGTGTCAGAAGTACACCTAATCAAGTCTGAGATAAATGATCAGGGCTTGTCGTAAAGTCCGCCCATAAACTCTGTTGCGAACTGGATCTTGGTTGGGTTGAACTGATCGCGGCTCTCTTCGAGAGGATAGCAGAAGAACGTGTCATCGTAAGTCGAAAGCGTGATGCAGTCGCCGTATTTCCCTCTGAAATCGTATTCGGTATGCACCGATGGCATTGACTTTGCGGGGAAGACGAGAGTCTCTTCCTTTCCACTCCTGTAGTTGTTGAAAGTGAGCGTGAAGCCGCTGCAGTCGTGAGTAAGCCTTCCGGTTCCGCAGTCAATGAAGTTCTTCGCGTTCGGAAGTCCTCTGACATTGACTTTAACATCGAGATTATAAGTGCCGCTCCTGACCTCATCGTGAACGAAACCGCGCTGCCATTCATACCAGTCGGGAATGTGTATTGTTTCGCCCGTTTCAGAATGGAGCTGTCCTAATTCATCCATCTCGTATGAATCGCCGCAGTGCCTGCAGTAGAGTCTGTTTCCGGATGATCTCATCGCGAAATCAGTGCCGCATTTTCTGCATCTGTAGAGCGGGAAATGAAGGCCTTCGGCGCGCCACGGATCAGAGATCTTAATGCCCTTTTCGAGCTGGTATTTATATTCGTCGTAAGTGAGTTCTTTCGTTATGCGGCCTAAGACTTCATCAACGGAGAGTTTTTCGATCTCATCTTTCGTGATCACGCACTTAAGGTCTGCGTGAAGCCTTGCACCTTTTCTTGGCTTCAGGTTCCAGATAGGCTGCTGGAGATAGCACCCCTGTGCGTTGAGAGTAACCACAGGCACTTTCAGAAGCTTTGCGAGTTTTGCTATTGAAGGCGCCATGTTGGAGTTCGTACCGACGTTTGCATACCTTGCCTCAGGGTATATGACCATGACATCGCCCCTGTCGATGACGCGCGTTATGTTCCGGATCAGGCACTGGTCGTTGATGAACTTTCTCGTGCCAAGACATCCGACCTGACGGTAGAGCCAGTCGCCCCAGGTCTCAAATCCTTCGAGCTCGCTGATGTAGTTTGCCCTGAAGGGCTTTAGGACAAGCGGAGTCACATAGAAATCCATGAAGGAATTATGCGAGCAGTATACGAGAAAAGGAGGCTTGATGCCATCCATGTTGTGCTTTTCGATCTTGAGTTTGTAAGGCATTGTTGCAAATCTGCAGATGAGCCATATCAGAGGCAGAAAAAAGAGATTCTGTCTCGGAGGCACTTTAGCCCTGTCAAACGGAGTTATATCTTTCCGGGGGTCATTTATGTCCCTTAGCATTAAACGTTCGATCTCCTTTACCTTATCCGGAATAAAGATACAACAAAAGAAGTTATGATTACAAGAAAAAACCTGACGGGGGAGAAACCCGTCAGGCCGTAACACTATATGTGAAATGCTTATTTAAGTTTTGAATAACTGTCTTCCCAGGGAATGTTCTCCCAGTAAGTCGTGTCAAAACCTTTTCTGACCTGGCTGAACCAGAACTCCATCTTCGCCTGCAGATGAGGGCACTTGTAGACGCCGGGCTCGACCTCGTAATTATAGATTGAATGGATCATTGCATTTGTCAGGAGTGTTGCCCTGTCCTCGAACTCATTTGCCTGTGAGTACGGACATACGAAGTATACGCCGGATATATCAGAATCATCTGTTCTCGGGCAGTATTCGGCCTGTGCAAAATTGTATTTCATAACGGCATCGGCATTGGTCTTGTCTCGGTATGCAAAGTCTTCGGGATTGAGCTTGGCCCAGTCTTCAGACTTCATCAGGCCCAGAGATCTGAGCTTGAAATCAGTAAGGTGAACTATCTCGTGCATTACGTCAGGCGGGTTGAATATGCCGCTCTGGCCGGCAATATCGATTACAAGATAGAACTCTCCTTTAGAATCCGTGTCTGACGTAAAAGCATTTATCGATGCATCAGGATAGGTAAGACTCTTGATATGACCGGTCAGATAGATCTTCAGGGGATTATCCTCAGAAAGCCTGAGCTGATAGAAAAAGGTCTTCGGATAGATCTTGAGTATGTTGTCTACCGAGGCCAATGCCTTCTTTATGTTTGCTTCATCAGTGTATTTTTCGACTACGAGTTGTTCGCTTTCATCACCGAATTCCGTTCTTATATCTCCGCCATAGACGATATCTACGCCATATTTGGTCTCGATCTTCTGTTCCAAGGTCTTGAGATCATCTGCTTCGGAAAGTTCATGATCGGCATAGTTGACAGCTGCGATCTTTGAAAGACCGTCTGACGGCTTTTTTGCCTCTGAAGACAACCCGACTGATACTGACGGGTTTACTATCTTGTTTGTTGTATCAGAGGGATCGCTGTTTATGCTGCATGATGTTATTGAGAGTGCGAGCGCGCCGGTAAGGATTGCGGCTGCCGTGTTTTTAAATCTTCTCATTTCCGTTCCTCCTTATCAGTGCTGATATTATCACTTCAGGGGAACGAAAATGAGTGATTCCAGAGGAAATGAATAAGGAAATATTCGGTAAGGCTTTATGCCTCAGGGATCGTCTCTACGCCGCAGAACATTGCGGGCTGGGTTTTGCCGGACAAGCTGTGATAACCGAAAGCTATCGTTGAAGCTACAACGATGATCACCGCGAGAACGATCATCATTCCGACGAGTCTTGAACCTCCCTTTCCGGTATTATCCTTTTTCATTTTGATTTCCTCCTTGCAGAAGTAGTTGTCCTTTTATGGCTTCATTATTGCGGCACAGGGAGGGTGAGGCAATCAGTAATAATGCTCCGGTTTGATGATTAAGCAACAAACGCGGGGCAATATGTTGTCTGCAAAAAAGATCAGCGGATCATTGTTTATCCAGGTGGTTCGCCTTGTAGTATTTCGAGTCGACGAAGTCGTATTTTGTTCTGGTCTTCATGTCGAAAAGGACCATCCTGTTGGCTCCGCTTATGGTCTTATAAGCAAAACCGTAATAGTTGACCTTGTCTTTTCCGCTGCCGTTTTCAAGAACAAGGATTATGAAGTTGTCGCGTTTATAATCAGGGTTCTGTGAAATCAGCTTATTGACATCGGATTTGGAGAGGTAATCCCTGTATCTTCTTTCGATCTGATCCATGGCATCGGTGCCGAGGTAGAGCTTATACTTTCCTGATGCGGAGTTATCCTCAGCATTCGCATATGAAGGGGATAACTTGTAAGTGTAACCGGCTCCGAATTCAAGATATGTATCGTCACCTTTAATGGTATTGACCCAGTTGTGTGAGCTGACTGCCTTGGCTCTGTTCTTGTATTCTTCGGTGTTTCTTTCGTTTGCATGATCGAGCGCATAGTAGAAATCGATCGGATTATTGATGGTTCCGGCATCAAACTCATCCTTAAGATCCTTCCAGCCCACTGCGAAAGTAAGAACGAGACCGACGACTATGATGCCTGACATGATCATGCCGGCAATGGCTTTGCCGGTTCCGGGCTGATTCCTTTTCTTTGATGAGAAGAATCCGATGACCGAGAGGATCAGTCCGATCAACGACGTTGAACCGATAGTGCAAAGACCTATGATCGAAAAGGTGAGGCCTGCATTGCAGAAGCCGTTGCTCTTGGGTTTGTTGACCGCTTTTTGAACAGGCTGGGTGATGGGCTGCGCATAGACCGGCTGGATGGGTGTGTAGCCGGGAAGCGGGTTCTCCGGAGTTATCGGCACGAACCCTTCATTTGAAGGTGCAGGGATCGGCTGAAAACCCTCAGGCGCCTGAGGAGCTGACTGCTGAACGGGATCTGAAGAAATAGCGCTTCCGCAGTTACAGCAGAACTTTGCGCCATTGTTGTTTTCGGTACCGCAAATAGGACAAAACGACATACAAAATCCTCCCTATCCGTTATTCCATAAAGATATTCCCTTATCCGCAGATATTATAACACGGCAGCCGTTCTACCAAATGCAGAGATGTATAATGGACTGGAACGGATCAGTTATGCACCGGAAGAGCTTATGAAAGGGGACAATGCGGATGAGCATACCAGGATCTCAGGGCTCCCTTACAGTGCCGGTGAACTGGAAGAAGCCCGGTCCAAACTTTTGGATATGATAAAAGAAGATGAAAAAAGAATAATGGAACAAGAGGAAAACTGAATGCAGAAGATATTGTTTTTAGCAGATCTCCACGGCAATCTGCCCGCAACGCTGGCTCTCGAAAAGGAGATCGAAAGGATAAAGCCCGATGACATCTGGTTCCTTGGAGATGCAGTTGGCAAGGGCCCCGAGAGCGACAAGACACTGGACTGGGTGAGGACTCACTGCAGGCATTTCATTTCGGGCAACTGGGATATCGGATGCGTTGAGACCGGAAAGCTCTGCGAAAAAGACAGCAGCACTTACGATCCCGATCAGCTCGAATGGCTTAAAATGAACAGATTCTATGCAGAACAGCTTGGCAAAGAACGTCTGGAATGGCTTGAATCCCTTCCGCAGGAAGATGAGGTCATCATCAGCGGCATCAACTTCAGGCTGATCCACGGAAGGCCGGTTGCGGCAAACTTCCACCCGTATCTTACGATGGATGAACTGCGTCCCGGATATACGGATACAAAGGGAAAACTCCACAACGGCTTCATCAGCGCCGACTGCCACATACCCTATATCCTTGAGATGGATCTGGGCTACGCGGTCAACACGGGAAGTGTCGGCAATTCACTCGGCGTTACGAACTGCCACGCGCTCCTGATCGAAGGCGAGCTTGGCTCAGAGAAAAGAGCACCCATAAGGCTGACCATCCTGAGCATACCTTATGACAATCAGGCTGCCGCGGATGTTGCTGACAGATTTCCCGATCTGCCGAACAGGGAAGCGTACAAGAAAGAATTATTAACGGGAGTCTATTCCAGATAAGGAGCACAGCATGAAGAAGTGGTATGACGAGGAATACGAATTCACGGTTGAGGCAACCGGTTTCCTTCATGGTGACCATACCGAGAGATACTGCCGCAACGGCGAAGAGATCGGTGACAGGTATACTTGCACATACGGATGTCCCGTAAACAAAGACGGCTACGGGATCTGCTCCAAGACAATGATGATGCTGTATCCCCTGATGGAAGCTGTCAGAAGCGGAGGTGATCTTGAAAACCTCGGCGGTGACGGCAAGTATACCAAGACCATCGTCTGCCCTGACGGCTGCGTAATCTTCAAGCTGACGGCAACTCCGCTCGGAAATGAGAACTTTCACAAGGGCGGATTCTGGGAATATCCGGATCAGACATGAGGGGACATTATCCCCATCTTAGCAGTGATAGCTGCTGCTGAACCTACATAGTCATTGCATTTTCCGCTCATGAAGCCGCGAAGTTCGGCGCACTTTAAGTGTCCGTATTTTGCGGTGAACTGTTTTTCGAACTCATCTATGTCGGAATCCGAACCGCCCATCTCCCTGATCGTCTGTTCTGCAGCCAGCACTGCTCCGCAATAGCCGCCGTTATCACGCGGACGGGGAGCTGTCGTCTTGTTTGTATTGTTCATTCCCAGCGCATCGTAGACTGCCATTGCGCAGTTCATGCCGCTTCTGTGGTTGTTCCTGGCTATTGTTTCGTAATCGATCATATGAGCTCCGTAATCCGCATATGCATAATAATGTTTTAATATCTTATCAGTGAAAAGCCTGTTAACAAACCATTAAATGGTGCAATTTCTATAAGCGGCTAGTATAATAGGAAAAGTAAAGAGTTTTTTATATGCTATCACGAGGATTGTATGACTAGCGGACAGTCTGAAAAAAGAAGCAAGATACCGAGTTCGGTCGGCAAAGCGGATGTTGATCCGGGATTTGCCGAGGGTATTCCTGGTTCAGAAGAGACTGATCTGGAATTAGCATTTTATAAGCTTTTCTCAAAACTTGTTTCGGCCATGACCACTTTTGAGGTTGATGTTGATCTGGTCAAGAATCTCCTTATCAAAATGTGTCTTATGTTCAGGCTGTGTAAGGCTGAGACGAGAGTCTACCAGAATGAACAGGAGGAAAGAGAAGACAACGGTGAGACTCTCAGCTGTTACGATAACGGCAAAGAAGGCAACGTGGTGCTTACATACCGCGTCGTTACCAGCGTAATGACCAGAGCCGTTATCACATCATATATGGCTCCGGATGAAAAGCCTTTGAATGAAGACGAAAAAAGCAAGCTGGATCTCGTCATGAGAACGGTATTGAGTTACATCAGCCGCAAAAGGATGAGAGAAGCACTTTACAAGCTCGCCTACTTTGATGAAAGAGGATTCCCGAATCTGCGCAACTGGTTCGATCATCTTGGAAAGGCTGCTGCGCAGGATCAGCTCCGTGACAAGATTGCTTTCCGTTATAACCTCAGACATTTTTCGCTGATCAATCAGGAGTTCGGCAGGGAGACTGGCGATGTGATAATGAACTCGCACTACGCCAAACTTGTTGAACTCCTTGGTGACGATAGTTTTGTTGCCCGTTTGGGAGGCGACAATTTCCTCGGTATCTGCCCTGCGGAAAAGACCAGGATCGTGGTTGAATATCTTACCGAGACTGAGGTAAGGACACCCAAAGGCGTCGGAGTCAACATTTCCACAAGTGCCGGTTTCTTCCGCGTTCAGAACGAGCACGATGCAACGGTCGATGCGATCATGAGCAGCATGATCAGCGCATACCGCGTTGCCCAGAACGGGGGAATGGATAATACCGTATTCTACGATGAGTCTTTCCGCAGCAACAGGGAAAAGAGCATGAAGATACAGCAGCAGTTCTCTGAAGCGCTTGAGAAGAACGAATTCAAGCCGTACTATCAGCCGAAGGTCAATGTTCTTGACGGCAGGCTCGTTGGTGCTGAAGCACTCTGCAGATGGTTCAGGGGCGGCAAGGTTATCACGCCTTCGGAATTCATACCGTTCCTTGAGGAGACGAGTGAGATCTGCAAGCTCGATTTCAACATGCTCGAAAACGTTTGCAAAGACATGAGACGCTGGGCTGACGAAGGCAGGGAGCTTATAAGAATATCGATCAACTTCTCAAGAAAGCACATTCTCAACACGTATTTTCCTGAAACGATCGCAGAGATCGTCGACAAGTATTCCGTTCCTCATGAACTGATCGAGGTTGAGCTTACCGAGACGACGTCTGAGATCGAATACGGAGAGCTCAGACGCATGGCTAACGGGCTTAGGAATCTGGGATTCCATATCTCCATAGACGATTTCGGCATCGGTTATTCGTCACTGAATCTGATAAAGGACATTCCGTGGAGCACGCTTAAGATCGACAAGGCTTTTCTGCCTGAAGAGACTGAAGGCGAATCGAGCATAAACCGCATTATGTTCAGACATGTTGTTTCCATGGCGAGACAGCTGGGCATTGAATGTATCTCTGAAGGCGTAGAGACACCACGCCATGTCGATATCCTTAAAGAGTACGGCTGCGATATCGCCCAGGGGTATTTCTTCGACAAGCCTCTTTCTGTTGCAGATTTCGAGCAAAGACTAAGCCGGGGCAGGTACGATATCTGATCTCAAAGCGGGCATCCGGCCCGCTTTTTTCTTGCAAATTTTCAAACAAAACAACACTGCCGGTCCGATCTGTCGCTTAATCGACAAAACGGCTCCGTATTAGTGATTTATTGGGTTTGTCTGTCATGTGATACTCTAGCCATCCAAATCAAAAATATGAATGTGAGGAAATGAACATGACAACAATGACAATGGAAAAGCAGAAAGTAATCGTTAACAATCCCTGGAACACCGAGCGCAAAGAGTTCCCTTATCTGAATACTCTTGAGGATATGGAAGCTTCCGAGCTTTTCGAGGAATTCCAGGAGAGGATCAGAGAGTGGAAGAGAACAAGATACTATATGGATCTCCGCACATGTGCAGTAGAGTTCCGCACAGTCGCAAGAGAGAACGGTTACAACCTTTCAGCTGATGCAGCTGTAATGTTCATAGACATCTATTGGGAATTAGTGTAATACCTGCCCTTTCTATATTTCGTCCGTTAGAAAAGGACCCGGCATCAGCCGGGTTCTTTTCGTTTGTTATAATGTGTTTGATATTTGGGATCAGAGGATGGACGAAAAATGATCAAACGTTATCTGGCAGTATTACTGATGTTATTCATGGCACTTCCGGTATGCGCCTGTGCAGGACGACCTTCTCAAAAAAGGATGGAATACATTGTTGAAACAGAGGTCCCGGAGAGTGCCAGTTGCGTTTCAACTAAAGAAGCCGGCAATGACATCTGTTTTGTTTTTAAGTCTGATCTTCGCGATATGACTTTCAATGTTTATGCACTCAAGAACGATACATATCCCGGTTACTGGCCAAGAGTGGAATATGCAAAGGCTGTCCGTGATCACTATGATGATGCCATTATGAAAGTTCTTGCTCCATGCAGATGTTTTAAGAACAGGAACGGGACTAATGAAGCAACTGCCTATGAATTCAAATGCACTTCGGATGAGGATATGCACGAGGCCGCAAAAGTGATCGCAGAATGCAACAGGATCGTTGCAGACCAGTTCAACTACACTCCGGATGCCGATCTTACCAGTCCGAAGATAATGTATATCAGGATGCTGGTGCTCTATGAAAGTAACAGTGGGGACACGATGCACGGCTATGCCCTGAACGGCATCGATGATGAAGAAACTGTTTACAGGTCAATATCAAATGGGACACTTTAATTATATAATGTTTTCGTATGGGGAATTCTAAGAGCCAATCCAAGTTATATTCTTTCTACAAAGCAGTGGTGACTGTCATTGCTTTTGCGGCCTGCTTTTATCTTTTCGCCGTCTGTTTCGTCGCGACATACAGACTGATCTCCGATCTGGGGAGCGTCAGGGTATTGTTCCTGAATCCCATACTGATACTGCTCATTGCATTTGCCGCCGTTTTTGCCGCGGGCATCTTTATCCTTAAGTCAGAAAAGACAATGGGACGCCTTTCAAAATTCGAGAACGCCGATACGTACTCGAAGGCGATGCGCATACTCAAGGCTGTCATCTTCATCGAAAGCGTTCTGTTTGTAATATCAATAAACGGAGTCAGACAAAATGTCGACCAGCTCTCGGTCCAGCAGGCGGCATACAGTTTCTCGTGGGGTGAGACAGAAGCTTTTACTCCTCCGGGATATCTGGGCATCTATCCCAACAACATCGGAATGGCCGTCATCCATTATCTTCTGAGTCTTGTCGCGGGACACTACAACAACACTCTGATAATGCTCATCAACGCCATTCTTGTTCCGTTTATCTATTCTGATCTTGCAGAGATCGGCGGCAGGTTCGGTCTGTCTAAGAAGGGCCGCATCCTGGTCATGGCGGCAGGTGCTCTGTTCCTGCCTCTGCAGGCGAAATCGGTGATAATCTACGGCGATGTTCCCGGCATGTTCTTTGCAGTAAGGGCAATGAGACTTGCAGCTGAAACATCGGAGAAGAAAATATCAGTTAAGAAGACGGCTGCATTGATCGCATTCCCTGCGATCGCATGTCTGCTCAAGAATAACTTCATCATATTCGCAATAGCAGTAATGATCTATCTTGCCGCAGAATTCTTAAGGCAGAAGAGATTCAAAGAACTTTATATTCCTGTTGCGGTAATAGCATGCTCAGTCTTAATCAATGCTGTACTCAATCTGGCGGTAGGCGCGGTAATCGGACATGCGGTATCCGAAGGCGCTTCGAAGTGGTCATGGATCGCGATGGGCATGCAGGAAGAAGCAGGCATCTATAACGGCTACAACGCTTCGACTTACGCAGCTTCAGGCTTCGATCAGGCAGTTCAGTCGGCAGCTGCAAAAGAAAGCATTAAGCAGAGTCTTAGCGAATTTACGGGCGAACCCAACTACGGCATCGGTTTCTACACGAGAAAGGTCCTGATCCAGTGGTCAGATCCGACACACTGCGGATTTGAGTTCCCTTCGAGAAACGTCTATCTGGACGGCAACGCTTCGCCTTTGGCGTGGCTCCTTGCAAGTCCTTTCGTTATCAGCGCTGCTGCATCCTGCCTCAAGGTGTATCAGGTCCTGATGTTCCTCGGAAGCGCGGCATTTGCAGTTACATCAGGACGTAAGAAGCAGGGTTCTCCCGCACTTCTTTTGTTCCTCACTTTCGTCGGAGGCTATGTTTTCCATCTTATCTGGGAGGCTGCTCCGTTCTACACGATGTCTTACATGGTCATGCTGATCCCGGTCGGTACGGCAGGCATTATCTCAATTATGAAGAAGCTCTCGAAAACAACTCTCAAAGAGCTTCAGAATGCGCGCTTTACAATCGATTCCGGCATCATCTATTTCATCGCAGGAACGCTGGTTTTCCTTTTCGCTGCGGCAGGATTGGGCACTGTCAGAAAGCAGCTTGTCGACGGAATGAAAGAATACAAAGCCTACTATAACGAGACTCTTTCACAGTCGAGAAATCCGGTTCCTGAAGGAAAGTATCATTTAATGTCCGCAGATCCGGCTTGCGAAAACAATGTCGATGTCAAAGTGGAACTCGTCAGATATGCAGGCAGATACAGGATGAGACTTCTTCAGGACGGCGAAGGCGACAATGTTTATCTGACTGCGCAAAACAACAGCATCGGCGTCAGCTGGTTCTCAAATGATGAGTCTCAGGTATTCGTCATCTTAAGGAACAAGAACGGCACTTATACGATCTGCAGGGGCGCTGACAGAGCATTCTTCATCGATGGCGGTAACTCCATGATCAAGCTGGCAAACTTCATGAACTATCCGTTCCAGTTCAATACGGAGGATTACGATGATCTCATCAAGGAGAAGCCCGGATTTACCTGGAAGCTTGTCCCCGCATCCTGAACGCGAACCTGTGTGAATGGCGCCCGGCGAATACAGGGCATTGTTCGTAAACAACCAATAGAAAGGCAACACATATGTTATTTGATGATCTTGAGATCGGCATGACGCGGGACATTGAGCCCGTAACCATCGAGAAAGACAAGATGGTCGCTTTTGCGAAAGAGTACGACAACATACCTCTTCACACCGACGAGGAATATGCGAAAAAGACGCCGTTCGGAGGCCTGATCGCCCCAGGCGTAATGAGTTTTATGGCAGTTTGGGCAAACTATCTGAAAGTCGACTTTTTCTGCGACGATCTGATCGCAGGCAGGTCAACGAAAATGGAATGGTTCAAGCCTGTTTTCCCAGGCGATGTCCTTACCGGAAAAGCGAAAATAACCAATCTTGTCAGGCGCAATCCGAGGAACGGCCTGGTCGAACTTACCATCGACATATATAACCAGAACGGAGATCTCGTGATCACCGACGTTACGGAATCTGTAGTTAAATGCAGGGAGCAGGCTTCAACTGGCAGTGCTGGACCCACGATCCCGACGGAATAAAGATCGAGCTCATGCAGCTTGATGAGAAGAGCCCCCCAGATGCAGTTCATAAAGAGCGTTTCAAACGCAGATTAAGGAGAATGCCATGGTCAGACATGTGATCGTTTGGACGATAAAAGACGAATACAGCGAAGAAGAAAAAGAGCAGATAAAGAACGGCGTTAAGGAAGGCCTTGAGGGACTTCTCGGAAAGATCCCCGGGCTCGTTGAGATCCGTGTTAATACGGCCGGACTTCCGGGTTCGAGCGGTGATGCGATGCTCGATTCACTGTTCGAAGATTTCGATGCGCTTAAGGCATACAAGGACCACCCGGCACATCTTGAAGTTGCCAACGGAAAGGTCAGGCCCTTCATGAAGATACGCAGCAGTTTCGATTTCGAGATCTGATACCGGCTTATTTTCTTCTCAAGGCATGTTTAGGCTGTTTTAACCATGCCTGAATATCCCAGAATTCAAAGGTCGGTGTAACGTACTTTGAGCCGTCCGTATAGCCTGTTAAGACTATATCATGACCGTAGTTGTCTTTGCCGACATAGAAATGCACCCAGCCGTGGTGATTATGATAATCACAGAGCCAGTCTCCGGGTCTGATCTGGCTGTACGATATGTTCTTTCCGGTCTTGTGAGACAACTTATACATACCGTGGTAAACCTTCTTGTGGAAGAACGAACGCATTACATAGACAACAAAGCCCGAACAGTCGCATCTCTTCTTTGAGGAACCGCCATATCTGTATTTAATGTTTTTTGAAACCCATAAGCAAGGCATGTATCCATTCCAAAGATTATCGTTGTATTCATTGGTGTTCTTTTTGTTATAAGGGAATGTCTTTTTGCACCACGCAGCAAACTTATTTCCTGTTGTTACGAGATACGGTGCAGGAAAATCATCCATTGACAGAAATGCGTGGTCATTTTCAGAAGTAACTCCGCCATATTCTTTCGGCGGTCTCTGGTTTGAGGGGAGCACGATGAGCTGGATTGCGGAAATGGTCTGACCGACCTCATCGGTTCCGGCGTAATTCAGCAACTCGTCTTCGAATTTTTCGTTCACCTCCGGTGCCCAGTCCATCCAGCCTTCCTTGGAAGTCTTTACCCTGAAATAAAGTCTTAGGCCATTTGCCGAGTAAGGTGTGTCATCTGTATCATTCGGGTTGTAGATATCCATTGTCAGGTTCTCGATCCTCTTACCTGCATCGATTATCCTTAGTGAGAACGGAGCATCGTAGGAAACCTTTCCGTCAGTAACGGGTTCACCGAAATCAGGCATATCCACACAGAGGTCAATATAAGTTTTCGGCAGATTCACTCCGACAGCGATTCCGGTGATCGGTCCTGCAACTTCCAGGACCTCACCGTCAGATTTTATCTCTGACCAGCCTGCTGAAGATTTAACCGCATAAGAGACCTTTGCGTTCTCCCCCATCCTGAAAAGTCCCGCTCCGGGAAGAAGAGGCGTTTTCGCATTGATCTGAGTAATGCTGTCGATGCTCTTGATCTCGCCTACGTTGCCGGGCGCTGCTGCACCTTTATTTACGAGGACTACCTGGATTGCTT
>R21__coassemble_265_pt1 | contig 44727 bp, 40 predicted proteins | sample R21__metabat2_high_PE_008 | metagenome-assembled genome bin R21
ATGATCAAGGGATACGATTCTCTTGCAGATGACTATGTCACAAAGCCCTTTTCCACCTGTGAAACAAATAACAGGATCATTGAATCAAAAGAGTACGGACACATATACATGATCACGCTTGAGAGGACCGGTGTCGTTCCGAAATTCAGCGGTGAAGATCCCATGGCCGGCACGAAGTTTACTGCAGGCACCGTTAAGGACGGAGTGTATATAAATGAATATGCAGGCCTGAAGATCAAAGTCCCAGATGGTTTTACCGCGATAGGTGAGGAGGAACGTAAGAAAGACCAGGCTGAAGCTTTAAGGACGGCCAGTGACAGCAAAGAAAAAACACGCATGCTGGCAACAAATTTCGATGCATGGCTGTGGGACAGAAATACCGGTACTTCAATAATGGTGAATTTCCTGAATACCAGACTCGGATTTCCTTACGATTCCGACTACACTGAAGAGGATTACCTGAATGATGAAATGAAGATTTATGAGGAACTCAATATCATCAAGAAAGAGATCAGCAAGGTAAATCTGGGCGGAAAAGAATATACCAGAGGCTCGCTTACCATGGAAAATGAAGGACAAAAATTATTTGCTTACATATACGTCAGAAGACTTGATGATAAACTGATGGTTGAGATCGCTTGCGGTGGCATGGGCGAAGAGACTTCAGACTATTTTGAAAAGTTGTTTGAATAAGTCCGTTACTGAATTTACATAAGCAGACCATCCCTCTAAATAGTCGATTCAATGCTGAAGCAGTTGAATTTGCCGAAACCGTAATCGCGTAATTATTGACACGACCGGACTATCGCGATAGTATAGACTACAACGATAGTCTGAGGTGGGTGTCATGAACCGCGAACAGTCTTACAGCTTTAAAATAAATGTTCTCAGGATAATTACCGCCATGATCATGGCGGTTTCTTTCCTGCCGGTCTCTGCGTGCTCCGGTAAGCCGGTTGAAGGCAAGATACCGGTCGTATCTTATGAGAACAATGAGATCTATATCAACGGGAAGTTTTTTGCCAGGTCAGAGCGTCTTACCATTAACAGGATCGACAGCCGTGTGCTTAGCATGACAATAGATGACGGCTACATCAATCTTGATGCAAACGGCAATGAGATAAAACTTCAGGATGTAATAACCAACCGCTTTATCTATGAGTCAACGATCAGGAAAAACGTTGAAAGTAGATTAATGGCAAGAAGCGCTCCGCTTTTCGTTGACTACGATGAGATGATGAAGACCATGACTTCATACGACAGATCAATGAAACTGCCGTTTATCCTCGGTTCCGACAGAGTCAGCATTGTATATAAAGACAGTAAAGGAAAGTTGTACAATGCAGCCTCGTATACGTACAGCCCTCTTATTGCTCCTGAATATGCACCTGGTGAAGGAATAAGGTGCGGCAGCTGGATGACCGGAAGGATCGGATACGGCATACCTGAACTTAAGCTCAAAGAGTACAAAGACCACTGGGCAGAAAGCTCGCTGGAGATTAAAAACTACAAGGGCAGGGATTATATCTGGTTCTGCATCAGATATGAAGATGAAGCAGGCGAAAAGACATATTATTCCGTTATAGTCGAGGTAATAAAAGAGAATGAGAAGACCAAATACGAGCTGGTCTGTAAAGAGCAGGTGAGTGAAGGATTTGTCTGCTGTAATCTTGACGCGTTCTCGAAAATGATATCCAGAGCCGGATAAGACTTTACCTGAATTCCCAGATATACTTTTTGTTCTTAGTCATAGATCTTATTGAGAAAAACATAAGGTCGCATCACGTAGACAGGCTTCAAAGCGGAGACTGCGCGATTGAGCGAGGATTTGTGCTGGCAGATATACTGAATAACTATGAGAGAATATCTGATCATTGCTCAAACATAGCTGTTGCAGTCCTTGAAGCCGATAATGATGTTTTCGATCCGCACGAGTATACTAAGAATGTCAGATCTGAAGATAATGAAAACTTCAGAAGAATGTTTGAGAGGTAATGAGATCAAAATGAGAGTTTTAGTTATATATTGTCATCCGAGTAAAAACAGTTTCACACACGAAGTGAAAGAAGCTTTTATCAAAGGTCTGGAGTGTGCAGGGCATACTTATGAGATCTCAGATCTGTATGCAGACGGATTCAATCCCGTGATGTCGGAAAAAGAGTATTTAAGAGAAGGATTCTATGATCTGAACAGTCCTGTAGCAGAGGACGTTCTTTTAGAGCAGAAAAAGATAAATGAAGCAGATGCGATAGCATTTATCTACCCTGATTTTTGGACTTCGTCTCCTGCTATGTTAGAGGGATGGTTTCAAAGGGTATGGACTTACGGATTTGCATATGGTGATAAACCATCCATGAAATGTCTGGAAAAAGCAATATTTTTGATTACCATGGGTGGGTCATTAAAAGATGAGATCAGAAGATATCAGATGGAAGCAATGAAGACCGTTATGGTTGGCGACAGAATCAGAAATAGAGCAGCAACCTGCGAAGTATATGCTTTTGATGAGATGACGAGAGGCTATGGTAATGATTCTCACAGGGATGAAAACGCCAGTAAGCATCTAAGAAAAGTATTTGAAATTGCAAAATAATTATAAAAAGGGATTCGTATATTGCTGATGTAAAGAAAAGAACGTAAGATTCCCTTATAGTCGTTGCTATTCCCTTAAAATATGTTACAATTTAAGGGAATAATTTGGAGGCTATGGGAATGCGGAGTTTTAATTATTCATCGATCAAAGACCAAAAATGGGATTCGGAAATATTAGGGCTTATTGCTGCTATATATAAAGAAGCCGGAAAACAGGAGATGTATCTGAAGCAGAGGCCGGAAGAACTTGAGAAGCTCGTTGAGGTTGCAAAGATACAGAGTACAGAAGCTTCAAATGCCATTGAAGGAATAGTTACTACAAATACCAGAATCAAGCAACTTGTGGCAGAGAAGACAACTCCCAGAAACCGTAATGAACAGGAGATCGCAGGATACAGAGATGTTCTGGCGATCATACACGAGAGCTTTGATGCTATTATGATCAGTCAGAACTATATTCTTCAACTGCATAAGATCTTATATAGTCAAATGAATAATCCTCTTGCAGGAAGAACCAAGAACGTACAGAACTATATCAGCGCCACGTATCCTGACGGGAGTACCAAGATTCTGTTTACTCCGCTTGCGCCTTACGAGACACCTAAGGCCCTTGATGCGATCTGTGATGAGTATAATCGTGTTATCGGAAATATGGAACTGGAACCGCTGATCGCGATACCTGTTTTTATACATGATTTTCTCTGTATACATCCTTTTAATGACGGCAACGGCCGTATGAGCAGACTGCTTACAACTTTGCTTCTCTACAGAAGCGGTTTTTATGTAGGAAAGTATATTTCGTTGGAGGCAAAGATCGCGAACAATAAAGACCTTTATTATGAAGCGTTGCAAGCTTCTCAAGACGGCTGGCTCGAGGGAAAGGACGATCCTGTTCCGTTTATAAAGTATTTGCTTGGAACCATACTTGCAGCATACAAGGATTTTGGAGAGCGTTTCTCTCTAGTCGAGGATAAAAAGCCTGCACTTGAGACCGTAAGAATGGCAACTTTAAATAAGATAGGAAGATTCACAAAACAGGACATACGTGAACTCTGCCCGTCACTCAGCATCAGTTCCATTGAAGGAGCATTGCGTGCTTTGGTTAATAACGGTGAACTGAGACGCGAAGGAGCAGGGAAAAATATCTGTTATTACAGAATCAATTAGTTCATATAATCAGGAAACAGCAATATATTTAATACAGAGGAAATAGGGGATGAAAAAAACAGAATATGAGATAACAAGGATCAAGGGCGGAACAGATAATTGTTACATTGTTTCTGATGGTAAGAACGCAATCCTGTTTGACACGTCGAGTGGTGAAAGTAAAGATCAGGTAATTGAAGCGTGCAGCAGTTATGAGATGAAGGTATTAGTTCTTTCGCATCCTCACTTTGATCACGCTGAGAATGCTGCAGTTATATCTGAACGGTACAACATACCCGTTGCTTATCATAAAGCTGATGATGAGATTTTCGACAGCTATGATGCACAGCCTCTCAGGTCATACGGACTTGTAGGCTTCGTTGTCCTCAAAATGTCGCTTAAGTTGCTACGTAATACTAAAGTAAAACGTCCGGAAAAGTTTATTTACGTAAAAGAGGGCGATACACTCGAAGATTATGGTTTTCCGGATATCAGAATAGTCGAACTTCCTGGCCATACGAGAGGTTCGATAGGTCTTCTTATACAAGATCACGCAATCCTGGTTGGAGATGCACTTGATAACTGGATCAGGCCGGGTGTAGGTCACTTGTATTACGATCTGGATGTTTTGAAGAAAACGGCAGACAAGATCAGTTCATTCGGTCCGCGCAGGATCTATTATGGTCACGGAGATCCGACGGATAAGTTCTAAGTACCGGTTTTCAGTTGGCAAAAAAGAATGTTTGATAAACTTTCTCGTCTGAGGTTTTAAGCTGAGAAACCCATAGCAATTGCATAGATTAGAGCAAATGAAATATTACTTATTCACTCAACGCGTTCACAAACTAATCATATTGACATAGCCGTTCGCCTATATTACCATTCGTATTGAGACTACATAGCCGTTCGACTAAATTCAGCACAGAAACTCTGATCAAACAGCCGAACGCCTAAATCCTGACAGGAAGGATAAAACGGACATGATCATCAGAAACGCAGAAGACTTTGGGAAAGCTCTACGGGAGCGCAGAAAGGCTCTTGGTTATACGCAGGCGTATCTGTCTGAATTTACCGGATTTAGCGCAAGTTTTATTTCTGAACTGGAAAACGGCAAGGCATCTGCAGAATTAGGAAAAGCAATCCATCTCGCTAATCTGCTCGGAATAGATATTTCTTTCAAAACCAGGGGTGATGGTCAATGAGGTTAGTAGTCAGTATTGAGCGTAATGGAGTGCAGTGTTTGGCAGGATATATCGAAGGGACATCGGGTACTGATGCAGCCTTTCGTTATGATGAATCTTATCTGAATGATCCGGATGCAGCCCCGATATCGATCAGTCTCCCTAAACAGGAGCAGCCCTTTACAGAAATACAGACGAAGAATTACTTTGAGGGACTACTACCTGAAGGTTTTACGAGAAGGACTGTCGCACAATGGATGCATGTAGATGAAAGCGACTACTTATCGATCTTACACGGCTTAGGAAGGGAATGCCTTGGTGCAATCCAGGTCAGGACTGAGGAGGAAGAAATTGCTGCATCCTATGTTGCTATATCGCAGGGAGAGATACGTGCATTGGCAGAAGAAGGCGTATCAAAATCTGCAGAGATCATAACCAAAGCACACCTCTCTCTAACCGGTGCATCAGGTAAAGTCGGTTTATATTATGATGCGTCTAATGATCAGTGGTACATACCGGAAGGGACTGCTCCAAGCACTCATATCATTAAGCAAAGCCATGACAGACTGAATGATATTGTTACAAACGAACAATTATCACTTCTGACGGCAAAAAATTGTGGTATTGATATCCCGAAAAGTTTTATTATCAACACAGGCTCGGGCGAAGAAAATGAAGTTCTTTTTGCTACCGAGAGATATGACCGCGCCTTCTCTGAGAACCCGATAGTGATCGACGGATTAAAGTGCCCGGCAAGGCTCCATCAGGAAGACCTGGCACAAGCGCTCGGCATTCTGGCCTCAGATAAATATGAGAAGAAGCCTTCAGGATATCTCAAGAAAATGTTTGAGCTACTTAAGATGTATTCTTCAGATCCTATACGTGATCAGCTTAAACTGTGGGATATTATCGTATTTAACTATCTGATAGGGAATACCGATGCTCACATAAAGAATACATCTCTTCTCTACAGCGCAGATATGAAGTCATTGAGGCTTGCTCCAGCATATGACCTTGTCAGTACAACGGTCTTTGAACAAAGCACGAGAGAGATGGCTTTCTATATCGGTGGAGAGATTTTGATTGATAAGATTAATCGCGATAACTTTCAAGGTGCTGCAAAAGAAATTGGGATCTCAAAACGCATCGCCATGGATCGATTCGATGAACTGAAGGAGAGATTTGGCCATGCATTGGATAAATCAACCGAGAATCTTTGCGACAGCGGGTATCAAAGAGCTGCAAAAATCAAAGAAAGGATATTAAAAACCGGCGGTGTGAGCATGCTGTAAATGTGCCGTAATTACTTTAGCACATGGTGGCGGCTGCGTAGAATCATTAATAAAAGATAAGAACGGAAACACTTACTGTACATGGGATGAATACTGATGAACATTAGTGGATTTGTTTATTTATGGACTACAGAAAAAGAAGATTGGGTTCTGATCAACACGGAATATGGATATAGCATAATTAATAGGAAGAGACAGATGCTTCTACATGTAGATAGTAAAGAACTGGAAGAGGCATTGGTTCAGAAAATACTTAGTGAAGGCAATAAAACATACGAAAGCATTTTGGATGCTTATGATGATGTATAAACGGTTAAAGGTATCCGGAATAAATAAACCAATCAAAAGTCAATAAAATATGCTTGTTACCAATACGGTGCTTTATTATGACGAATAATATGACACAATGAAGACAGTAAATTGAGCATATGGCATAGGGGAATGACTTATGAAAAGTAAGCTTAATAACAGAAAAGATTTGATATGTATCGTTATATTGAATGCCGTAGCAATGTTTTATCTTTGCGGAATGCCGAAATCGTATACAAACAAGAGCCATTTCTTTGAGGTTGATATTCAACCTCACGGCGTAATAACTGAAGCCTATCTATCCCGTCAGGATATGATCATTAAAGGTACTGATGGAAATGATATCAGTATCTCAGCCGGTTCAACGCTGATTAAGCATTCATTTTCCCAGGAATATAAAAACACGGTTAAAGAAATTAACGCTGCTCTCGGTGAGAATTCTGATGATCTGAATGATTATGTCACTTTCAATTATGAAGGAATTGACAGAACACTCGATTTGAGACCCTCGGAACTGAATGATAAAGAGAAGTTTGAAGACATAACCGAACGTTATCAGGCTGAAAGAAAAGCGTACTATGAAAACAAAAGGAAAGAAGCCGAGAAAACCTATTCTGAATACATGTTGCATCAGCGTTTGTGGTTTTGCTTTCCGGCGGAACACATATCGGGTTACATCGCAGGTTCCATAGGTATGCTTATTTCATTATGTTTCGGAGTATTTCTGCTTCTTATAAAGAAAAATGAATGCCTTGCGAAAAGTATCATTCTCTTAGTGTTGATATCAGTAAAGCTCTTTGCGATCATCTGCGTCCCGCCTATGTGTACATGTCGTTAGAAAACGATTGGTGTAATTCATTGCTTTAATCATTATTTGGCAACCCAGGTTTATGTAGCAAGTAACATACATCAATTCTTCGGGGCATCAGTACTCGCCTATCCAGGTTTTCTTTCAGATATAGCTACAAGGCTTGGAAGTTACTATGTTATCCCATCTTCCATTCACGAGTTGCTTATTATTCCAGATAATGGTGGATTCAAAGCAAAGGACCTCGAAGAACTTCTCCGGAACACTAATTCTACTATAGTTGAATCCAAGGACTGGCTGTCAGATACAGTTTATCGTTATGATGCCAATACCTGCGAGCTTGAGTACGGAGTAGAGCACCCTACCAAGGAAGAAACAGCATAACAATCACGTACAACTTATCAAAACAGGGGAGGCATTCAACCTCCCCTTTATTTATGATATACTCTGGGCGTCAAGTGGATTCTATTGGATTATAGTGATGTGTTTGAAGATGTTTTTCACTTGACACTGGGGAGTCATTAGGCTCCCTTTTCTATTGAAATCAATTGCACAGTGTCCAAACAGTGTCTTAGAAAAAAATAAAACCCTCGAAACATAATGAATTATATTCGTAAGGCAGTGTTGAAACCTTTAAGATCTATGCGGTCTTTTTCTCGCTGTTCATGCGCCTCATGACTTCATTGATCTCTTTTTCTGATGGTATATCAAACATGCCGATTGCGGTAAAGTAGATATCCACCTTGACATAATTCTTGCCATCACGTTCTTCTCTGTTATGAACCTCGATTCGCTTTATCAGAGTATTCACTAAGGTCGGATCAAGTTCAGTAACTTGAGACAGTCCGCGAAGTCTGTTAAAGAGATAATTCAACTCTTCGCTTTCTTTCTCCGTCTTGGCAAGTCTTGCCTGCAGATCCGTAATGGTTTGGTCGATCTCTTTCTGTTCTGCTTCATATGACTGTATGAGTTTCTCATACCTGTCATCTGACAGTTTTCCGAAAGCATTGTCTTCGTATACACGCTTTGAGAGAAAATCCAGTTCATTCTGTCTCTTTTCGGCTTGAGCAAGCTTTCTTTTCTCGGCTTGCAGAGTTTCAGCCTTCAAAAGTTTATTCCTCTCGTTAACCATATACATGAACACACTTTCATAACAACGCACAAAGTCTGCAAGATCGCTTATAGCCATAAGCACGATCCGCTCGAGAACTGCATTTCTGATGAAATGTATCATCATTTTCCGAGTTGTTTATCACTGCGTCAAGTCATTATAAAGGTTATGGCGTTAGAATCAATCTTCTGGTTCCACGTACAATAATTCCCGAAGTCGATACTGGCACTCCGTTGGCATTGGTTGATTATAATAGTAACGACTACACTAACGCCATTTTTAGCGTGGTTAGTTTTCCCAACCAGAATCAAATGAAACTTGTTTATGTTCAAAACAATGTAGTTAGAATAGATCGTTATTATGATGTTTACTATCGTTAATTTTTAATAACCAATCTTCGCAACTTTTAATATTTAAGTTTATGAGACCGCTCAGGCGGTCTTTTTTTATGCCCAAATTTCACACCCAAAGGAGGAAAAATCAATGGATTGGAAAAGGAAACTCTCATCAAGAAAATTTTGGCTTGCCATTATCGGCTTTGTTACAGCTATCTTGATTTACTTAAATGTAGATGCTGGAACAATAGAAAGAACTACTTCGCTGATTATGGCTGGTGGAACCTTCATTGCATACATTGTAGCAGAGGGCATGGCAGATACAGCTGGTGCATCACTTAATGCAAACAATGGTGAAGAGTACATTGAAACCGAGTCCACAGATGAAGATCCAGTAACCGACGAGGAACTGGACGAGGACATTTAATATGGCTACTGCAAGCCAGGCAAGAGCCAAATTTAAGTCCTGGAATGGGCTCAAAGAAGGAACTGAAGTAGATAAAGCCATAGTAAACCCGTGGAATAAAAAGACAGGAAATCATGCAAAATCGAAGACAACCCCATGGTGCGCCATTACTACGGCCAGTTGTTTACTTCAGGTCGGAGTTACAAAATTATCCACATCAGCTGGTTGTACTCAACAGTTGAAATGGTATCGAGCTAAGAAAAGATTTAGAAAAAGAGGTTCCGTTCCAAAGGTAGGAGACCTCGTTTTCTATAACTTCAAAGACAGCTCAACATCAAAGAGCACTCATACTGGTATGGTGACTTCCGTCAATTACAAAAAGAAGGGCTATATATATGTCATCGAGGGTAATAGGAAGCTGAAAAACAGCAAAGACGGAGTAGGCTATAGGCACATATCTTATACCTCGAAGAACATCGTAGGATTTGGAGTTCCTTATTACAAATAGCATCACCCATGTTATAACCTCCACCTAAAGAAGAATCCCATCGGCTTCGGTCGGTGGGGTTTTTCTTGTCACAGTGTCTAAACAGTGTCCATTAAAAAACCCACAGGCTGAAATTCAATGAAATCAGTCTGTGGGCTCTGTGGATGCTACAGGACTCGAACCTGTGACCCCCTGCACGTCAAGCAGGTACTCTAGCCAGCTGAGCTAAGCATCCGTGGTCAAGCGAATAGAAGTATACATTGTTTTTCTTTTTTAGGCAAGGATAAATTCCGCCTTTTATTTATAGGATTTATTGCGCAGTCTTCTTTAGTTTGCTAAACTCTTCCTTGATTTTAAACAGAGGGGGATCTTACCATGTCTGCATCAACTATCTGCATACTGGTTACGATCGTGCTGTATCTCATAATGATGGTTTCCATCGGAGCATATTTCAGCAGGATCAACAAGAACACTGATGACTTCTATCTCGGCGGAAGACGTTTGGGACCGCTCGTCGCTGCGATGAGTGCCGAAGCATCAGACATGAGCTCATGGCTTCTCCTGGGACTTCCGGGACTTGCTCTCGCTACAGGACTTGCAGAAGCAACCTGGACAGCTATCGGACTTGCAATCGGAACATACCTTAACTGGCTTTTCGTTGCAAAGAGGCTTCGTGTTTACACACAGAAGATCGATGCCGTTACAATTCCGGACTTCTTTTCCAAGAGATTCGGTGACGACAAGCACATTCTTACAATGCTTTCGGCTCTCATCATCGTAATATTCTTCGTTCCCTATACCGCTTCCGGATTTGCCGCATGCGGAAAGCTCTTCTCTACGATGTTCGGAATGGACTACGTTCAGACGATGCTTATCTCAGCTGCAGTTATCGTTCTTTACTGCACGCTCGGCGGATTCCTCGCGGCTTCCACGACCGACTTTATCCAGAGCGTCATCATGACGGTCGCTCTCGTTGTCGTTCTCGGATTTGCAGAAGGCGTAACAAACGGATTTGATAATGTCTTTGCGAACGTTAAGAGCTTCGAAGGATACCTTGACATCTTCAAGGGATGCAACGTTGAGACAGGCGCTGTCGGAAGCTACGGAGCGCTCCCCATCGCTTCAACTCTCGCGTGGGGCCTCGGTTATTTCGGTATGCCGCATATCCTTCTGAGATTCATGGCTATCGATGACAAGAAGAAGATCAAGCTTTCAAGACGTGTTGCTTCCGTCTGGGTAGTAATCTCAATGGGCGTTGCCATCCTTATCGGTGTTGCCGGCTACTCTCTCATGAAGAACGGAATAGTTCCTCATTATGCAAGCAACTCTGAAGCTGAGTCCGTCGTAATCGATATCGCAAAGGTCATCGCTTCACACGGATATATCCCTGCAGTAGTCGGCGGTATCATCCTCGCGGGCATTCTTGCTTCTACGATGTCTACATCTGACTCGCAGCTTCTCTGCGCAGCTTCTGCTGTTTCCCAGAACATCCTTTCTGAAGTTTTCCATATCAAGCTTTCAGAAAAGGCTTCATTCGCGGTTGCAAGGATCGCGGTTATCGTCATCTCCGGTATTGCCGTTATCTTCGCGCTCAATCCTGATTCTTCCGTATTCAGGATCGTCTCATTCGCATGGGGCGGATTCGGTGCAACTTTCGGACCTGCTGTCCTTCTTGCGCTCTTCTGGAAGAGATCGAACAAGTGGGGTATCTTTGCAGGCATGCTCGGTGGCGCTGCCATGATCTTCATCTGGAAGTTCATCATCCGCGTACAATTCGCAGACACATGGCTCAATATCTATGAGCTCCTGCCTGCGTTCATCTTCAACCTCGTTCTCGCAGTCATCGTCTCGCTCGCGACCAAGGCTCCTTCAAAGGAAGTCACGGATACATTCGAGCAGGTAAAGGTTGACGAGAAGGCCTGATCTTATACTGATCTTTCAAAGGGGGCAGGGCTTTGATGTCCGGCCTCTTTTTATGTCTGAGGTCCGGTCATCTGTTAAGTCCCCAGTAGCTATAACGGTATCACTTTTGTGCAGAACGGCTAACGAAATGGCTAATCAGGCGGAAATTAGCTTGTTATTAGCTGTTTTGGTATCCGTTTCGGTCAAAACTGCTACAGAAACGGCTAATGGACAGGTAGGAATCCTGTGTTGCAGAATTGACCGTAGTCTGTATTGAATTTATAATTGATATATCTATTTTATAAGGGAGGTAGATAACTATGTTTTGTCCTAATTGTGGTACAGAATGCGCTAACGGATCAAACTTCTGCATGAAGTGCGGTTTTAATTTCAACGCAGGCGCACCTGCTGCAGCTGCAGCACAGCCCGCTGCCCAGCCTGTGATGGGACCCGTTCCCGGAGGCCCGCCGCCGGTGATCGACGGAAGACCGTGGATCCAGAACAGCGGTGTGGTAAATCCTTATCCTGTTCCGGGTTACGACCAGTACAATCCGAAGTTCCACTGCAGATGCGAATATTGCTATTTCGAGTTCGATTACCATACATACGACTTAGGTCACCGTGCGTGGTATCCGCATGGCTTCGTTTACTGCCCTCGCTGCAAGAAGCCTCTCCGTCACCGCCTCGAATATGAGGTGATCAACAACCCCGTTTATGCTCAGCAGTATAATCAGGCCGTACCTGTTGCGGCACCTGCACCTGTGGCAGCGCCCGTTGCGCCTGCACCGGCACCTTCAGCTCCGGCCGCAGCTAAATCCGATGACGACGATGCAGCAGCAGCATCAGCCGCAGCAACAACCACCAGCGTAACCACCTGAGTGTGACGATTACAATAACTTAAAGAAAGCCGCCGGTCTTCAAAGCCGGCGGTTTTTGTGTTACCTTTTATGCGTTATGGCTATAGACAGAAGTAAGACAGATCTCATTAAGGCTAAATACGAGGAGCTCACCGGTACGATGAGCGATCCTTCGGTTGCCGCAAATCATGAAGAATACATGAAGTATTCCAAGGAACTGGGTGCGATAGAGCCTCAGTACCGCGCGATCCTTGCATATGAAGCCTGCGAAAAGGAGATAGAAGAACTCCTTGCCATCCTTGAAGGGGATGCAGGCGCAGATGATGAGATGCGTGAGTTTGCAAATGCGGAGCTTTCCGAGAACAAGGCTAAGATCGAAGTTCTCGAAAAGGAGCTCCTGCTTCTCATGGCTCCCGGCGATCCCAGGGACAACAGGTCTGTCATCATGGAGATAAGAGGCGGCGCAGGCGGCGAGGAATCGGCGCTTTTCGCAGGCGACCTTTTCAAGATGTACAGGGGATATGCCGCATTAAAAGGTTATGAAGTCAGCATAGTCGATTCCAGCCCGACGGAACTCGGAGGCTATAAGGAGATCATATTCTCGGTTGAAGGCAACAGGGCATTTAGCCGCCTTAAGTTCGAGAGCGGCGTTCACCGCGTTCAGCGCGTTCCGGTGACGGAATCCGGCGGAAGGATACATACTTCGACCGCAACGGTTGCCGTGCTTCCCGAAGCTGATCCCACTGATGTGGTGATCAATCCCAAGGACTTAAGGATCGACCTTTTCAGATCTTCGGGAGCAGGCGGACAGCACATCAACAAGACGACTTCCGCGATAAGGATCACGCATATTCCGACAGGCATAGTCGTCACTTGCCAGGACGAGCGAAGCCAGTTCCAGAACAAGGCTAAGGCCATGGCAGTGCTTCAGAGCCGCCTTTGGGCAATGGCAAGGGAATCAGACAGCAATGCCGAAAATGATGCCCGCCGTTCACAGGTCGGAACCGGTGACAGATCGGAAAGAATAAGAACATATAATTACCATCAGGGGCGTGTCACGGACCACAGGATAGGACTTACGCTCTACCGCTTGAACGATATCCTCGCGGGTGACCTTGATGAGATAGTAGATGCATTGACTTTGGCACAGGCAGCTGATGATGCAGTGAAGACAGGTGAAGAATAATGGAACGTAAAAAGATATATGAAGAGACAAAGCTGATAAAGGGCAGTGATAAGGACGGCATAAAGGACTGCGCTGCGCACCTTGCTTCAGGCGAGGTCGTCGCATTCCCCACAGAGACCGTATACGGACTTGGCGCCAATGCTTTTGATGCAGAGGCCGTAGGCAGGATCTTTGCGGCAAAGGGCCGTCCATCGGATAATCCCCTGATCTGTCATGTCGGCGATAAGGCGCTGATCAAGGATATCGTTTCGGAGATCACCCCGCTTGCGCAGAAACTCATTGACGCATTCATGCCGGGACCCATTACGGTCATCATGAAAAAGGCTGACGCCATTCCTTCTGAAGTTACTGCAGGTCTGGGAACAGTCGGTGTAAGGATGCCTTCGGATCCTGTGGCAAACGAGTTCCTCAAAGCCTGCAACGTTCCTGTCGCAGCGCCTTCTGCAAACCTTTCGGGCACGCCTTCTCCCACGAATGCGAGATCAGTCATGGAAGACATGGAAGGCTATGTCTATGCCGTTATCGACGGCGGCGATTCTGTTTTCGGCATCGAGTCCACGGTAGTCGATGCTACAGGCGAAAAGCCTGTCATATTGAGACCGGGCGCCGTTACAAAGGCTGACATCGAAGCCTGCGCGAACGGCGATGCCGCATATGCCGGCACACTTGAAGCGGGGCAGACACCGATGGCTCCCGGAATGAAATACCGTCACTATGCTCCGTTTGCCAACGTTGAGATCATGGATATGCCCAAGGGCGCAAAGCTTATCGGTGATGAAGCAGACGATGCGGCTCCTTCGGAGGTCAAAAAGCCTGATTTTGCTGAGATGAGCGAGGATGACAGACAGGCTCTGGTCGATATTGCATCACCTTTCATCCACAGGGAAAAGGAGCTCCTCAAGGCAAATCCTTTTGCACGCGTAGGCGTTTTTGCGGGTGTGGAAGTAAACGCACTGAACGAAAAGCTGCGCGACAAGATCCATCTTGCACATACGGAGATCTATGAATACGGCAATGCTCTTGATGTAAGAGCTGCGGCTCATTCGCTTTTCGAGGGATTGAGGCATCTGGACAGCCAGGAGGTCGACGTGATCCTTGCACAGGGACTTACGGGCGGCGGAATGGCAACCGCATATATGAACAGGCTCGGAAAAGCAGCAGGGAAGAAGGGCGAACTCCTTCCCGGAATGCCCAAGCCCGAGCGTCCCGCGCGCGCTGAACTGCCGCTCGAGGCATTTAAGGATACTTACACGGCGCAGATACTTTTCGCGGACGATGACAACACATGCCTTTCACAGGCATGCGAAGCGATAATGACGGGGCTTATCGAAAAGAACGCCCCTTTCGACATGCTGGTTTCCCGCGACATCGGATGCGAGATCTACTGCGAATCCGCAGGCATCACCGCTTCAGACGGCGCTTCATGTGACCCCGGAATGATAAAGGCGGTATCTGAAGTGACCGGAAGGAACATTTCCCACTGCCGTTCGACAAGGATAGACCCTGCACTCTACGACGTTTCCGATCTCATAATCACGGTCCGTGACGAGCACGCTTTCGAGATAATAAAGGCATTTCCCCAGATAAAGGATAAGGTTTATTCTTTGTCTTCCTTTGCCGCTTCCTGCGGTCTCGTCTTCAAAGATGAGGGAGGAAGGACTGTTTCCATATCGATCCCTGATCCCAGAGGCGAGAACGAGGCCACGTATCTGCATACGGTAAAGGCTATCAAGGCGTGGCTTGAGATGCTCTTCCCGTATCTCATTAAATCTCTCGGAGCTGAAAGAGCCTGAAATAAAGGGCTTCGGCAGTCTCATCAGTCCCACCGGTCCCGACTTTTCCCGAAAAGTCTCATTTTAGGGGCCTAAAATCAAAATGTCCGCAAATCATGGTGTCTTTTTGCCGGCAGGCAATGTAAAATTACTCATGTTAGGTTTTAGGACATGACGCGGACAAATGAGTAGCTTGGCAGATTTCGCTTGACGAATAATTGCCTGCTGTGATATTCTTCTCAATGCTGCATAAATATCAGCAGCATCCTTGTCCGGTTTAACCGGACCGAATAGTCCAGAAGGAGGTGAATGAAATGGCAAACAATTATCGTTTGATCACAGTCCTCAATGCATCTTTAGGTGATGAGGCACTTGCTTCTCTTACTGACTCCGTCAAGGCAAAGCTCGAATCAGGCGCAACGATTAAGTCTTTCGACATCGTTGGCACCAAGGAGCTCGCTTATGAGATCGAAGGCCAGAAGAGCGGTAATTATGTTCAGGCGTATTTTTCTGCCGAGAGCGATTTCCCTAAGGAACTTGAGCGTGTTCTCAAGATCACAGACGGCGTACTTCGTTTTCTCATTGTCAGCGTCGGTGAGTGATCACTGCGCAGCAGAGAAAGGCAAGAAAGATGAACAAAGTAGAGTTGGTAGGAAGACTTACCAAAGATCCCGAAGTAAAACTTACTTCGAACCAGACCCAGTTCTGTAACTTCACAGTGGCGGTCGACCGCCGCTTCAAGGACAGCAACGGCCAGAGACAGGCTGATTTCATCAGCTGCGTCGCCTGGAGACAGACAGCTGCCTTCATCCAGAAGTATTTCCGCAAGGGAAGCAGGATTGGATTAGTCGGCAGCATCCAGACCCGCAATTACGAGGATCAGAACGGCCAGAAGCGTTATATCACCGAAGTAGTGGTAGATGAAGCTGAGTTCGTTGAATCCGGTAACGGCCAGAGCGGAGAACAGGCATATCACGAAGCACCTGCAGCAAGACCTGCACCGGCTCCGTCATTTGCACCCCCTCCGGCAGGTTCCGCGGCATCCGATGCGCCTCTCGCACCCAGGACTCCGATCGAACCGAGCGGAGACCCCGGATTCGGTCCCGGCGATCAGGTAGATCTTCCGTTTGAGATTTAATTTGTGAAGGAGATCACACAAAATGGCAGAAAACAGAGCACCTAAGGCCGGTGGAAAAGATTTTGCCGGCGGAATGAGGCAGAGACGTACACGCAGGAAGGTCTGCACGTTCTGCGCTAATAAGGTCGAGAGCATTGATTTTATGGATGATGTACTCCTCAAGAAGTACATCTCTGAGTCCGGCAAGATTCTCCCTAAGAGAATGACCGGTACATGCGCTATCCACCAGCGTGAGCTTACAACTGCGATCAAGCGCGCTCGCCAGATCGCACTGCTCCCTTACACAGCGCAGTAATCGCGGCCTTTACGGCTTGAACGTATCGGACGCTACCTGCCGGCAGCGATGACCGATACGGTTTCAACAGAATTTTTTAAGGACAATCGGGCATCAAACCGCACATATTTGCCTTAATGGCTTATAATATGTTTTGGTGATGCCCGATTCCTTTTTTATCGGGAATAAACAATTCAGGAGAATACTTATGAAAGTCATACTTCTTTCGGATGTTAAGAATCTCGGCAAGGCCGGTGATGTGGTCAATGCCAGCGACGGATATGCAAGGAATTTCCTTTTCAAGCAGGGTCTTGCAAAGGAGATGACTGCCGCAGGACTTAACGAAGTTAAGGTACAGGCAGGAGCAAAGGCTGAGCATGAGAGGAGAGCTCTTGCCGAGGCTCAGGAGACAAAGAAGACCATCGAAGGCAAGACTTTTGAAGTCAAGGCCAGAGGCGGTGCTGACGGCAGACTCTACGGAGCTGTTACCGCTGCTGATATTTCAGACACTCTCAAGGCATCCGGTTTCGAGATCGAGAAGAAGAAGGTCGTTATCAACAACCCAATCAAGAACACGGGAATCTTTTCTGTTCGCGTTAAGCTTCACCCCAAGGTTTCAGCTGATATTAACGTTGAAGTCGTTGTTAACTGACCGGAGCTGATAAAGATGAACGAAGATCCCGGATACATGGATAATCTTATAGATTCGGCTGCTCCCGCGCAGGAAGATACCGTCGAGATCGAGATGGCGCTCCTGTCTCTTTGCATGCGCAAGGACAAGGCCATGCTTGAGGCGGTCGAGAGCAGGCTCGTTAAGGAGGATTTTTCTGATCCCCGCAACGTACTGATCTTCGGCACCATAGTCGACATGTTCCTCAGCAATTCCAGCATTGACCGTTTCACGGTTACCAATGAGCTCGAGCGCAAAGGAGAGCTGGAACATGCGGGCGGACTCCGTTATATCTATAAGGTCGGAGAGACGACAGCCGTTTCATCCAGCATCCAGAGCTACATTTCAGCGATCCGGGAGAAGAGTGATAAGAGCAAGCTCTTAAAAGAGATCGATAAGGTCAGGGGACTGGCCGTAAGCGGTGAGAAGAGGGCATCAGAAGTCGTTGACTATGCCATCTCATCCATTTCCGCACTTAAGACTACCGGTGAGACCAAGGGATTCGAGTCACTTTCATCAGTCCTCAAGACCGTAATGGTCGAGATGGGCGAGGAACTCAAGCCCGACAGCAACAGCAAGCTCGTAAAACTGGGTTTCCCCAAGCTCGACGAGATGCTTGCCGGAGGTCTTAAACCCGGTTCTCTCAATATCCTTGCCGCCAGACCTGCCATGGGTAAGACGGCTCTTGCCATCAACATGGCAGCCAATGTCGCAGCCACCAATAAGCCGGTAGCGATATTTTCACTCGAAATGTCCAAACAGGAAGTCGCGAAGAGGTTCATGTCAGCTTCAATGAACAAGCCTCTGACGCAGATCCTGTATTCACATAAGATGACTAACGATGACAAGAGGGAGATCAACAATGCCGTCGTTAAGCTTTCGGATTTCCCGGTCTACATCGACGATACATCGGATATCAATCCGGTAACCATGAAATCCAAGCTTACCGAGCTTGCAGCAAAACCTGAATCCTGCCCTGCACTTGTAGTCGTCGACTACCTGCAGCTCATGAGCCTTCCCGGCAACGGCAACAGGTCGCGAAACGAAGAGGTTACCACTATCTCAAGGCAGCTCAAGCTCCTTGCAAAAGAGTTCGGGGTGCCTATAATTGCGCTCTCACAGCTTTCCAGAGGCGCAGCAAAGAGAGATGACCATACACCTCAGCTTTCTGATTTGAGAGACTCCGGTGCCATTGAGCAGGACGCCGATACGGTCATGTTCATCGACCGTCCTGACTACTACAAGACAAGTGATGATGCTGCTCCCAAGAACGACGACGGAGAAGAACCCGCCAGGGAGCAGAACAGCGATAACGACAACGTCGTAAAGGATGCTTATATCTACCTGTCCAAGAACCGTCAGGGAAGGACCGGAAGGGATAAGGTCTGCTGGATCGCAAGAAAGACGTTGTTCTACGAATTCGACAAGAACAGACACGATCCTGATGAGGATGCAAGCCCGTACACAAGGACCCAGGATTCGGACAGCGTGGCTTCGAACTATGTCTTCGAAGAGGAGGCTCCTGTCAGCGCGCCCGACAATTATGAGGAACCGCCCCTGGAACCTGTTGATGACGAGCTTTTTGCAAATCCGAACAACGATTTTGACAGTGGCTTTTTGGAATAAATGAAGAACGAGGCAGGGAACAGTCTGAGACACGAGCTATCCCAGAGAGTTGGGAATTTCTGCCGTGAAAAAGGACTGCTTGACTGCGATGCGGTCATCACGGGCTGTTCCGGCGGACCGGATTCAGTAGCTCTCCTGCTCCTGCTTTCTGACCTGATCAAAGAGTCAGGAAGACCTGTAAAACTTTACGCGATACATATCAATCATAATCTCAGGCCCGGTGACTGTGACAGGGACCAGGCTCTGACGGCCAAATTCTGCGTTTCGGTAAACGTGCCGCTCAAGATCGAGAATTTCGATGTCGAAAGGTATGCCGAAGACACCAGGATGTCCGTTGAGACGGCGGGCAGGATGCTCAGATATGAAGCCTTTGATGCCTATGCCGATGAGCTCAGGGAATCCAAGGGATACAAGGAGATCAGGATCGCTGTCGCCCACCACAAGAATGACCTTGCCGAGACCATGATGATGAACCTGTTCCGTGGGGCGGGCCTTGAGGGCCTTGTCAACCCCAAAGCCAGGACAGGCAACATAATAAGGCCTTTGCTCTGTTGCACCAAGAGCGAGCTTGAGGAAATGCTCAGGCAGGAAAACATCAGATTTGCAGTAGACAAGACCAATCTCGAACCCGAAGGAACGCGCAATGTTTGGCGCAATGTCCTTTTCCCTGAAGTTGAGAAGAGGACCGGAGTCAATGCATCAGGTTCGCTTAACAGAACATATTCCCTTATCGAGGATGACCTCGACTATCTTGCTTCTGAGGCTGAAAAAGCCTATGAGAGCTGCCTTTTGACGATCGGAAGCGACAAGAAGATCAAGGCAGTCGACTGTGAAAAAGCAAGGGAACTTGCGCCAGCCATGAGTTCCAGGGTAATAAGGAAACTCTGGCAGGAGACTTTTGGCAACCTGACCGATTTCGAGACTGCAAATCTCAAGCTTTGCAGCGAACTGATCGGCAGGAAGAACAAGGGCGGGGAAGTGATCCTTCCGATGCCGTTTTCGCGCAAGGCGTATAGGTTCGGAAACATATTCTGCTTTTCATCTGATCCCGCCGCAAAGGACTGCGCCTCGGCCATAGCTTCTGACATGGGCCTTATTGTTGCCGGAGGACCGGTCTCGGTCAGTATTCCGGTTCCCGGAAAATTCGGGCAGGACGGAGCGATTGCCGTAAAAATTCCTAACACGGATCTCTATATTAATATATATTTATTTGAGAATAAGGGTGATTTAGAGTATAATAATTTTTCGTGGTTTTGCCCGATCGAATATGCGCAGGACGGTAAACTCGCACTGCTCAATTCTTCGGCGGATCCGAAGTCCCGTGTATTCGGAAAAGCCGGCGCGTCCGGTTCGAAGAAGGTCACAAGGCTCTTTACGGACCTTAAGGTTCCTGAAAGCGCCAGAGACGGCGTTCTTTATGTTGCGCGGAATGACGGAGACAGGATCTTATGGATCCCTGGCGTTGGACACGCTTTAGGTTTCACAAGTCCGCTGAGCCGCGAAAGATACGGGCAGGCTGAAGGAAAAAAGACTGCAGGAATACTTAAGATTACTTTGGAGAGGCGTCAAGATGGCAATTGACACATCGAGGGTTCTGGTAACACACGAACAGATCGAAGAAATGCTCACAAGGCTTTCAGATCAGCTTAACCGCGACTATGAGGGCAAGCACCTTGTAGTAGTGGGAATCCTTACGGGTGCTTTCATATTCACTTCTGACCTCGTAAGACGTCTTAATATGCCTGTTACGGTTGATTTCATGCAGGTATCTAGCTATGTGGGAGAGATCTCATCAGGTGTCCTCAAAATCAAGAAGGATCTGAGTTACGATATAGCAGGCAAGGATGTCCTCATTGTTGAAGATATCGTTGATACAGGCAGAACGCTGGAGCTCCTCATGGAGCAGCTCCGGAAGAGAAATCCTGCCTCTTTGAAGGTCTGTACGGCTTTCGATAAGCCTGCAAGGAGAGTCAACAGCTTCGTGCCCGATTACAACGGGCTTACGGTTCCGGACGAGTTCATCGTAGGCTACGGCCTCGATCTCGACGGAGAATACAGGAATTTTGACGACATAAGGATCGTTAGAAAGGTTTAGGTTAAGAATGTCTGAAAAAGGTGAAGGAAACAGAGGACCGCGTTTCGGAGGACTGTTTTTCTATCTGATCATGCTGGCTGTGCTCGTCGTATTCTCGACGATCGTTTTCGGCGGTAATTACGGAAAGAAGGAACAGGCCAAGCTGTCTGATGTACTGGGTTATATCGATAATTCGAAGAACGAGGTCGAACTCGTTGAAGTTAAGGGAACGGTAGTTACCGTCAGATACAAGAATGAACAGGGACAGCTTGCGGAGATCTCCCAGTCGATCCCTTATGAATACGTTGATGATCTCATTGCAAAGCTCGAGACAGCAAAATCACAGGGCAAGATCAAGGATTACAATTACACTGAGCCTTTTGACTGGTCGATAATCCTTAACATCGGAAGCCTCCTGATGGCTGCCGTCATTATCATCGTGCTCTTCATAAACATCAGCAGACAGAGCAGGGAAGGCAGCAGCGTCTTCAGCTTCGGCAACAACCGTGCAAGAGTCTCCGATCCCAGCAAGGTCAAGGTCAAGTTCTCTGATGTTGCAGGTTCCGTAGAAGAGAAGGAAGAGCTTTCCGAGATCGTCGACTTCCTCAAGAATCCTAAGAAATACAGGGAACTCGGTGCAAAGATTCCGAAGGGCGTTCTCCTTTACGGTGCTCCCGGTACCGGTAAGACACTCCTTGCACGTGCAGTTGCAGGTGAGGCAGGTGTTAAGTTTTTCTACATCTCAGGTTCCGACTTCGTTGAAATGCTCGTAGGTGTAGGTGCTTCACGTGTAAGATCGCTTTTCGCAGATGCAAAGAGAGAAGCTCCTTCCGTAGTCTTCATCGATGAAATCGATGCTGTCGGTCGTAAGAGAGGTGCAGGCCTCGGAGGCGGACAGGACGAGCGTGAGCAGACATTGAACCAGATCCTCGTTGAGATGGATGGTTTTGACGTTAACTCCAACATTATCGTAATGGCTGCAACAAACCGTGTGGACGTTCTCGACCCGGCACTCTTACGTCCGGGAAGATTCGACCGCCGCATCATGGTCAACATGCCTGATGCCGATGAGCGTGAAGCCATTCTCAAGATCCACGCAAAGAACAAGCCTCTTGCTAAAGATGTAAGTCTCAGGGAAGTTGCTCTTTCAACGGTCGGCTTTACAGGTGCTGACCTTGAGAATCTCCTTAATGAGGCAGCGCTAATGACTGCGCGTCACAACAAGAAAGAGATTTCCATGCTCGAAGTCACGGACGCAATGTTCCGTGTCCAGATGGGTCCCCAGAAGAATTCGAAGAAACTCAGCGACAAGGTCAAGAAGCTTACTTCCTACCATGAAGCAGGCCACGCAGTCGTTTTGAGGGCGACCTCCGAGTTCGAGAAAGTTGACAGGGTTACCATCATCCCGGCAGGTCAGGCAGGCGGATACACCGCTTATAAGCCGATCGAGGATACAGATTACTATACCGAGAAGATGCTCCTTGATACCATCAAGATGAGCCTCGGCGGACGTGCTGCAGAGGAGATCTTCTTAGGTGAGGTTTCCACCGGTGCATCCTCTGACCTCAAGCACTGCAATGACATCGCCAAGAATATGATCAAGCGTTACGGCCTTTCCAAGAAGTTCCGCAACATGGTCTTCGGTGACGATAACGATGAGGTATTCCTCGGATACTCCATGGGTCAGGTCCAGAGCTATTCCGAGCAGACCGCTGCAGCCATCGATGCCGAGATCAAGGCGATAATCGATGAGTGCTATGCTGAGACCAAACGCATCCTGATCGAGAAGCAGGCAGTAGTTGAAGGCCTTGCACAGAGACTTATGAAGAAGCTCACCGTTGACGGACCTGACTTCGAGAAGATCTATGTCAACAACGGTGATCTTTCCGCAGTATATCCCCAGGAGTACACCGCTGCAGCTGAAGCTTCCGTGTCAGCTGATGAGAGCGCGCCTGTTGAATCGGAGGCTGAACCTCAGGCAGATGAACCCGCCAAGGTTGAAGAAACACCTTCCTGGCCGGCAGAAGCCGCAAACCTGGATCACGATTCACAGACTCCTGACCCGGGCCCGACGGATTGACAGACAAACAGCAAAAATGAATTCTGAGAATAAAGGCGGAGTTTGAATCCGCCTTTATTGTTTTCGGTTTCACGAATCAAGTGTTTTGTGTTTTTTTTCGCTGATTTTTTCGAAAAAAGTCTCGAAAAATACACATCAGAGCTTATCACTGTGTATAATGTGTAAAATTATTCTGATACTCTTTGTCTGGTGGGGTTATGAGTTTTCTTTTTAACTTGATCATTCAACCGCTTATCATGATCTATGATGTAGTGTTCTCGATGCTCTTCGGAATGCTGGAAAATACTGCGGCCGCTATATTTGCTTTAAGCATCGTGATCAATCTCATGGTGCTTCCTTTATACAGGAAAGCTGACCTGATGCAGCAGGAGCAGCATGAGAAAACCCTGAAGATGAAGAAGTGGGTAGATCATATCCGCAAGACTTTCCATGGCGATAAGCGTTTTATGATCTTAAACGCTTATTACAGGATCGAAGGTTATAGTCCGGTCAGTACGCTTAAGGAGGCCGGTCCGCTCATGCTGCAGCTGCCTTTCTTTATTGCGGCATATAGATACATATCATCGATCCCGATGCTGAGCGGAGCATCGTTTGGACCGGTAAGGAATCTGGTCGAACCTGACGGATTGATTACTGTTGCCGGGTTAACGGTCAATGCTCTTCCGGTAATCATGACTTTGATAAACTGCATATCCGGGTTTATTTATTCCAAGGGGATGATGTTGAGACAAAAGATACAGATTTTCGGGATATCACTGGTATTTCTCGTCGTTCTGTACAACAGTCCGTCGGGACTCCTTCTGTACTGGATAATGAATAATCTGTTCTCTTTATTCAAGAATCTGTATTTTAGGAAATATGTGAAGTACGGAAATCATATCAGAGTTATCTCTTCTTTTATCCTCATTGTCATTATCATTACCGAGATGGCATTGCTGAATATCAATGACGGATCCGATGTCTTTATAGCTGAGATCATACTGGCATGTGTCATTGTCAACCTGGTTATTACTGCCATGAAGATCAAACAGATCAAGCCATTACGGATAATGGAACGGTTAAGTTCGGTCTTTGCAGAGTGGGACAGGAAGACTTTGATCGCACATATCATCTTACCTGAACTCTGTTTGGTGATACTCCTTGGTTTCTATATTCCTTCGAGCGTTATCTCATCATCACCGTTGGAGTTTATCAACAAGAATGACGGAAGTTTTCAGAGCGATCTTCTGATATATCCCGCAGTCGTATATGCCGGTCTGATATTGATATGGACTACGGTAATGATCCTTGCGAGAGAAGGCAGGAAGCAGCGGCTGATGATCCTTGTGCTTTGGGCTGCTCTCGGGGTGGGCTTGTTCAATCAGTTCCTTGCGCCTGCTAAAATGGACACTTTGTATTCTGACATGACTTTTGACGGGAAACTGGAGTTCTCCCTGATTTCGATCATTCTTAATCTTATTATCGGAGCAATAGCTGCCGGTGCTATGATCATCATCACATTGATTACGCGGAAAATGTATAAACATATTGCAGTAGTCATCTGTTTTGCACTGTTTTCGCTCTTTGTGGTGAACATATTTAAGATAAACGGAGAAGTTGGCAGCGCGACTATAATGATAAATGAGAATGTATCTCAGGAAACACCGATAAATTTGAGCAGGAACGGTAAGAACGTTGTCGTGATGATGCTTGACCGAGCCATAGGATCGTATGTTCCTTACATTTTTGATGAGAAACCTGAATTAAAGGAATCTTTTAAGGGTTTTGTGCATTATCCGAATACTGTTTCATTCGGGATTAAGACCAATTATGGTTCGCCTGCACTCTTTGGGGGCTATGAATATACTCCGTACGAGATGAACAAGCGAGATGGCGAGCTGCTAAAGGACAAGCACAATGAGGCTTTAAGGATTATGCCTGTATTGTTTATGAATGAAGGTTATCAAGTGACTGTCTGTGATCCTCCGTATGCAAATTATCAGGAGATCCCCGATCTGTCGATCTATGATGATTATCCGAAGATCAGATCATATAATCTTACCGGAAAATATACAGAAAAACTGAGTTTGGATATCAGGGGAAATGCTGATGTCAGGCAGAAGCACAATTTCCTTTTTTACAGCCTGTTCAGGACGGCGCCTGTCTTTTTGCGCAATATCATCTACGATGACGGACACTATTTTTCTGTAAATATCGGATCAAGTTCCTATTATTCCACTGCTATGCTTGATACTTACAGTGTTCTTTGGAATCTGACAGATATCACTTCAGTATATGAGTCGGAGAAAGGAAGTTTTCTGATGATGCAAAATTCGACCACTCATAATCCTACCGTACTTAATCCTCCGGATTATGAGATCGATGGAACTGCTTATAACCGGAGCTTTAAATACAAGGATCTGGTTTGTGACGGAAGAGTGATGAAGATAGAAAACAACAGGCAATGGGCTCATTACTGTATCAATGTCGCGACTTATAAGGCACTTGCAAAGTGGCTCGATCATCTAAAGGAAGAAGGTGTTTACGATAATACAAGGATCATTTTTGTTGCAGACCACGGATATTATCTAAGCCAATTCCAAGACTTTATTCATCCGGACGGACTTGATGCCGAGTCTTTTAACCCGTTGCTGATGGTTAAGGATTTCAATTCGAATGGTGAATTCACAAGTGACAATAGTTTCATGACAAATGCCGATGTCGCTTTTCTTGCAACTGCAGGTGTTGTCAAAGAACCCAGGAATCCCTTCACAGGAAACCTTATCGACGATCATCTTAAAAAACAGGGCCCCGTAATAGTAACAGATTCCTATAACTGGATGATCAGTGCGAATAACGGCACGACCTATGATCTTGACGGTGGAAAATGGTGGCTGGTTCACGACAGCATATTTGATATGAGAAACTGGACCTTGATGAACGGGGAGGATGCCGCATGAATCTTTATATTGATCCCGGTACGGGCAGCATGCTCTTCTCTGTAGCCATAGGTCTTATATCGGTTCTCTGGTTTGGTGTGCGGAAGATTTATATGAGCATTAAATACAGAACTACCGGAAAAGCAGATAAGAATAAGAAAGACATTGTAATCTATGGCGAAGATAAAAGGTACTGGACTTCGTTTAAAGGAATATTGGATGAGTTCGAGAAAAGAAAGGTTAAAGTGACTTATCTTGCAGGTTCAGAAGATGATCCTTTGCTGAATGAGAAATACGAATATGTGGAAAAAGAAGTAATAGGTCTTGGCAACAAAGCCTATGCTAAGCTGAATTTTCTCAATGCCCGTGTCGTATTGGCAACAACTCCCGGATTGGATGTGTTTCAGTGGAAGCGAAGCAAAGATGTGGATCATTATGTTCATATGACTCATTCCATAGCTGCAGGAACCGGTTATCAGATGTTCGGTACGCATTTTTTTGATGCTGTCCTTCTAAGTTCCGATTCGTTTTTTCATAGTAACCGAGTGTTGGAAGAAAAGAGGAATTCACCGCCTAAAGAATTGGTTTGTGTAGGGTGTACCTATATGGATCATCTGTTGGAGCGAAAAGAAAGGCAGACACTACATGACAGACCGGATAATAAGCCGATCACGATCCTTTTAGCACCGACATGGGGGAGCAGCGGTATTTTAGCTAAGTATGGAAGCGGTTTTATCAGCCGCTTGATAGCTACCGGATTTGATATTACGATAAGACCGCATCCCCAGTCTTTTATAAGTGAACTGGAGATGATACGGCATTTGATGGAGGAATTCCCGGAAGATGACTTATTGCATTGGAACACGGATGCTGATAATTTCGATGTATTGTCGCGATCAGATCTTCTGATATCAGATTTTTCAGGTTCTATCTATGATTATTCTTTTATATTTGAAAGGCCGGTCTTATATACTGAATTGAATATGGATATGTCTGAAAAAGATGAAGCGTGGCTTGATGAACCGTATTTCGGTTTAGAGCTGATACCGAGACTTGGCAGGGAACTTAAGGAAGAAGCTTTTGATGAACTTAAACAGATGATAACCGGACTCATAAATGATACTGAATACCGCAGTTCCATTGCAGCAGCCAGAGAAGAGTATTGGAAAAACCGCGGGATCGCGTCGGTACTCGTAACAGATTATCTCCTCGAAAAGCTTAATGATAAAAAAATCGTTGATGGTCAGAAGAACCGTTGAAGAAGCATTATGATAAGTAAGAATAAAAAAGCAGATCTAAAAAGAGGCATATTACTTTCGGCTCTTTCTTTACTGATAACAGCCATCTATATTGCTTTTGACGGGCTTGGCATTATCATGACTTCCGTCAGGACATTTCATAACAATCAGCCAATAAGTGCGGATACGATAGATTCGGTAAACTCGGCGATCCTCGGCAATATTTTTGAACTTTATGTCTCGAGAATGATTTATCTTCTCATTGCTGTTGTTCCCGTTGTTTTATTTGCGCTTAGATTTCATATCTCCTTTAAAACTGACAGTACATCAAATCTTAAGAGGCTTATTCCTTTCTTGAGGCTGATTTTTGGCATTATCCTTTTTTACTATGTACTGACCCTCGGGACACAGTTTTCTCATGAGATATTTGTTAACTATTACTCTTTCGGGCATTGGATATCTTTTTTCAGGATCATAGGCGCTTTTGCATTATTTGGTGCATTCATTACGGATTGGTCCTTGGCATTTGCATCGATCAAAGCATTCCCGAAGTCTCATCCCAACATCCTTAAGGTCTTGTATGTTCTGTTTGTTTCCGTATGCTCATGCATGCTCGTGGAATTCCAGACCGGAAGCAAGATGAACATGAATTCAAACATGCTGTTTTTTAGTATTCTTTACTGGATCATCCTTCAGATATTTATAGATCTGGTTACAAGAGGTGTAAAAGCCGGAGCTTTCGTCAGTATAGGTCTTGCATATCTTATAGGTCTGATCAATGATGTTGTTTACCAGTTCAGAGGGAATTATGTGATATTCGGAGATGTAACTGTAGTAAGGACAGCGCTTGAAGTAGCCGGAAACTACACATATAAGCCCGACAGATGGTTCTGGATATCTCTGGCATTATTCATATCTGCTGCGGCGATAACAGTCCTGATAAAGTTCCCTAAGCACGAAAAGATCAGACTGAAAGAGATACTGATACGTGCGGCTTCATTTGTTCTGTTATCGGTGATCGTTGTCTGTTCTTATAATACGGGGATCCTCTATAACAGGATATTCGGGGTTGGTTGGGACTATAACAAGAATATTGCCCATTCGGGGTATCTGCCGTATTTCCTTAGCAATATGAATTCGATTCAAAATGTCACGCTTGACGGATATGATGCTCAAGCTGCCGATGCTGTGCTCGGAAAAGCTGCAAAACACGGATCCGATAAGAAGAATGCTTCGCCTAATATCATCATTATCCAGAATGAAGCTTTTTCTGATCTTTCCGTTCTGTATGATATCAAGACCAATAAAGACTATATGCCGTTTATTCACAGTCTGACTGAAAACACACAAAAAGGTTTTCTGAATATGTCTGTTCCCAATGGGCCTACTGCGAATTCCGAGTTTGAAGTGCTTACGCGTTCAACTTTGCAATTCCTGCCATATGGTACGGTTCCATACACCCAGTATATTCATTCTGACCTTCCTTCGGCTGTAGAGGTACTTAAGAGCCAGCCGGTTCCATATCACACTGTCAGTTACCATCCGTATTATTCATCCGGATACAGCCGGACCGGTGTATATAAACATTTGGGCTTTGATGAGATTATCTTTGAAGACAGATTTAATGAGACATTCCCCGGGAATGAGATCATCCGCAGTTACTTAAGTGATTCGGCTGATTACAGGCGTGTTGAGTCATTTTATGAAGATTTCAGGAAGACATCCAAGGCCCCGTGGTTCTGTTTTAACGTTACCATTCAGAATCACGGAGGGTACACACAGAAATATGATCAGTCAGAAAGCAACAAAATATATGTCACGAATTTTGAGGCAACGGATTCTGTTAATGATTATCTATCCCTGATCAAATTGAGCGATGATGCATTCCGCGATCTGGTAGAATACTTTAAGAATTGTGATGAACCCACGATAATCGCCATGTATGGAGATCATCAGCCTTCTTTTGATAAGGATGCACTTGATGTGCTGGAAAAACACCAGATCGGAAGCGAAACGAACAGATACTATGTGCCTTATGTAATCTGGGCAAATTTTGACATAGAGGAATCTGATACGCTTGGTGACATGGAACGCAAAGGAGTGCATAACACTTTATCTACCAATTACTTTGCGAGTACGGTGTTTGATCTTGCGGGGATCGGGCTTTCTGATTATGACAGATACCTTCTTGACCTGCATAAACGTATCCCCGCGATCACTGCTGTCGGCATCTGGGATGATAAAGGCAATTACTATGATTCTCCGGAGTCATCACCTTATGCAGCTGAGCTGGCTTCATATAGAATGGTCCAGTATAATCTCCTGTTTGATGACAGGCACCGACTTGTCGACAGGTTCATTCATTCTTCGCAAAGCTGAGATTATGGTGGACGAAATTCCAATAGATCAAGTGTTTATTGACTGTGTAACAATGTTACACAGGAATAAGACCGTTGAATATTGTTATTATACTTCAAACGAATCATATGAGTGCTTCCTCATTGGAACGACCATTTCTATTATGTCTTCCGTTCTCAAAATGTTTAATTTATTAACAGAATAGTAATTTGACACACTAGTTTCACAATTCTAAAATATACATAAGATTTGATATATTGGCGCATTGATTTTCAGCAGTTAAGGAGAATAGAGAATTGGTAGCGAGACGGATAAGAAAGCATTCATTATCTTTCGGGAATAGCAAGGGTATTACTCTTGTCGAAATGATCGTTGTGCTCGTTGTCCTAGCTATCCTGGCTGCTGCCGGGATCGGATCCGCTTCCGGATATGCCAGGCGTGCGACTCTCACTCAAAATGACAGCAATGCCGAGACCATATATCAGGCGGCTCAGGCTGCACTCCAACAGATGCAGAAGGCAGGCGGTATCAGTTCCCCTTCAAGCGGCGGTACCATTTCTGCAAATTCATGGGTCACTAAAGTCATCAGTAAAGGTACTGCTTTTGAGTTTGTGAAAATAAATCTTTCAACGAATATGTCTGATTATGCGGATTCTTTTGAAGCTCATTATAAGGCTGATCCTTTAATGCTTTTAAAGCAGATACAGCTAAAGCAAATGAATCTGTTCATATGAGATATGTTCTGAACTATTCTCCGGATAATGCTTCAAGTCCGCAAAGTGTCTTGGTTAAAGAACTGATCCAGCCGTATTTCAATGATGTTTCGGTTTTTTCCGGTTCGATCACCTTAGAATTGGATCTTGAAAAGAGTGCTGATTCTTATGGCAATCTCCATTGTTATGCAAAGTGTCTGTCTGTCTTTTTTGACTCGCGTGCAAAATCAGGTTTAAAACTCAGTGATGATAATGTGGTTCCCTACAGGAGCACTTCGGATAGAGCGGACAAAAGTCTTATCGGATATTATGACGGTTATAAGGGAACAGTAATCGACACGGTTTTTCTTCCTAGGGTTCAGGAGGGAATCGTAGTCAAAAAGTTTGAGACGGAAAACACAACCGAGACTATCGATATTAAAAATGATGCCGATGAAATAATAGAACAGCAGGAAGTCACTCATGCCTGGATTACCTGGGCAGCGACGCTGGATACAGAGCAGCTTAACGGAAAGCAAAAAGATGTTTATTACCGCATCGCGCTTCTTAATGGCAATGATGAGAATATAGTTCTGATCCTCAATGAGGATTTCCTGCTTTCAGAAAACTCTGTAGGAAGTGGCAAAGACTCAATAGATTATGGTTTATTGGCAGGCAAGGAAAATGGCGATGAATGGGTTTCACATCCGCAGAATCCTAAACCTACCGTCACTGTTGAGAAGTATGATGTTGTATATAATGGAGAATCTGAAAGCGATAAGTTTACCAAAGAAATTACGAAGAAAAGCATAATCGTTACTGCTCGTGTATATGTAACATCAGATTCAGCAATTTACAGGGGCGCTACTGCTACTGATATAGCTACAAATACCAATGCTCATCTTTTGCCGCTTAAGATTACATACGTTGAAAATGAGTATAACAAAGACGATGACAAAAATCCCAAGCCGGCTTATATCGAGTATTCATTGGATATCACCTCGCTGATGAAAGATGGGATAAATGGTGCAAACATCAAGATCTATCCTAATTATTTCAGTGACGGGACAATGAAGATCGTCAACGATGAGAAAGGCATCATTTCCTTCAAGAAGGGAATGAGCATCAGCGTTGATCCGCTTCCGCCGCCGGTAACGATACCCGTTACGCCTGCTCCGGGAACAACGCCGTGATAGGGATTTTGAGGGGTTATGTGTTAAAATCTAAAAGGGACTTTATTAACTAACAAAAAATATAAAGTGTTTTGGAGGGCGTTTTGTCGAACACTTCTGATATTGAAAAAGAAAACCGTGAAGGTGTCATATTCTACAGAAGGCGTATTGGTGACTGGATCAGGCGTTATATCATCGAGCTTGTGATAATCGCTCTCGTTCTTGCTTTTATCATCACTTCTACGGTCATTACCACAGGTGCCAGACGTGCTTTCCGCGAGGCAAAGGATGTCAGGATGGCACTGAAGTTTGTCGGCACGCAGTACTTTGGCGAGAATTCCTCGATCTTTGATAAGACAAAGACTACTGGCCTTAAGGATGGAGCTGCTGAAGACATAGCTGACATTTCCACCCGAAAAGGAGAGGTCGTGCTTTATGCATGGGATGACAAAGCAAATGAGCCTTTGATGTTCGAATACAGAAAGGGCTCATATACAGTTATCTATATAGCCGATACATATACAGGGAAGACTGATGAACAGGGAAAAGTGAACCACATGATGGGACGCTGGGAAGTCAAGTTTTCCATCAACGTATTGACATACGATACGGAATAACTAGGAGAAAGGAAGATCCGTATGCCGGAATATAAATATCGGGCTCAAGATCAGAACGGTAAGATCATAAAGGGACGCACGGATGCGGCTGATGATGCTGCGCTTCATAAGCGTTTCCATGACGAAGGGCTTACGCTTCTGGATGCAGTTCCTGTAGTAAGACGTGTTGCATTAAAACCGCTTAAGAAAGCTCAGCTCGCTGACTTTGCAAGACAGCTCGGAACTCTTACAAAAGCCGGCGTCATACTTGTTAAGACACTGGATATCATTGCACACGACGAATCCATAGATGAATATGAACGTGACGTTTATCTCAAACTGCGTGACAGGATCGTTCAGGGTATTCCGCTGTCGACGGCAATGGAGGAACTTGACCCGACATTCCCTCCGCTCTTTATCTTCATGATCAAAGCAGCAGAGCAGACAGGTAATCTTGACGATACCGCAATGAGACTTGCGACTCACTATACTCAGGAGAACGAGCTTGAACAGCAAGTCAAGAGTTCGCTCACGTATCCTAAGATCCTCAGCGTATTGATCGTGATCGTTGTAGCTATTCTTTTTGGTTATGTATTGCCTCAGTTTGAAGAGATGTTTGCTGAAATGCCGTCCTTACCTCTTCCAACAAGGATACTAATGGCAATATCGAATTTCGTTGCAACCAAATGGTACATTATCCTGATAGCAGTTGCATTGATAGTTATTTTCGGAAAGATGATCATAAGGATACCTGTAGTACGCTATCAGATCGATAAGATCAAGATCAAGGGTAAGTGGGGAAAGCTCACTAAGGTCATCTATTCTGCAAGATTCGGCAGAACGATGAGTTCTCTTTATGAGGGTGGTATTCCAATCTATGTTTGTATTGATATTGCAAAAAACACAATTGGAAACAGCTATATAGAAGCTCAGTTTGATGAAGTTCTCACAAAAGTTGCGGGCGGAAGTTCCGTCTCTGATGCATTAAAGAATGTTGACGGTTTTGTCCAGAAACTTCCGGCTTCCATAAAGATCGGTGAGGAGACCGGTCAGCTCGGCCCCATGCTTGCATCCGTAGCGGATGATCTTGATTTCTACTCAAGGCAGGCATTGATCAAACTGACATCTTATATCGAACCGGTAATGATCGTCATCATGGCGGCTATTGTCGGATTCGTTATCATCGCGGTTATCAAGCCTATCTATGACTCTTATTCGACTATTGGCAAAGGTATGTAAGAAAGGTAAGAAAGAATATGTCTGTTACGGTATTTTTATCTAATACGAACATTCAGATAGTTGTCGGCGCAGGGGTCAAAGGCGGTGCCAAGATTAAGCGTATGGTATCTGTCAGTGTTCCGGGCGGAGCCGTCCTGAATGGCGTTGTTATGGATGAGAACGCGTTGACTTCTGCCATTAAGGAATGCTGGAAGATCAACAAGCTTCCCAAGAGTAATGTTACGCTCATCCTGAACAGCCCTCAGCTCCGTGCTAATTTCGTTGACATGCCTATCCTGCCTGAGAGAAAGACCACTGAATTCGTTCAGCGTGAGACTAAGGACAGCAGGCTTACGAAACCGGTTACTGCCTGGTATCCAATCGAGAAAGATGCAAAGTTCAAGACGCAGAAAGTTGTTGCCGAGACAGCTGATGCCCAGTTCATCGACACTTATGTTTCCATTTTCACCAAGGCCGGCATAGTACTTTCCGACATACATGACGGTGTTACTCTTGCCATCGACCTTCTTAAAGGTTCCACACGAAATAAGACCGTTGTATATATGATCCTTGATGGTACATCACTTGTTACGATCTTCTTCTCGAAAGGTCAGTATTTCTACCACTCGACAAAGAGGATCTTTAACCAGCCCGGATCCGTTGAGTTTACGCGTGAGATCTTTGCTGCCATTTCTGAGATACGTCAGTTCGCATCAGTCCAGAAACTCGAAGATCAGATCGATGAGATACAGTTCGCGGGACTTGGAGAACAGCAAGTCGTAAGGCTTTCAGAAGACATGGGAGATATTGACAGCAATATCAAGCTTTCTGCTGTTGTCTGCCCGAGTTATGTAAAGATAAAAGAGAACGCAAAACAGTTTCCTTATTTCGTATATCCTGTAGCGGGACTAACAAGGCTTGGTTCACCAAGGCTTGATATACTGACGGCAAACAGAAAGAGCGCAGACAAATTCATCAGAAAACAGAACATGCTCAAGTACGTCCTGCCCGCAGGAGGTTTTCTTTTGCTGCTCGTCACGGTATATGGCACCATCAGTGTTTTTAACATCTTAAAACAGAACAGATTGAGAGAACTCACGCTGGCCAATAACGATCCGGAAATCCTCGCCAGTGTCAACAGATACGAAAAGATAACTGATGTTATAACCGGTGTCGGTGCAAGGCAGGGTGCTCTTAATATCCTTCATGAATATCTGGATTCTTTCCCGATTCCTGATTCTGAGATCAATAAGTTGATCTTAAGGACGGCTGATAAGCACAGCGTTAAGGTCATTGTCAATTCTTATGATGCAAGGACCGGTATATTCAGCATTACTGCACAGTCCACAGAGGTTGAACAGATCAACCAGTTCATAGCTGAACTTATGAAGATGAATAACTTTGAGAAGATCGATTATACAGGCTACAGTGCCATTGAGGACAAAAATGGCACCAGTGGATGGCAGATAAACGTTGTATGTACTCTTGCTGCCAGAAATATCGGATCTGACAAAGCGGAGGAGGGTGCTTGACATGAAATTTGATTCTACTCTTAAACCGCAGGATAAGAAGACCATAGCGATCGTTCTATATGTAGGTATAGTCGTTCTTTTTTCCTGGTATATGATCAGACCCGCGGCAATGAAGTTCGTCGAGCTTGATGACAAGATCAGAGCAGCAGAAGTAACCAAGCAGGAATATAAAATGAAGACGATGCAGCTTGCCAATGCAGAGGTCCTTTATAACAAGGCCGTTACCGACATAACAGGGGCAACCAAGGATTTTTACGATGTTTTGGACAATTCCAAGATAGAAAAGATGGGAACATCTTATGTTTTGGGATTCGGTCTTACACCTGTTGATTTTTCCGTTGACTTGAGAGACGGTTCGTTCGTTTCCGAAGAACCTTATGCTTATGCCAATATACAGAAGAAAAAAGCGCCGGCAGCCACTCCGGCTCCTACGGAAAAGCCCGACATTAAAAATACTACATCCATTGCCGCATTAGATGTTAAGACATTGCAGGCATATTATTCACAAGCTATCGCAGGCGTAACAACTACAGAACCTGCTGAGGTTCAGGGTGCAAAAGTATCCATTGTGATCCAGGGTACTCAGGAAAAATGCCAAGCTTTGATCGATGATATCCTGAAAAAGCCTTCAATAAGAATTACCGGCTTTGTCTGGAAAGACGCAAAAGAGATCTGGAGCGAAGACGAGAAGGGCAATAAGACTTTGATTAATCCTGAGTATAAGGAATTAAGAGTTGATATGTATTTCTATATGACCGAGAAACCGGATTTTGAGAAGAACGAGGCATGATTATGGATAACAACGCACAGGCCAGTAAGATCAGAATAGGTGATCTCCTCGTATCAGCGGGTTATATCACAGAGGCTCAGCTTAAAGAAGCTCTTACCATACAGAAAGAATCTCAAGGAAAGCGTGTAGGTGAAGTCCTCCAGGAACTCGGATATGCAACCGAGAAGCAGATACTGACTGCATTGGCAGACAGACTCGGTACGGTTCTTATCGACATTTCCACATATAAGATAGATGTCGAAGCGGTTAAGCTCATCCCCAAGCAGATGGCTGAGCAGTATGTAATGATGCCTGTTGCCAATAATGAAGGTCAGGTCATCCTAGCTGTAAACGATCCGCTCAATCTTTATGCCATTGAGGACATCAGGCAGACTATAGGTCTTCCGGTTGATACGGTTCTTGCAGAGCTCGAGCCTTTGAAGAATGCGATCGAGTATCAGTATGCGGAGATCAAGGCTAAAGCTGCCGCTGAGAGTGCAAATATCAATGCAACGGGTCTGGATGTTGACGAACTTGTCATCGATACCAGTGCCGGTGCTGATGATGCTCCTATCATCAATCTTGTTAATTCTCTTTTGGATAAAGCATTTACTGATAACGCTTCAGATATCCACATTGAGCCGTTTGAAAGAAATGTCATGGTAAGGATGCGTATAGACGGAACGCTCCTTGACTATATTACACTTCAGAAGAATGTTCAGGATTCACTCGTTGCAAGGATCAAGATCATGGGCGAGATGGATATCGCAGAGCGCCGTATCCCTCAGGACGGTCACTTCAGAGTAAGGATCCAGGGACAGATCGTTAACGTCCGTGTTAACGTTATTCCTACTGTTTTTGGTGAGAAGGTAGTTATGCGTCTCATCATGTCTGTTGTTGAGATCGATCATAATGAGACATTCGGTATGGCAGAAGATGCATTCAAAAAGTTCACTGAGATGCTCAAGATGCCTAACGGACTTATCTATATCACAGGTCCTACGGGTTCAGGTAAGTCAACCACTCTGTATAACGCGTTGGCATCTTTGTCACATAAGCAGGTTAACATCAGTACGATCGAAGACCCTGTCGAGAAGAACCTTCCGAGGCTCAATCAGGTACAGGTACACCCGCAGGCAGGCCTTACCTTTGAGATCGGCTTAAGAGCCCTCATGCGTCAGGACCCGGATATCATCATGGTAGGTGAGACGCGTGACGCCGAGACAGCTACTATAGCCATCAGAGCCGCAATTACGGGTCACCTGGTTCTTTCAACCCTTCATACCAATGACGCAGCTTCAACGGTAGTCAGACTTATCGACATGGGTTCTGAACCGTATCTTCTGTCTTCTGCTCTCGCAGGCGTTGTTGCACAGAGACTTGTCCGTAAGGTGTGTCCTCATTGCGCAAGGATCGAACGTCTTACAGATGCATAGATCGAGTTTGTAGGTCACGATATCCCGACGGCCAGGAAGGCTGTCGGATGTGTTCACTGCCATGGTGCGGGCTATTTAGGCCGTACGGCCATCCACGAGGTCCTGGTAATAGATAAGGATCTCCGTAAGATGGTTGCCGCCAATGCCACGGCAGAAGAAATGAAGAAGTATGCGATCGAGCACCAGGGTATGGTAACCCTAAAGCAGGCGTGCATCAAGCTTGTTGAAGATGGTATCACCACCATGGAAGAGTTGGAACGCGTCGCGTACTATGACGACTGATAAGAAACAAAAAAATAAGTTAATCAAAGACATGGGAGCGGTATTCACTCCCGTGTTTTATATTTTCAGTATCGTTGCGGTCGCTTCGGCAGTTATAGTCTGCGGATTTGAGATGACAGCGATCATTACGGCTGTATTCCTCGTATTGCTTGCTGCATGTGCTTCATCGGACATAAATAAAGGCATAGTGCCTGATCTTTTATGTGTGTTTATTGCCATTCTTGCAGTTGTTAAGTTACTGACAGACAGTATCAGCTTACAAAGCATCATCAACCATCTTTGCGGAGCATTTGTGTTGTCCGTACCCATGTTAGCAGTTGCTTTATTGATAAAGAGCGGCTTTGGAGGCGGAGACATAAAGATGATGGCAGCAGCAGGTCTGTTTTTGGGCCTTGATAAGACCATTATCTCCGGTTTTATAGCTTTTTTTATAGCCGGGATCTATGGCGTTTATCTTCTGTTAACAAAAAAAGGAAGTGCCAAAGGAAAAGTCAAATTAGCGCCATATTTGGCCCTCGGATGTGCATTTTCAGAGCTTTTCGGAACTGTTTTGATAGAACTTCTGAAGACCGGGATATAGCTTTTCCGTTTACAATCCGTTTGCAAACAAGGGGTTTTACAGGTTCGGGTTAACAATTTGTTACCCGGAAATGAATTGTGACAGAAATGTGTCGAAGTTCGTTTTTGGATGGGTTATAGTAAGACCATCAAGCAAGTCAAGCGGATTTGACAAAAACACAAACTCACTCAAAAGGGTGATCAAAACAAGGAGGTAACAAAATGAAAAAGTTAGGTAAGTCAACAAAGAAAGGTTTCACATTAGTAGAGCTCATCGTAGTCCTCGTTATCCTCGCAATCCTCGCAGCTATGCTCGTTCCTGCACTCACAGGCTACATTAAGAGAGCGAGAGAAGAAAAGGATTATCTGATGGCAGCAACAGTTCTTACAGCAGCACAGTCCGCAGCTACATATCAGTATTCAAAGCTCAGCACATCAACAGGCACAACTACGATCACTTGGACAACATCTGCCGGTAACGGTACAACAGTAGCAACTCTGGTTGGCGATGCATCAGGTAAAGTAACAGCTTGCTCATTCACAATGGATAATAAAACCGGATTGTTTAAAGATAAAGGTACTGTAACAATCGACAGTCACACATATGAATGGACAGCTGCAACAGGTAAATGGGAAGTTAAGTAATTAAATAATCAAAATTGAATTAACTGGAATTGTTTTTCAGAATCGAAGCCGGGGAGCAATCCCCGGCTTTTTCCATAAAAGCCATACTGCAATTTATAGCGATGTTCTCTGACAGAAATTTGGCCGGATAACTCTTTTTCTTATTTATTATAAAGTGTATAATTACTATAAGGGTGCATAGTTGTGATAGTAGGGAGTCATATGAGACGGATAAGACATGACAACTTGATCAAGAGGACCGCCAAGGTACTCGGTAGCAACGAAGGCGCCAGTCTTGTGCTTGTTTCCGTTCTTGCGATCCTTGTCCTGGTAGCGGTAGTTATATTGAGACTTGCCACGACTACTTTTATGGCTTCTGCTAACAGACAGCTCAATCAGGATCAGGCATATGAACTTGCTGCAAGTTTAGGTGCATCCATTGATGATCTCATAGCATCCGGAAAATACGATCTCGATTCTGTTGATGCTGACAAAGAGATCTATTCCCGCAGCACTTTTTCCGGACTCCCTGCAAATTCTTCCGTTGTTGCAAAGATCGATGTTGAAGATCACGTAAAGATCCTGATCGTAACTGCAAATGTTGGCAAAGCTCAGTATGTCTATACCAAGGAGTATTACGCATGAAGATCTTAGCAAAGACAAGAGCCGCACTTTTCTGCAATAAGGCCGAGACTATGGTCGAGGTCACGGTTGCTTTTTTGGTCTTGACCATTGTAATGGCTCTTTTTGCAGAGGGGATGAGATTTTCCAACAGGGCAGAGAAATTTGCCATAGACAGAAGCAGGGACAGCGATTCTGCTTTAAAAGGCCTTTTGGATACTGCCGTTAACGGAAGTGGACCTGCAACCGGCGGTAATACTTCGATCGAAAAACTAGACGGGAAAGATGATATGCTGAAACTCAGGATATATACGGTACCTTCCGCTGATGGCGGTGATAATTTTGTTTATTACGTTTTCGATGCTAATTGAGTTGATTTATGCGTAGCGGAGCAAAAACATGAACAGAAATTCTAAAAAAGGTATAACGCTGGTCGAACTGATTGTCGCCTTAACGTTGACATCTATCTTTGCTGTACTTTGTGTAGCGCTCATAAACCCTATCGAAAGAACGTACAGGGTAACGCTTAAGCTTGCGCGTGCACAGCTCCTTGCAGATACGATCGTCGATTCTATCCGTAAAGAATGTGATGACGTCAAGCATGATGAGAAGACTTCTGTCTGGATCGGAAACATGAAGAGTTCAGATGACGGCGATCTTATCAGCAAAGGTCCCGCTATCAAAGAAAATGGCGGTAACGTACTTGTTTTCCAGAGAAATAGCAACTATACCGAAGCTATCTATTCCTGCTCAAAGATCTCAGCAGCTAACATCACTAATGTTGAAAACAATCCGCTCACTCCGACAAACACTGCACATTCCATTAAAGCCATGGATGGTGATGATAAGGAGGCAAATCTCAAGAGCGGTATCGTTCATTTCGGCTATTATCAGGCAAGGGAAGATGACAGAGGAATATTCCCGATTAAGTCCTACGATTATACAAACCCTGTCCTTGCATCAACATATGGCGATTTTACCGTTGATGTTTCTTTCAAGAACCTTACTTTCAGTAAATCCGGTAAGTATCCGGTCTATGTAACATGCACGGTAAGGGTTTTGCAGAAGGGCGCGGCGCTTTATACGCGTACCGCGGTTCTTTGCTTTGCTGCCAACGGTTCAGGCAGCGGAAGCGGCAGCAAGCCTACACCTAAGCCGGTCAAGAATGTGCGAGTTAAGTTGGTATGGAAAGATAATAACGATGTTAAGCGTCCTGCTGATGGACTTACGGTAATGCTGAAAAATGACAGCGGAACTGTAATCGCCAGCCACCATGTAGCAAAAGCTAATAAGCCCATTGACGAACAGGAATTCGTTTTCTATGATGTCAACACATCCGATGGAGTAAATCTGACAATAAATCCTTCCATAGTTCCGCATTATGGTTATTTACCTAAGTCCGTCGCAAATGGTTTTGTTGTCACTTTTACGGCTAAGAATAATGTTACTCTTATTCCCGGTCCGGACTTCAATAATCTTGTAAAAAATAAGGGAATTACCCATTTCATCTTTGGTTCTAATGCTGATCTTTTAAGCAAAGCTGCCAGCGGCTTTGTTGCCGATGTATCATGTGAAGCTGATGGTACGATAACGCCGGATTATAAGCTCTATATTGTTAATGATCCGTCTGGCGTGACAAAGACAGCATATGTACTCAGTGACAGCGGGACATTCATTGGCAACAAAACGATGAAACAGATGTTTGCAAACTGCAGTGATGTTGTAATGTTCACCGGTATTAACAGCATTGATACAAGCAATACAGATACTATGTATCAGGTATTTATTAATTGCAGAGCATTGTCGATGGAGAAGTTCGAAGTAAGATGGAACACCTCCAAAGTTGAGACAATGGATGGTATGTTCCGTAATGTTGCGTGTGCACCCTCTGTAAATAATGATGTGACGATCGATATAAGCAGTTTTGATTTTTCATCATGCAGAAATGTAGTAAATGAACAAACTACCGGTATCAATAAGATGTTCTGGACTGATGCGGCCCTAGACAGTCATATCACGACGATCCGCTTCCCTGCAGACAAAGCAAAAAAGAATATGAGTAAACTTGATAAGCTGCAGGAAGTCTTTTCAGGTTGTGATCATCTTGAGAATTTGGAAAATTTTAATGATTTCAATTTTTCGAGTGTAAACTCTATCTCTTTATTATTTAATTATTGTACTTCTCTGGAAAAAGTCGATTTTAGTAATTGGAATCTGTCTAGTCCGGGTCTCACATCATTAAAGAATAAAGATAATAAAGCCTTATTTACAGGCTTAACAAATTTAAAAGAAATTAATCTTTCCGGTTTGAACATTCCGTATGTTAGTGATATTACTTCATTGTTATCGGGACCTAGTAATCTTGAAAAAGTTAATCTAAACGGGCTGAATGCACCTAAAGTCACTAGTCTTAACAGACTGTTCGCATCGAAGCAGCAGCTTCGTGAAGTGTATATGAACGGAATAACCATATGCGCTGCAGACAATGAAACTTGGACTGCTGATCAGATGTTTATGTCGTGCAACAATCTTGAAACTGTCGAGCTGGAAAATCTCGTTACAAAAAAGTGCACCTCACTCAGTGAGATGTTCAAGTATTGCACTAACCTCGCTAATTTGGACTTTACAGGCTGGGAAGTTTCGAGTGTAACGTCTATGTACAATATGTTTTATAGTTGTTATTCAAAGAATACGGAAACGAAGACACTTGATATCTCAAGCTTTGTTTTCAACACCGATGAACTGATCAACATGGAGGGTATGTTCTACAATTGCGGATACACGACCATCAGGCTCCCTGAAACTGGCGGTATTGCAATGGCTTCCAACATAAAGAGCATGTTCAGGAGCTGTAAGAACCTTATTAATGTTGAAAATCTCAATGGTGCTTCATTCCCTGCAGCAACTGATGCGAGCTACCTTTTCGCAGAATGTGAAAACCTCGGTACCGGTTCACCCAAGACATTCAGTATTACACTGAATATTCCTAATGCGGATTGGGTAAACAATATGTTCAATAAAACCAAAAACGTTGAAAAGATCGATATCAGCGGCAGCGATTTCCGCACAGCTGGTTCTTTGGGAGATATGTTCAACGGAAGTACGGATCTGAAGGAAGTTGTCATGGACGGGGTCAATCTGGCGAATTGCTCATCATTTACCAACCCGTTTACCAACTGCGGTAATTTGACAACCATACATATGAATTCAATTGATCTGAGAAAGGCGGCCAATCTTAGTTTTCTCAATTGGAATAATAATAATCTGAAGAACCTTGAGTTGGAATCTGCAAATCTGTCCGGTCTTACTGCAATATCGAGTCTGTTTAGCGGAAGGACGGTAATAGAGTATATCAACTTCTCCGATGTTACTCTTGGAAGCGGTTATACTTCGGCCAGTCAGATGTTCTACAACTGTAAGAGACTCAAAAAGCTCGAAATTCGGAACTTTACTGCTCCTGCAAGCTGTTCACAGATGTTCATGAACTGCTGCAGTCTTGCCGAGATAGATCTCAGCGGATGGAATACTACGGCAACTAAAGACATGTCTTCCATGTTCTGCCAAGTGGCTACAAAAGAAAAGAACAGTGGAATTGAACCTCAGCTCCCCGCCGGAGTTGATAAGATTGTACTCGATGTCAGCAGCTTCGATTTCACTAACGTAACTTCATTGAAGTATATCATTGGCATAGAAAAGCAGAATGAATATGAAGACCGTTTGAATAAGATCATTTTGCCTGCCGGTGATAAAGGCAACGCATCAAAAGTCACGGATTCACAGAGAGCATTCAGATACAGGACTCAAGTAACACAGATCGATAATCTTGAATATCTGCAGCTTTCGAATACCTGCACTAATACTTCCGGTATGTTCAGCCGAATCGGTTGTTCGGAACTCGATATCAGGGGAATCCATATAAACAATGCAGTCATGGATTATATGTTCGATAACTGCGCGAATCTTGAGCGCATCTATGCTGCTCCCGATGCCGATTTCTCAGTAAGCGGTAAGAGTGCAAAGGAAATGTTTAAAGAAAGCAGGAAGATCGTTGGCGGCAACGGCACGACCTATATCGGTGACGGTAAGACTTATGCTAAGATCGACGGTGGTGCATCCAATCCCGGATACTTTACCGACTACAATCAAAAACCTGCAACCGGAGGCTGATAATTGATATTCTCTTACCCTTTATTTGAAACGCCTTTTATAGGCATATACTTTACTGTTTTGGCATTCATGTTCGGTGCGATATTCGCAAGCTTCATTACCTGTACTGCGTGGCGCGTGGTCAGGGGGGAAGACTGGATGCTTGGTCACAGCCACTGTGACACATGCGGACACGAGCTTTCTACGGCTGATCTTTTTCCGATATTCTCATATATCGCATTGAAGGGTAAGTGCCGTTACTGCGGATCCAAGGTCCCTCCAAGGGACCTGATCTTTGAGATCATCCTGGGCGTTCTCTTTGCAGGCACACTGGTACTTCATGGTGCCATTGATGCTGTTGTGGTGGCTGCACTCGTGCTCGAAGTCCTTTTGCTCGGCCTTTCGCTTGCTGACTGGGATTCAGGTGTTATCCCTGACGGGTTTCTGGCTGCGATCCTTGTCGTATGGATAATGACTGTAGGCTTCATGCCTGACATTCAGAGATATGCCCTGGAAGGTCTTGCCGCTTCGGCATGTGTCGGTCTGGTGATGATCATCGGTACAGCAGTTGTCTCCAAGATCAAGAAGGCAAAGGTCAGCTACGGAGCTGCAAAGCTTGCAATGTGCCTGATGCTGTTCCTGCGTATTAAGGGTGCGACGATAGCCGTTTGCGCTGGGATCGTGCTCGGCATCATTTTCGCACTTGCCTGCAAGTCAAAGAAGAAGCCGGCTGCGCTTGCTCCTGCTATCTCGATCGCTGTGATCATCGCATTCTTACTTAAGGATGTTCTTGCAAGATTTGGCGTATAAAGATGCCCGGTCATTGATGTTTGACTTATTTACAGGCGTCCTATATAATATGCGAGTTTGAATTCCACGCACGAGAGGGGGGATAAAGATGTCTGAGATCAGAGTTAAGGAGAATGAGTCCCTTGACAGTGCGCTTCGCAGGTTCAAGCGTTCTTGCGCGAAGTCCGGCGTTCTCGCTGAGGTTCGTAAGAGAGAGCATTATGAAAAGCCTTCAGTAAAGAGAAAGAAGAAGTCTGAAGCAGCTCGTAAGAGAAAGCATTGATAAGACATTAATGAGGCCGCCTTCGAGGCGGCCTTTTAATATCCGTACAGAACCGTTTGTCAGGAACTGCGCTGTCTTGATCTGCTGATATGTTCTCTGAGGGTGCTGAAGAGAGCATCAGGCTGGATCGGCTTGCTGAGGTGGGCATTGAGACCTGCCTGAAGGCTCTTTTGAACATCTTCGTCAAATGCATTCTGAATACGGCGCTTCTTTAGCGCCAGCTCGTCGCTAATTCTTGCGCCACCAAAA
>R21__coassemble_273_pt1 | contig 44114 bp, 45 predicted proteins | sample R21__metabat2_high_PE_008 | metagenome-assembled genome bin R21
GAATCAGTCCTTATACTCGGTTTAAATTGTCCAACAAAGTGGGTTCACTTCAAATCTCCGCGGGGCCGTAAAGCGTTTGCTTCTTATTTCAGTTTTGCATTACCCAGGACTGAAGGGTTCATGTAACCCGTGCCGGTGTCATCAGCCCAGCTGAGTGTTCCTGAACGCTCGCCCTTGGAAGTTGCATCATTGACCTGGAGCTCAAGTCCGATAACGGTCTTACCTGCCTCAGGCGTGATGTCCGTCCACTTGAAGGATGCTTCTACAAGGTAGCCGCCGTCAGTAAGCTTGACTGCCGACTTCATGTTCTCAGCCTTGCACTTTTCGCCGTTAAAACTGAGCTTGTTCTTGTAGTTGATCCTGTATTGCTTGTCGTCAGGCTGATAGGATTCGGGCTTCTTGTGGTCCTCATCGATGAAGACTTCGATGGAATCCTGCTGGTAATCGTCAGCGCTCTTATCGTTAAGATCCTTATCCTTAACATCCATCAGGACATAGAGATTATCCTTGTCCCAGAGGAGCTTTGCATCACATGTGACGGCAACGCTCTGGACTACGATCTCGAGCTTGACGGTCTCAACATTCTTCCATGCATCATCGATCTCGCCGTCAACATTGACCGTACCCTGGGCGATCTCGATCGTGGGTCTCTTGAGTGCATCAACGGGCTCGATCTTTGTGGGATCAACGAAAGCCCAGTATGTGAGCTTAGCCTGGTACATGCCGTCGAAAAGAAGCGGATAGACCTTCATCTTGCCGTCGGAAGCACCGCCTACGTTGTTTGCATCCTGGAGCCATGAGTTGGTGTCGATTACGCCCCATACCGTGATTCCGGAGAAATTGATGCCGCTCTTCTTGAGGTTCTTTGCTGCCTCGTAAAGACGTGCATAGTAGTCGCCTTCACGATTGAGTTCGTCAGCGAGCTTTGCTTCTGAACCGTCGAATGTTGCAGAGGGCTTGAGGTCGAGTTCGGTGAGCATTACCTTGTCTACGGCCTTCGCATATTCCTTAACAGCGTCTTCAAACTGCGTGACCGAAGGCGCGTTGACTGAATAGTGGCCCTGCATTCCGAAGCCGGAGATCCTGGTGCCTTCAGCAGCCTTAACGTCGTTGATGAGCTTGATGATTCCGCCGCGCTTCTTGGCATCGCACTCGTTGTAATCGTTGTAGTAGAGTTCAACTGAAGCGGGAGCGTACTTGTTTGCAAACTTGAATGCGTTGATGATGAACTCGTTGCTGCCGTAAACTTTCCACCAGGAAGACTTGGAACCGTGCGTATCGTCAGTGAGCTTGTCTCCGCCTGCTTCTGTATCAGTACGGTAAGTTGCGGTTGCATCGCTGATCGCTTCGTTAACTACGTCAAAGCCGTAGAAGAGATCTTTGTACTTGCTCTGATCACCGGTGTAGTAAGTCAGGACAGTCTTTATGTACCATTCGAGACGCTTGTTCATCTCATCTTTGGAAACGTAATCCTTGGTCTTGTCATAGCCTTCGTGGAAGAACCATTCGGGAGTCTGTGAATGCCATACGAGAACGTGTCCTCTGACACGGATCTTGTGATCGGGATTCTTGCTGTTCCATTCAGCGATCTTGTCGAGGATCGGATCGGTCCTTGAATGGTCGAGAGTGGGAACGTCGATCTGCTCGCCGTTCAGCTCTTCCTTGTGAATGCTTCCTGATTTGGGTGCTGCGTTGTTGTAACCGAACATGCAGTCGGGCTTGAGCTCGTTTTCGAGAGTGACTGCATTGAAATGCTTTGTCACGAGCTGCATGACCTTGGGATCGTTGTAGGTGCTGTTGCCGAAACATGTTCCGACGATCGCGTCCTCACCGATACCGTCAGCACTTGCCACTGACTTGTAAAGGTCGGGAATGTCGGTCTGAACTGCGTCAGGTGCTGCGCTTGCCGATGATGCTGCCGGTGCGCCTGCATTGCATCCGCCGGCAAAGACCATCGCGAGACTCATTCCCAACGCAAAGATTTTCTCGAGATTCTTCTTCATAATGCCTCCAATCGAATATAAATCACCCTGCCCGCTGTAAGGCAGAATCCTCTATATTAGATTTTAATTGAAAAAAGAAATTAATAGACCGACAAACTCTATCAGTTTGCAGGATTTTTTTCATCTCCGTCGTCTACGACGCGCTTGCCTATCCACTTGCGGCGGCGCCAGTGACTGAGCACGATGAGTCCTCTGATGCACTCATCTGATGCAGTGCCCGCAAAGATGCCTGCAACGCCGAATCCGAGCAGAACGCCGTAGCAATATCCTCCGACGGCTCCCAGGCATACCATGGTGATGAGTCCTACTATCAGCGGATATATGTAATCTCCGGCAGCTTTGAGACTGCTTACGACTGTCATGTTAAGGCATCTTCCGATCTCAACGAAGATATCGACTGCCATTATCAGGAACCCTATCTTTATTATGTTCTCATTTTTCGTGAAGATCCTGAGCGTAAAAGGCGATAAGGCCCAGTTGGCGGCCGCGATCATAACGGTTATCGGAAGCGTGAGCTTCAGTGTGGAGAACACTCTCTTGTATGCCGCTTCCTCCTTGCCCGCTCCGACGAGGTGGCCCGTGATTATCTGGGTGGCCATTGCGCTCGCGTTCGAAAAGACCATCGAAAACGAGATCAGCGAATTGCAGAAAACGCGCGCGTTTACCGAGTCGTCGCCCATCGTGTTTACGAAAGAAAGCAGCACGAGCTGGTACATGCTGTATGCAAAGTTTTCGCCCGCAGACGGAAGTCCGATCCTGATCATCTTCCAGAGCATCTTTCCTGGGAACGGTGCGAGGAGCTTTAAGCTGATCTTTCCGATCTTCTTTTTGTAGAAGAACATCACCGCGAATATAAGCGCGATGACCCTTGCTGTGACAGTTGATATACCGACGCCTGCAACGCCGAGATTCAGGTGCTTCAAAGGTCCATATAAGAAAACATAATTTCCGCCGATGTTAATGAGATTGATGACTATCGAAATGTAAAAACCGATCTTCGTGTATCCGTTGCAGCGGAGAATCTGGAGCATTACGTTATAACCGGCCTGAAGAAAGAGTCCTCCGCCGACGATGTTAAGATAAGTTTCCGCGTCCGGGAGCATGTTCGGCGAAATGTTAAGGAATGACGTGATCAGACCTTTTCCGACGACCAGAAAAGAAGAGAGAACGATTCCGAAGACCAGGTTCACCAGCAGCGCGAGAGTATAGATGCGGTCCATCTCACTGTATTTTTTCGCGCCGAGATACTGCGCGACTACTACAGATATTGCGGTCGCGATGATGTTGAACATGATGATGAAAAGGAACATGACCTGATTGGCATTACCGACCGCTCCGACAGAATTCTGCGAATAGTGGCTCAGCATCAGGGTATCCATGTTGTTGAGAAGGATGTTCAGGAGCAGCTCCAGAAACATCGGTCCCGCGATCACGAACAGCGAGGTCTTTTCATCGATTATACGGGCGCCGCCCGGTACTTTGCTCATATGGGTCCTCCAAAACAAACGAGATTATATACTCAGAAGACAGATATGAAAGCAAAAAGTATAAACTTCTCCGATTAACACAAAAGATGATAGGAATCTTACACGGCTCCTGTCATCAAATCACCAAACCTTTTGATGTCTTTAGAATTTCTGGATGATTATCTTGAGTCCGGGTTCGGCATCCTGAAGTATGTATTTCATGTCATCCTCGGGAAGAGCGATGCACCCGCCGGTATAAGGCTTAACGCCCATGCAGTGGATAAATACCGCAGAACCCTTGCCGTACTCGTTGTTCGTATTGAAATCAGTCTCGATGCCGTAGTTATACTCGGGAGAATAATAGTACATCTGCTCGCCTTCGGTGCACTTGTGGCCGGTGACCTTCGCGTCGATGATGCGGTTATAGTACTTTTCACATCCGCATGCATATGTATCGGGGGTTATCCTGATGAAAGGAAGCTTTGTTCCGGGATTGCTCCTGATGCCGAAAGCGCCTCTTACGCCGAAAACACCGAGAGGAGTCTTTGTGTCGCCTTCTTTTGTCTTTCCGGGACCGTTAAGGCCGATATAGGCATTGCATTCACGGGTGATCTTCCAGGCAACGCTGCCTTCTTCCTCCGTCTTTACGAGATACTGTGCAAATCCCTTGGTGCCCTCATCGCAGCGGATGAAGAGGACCTGCTTGCATGTCTGGTCGCCGCGGAGTTTGAACAATTCCTCGCGGACGTCAAAATCCTGTCCGGGAAGCTTCTCCGGTTCGATCTTCTTAACGGAATCCGTTGCAATGGATGTCTCCTGAGCACTGGTCTCCGGAGCGGATGACGACTCCATTACACTTGTCTCTATTACGGCTGATGCGGTTGTGTCTGAAACCGAAGTGGTATTATCGGATCCTGACGGGGCAGGGATCCCGCAGGATGACAATGTCAAAGCAGCGATCATAACTGCCGCGAGCGCTGTAACCTTAAACCTTTTCATGCCTTTCTCCTTTAAGCTCTTACCTGCCGGTGGATATACCGTCAGCAGCATGTATCTTCTTCTTTTCCTCATACATGTTCTGATCCGCCCGTTCGAAGACATCTTTAAATGAGTGGTCAGATTCACGTTCAAATACTGCGCTTCCGAAAGCAAACGAGGTGCGGTCCAAAATATCTTCCGTTGTTTCCTTCTGCTTTCTCAGAATAGCCTTCAGAGCATCGATCTTCTCATCGAACCTAGCATACTCAAGAACGGAAGGGATTACAACGAACTCATCACCGCCTATCCTGAAAACGGTACTCATCGGGAATGCATTACAAAGGATCCTGGCAGCCTTCTTAAGCGCAGCATCACCTGCCTGATGCCCGCGGGTGTCGTTGATGAGCTTCAGGTAGTTAAGATCGCACATAATCACGGCAAATTCAGCTGTTCCTGCCTTTATCTGCTCATCGATGATACCGGCCGTATCCTCATATGCATGCTTGTTCTTTACACCTGTCAGTGAATCGACATACGCCAGATTCCTCATTGTGAGCAGGTCGTCCTCCTGCTGTTTCATGGTCTGGGCATTCTGCTCAAGTCTGTGTTCCTGGACTCTGATCCTGGCCTTGATGTCTTCAGTTCTTGCACGGGTGTTGTCTACCGCGATCCTGAAGGCTCTCGAAAGTTCACCGACTTCGTCATTTCTCTCAGGCGGAAGGATGACATCATAATCTCCCTTGCTGATCTCGTTGGCAGCTGAAGTAAGCTTTCTCAAAGGACCGGTAATACGGTTCGCCATCAGTGCGGCAATGCCGGCAAGCACGACCGTCATTCCAAGGGAGATCCATACCATTACATTGATCGCGCGGTTTCTGGCACTGAAAACGCTGTGATAATCGTCACAGAGAACAAATTTCATTCCGTTGCGCAGCGTCACAAAAGCCATTGCACGGTCACGGCCGTCGAAATAGTACCGGATAAGTTCATCGCCAGTCTTTGGCTGAGACATCAGTTCCGCATTATCGGTGATCTGATCTTCCTCATCGCTGTGAAGGTGATCTTGACCCAAATCCGCTAAATGGTAATGGACGCTGCCGTCAGCTTCCTTGAGATACATATATCCCGTCTTCTGATATTTTAAGGAGTCTACCCATTTGAGAAGTCTCGAGAAGCTGATGTCGATACCGATGATCGCTACAGGTTTGTCTTCGATAAAGACCGGCTCAACATAAGAGATCAGATAATCATCTGCACTTGCGTCATAGTAAGGCTTGGTCCATACAGCCTTTTTGTTTTTGATGGGGCCGTAATACCAGTATTCCGCAACGGGATCTTCTTCTATCTCTTTCTGTGTAAAAGGAATGATGCTGAATTTACCGTCGCTGTTACGGGTATAGTAAACGCCCTCCTCGCGGTCGGTAACACCGGTAATATCAAGCGAATAATGGATATATGCGCCCTGTATGAACTCATTATGTTCGGTCATGAAACGGATAAGGTCATCTGCATCTTTGACGATACCGTCACGGAGCTTCCCGTCTTCAGAGATCTTCTTGACGTCCGGGATCTTGTTCCTCGTCCATCTGGCAAGAGATCCGACCGCATCTTCCACCCTCAGGAACTCGGTATTCATGTCATCTCCGCGCTCTTCGCAGAACAGGTTCATCTGTGCAGCGGTATTCTCTGTAAGTATCCTGTTGGTAAGGATTACGCATATCGCCACGAGAGTTATGGCAAGCAAAAACGCCCCGATAACGATCAGGAATATCAGTCTTGCGCTAAGAGATGAAAAGAAAGCCTTAGATTTCTTCATTTTCCAACCCAAATATCATTACTCAGAACAGATTACCCTTATGGTTAGATATTATAACTAAAATTGACAAAAATAACAGATAAAAAAGCCCGGACGCCATTTTGGCATCCGGGACGAAAACGAAATCACAAGGTTTGGAATGGATTAATCTGTTACTCTACGACAGGGATCGTGGCAAAGCCCTTCTCAAGCTCTTCATCAGTCGGGATGATGTCAGACATCTTGCCGTCGTGATATGCCTGATATGCGGTCATGTCGAAATAGCCTGTGCCTGTGAGGTTGAACAGGATCGTCTTTGCCTCGCCCGATTCCTTGCACTTGAGAGCCTCGTCGATAGCAGCGCGGATAGCGTGTGAAGACTCAGGCGCAGGAAGGATGGTCTCTGTTCTCGCAAAGAGCGTTGCTGCCTCGAAAACCTTTGTCTGCTCGACTGCGACAGCTCTCATGTAGCCGTCGTGATAGAGCTGTGAGACGATAGGAGACATACCGTGATATCTCAGGCCGCCTGCGTGTGAAGGTGAAGGCATAAACTCGGAACCGAGGGTATACATCTTGCCGAGAGGGCAAACGTGACCTGTATCGCAGAAGTCGTATGCAAATCTTCCCCTTGTAAGTGAAGGGCAGGAAGCAGGCTCGACAGCAATGAACTCAGGATCAGCCTTGCCTGTGAGCTTGTCTCTCATGAATGCCGACATGATGCCGCCCAGGTTGGATCCGCCGCCTGCGCATCCGATGACGATGTCAGGATACTCGCCAGCCTTCTCCATCTGGATATGAGCCTCTTCACCGATGATCGACTGGTGAAGGAGTACCTGGTTAAGAACAGAACCCAGTACATATCTGCTGTTGGGAGTATGCGTAGCCTTCTCGACCGCCTCGGAGATAGCGCATCCAAGAGATCCGCCTGTTCCGGGGAACTTTGCAAGGATCTGGCGTCCTACCTCTGTCGTATCGGAAGGTGAAGGAATGATGTCAGCTCCGAATGACTGGATGACGGACTTTCTGAAAGGCTTCTGCTCGTAAGAGCACTTTACCATGTAGACTGTGAGCGGGATGTGGAAGAAAGCGCTTGCCATTGCAAGAGCAGTACCCCACTGGCCTGCGCCGGTCTCTGTTGTGATGGAATCAAGACCCTGCTTCTTTGCGTAGTAGACCTGAGCTGCTGCGGAATTGAGCTTGTGGGATCCTGATGTGTTGTTGCCCTCGAATTTGTAGTAGATGTGAGCGGGTGTGCCGAGCTCCTTTTCGAGCTGGTAAGCACGGATCAGAGGTGAAGGTCTGAAGATCTTGTAGAACTCAAGGACCTCATCAGGGATATCGATGTATCTGGTATCGTTGTCCAGTTCCTGCTTGCAGAGCTCTTCGCAGAAGATGGGTGACATCTGCTCTACGGTAAGAGGCTCATGTGTGCCGGGATGGATCAGCGGCGCGGGCTTGATCTTCATGTCCGCACGGACGTTATACCACTGCTTCGGCATCTCATCTTCCGTCAGAAAAATTCTCTTTGCTTTGTCTGCCATAATCGGCTCCTTTCATCCTGGCGGCAAGATGTTGGCCTGCCGGAAAGCATGGTGTACGTTATTTACTTTCCGTCGCAATAAAAAAGTCCCGTGTCAAAAGACACAGGACAGAATATACTGCGGTACCACCTGTTTTGACTGCCGGATTCTATGAGGTTGGCAGTCCACTCTTGTTCACGTTCCAACAAACGTGCTCTGCGGGTAACGGGGGAGCTCCCGTCGGGCCATTTCCTGCCCGCCCGTCTTCGGATCCATTCTCCGGCGCTTCCGGTCCGCAATCCCACCATCTGCGGCTCTCTCGCTCATCAGCGTCATCCGGGTACTATTTCCGAGTCATCCGGTTTAACAAAAACAACTATACCGCCTGCCGGCGACAATTGTCAATATGTTTCGGCGTCGTCAGATGCTCTCCTTGGATTTCTCGAGCGCTTCGATGACACGGTCGCACCAGCGGTCGAACTCGGGATCTTCCACGCGGCACTCCGGATGGTCGAGAACATATTTAAGAGCGATCCTGACTCCCTTGTGGAAAGGAACCGTTGTTTTCATGTCAGGCGCTAAGCGCTTGAGCTTGCTGTTATCGAAGACCACAGATACCGACTTGTCACCTGTCAGGCTGCCCTCGAAATCGAAGCCGTACTTGTCGCCGACTGCAGAAAGATATTCTGAAGAAACATAGTAAGGATTAAGCGTAACACCCAGTGCGTCCGCGATCGTCTCATATATCTGGTTCCAGGTAAGGACCTCGTCTCCGGTGATCTGGAAAGCTTCACCGATGGCATGGCGGTTTCCGATGAGAGCGGTGAATCCTACGGCAAAATCCTCATTGAATGTCAGGTGCCAGAGAGATGAACCGTCGCCTTGGATTATGACCGGCTTGCCGTCCATCATGCGCTTGATGACCTGCCAGAAACCCTTCTTGCCGTGGACTCCGAGCGGGATGTGCTTCTCGTCATAGGTGTGGCTGGGCCTTACGATCGTTACGGGAAAGCCCTCTTCCCTGTACTTCTTCATCAGGAATTCCTCGCAGGCGATCTTGTTTCTTGAATATTCCCAGTGCGGATTGGCAAGAGCCGTTCCTTCGGTGATCACATATCCTGCGGCAGGCTTATGGTAAGCGGATGCCGAGCTGATGTAGATGTACTGTCTCGTCTTTTCCTTGAAAAGCCTGTAGTCGCGCTCAACCTGTTCAGGCACGAATCCTATGAACTCACAGACCGTATCAAAGGTGTAATCCTTTATTGCCTCGGCGACTGCAGCCTCGTCGTTCACGTCAACGGTTATCTGATGAACGCCTTCGGGAGCCGGGTTGTTTCCGCGGTTCAAGAGCCAGACGTCATAGCTTTTGTCTGATGCAAGCCTCCTTACGATGGCACTGCTGATCTGTCCTGTTCCGCCGATGAATAATACTCTCATATGCGCTGCTCCCTTGCATTTTTTAAAAGCATAAAACTAAGGTGCAGAAGTTGTAAACCTGATAAGGGACAATACACCAATTTTCAACACTTTTTCGGGATATTTGAATTTCTGCCGGGTTATAAGTACACTTGTACAGTTATGATCTACATCTTAAGACACGGAAAGACAGACTGGAACAAGCGCAAAAAGCTTCAGGGCAGAACGGACATCCCTCTTTGCGACGAGGGACGCGCCATGGCCCGTGAAGCAGCTGAAATGTACGCGGACGTGCATTTCGACGTGTGCTATTCCTCTCCTCTTTCAAGAGCCAGAGAGACCGCAGAGATCATTCTCAAAGACCGCGATGTCCCGATAATCATTGATGAAAGACTGTGCGAAATGGGTTTCGGCAAATATGAAGGCATCGAGCGCAGCTTTGACATACCCGGATGCCCCATCAATATTCTTTTCGAACATCCCGAAGAATACATTGCGCCCGAGGATGCCGGCGAAAGCCTTGATGAACTTTACAAAAGAACGGGAAGTTTTCTCGATGAGGTGATCAGGCCTCTCGAAAAAGCCGGAAAAGACGTACTCATCGTCGCCCACGGCGCCCTGAACTCATGCCTTCTCACACAGGCAAAAGGACTTCCGAGAAAGGATTTCTGGAGCCACGGGATCGTTCAGTGCAGACTGATGCCACTATTCGATAAGGCCAAAGACCATTCTTTCATTACTCTTTAACGATATTCTTGATCCAGATCCCTGACCTTACCATGACAAACGCAATGAGGCACTTGATGACCTCAAGTCCGTTGACTATCGCGAGCATCCAGGTAACGCTCAAGGTGGTAAAACGGCTCATGAAAAACGCTGAAGCAACCGCAATGCACCACGTGTAGATACTGTCGAAGAGCACCGTGATAAGTGCGTTTCCGCCGGATCTGATTATGAAGTACGAAGCATGCGTATAGGCAACGAAAGGCATCGCGCAAGCTGCGATCAGGATGAAACCCGTTGCAAGAGAACGGATGTGGTCAGACGTGTTGTAAAGGTACGGGAAAAACGGAGCTATGCAAGCCATTAAAGCAGCAAAGATGATCCCGCAGCCAACCGTGACAAGACGCATCCTGCCTGCTTTGTATTTCGCATCTTCAAGCTCGCCCGAACCGAGGATATGGCCCATCATGATGCCTACGGCCTCGCCCATGGCAATGAACGCAACACCCATCACATTCCAGATCGTGGACTGTATGTTCATCGCAGCTACCGCATCAAGGCTCCTGTATGAATAGCACTGGTTGATCACGGTCATTCCAAGTGACCAGAGGGCTTCGTTAAACATCAGGGGTATTGCCTTAACAACAAATTTCCCGACAAGTTTTGCAGGGATACTGAAATGGGAGAATGCACCTTTGATGAAAGGGAACTGCTCTGAATGTCTGCCTGTATATATGATCATGATGGCAAGCTCCACGAACCTTGATATGACGGTTGCGATGGCGGCGCCTGACGCCCCGAGTGCGGGGAGGCCGAAATTGCCATAGATCAGGAGCCAGTTGCCTGCAAGGTTCACGAGGATCGCCGAGATCGAAGCATACATGGGAACTTTTGTGGATCCCAGGTCTCTCAAAGTGCCCGCATATGCCTGCGTAAGGCCGATCGGTATCAGGCTTATCAGGATGATACTGATGTAATCGATCCCTATCTGAAGCGTTTCGGCTGCATCGGCAGGATCACCTTCTCCCAAAAGGAAAAGATTGATAAGGAACGGTGAAAGAACAGAATACAGTACCAGGCAGATGATCGCGATAAATGTGTTGAACACGATCTTAAAGCGGAAAGTATAACGGATGCCTTCATTGTCACCGTTTCCTTTGTACTGGGCGGTAAATATGCCTGCTCCTGCCGTAGCTCCGAAAATAACCAGGAAGAAAACGAATATCAGCTGGTTTGCGATGGCAACACCGGAAAGCGCATTTGTACCGACCCTCCCGATCATGAGATTGTCGAGAAGGTTTACGAAGTTGGAGATCCCGTTCTGGATCATCATCGGAATGGCGATCAGAAGGAGTTTCTTTATATAGGATCTGTCGCTTTTAATGTCCGGCATGGTTCTTTCCTATAAATAATAAATTGCAGTCAGAGTGAGAATTTTAACAAAAGCGTTGCAAATAAACAATAGTTCAATAAATTACCCTCAAATTAGTAGTGTATAATTCGCTTATCAGGATTTTTTTAGCGAGGTTTATTTATGAAAACAGAATCAATAAGCATATCATCTGCCGGAACAGGCAAAGACAAGGCACTGGCCATCACGGAAAAGACAGGCGCTTACGCCGGACTCGATCATAACAACATGCTCCGCCTGCGTCTTCTTTCAGAAGAACTCATGGGACTCATGAATTCTTTCACGAAGGAACTTGTCGGTTCCTTCTGGCTCGAATCCAAAGACGATACCATCGAAGTTCACTTAAAGACCGAGATACCCATGGATCTTCAGACAAGGAAAGATATCCTTTCCGTTGCAACTTCAGGCAAAAACTCCGCCGCAAGGAGCTTCATGGGCAAGATCCGCGAAATGATCGAGATCGCTACCCTTCCTGACGATCCGGAGACGAAGGCCATGACGGAACAGGCAATGGGTCTTATGTATTCAGGCTGCCAGATGGGCACTCATTCCAGCAACTATTCCTGGGCAATGAGCACTTATGTCGCTTCCATCGAGACGCAGAGCGAGACCCAAAAGGATGCAAAGGACGAATTGGCCGACCTGGAGAGATCCATCGTTGCCAACCTCGCTGACGACGTTACCGTCCATATCGTTGGTTCAGAGGTCGAGATCACGATCTACAAGGCTTTCTGACAACCAAGGATACATCGATTATAAAGGGGTTGTCTCAAAAGTGATTAGTTCACAGAGGGGCAACCCCTTTGCGTTGTTTTATGATAATTTTCAGCCGGAAGGCAGATGGTCTGCGCTTTCATTTGGTATGTCCCTGAAAGTGTCCCTCCTATAGGGACGTTCTGCTGTACATTCAACAGCCGTCATAATTACGGGTATCTCGTTTTGAGAAAATATACTTTTGAGACAGCGTCTTTTTGTTTATCCGATATTCTGTCCGCAGGATTCGCAGAACTTGCTGGTGCTCTTGTTCGGCGCACCGCAGTATTTGCAGTAGCGTGTGCCGGGAACAGGTCCCGCTCCCTGCTGCATTACGGGCTGCACCGGCTGCACCGGAACCTGCTGATACATATACGCAGGAACGTTGGGATCCTGATATACCGGAGCTCCGTTCGGACCGACAGTAACCACCGGACGGTGGATCATGCTGGGGTCGACATAGTTTCCGGGGGAAACGTTTTTCGTGATCAGGAATGAGATAAGGCCTCCGAGAGCAGCACAAGGGAGAGCTATCAGCATCACGGCAAGGTATCCGTTGTCAGAACCTAAAATGATATATCCGGCGACCGTACCGATCAGCTCGAATACTACCCACAGGATGATGGTAAGAGCAATAAAACCGCCCGGTCTTCTGCCATTTTTAATCGCATTGTTCTTATTTACCCTACACAGCGAAATGATCGCGAATATCTCTAACATAGGTCACCTTTCTCTTTTATGGTCTTTATAGTAATCGTCCTTATCTTTATACATCAGCGTATCAATGACCACGACAAGATCCTGCGTGTCATCACTGCTGAAGTCAAAAACCTTGCCTCCTACCGCAGCTGAAAGCTTATAGGGTTTTCCGGAGCTTTCATTGTATCTTTCGACGGCATCCATGGTCTTCTGCTTGTACAGACCGATATCGGATTCCTTCGCTTTATGCATCAGTACGACAAATTCATCGCCCGCAAATCTGATTACCGTTCCGACAGAACCGAAGACCTCATTCAGAATGCCTGCGAAAGCGATGAGCGCCTGGTCGCCTTCCTCATGAGAATAGTTGTCATTGATGGATTTGAATCCGTTAAGGTCGAGCATGTAGGCAACGATCTTGTCCTTATGCCTCTTCTGCAGCCTGATCAGTTCCTTGTCCATTTCGAACCTGTTGTAGATGCCGGTAAGCTTATCGATGTAGATGCACTCATTCTGAAGCGCAATGACAATGCCCGCCAGTGAAACGGCAAAACATGCCGGCAGAAGAGAGATGCCGTAGATCAGAGCCTGAACTACAAGTCCCATAAGTATCGGAAGAAGGAACTCAAATACAGGGAAATATCTGAGCGAAGGATTCTTGAGCTTTGAAACGAGATAGAATCCGATACCGTAGAATGTCAGGATCAGTCCGGCTATAACGAAAAAGTTGTACAGCTCTCCCCTGTGGTAATGATTACTCGGATCGATCGAAAAAACGATCGGATAGAACAGATTGATGACGAGCATCACTGTCTCCACGCCGCACAGGATCCAGAACATCAGGAAATGAAGACGGTTTGTCTTCGACGCAATGTGCTTTACTATCATCTGGACAAGGGAAATTCCTACCAGAACATTGAACAGATAAAGATAGCAGTTTCCCAGGATGAGGATGACATGAACTGCTTCATGACCGGTACCGATCCGGCCGTCGAGCCATGTAACAACGGCATCAACAATGCAGTTGATGACCGCCAGGATCAGCATTCTCAGCATGATCGAACTTTCATTCCTGCGTCCGGGCAGGTTCCATCCCTTTGTGGCCAGAATGGTCAGAAGGATGGCAAGACCGATGAAGTCAGCCACCAGGACGGCATACAGATTTATAACAGGTGTAAATATGCTAGGCATACGGAGATTATACTCTCCGTGGCCAAAAATTACACGGACGTGATCAGTACTCCGCGTTTATCTTTTCGACGGCAGATTCAAGATCCAGTCCGCTCAGATCCTGCGCATGGAAGATCTGTCCGTTTACCTTTTCACAGGTAAATGCAGGGACGATGACTCCGGGTATCGCACTCTCGGGAGCATTGGGCGCATTGGGGCCGCCGAGGTCCGTTCTGCACCAACCCGGATCAACGAGGTTCATAGAAACTCCCGTTCCGCCGAGCCTTGAAGCCATGTCTTTTGTTATTTTGTCGAGGGCGGCCTTTGCAGCGGAATATCCTGCCTGTTCGGGTTCCTTGTCGATGCCGCTCGTAGTGTTGACGATTCTTCCGAATCCGCGGCTTACCATCTTGGGAAGGAAGTGGTAGCAGATCATGGCGGGAGCTATCGTGTTGACGTTAAAGCTTACCGTAAAATCACTTTCGGGTGTCTGGTAGTAATCGGTCCTGTATGCGATCTGAAGACCCGCGTTATTGAGGACTATGTCGACGTCAACGCCCAGTTCATCGATCTGACCGAGCATCTTCAGGACAGAGGGAATATCGTTAAGATCAGCTGCAAAAGAATGTACCTGTGCGCCTAAAGCTTTAAGTTCTTCTTCGAGTGATGCAGTGTGTTCAACGTTCCTGCTCTGAAGGATGAGATTGCACCCTTTCTTTGCCATTGCGACAGAAGCAAGTCTTCCGATTCCTCTGGAAGCACCCGTTACCAGTACCCATTTGCCATTGAGATCCAACATAGAACACCTCACTTGATTTAGTGCTCATATTCTACCAACAGCGGATTTCGGGATATTCAGTTTTTCCGTGTTTTTTATTCAGGTCCTGTCGTTTAAATGCGCGTGGATCATTCAGTCTCGGAAATAATGTTGAGCTCATCATTGAGCCTTGCAACGATGACCCTTTCTCCCGGGCCGTATTCCTTCCTGCCGATGAAAGGAGATATGTCATGACCTTCAAGTCCTGCGACCTGATAGCCGTGTTCATTCTTGCCGTTTACGGTACCTGACAGGAATTCATAATCGTGATTCTTTATTGCTTTATATGTTGCAAAGACATTGTAGACCGCATATATGGGGAAGAAGATAAAGAGGATTGCCGCTAAGCTGAAGAAAATGCGTCTGAGGAAGTGCGCGAGCAGGACGATTATCGCGATGACTATCACACTGACTACGATCGAAGCGGGTATCAGTTTCCATGCGGCCGATCTGGATTTCTTAATAAATCTCTGCTCGAGATCTTCACTTACCGTAACATTGACAAGAGCCTGATTATCAACTGCGGCCTTGACCGAAAACTTAACATCAGCTGCCATATATAACCTCCGTGACCTTCCTTTGAAAAGGCCATCAGAAATTAAACCGCATAAGATAATTCATGTCAAATGGTAACAAACAGCAGAAACTACTTCTTTCTCGCCTCTTTCAGCTGTTTCTGCGTCTTTTCGCCTTCGTCCTCGTATCCGATGCCGAGGAGCCTGAATTCGTTCAGCATCAGCTCAAGTTCTTTCTTGTCCCTTAAGCTGAACCTGAACCAGTAATTGTCATTCACAATGACCTTTATCCTGTAGGTCATGTGCTTTACTCCGTTTATATCTGACGAGAAACGGTCAGTGGAGATCTTCGTTATCCTGCTGACATCACAGACCTCGCAAAGAGACTTCGCGAATATGACCATATAATCCCTGCCGAGGACCACCAGTCCGTCGGGAAGCGCGAAGTGGGAACCGATCATGAAATCGGCATTGAGACGGACCGGGTCGGCACCGGATCTTTCAACAGCTTTCTTAAAATCAAGTTCTTCCGAATAAGAAAACTCCTTCTTTCCGGCAATAAAAAAAGTAACCAGTATTGTCAGCACACCGAGCCCGACGCTGATACGCCAGTCAAAGTTGAATTCACCCGACATCTTTATCAGGAATAGGGCAATGATCAGGATGCAGGCAAAACCTAAGGCTATGACCCTGTTCCTGTAGTTCCTTTGCCTGTAGCGCCTGATGACATCGTACATGTCTTTGCCCGGAAGCTTTTGGTGAATGGCCGATTCTCTCTTTATGTCGTCATCGGTCTTTCCTTCTTCAAGAGAAACACTTTTCTTTTTATATGAAACGATAAACAGGGCTGCTGCTCCGATGCAAAGCAGCATAAGAAAACCGGCAATACCCCCATAGAGGATCATCTCATTCCGGGTTACTGACGGATCATTGCCAAACAAAAGATAGGCACCTGCTCCTCCGAACATCAGCGTACCGAGAAGACAAATGCCTACTATCTTGATCAGTTGTTTTTTATCTGTTTCCATGGGAAACAGTATAACAAAATGTTTCAGTTACTTTCGAGCTTCTCTGCCGCTTCCTTCATTATGCTGATGATCGGCAGATGCTGCGGACATACACCTTCGCACTGGCCGCATCCGATGCACATGGAGGCTTTTCCGTTTCCGTCTCTTTCGACGAGGCCGTTGTAGAAGAAGTTCGGTCTGATGTCATCGGGGAATTTGCGCTTTGTGTTAACCGCACTGATTACGTCGGGGATCGCGATCTTCATGGGGCATCCGTCAACGCAGTATCTGCAGGCGGTGCATCCGACGAGCTCGATCCTGAACATTACTTCCTTGACCTTCTCGATGGCTTCCTTCTCCTCATCTGAAAGAGGTTCAAAGTTCTTAAAGGTATTCATGTTGTCGTCAAGCTGTTCCTGCGTGGACATGCCGCTTAAGATGGTAGTAACTCCGGGAAGGCTTCCGACATAGCGGAAAGCCCAGGAGGCGATGGACTTGTCGGGACGCATGCCCTTAAGGATAGCCTGGCATTCATCGTCGTGATTTGCGAGCTTGCCGCCCTTGCAGGGCTCCATGACTATGATCGGGATATTCCTCTCAGCGAGGATATTATAGAGTTCGCCTGAATGAACGATCTTGTTGTCCCAGTCAGCATAGTTGAGCTGGATCTGTACGAATTCGATCTCCGGGTGCTTGTCCAAAACCTTTACGAGAAGCTCCGGAGTGCCGTGATAAGAGAAGCCCAGGTGCTTTATCTTGCCCTCTTCCCTTTTCTTTATGCCCCAGTTGAAGCAGTCGTACTTCTCATATGTATCGTAGTTATTTCCGTCCTCAATACTGTGAAGGAGGTAGAAATCGAAGAAATCAACTCCACATCTTTCGAGCTGCTCATTGAAGATCTTGTCCCTGTCTTCAAATGAATGTATGCACCATGCAGGGAGCTTGGTGGCAACGGTAAAAGCATCTCTCGGGTATCTCTTTACGATGGCTTCCTTGACGATCTTTTCGGAATTGCCGCCGTGATAGACGTATGCGGTATCAAAATAATTGAAGCCCGCCGCCATGTAGGCATCAGCCATTTTGCAGACTTTGTCCAGATCGATGACTCCGTCATTCTCCGGTAATCTCATAAGACCGAAACCGATCTTGGGCATCTTTGAAACATCTACGCTCATAGCAGCACCTCCGTATTTTCGAAAAGGCTGTCTTAACAGCAATCTGTATATACGGCGATTATATCAAACGCCTTTTACAAGGTGTTGCTTATAAAGTTTAAAAGTGTAGTAAATCGGGGACTATTTTTCTCCGTCTTCCTGATAATCTTCAAGGAAACAGTGAAAGACACCATCTTTCGTGTATGAGATAACGCTGTCCAAAAAGACATTTTCCATGCTGCTCATTATGTTGGCCTCAACCTCGGGGTTGGTCTCATGAAGTTTGGCGATGAGTTCTTTGGTCTCCTTTCGCTTCGAGGAGATCCCGTTCCTTGAATCGGCAACGCGGCAGGCGCAGTCCGCAAACTTCAGCCCGTACCTGTCCTTCCATTCAATGATGTCCTGCTCTTTGATGAGATACATCGGGCGAATGAGTTCCATGCCTTCGTAATTCTTACTCTTGAGCTTGGGCATCATGGTCTCAATGTGACCGCTCCAGAGCATGCTCATAAGGGTAGTCTCAATGACGTCATCGTAGTGATGACCAAGCGCGATCTTGTTGCATCCGAGTTCTTTTGCCTTGGCGTATAATGCCCCGCGTCTCATCCTTGCGCAGAGAAAACACTGCGACCTCTCATTCTCCGAAACAGCCTCGAAAAGCCTGTTTTCGAATATAGTGAGCGGTATGCCGAGAAGCTCCGCATTGCTTTCGATCTGCGTTCTGACCTCGCTGCTATAGCCCGGGTCGATTACCAGATAGATCATTTCAAAAGGAAATTTGTTCTGGCGTTTCAGCTCCTGAAAGAGTTTTGCCATCAGCACGGAATCCTTGCCGCCGGAGATGCAGCAGGCGATCTTATCGCCCGGACTGATCATCTCATAAGTTCTTATTGCCTTGGTGAATCTGGCAAAGATCCTGTTGTGGAAAGCTTTGTCTTTTCTAAGGTCCTGTTCGACGGTCCCTGCAACTGATCCCTCTGAGGCGTCAGTCATTGCTTCTGATTATCCTTCATCAGGTCTGCGATGGAAACGCTGTCCAGATATTCATTGATGCGGTCATTTAAGCCTTTCCAAACAGGAAGTGTACGGCAATCATCGATGTGCTCACACTTTACCGCGTTGTTTTCGAGGCAGGCAACGGGAGCGATATCTCCTTCAGTTATCCTTAAGATCTCGCCTACCGATATATCAGCGGGATCCTTGGAAAGACGGTATCCGCCGCCTTTGCCGTGAACGCCTTCCACGAGATGATCGGACACGAGAAGAGGCAGGATCCTCTCAAGATACTTGAGTGAAAGACCCTGTCTTTCCGCTACTTCATGCATTGGGACATAACCGTCAACCGAATTCTCTGCAAGATCGACTATAACACGGAGCGCATAGCGTCCTCTGGTTGATATCATCATTTCTCTATACCTTCCTTATGGTCAATCTTGCCACAAAGACGGCTTATTTACAATTCTTACCGGCTGCACTCTCAGGTGTCTCGCAGCAGTGCGCACAGTCTTCGTTAGGCGCAAACTTCTCATGATCGTATTCGATGCCGTTCTTATCGAAATAATCCTTAAGGGCAGCCTTTATGGCTTCCTCGGCAAGAACGGAGCAGTGAAGCTTTACTGCAGGAAGTCCGTCGAGAGCTTCAGTTACAGCCTTGTTCGTGAGCTCTGCAGCTTCGCTTATCGGCTTGCCCTTGATGAGCTCAGTGGCCATTGAGCTTGAAGCAATGGCGCTTCCGCAACCGAATGTCTCGAACTTGACGTCATTTATGATTTCATTTTCGATCTTAAGGTAGATCTTCATGATGTCGCCGCAGACAGGATTTCCCGCTTCGCCTACACCGTCGGCATCCTCGATGATGCCTACGTTTCTGGGATTCCTGAAATGATCCATTACTTTTTCACTGTATAATGCCATGATTATTCTCCTCTCTTATTCTGCGAAAACGTGTGTTCTCTTGCCGTTTACGAGATCGCGCCAGAACGGTGACATGTTTCTTAAATAAGTAACTACTTCAGTAACTGACTTGATAAGGTAGTCAATATCGTCCTCAGTCATGTCTTCACCCAGTGAAAGTCTGAGAGATCCGTGTGCAACTTCGTGCGGTCTTCCGATTGCAAGAAGAACGTGGCTCGGGTCAAGCGAACCTGATGTGCATGCGCTTCCCGATGATGCGCAGATGCCCTTGTCGTCGAGGAGCAGTAGCATCGACTCGCCCTCGATTCCTTCAAAGCAGTAATTTACATTTCCCGGCAGACGGGTTTTTCTGTCACCGTTTAATTCACCGTAAGGGATCTTGTCCAAGCCTTCGATGAGGCGGTCACGAAGTGTCGTGAGCTTTGCGGAATTCTTTTCGAGGTTTGCAACCGCCTCTTCAAGTGCAACTGTCATTCCCATGATAGCCGAAAGGTTCTCCGTACCTGCTCTCTTTCCTCTTTCCTGTGCGCCGCCGTTGATGACGTTGTCGAGCATGATGCCGCGCTTTGCATAAAGAACGCCGATACCCTTGGGACCGTGGAACTTGTGTGCCGAGATTGAGAGCATGTCGATGTTCTGCTCAGCTGCATTGACCTTTATGTGGCCTGCCGCCTGAACTGCATCAGTGTGGAAGAGTACCTGCTTGTCTCTGCATACCTTTCCTATCTCTGCTATGGGCTGGATCGTGCCGATCTCATTGTTTGCGAACATGATCGTTACAAGGCATGTGTCATCACGGATAGCATCTGCTACCTGCTGTGCCGTTACGATGCCGTTCTCATGAACGTCAAGAAGAGTGATATCAAATCCCTGCTTCTTAAGCTTATCTAAAGTATGAAGGACTGCATGGTGCTCGAAAGCCGTGGAGATAATGTGCTTCTTGCCCTTTCTCTCTCCGAGCCTTGCAGCCGAAAAGATCGCCTGGTTGTCAGCTTCGCTTCCGCCTGAAGTGAAGGTGATCTCCCTGGGATCACATCCAAGGCACTTTGCTACTCTTGCCCTTGCATCCTCAAGCGCCTCTTTTGCTTCCTGTCCGAAAGAATAAAGGCTTGAAGGATTTCCATATATATTATCCATATAAGGAAGCATTGCTTCGATGGCGGAACGGCTCATCTTGGTCGTAGCCGCATTGTCTGCGTATATCATTGTTTCCTCCCCATCAGATCTCTATAAGTAAAGTATCTGAATGATTTTACTATTTACCTACCATTTCAGTAGGTGCAAATAATATGAACCATGAAACCCCTATTGTCAATGATCAAAAAAATCCCAAATCAGTGCTTGACATCATGGAAGCGGTCGTGTATATTACCTACTAACCGAGTGGGTTATAGTGTTTTTCAGGAAAGGAGGAGCCCAGATGTCTGCTATATATCGTGATTCCATGTGCATGTGTATGATGCCTTGTTGGTGCGAGATGAAAGTCGAGTGCTTCTCTTGTCATGTGGACGACCAGGATATACGAATGTGAAACTGGATAATATAACCAAATGATGATGAGAAGGAGCGCGAAGGAAGGCTCCTTTTTTTATTCAAAATTACAGCTTCCTTATCACCAAAACAGAAATACAAAAAAATCATTTATCTAAAAGGAGAAAACATTATGAGCAACAATTATAAATTCGAAACCCTTCAGCTTCACGTAGGCCAGGAACATCCGGATCCCGCAAGTGACGCAAGAGCAGTACCGATCTACGCAACAACATCTTACGTATTCCATAATTCAGCACACGCCGAAGCACGTTTCGGACTTGCTGACGCAGGCAACATCTACGGCAGACTTACAAACTCCACACAGGGTGTCTTCGAAGACAGGATCGCAGCTCTCGAAGGCGGCGTAGCAGGTCTTGCAGTAGCATCAGGCGCAGCAGCGATCACATATGTAATCGAAGCTCTCGCAGTTAAGGGCGAGCACATCGTAGCACAGAAGACCATCTACGGCGGTTCAGAGAACCTTCTCGCACACACACTTCCCCTTTATGGTATCGAGACAACATTCGTCAACATCCATGATCTGGACGAAGTAAAGGCTGCTATCAGACCTAATACAAAGGCTCTCTACATTGAGACACTCGGCAACCCTTCATCTGACATCCCGGATATTGAAGCGCTTGCTAAGATCGCTCACGAGGCAGGCATCCCGCTCGTTATCGACAATACTTTCGGTACACCTTACCTCATCAGACCTATCGAGTACGGTGCAGACATCGTAGTTCACTCTGCTACAAAGTTCATCGGCGGCCACGGCACAACATTGGGCGGCGTTATCGTTGATTCCGGCAACTTCGACTGGGCAGCTTCCGGCAAGTATCCCTGGATCTCTGAACCCAACCCCAGCTATCACGGCGTTAAGTTCACAGATGCAGCAGGCAAGGCAGCATTCGCAGTTTATATCAGAGCTATCCTCTTAAGAGATACAGGTTCTTCCATCTCACCTTTCGCAGCATTCCTGCTCCTCCAGGGCACAGAGACTCTGTCCTTGAGACTTGAGCGTCACATCGAGAATACAAAGAAGGTGTTGGACTTCCTCACAAATCATCCGAAGGTAGAAAAGGTCTTCCATCCTTCACTTGCAGATCATCCGGATCACGAAGTATATCAGAAGTACTTCCCTAACGGCGGCGGCTCCATCTTCACATTCAACGTAAAGGGCGGCAAGAAGGAAGCATTCGACTTCATCGACCACCTCGAACTGTTCTCACTCCTTGCTAACGTTGCTGACGTTAAGAGCCTTGTTATCCACCCGGCAAGCACAACACACTCACAGCTTTCCGAGGAAGAGCTCAACGACGTAGGCATCTATCAGAACACGATCCGTCTCTCTATCGGTACGGAGCACATCGATGACATCATCGCCGATCTCGAGAAAGGCTTTGCAGCAATCTAATAAGCGGTAAAATATAAACAATTGATTGAAGGAGATATTACTATGTCACAGATCAAAGAGAATCTTACACAGCTCATCGGCAACACACCTTTGTTCAAGGCTTCACGCTACAGCAAAGAAGCAGGTCTTGAAACTCCGCTTCTTGCCAAGCTCGAATACCTGAATCCGGCAGGATCCGTCAAGGACAGGATCGCATACGCAATGATCCTCGACGCTGAGGAAAAGGGTATCTTAAAGCCCGGCGCAACCATCATCGAGCCTACCAGCGGCAACACGGGTATCGGCCTTGCTGCAGTTGCAGCCGCAAAGGGTTATCAGGCCATCTTCACACTTCCTGAGACGATGAGCGTTGAGAGAAGAAAGCTTCTCGCTGCATACGGCGCAAAGCTTGTTCTCACAGACGGTTCCAAGGGAATGAAGGGTGCGATCGCAAGAGCTGATGAACTCAATAAAGAGATTCCCGGTTCCGTCATCCTCGGACAGTTCGTTAACCCCGCAAACCCTGCCATCCACTACAAGACAACAGGTCCCGAGATCTGGAATCAGGCTGACGGCAAGGTCGATATCTTCGTAGCAGGCGTAGGTACAGGCGGAACAGTTACCGGCACAGGTAAATATCTCAAGGAACAGAATCCTAACGTTAAGGTAGTTGCAGTCGAGCCTGCATCATCCCCTGTTCTTTCAAAGGGAATAGCAGGCGCACACAAGATCCAGGGCATCGGCGCAGGCTTCGTACCTGAGACTCTTGATACCAACATATATGACGAAGTCATCGCCATCGAGAATGAGGACGCATTCGCAGAGGGCAAGCGTTTCGCTGTAACCGAAGGCATCCTCGTAGGTATCTCTTCCGGTGCGGCTCTCAAGGCAGGTTCCATCCTCGCTGCACGTCCCGAGAACAAGGGCAAGAACATCGTTGTTCTCCTCCCTGACTCCGGAGACAGATATCTCTCCACTTCGCTTTTTGATTGATAATTACAACAATAACTGACTCTTTGGGAAAAGCAGCGCCGCCTCTTCATCGGGGCGGCTTCTGTTTTTGTGATCATATTGTTCCACGATCACAGACACACAGGCAAAAACATCAGGAAGCTGATGTGAGCTTTTTTACATCGGTGGAATAACACCACCTGCCGCCGGTAAGATTTCCGAAATAGTATTTCCGCGAAGCTGACTCGCACATGATCAGGAGTTTTCCGTCAACGAAAATGATCTCTTCAGACATCGGCGGAGCATTAAAAGAAGAAACCATCGTACTGCTGTCCAGCGGATATACATTTATGGTCCCGTCATCAGTCTTAAGGGTTCCTATGGGTTTGCCGGAGGCAGCATCATGGCAGCTGATGCAGGATCTGGCCGTACCCCAGGACTGCGAAAGCCAGATCTTTCCTTCATGGACCGCCATTCCCTGGACCAGACCCGGAAGCGAATAAGCTTCAGACGGCTGTATCTCAATGCCGAAGCTTGCCGTCTCATCAGTACTGAACCTGTAACAGAGGGCGAGCGCATGATTCGTTTCATTTGAAGCGCCCGTAAAGACATGGGTATCGGATGTCGGATAATTTGGAAGCCTGTAGAATTCGCCTGCTATCATGCGGTCATCGCTAAAGCAGATCCACGCAGGAACGATCCTGTCATCTCCGAATCTCAGGGAGAATCTTCCTGCCATCTTAATGCCGGAACCGGATTCCTTTGTCAGGACATCATTAAGATGATAAACATAGATATCACCGTCATCACCTGTGACAAATACATATTTGCCGTCGGCGGCAAGTCCGCCCGCATGGGGCGTTATCGCATCACCGTTTTCGTCGCAGAGGAATACAAACCCTGTGCTCTTGCCGTTTTTCTTTTCGACTCTGTAGATGCGCGAAGGCTTGTGGTCCTTCTGGTAGCCTCCGACGAGATAGACGCCTTCATGCTCAACATAATCAAGGCCCTGCGGTACCATTCCGCTACCGAGTCCGGGGATCAGGAATTCCTTTTCGGAAGCCTTGTAGTAATCTTTTACGGGTGATCTGAAGAAGATCCTTGCGCCCTCAAGAACGATCAGGACCAGCAGGACGAGCACGGCCAATACCGTAATGATGATCTTCTTTCCTTTTGATCTGCCCTGCTTTCCCAATTCCGTATCCTCCCGCAAACGCATTGAACAATATTCATTTTAGCACGAGAACGCAAAGGTTTTCCGAGTGTTATAATCATGCGGTATGGAACGTTCTGAAAACAATCACAGCCCGCTGGGCGACATCCTGATAATAATTGCCGGCCTTTTCTGGGGCAGCATGGGTCTTTTCGTGCGCCGTCTGAACGCGCTGGGGTTTTCGTCGATCCAGGTAGCCTGCTTAAGGCTTGTCACCGCAGGCGTCATCTTCGCGCTGATACTGCTCATCAAAGATCCGAAGGGCTTTAAGATCAAAGCACGCGATATTCCGCTTTTCCTCGCGCTGGGACTTGTCAGCATATTGTTCTTCACCTGCTGCTACTTCACCGCGATAAGGCTAATGACGATGTCTACGGCAGCGATCCTGCTCTACACTTCGCCTGTATGGGTAATGGTGCTGTCAGTCATCTTCCTCAAGGAAAAGATAACTTCCCGCAAAGTCATAGCACTCATCCTTGCTTTCGCCGGCTGCATCCTGGTCTCGGGGTTCGGAGGCCGGGTCACGCTTCCGGGTGTCCTCGCAGGGCTCGGTTCAGGCCTGGGCTACGGCCTTTATTCGATCTTCGGAACGTTTGCACTGAGAAAATATAAGCCTCTTACCGTAACCTGCTATACGTTTCTGATCGCGGGAGCAGGTTCGATCTTTGTCAGCGATCCTTCAGATCTGTTCTCAAAGATTTCAGGCGCCGGTTCAGTGCCTGCTTTCGCGGGTTTCGTACTGCTTACGGCCGTGGTGACTGCCGTGATCCCGTTTCTTCTTTACACGATCGGTCTCAATAAGACCACTGCAAGCAAAGCGGCGGTGCTCGCTACTGTCGAGCCTGCCGCCGCTACGTTATTCGGTTTCTTTGTAATGAAGGAATCCCTGGGACTGATCGCGGTCTGCGGGATAATCCTTGTCTTTACCGCGATATTCGTCCTGAGCTTCCGGACCGGAAAAGAAGACTGATCCTTATACTTTGAATGCCTTATGTACTGCCTTGTCCTGACCGAGCACGAGGACCGTGGTGTTCGGCTCGAAAACAGTATCCGGCGTAATGTTGGTGTTAAGCCTGTCGTCCTTCTTTATTCCGAGAACGTTGATACCGTATTTCTTACGGATATCGATCTCGATTACCGTTCTTCCGTACCAGTCTGCGGGAACCGCGAGCTCGAAGATCGCGAATTCCTTATTGAGCGCGATGTAGTCGATAATGCTGTCTGAAGTGCATGTGATCGCCGTCCATGCAGCGAGCTGCTTTTCAGGATATACGACCTGGTCGGCACCGTTTCTTAATAGGATCTTCTCCTGTGTTCCCTTGGATGCACGCGCGATGACTTTCTTTGCGCCGAGTTCCTTAAGGAGGAATGCAGTCTCAAGCGAGTTCTGGAAATTATCGCCGATCGCGACAATGCAGACATCGTAGTTGTCAACGCCCAGAGATTCCATGAATTCATAGTTGGTGCTGTCACCTATCTGCGCATTCGTTACGAACGGAAGTATCGAATTTACGCGGTCCTCATCCGTATCGATCGCCATGACCTCATGGTTCAGGTCATTGAGTTTCTTTGCGATGTACTTTCCGAAACGTCCGAGTCCGATCAATAAGATTGATTTCATTTCATTTTCTCCTTATCCGACTGTTATTTTTTCCTGGGGTAATCTGGCCATGTTGCTCTGATTCGTCGTCAGTGCCGAGAAGATCAGGGTAAGGCCGCCGACTCTGCCAATGTACATGAGGAATATCAATATTATGCGTGAGACCGGTCCGAGCGAAGGAGTGATGCCCAACGTGAGTCCGACCGTTCCGATCGCCGATGCCGTCTCAAACATGCATGTCATCATGGGAAGCTTTTCGATGATGGTGATAACGACACCTCCTGCAAGGAAAAGGCTTACATACATGGTGACTATCGCGATGGCGTTGCGCATGACGCTGTCAGCAATGCTTCTTCCTGCGAAGTTCGTGTGTTCCTTGCGTCTGAAGACCGAGACAGCCGTCAGGATGAGGACTGCAAGCGTCGTGGTCTTCATACCGCCTGCGGTGGATCCCGGAGAGCCTCCGATGAGCATGAGAACGATCATTGCGGCGATGTTGCCCGAGCCGAGTCGGGTAAGGTCAGCAGTATTGAATCCTGCGGTCCTGGTGGTTACCGACTGGAAGAGCGAACTGAGTATCCTGGTCCTGATCGGCATACCGGAAAAATCCGAAAAGAAGAATCCTATTGCCGGAAGGACTATCAGCACGGCTGATGTGATCAGTACGAGTTTTGACTGCATACGGTATCTGTGCAGATGGATCTTGTTTACCTTAACATCCTGCCAGACAAGGAAACCGATACCGCCGATGATGATCAGCATCATTATGGTGATGTTGATGAGAGGATTGTCGATGAAATATGTGAGCGATGAGTACTTCTCCTTAGCGCCCATCAGGTCAAATCCGGCATTGCAGAATGCCGAGACGGAATGGAAGACCGCGTACCAGATGCCTTTCGGGAACCCGAACTCCTTGATGAAGACAGGAGCCATGACAGCTGCCCCCAAAGTCTCTATGATCGCTGTCGTAATCAGGATAAAGCTCGTCAGCTTTACGATGCCGCCCATCTGAGGTGCCGAGATCGCTTCCTGCATCGTACTCCGCTGCATCAGACCGATCTTTTTTCCCGAAGCTAACGATATTGCGACCGCGATAGTTACGACGCCCATTCCTCCGATCTGTATCATGATGAGTATCACGGCCTGTCCGAAACCGGACCAGTATGTGGCCGTATCCTGGACGATCAGTCCGGTAACGCATGTGGCTGAAGTTGCGGTGAAAAGCGCATCTGCAAAACTTGCGCCCTTGCCGTCGGCTGTTGCGAACGGGAGCATAAGGAGCAGCGCTCCGAATAAGATCGCGCCCAGGAATCCGAGAACGATAATCTGTGATGATGTTATCTTCTTTGGCAGAAATGCCATGCTATCCCTCCGACGAGACCTGTCAGGTCAGTTGTCTTCCTGTTGTGAAGTATACAACAACATAATAAAGTCTCAAAGCCACTTCTTCTTTTTAAAGAAGATAAGGCTGACAATGACTATCAGCACGGAGACGGCGATGACGATCGGATAAGCGATCGGCGACTGGAATTCCGGCATGTAGACAAAGTTCATGCCGTACCAGCCCGCGATAAGCGTCAGAGGCATGAATATGCTCGTAATGACCGTAAGGATCGTCATTATCTTGTTCTGCTTGATATCGATCTGTGCCTGGTTAAGGTCTCTTATCTGGGTCGTATACTCCGCAAGAGACGTCGTCATGTCATAAAGAGTCTGTACTCTCTGGCATACGAGGTGGAAATATCTTTCGTTGTTCTCACTGAAGAATTCGTTCTCGTTCTCTTCGAGCTCCTGGCTCAGGTCAAGAAGCTGCGCGTAATGGATGCGCAGATCTCTTATGTTGCTCCTGACCTCACTGAGTTCCTTTATGGAATCTTCGTTTTCCCCGTTAAGGATCTCTTCTTCCATTGCATCGAGCTTGAGTTCAAACTTTTCGAGGATCTTGTAATCCCTGTGGATTATGCTCTCAAGGAAGTCATAGATGAACTTTTCGAGGCACGGATTTATGTACTTCTTGGTCTTTGCGATCCTCTCTATTATCTTCGAGGCAAAGCCTTCGTCATCAACAAAGACTATTCCCTTTTCGTCCAGGGCAAATGCGAACTTATAGTACTTTTCCGAAAAGCTCTCACGGCTGGGAATGCAGAATGTTCCTGTCAGAGAATCTATATTGACTTCTGCTCCGGTGCTGGTGATCTCATCGAAATTGAAATCCCATTCAATTCCCATGTTGAACTTCCGGTTCGAATTGATCCATTCCTCGGAACTGATAACGGCTATATACTGAAAAGGTATGTTATCAAATGACTTGGGCTCGAACGTCTCGATCCTTTCACCTATCTTGTAATACATGTTGTATCCCCGCCTGAACTACTTTTTAGATAACAAAGAGTTTATCACAATCGGGGATCAACCTCTTCACCCGTTCTTATCTTTTTTGATCAGGTCTGCCATTGAAAGAAAGTATTCAGGCTTAAGAATTGCCAGGCCCTGACCTTCATCGCCGACGATGACGAGCTGGTCTCCGGCTGAAATATCAAACAGCTTGCGGGCTTTGGCCGGGATCACGATCTGACCCTTGTCACCGACCGTGACCAGTCCGAACATGTGCTTTCCTTTCGGAGGAATGGCAAGCCCTAAATTCTCATCAGGTTCGAAATTTGCAAGATCGTCCAAGGTAACTCCGAAAAGCTCCGCCAGAAGCCTGCACTTTTCAAGATCCGGAACTGTCTCTCCCGATTCCCACTTTGCTACTGATTGCCTTGTGACACCGAGCTTGTCGGCGACATCTTCCTGCGTCAGTTGCTTTATCTTTCGAAGATGGATCAGATTATCCTTAAACATTCTTTTTCTCCTTCTTTATGCCCAGCAGAGCCCAGCGGTAAAACGGGATCCTAGAGAAGAGCTCATAAAGGCCGTATCCGAACGCAAATCCTGCTATCAAGCTGATGATATAGCAAAGAGGAGCCGGCAACAACATGGGCTTTGCGAACACGAGCGCCACGGAAGATATTCCGAGATAATGGAAAACGTAAAGCCCGAAGCTCCTCTTGCTCATCCATGAGGTAAAGCGGTTGCTGACGTCTCCGAACTTTGCAAAACCGGCGATCATGGCAAGAGAACCGAAATAGGAGCATGCAACATACAAAGGTCCCACATTGACAGGTTTGTCCGCATAGTTCATTCCGCCCTTTACCCAAAAGAAAACAACAGTGAACGCGATGCATAAAGCTGCTCCCAAAGCCATGAAGACAACAGCATATCTCTTCAGCTTTTCGATGACCTGATCGTTTGAGAATACATAGTATCCGATCAGGAAGAAAGCAAGATAATAGCCGAATCTGTAGACCGAGATTATAGGAGCATTAAGTATCTGAGCTGATCCCCACAGCGGGAAGAAGAACAGGATGATGAGCCATATAGGTGTCTTCGCGCCAGCTTTAAGAAGGCGGTCCTTTTCGATCTTGCGGATGAGTACCAGGATAAGACTGTAGATCCACAGAAGATGGCAGAACCAGAGCACTCCGCTTCCTGAAGCGACCATTATCATAAAGATCACCGGAGCCGGAACGCCTGCTTTAGAAAGTTCTGCAAACGCATCTCCGAACGACATGCTGACATATCCCTGTACGAAGTGAAATACAAAGACGCCGATCGTCGAAGGTACCAGGAGTTTCCTTGTCCTGCTCCTTATGAATTCCTTAGTGGTATGCTTATCGAGCACGATCCTCGAGCTGATCCCCGCAACGATATACAGGACCGGCATGATCCACGGATAAACAAGATACATGAATGCATCGTAATGCTGGACATTCAGGTTAGTGATCTTTCCGACTCCGCCCAATATTCCTTCCGCGTTGTACATGTAAAGAACGTGATATAGTACGACCACTACGACCGTTACCCATCTGATGTTGTCCAAATAGCGTTTCCTCATACAATTCCCACCTTTGCAATTATTCCTGACATCAGTCTAGATGCAAAGTTTTCTGACGTCCACCAATCAGAATTTACATTTGGAAACGTTTTATGTTAATTACGGTTGCGTTTATGCCATCTCAAGGGCGATGAAGCACATGTCACCGGTAGATGAATAATAGCAATTCTGCCTTCCGTTCTTGGCAGTCGTTACAAGGCACAGTTTTCCTGTCTTTGAGAGAAAAGGACGGACATGCGAGTAAGTCAGGCTCTTGGCAGTATTGATCTTGTTCGTCTTAAGCAGGCCAAAGAATTCATTGTCCGTTAAGCCCTGCATCCCGATGAAATCCGAAGAGGTCAGGAACTTTCCCGTGGCAAGCGAAATGTTATAGACGTTATAGACCGGAAGATAAGACATGTCTTCAGGTCTTCTGTATGAAGCTATGCAGATGGATAAGACTCTGCCGTCATTATAGTAAGAGTAAGTCGTGCCGAAATTCTTTATGTTTTTCGGCATGCCCTTCTTGTTCTTTTTCTGGGTCTGCACGACATCATTCCTGATCTTCTTGTTGACCTCGGTCATGTCCTTGCCTTCGATCTCAATGGCCGGGATCTTGTAGATATATTTGATCTTTGATGCCTTATATGTCTTTCTGACCGCATCAGTGATCTTTACCTTCTGCGCAGGCGATGTCGTGGGATCAGGTACGGGCGTTGGAGTCGGAGCAGGTGCCGCGGTCGTTTCAACCGGCCCGGCCGTTGAAGTTGCCAGTGTCTGTGAACGCGGCTTCGTACTGCATGAACAAAGAATACCCAGACACATGATTACGGATAAGACCAGACTCGAACGCTTCATAACACACCTCCTCATTACAAGGATGCTGACGGACATGTATTAAAATAATAACATGTTCAAGCAGATTTTACAGGTATGTATCCGCTTTTTTCCACGATCTCCTGTCCTTCGGGAGAAAGCATGAAATCCACCGTCTTATATACGTTCGGGTTTTTCTCGCCTTTGCGGTAGATCGCATAGACTCCGCCTGCGACGGGATAAGATCCGTCTGCTATTGTCTTTGCCGTCGGTTCCACGCCGTTGATCTTTAAGATCTTTACGCCGCCTTCACCGAGCATTCCGGTGACATAGTATCTGAACGAGATTCCGATCGGACTTCCGAAAAGCGTAGTGTAATCAGGCTTAATGGCTTCATTTCCCATCACCTTTTCGAGTGCGGTCTGTGATCCGCTTCCCTTGTTCCTGTGCATCGCGGCTATCGGAATGTTCTTTCCGCCGACTTCTTTCCAGTTCTTTATCCTGCCGGAATATATCCCTCTTATCTGATCTACCGTAAGATCAGATACCGGGTTGGAATCATTAACGATAAACACGAATGCGTCGCTTGCGATCTGAACCATTTCAAGCTCAACGCCGTTGTCTTTCGCATACTTGAGCTGTTCTTCGGACGGCTGGGCGCAGATTATGATGTCCGCCTTGCCGTCAACTATATCCTTATACGCGCCTCTCGTATTTGTGTAATGCATGGCACTTTCGGGAGCGTAACCGTCCGCGGCGGTCTTTACGGAGCCGGACGGATATATGCTCTCAACGAATCCCGCATACATCGGTAGCAGCGCAGCCGCTCCGTCTATTGTGGGAATGTCGCCTTCGAGTTTGGGTGCGTCTTTTGCAGAGAAGATGTTCTTTGAATCAGTGAACGGAACGTAGTTGCTCACCTCAACGCTCATCTTCTGCATGCCCGGAGAATGATGGCTTATCACTCTCTTAATGAAAAGGTGGTATATTCCCAGATCAAGTCCTGCGAAGAAGATCACCACGAATAAGATGACCGCAAGCTGTTTTACTAACTTTTTCTTATCCATGAGATCATCTCCAGTTAGCTATCATCTCAACAATCGAGATGCTCTGCCAAAGCCTGTAACCGTGTATGGCCAGAGCCGTTGTGACAGCTATCCCCGCAAGTGTGACCAGAGCGAGTATTATCAGAAAAGTCCTGTCCTTCATAAAGACGCCTCACATGTGAGCTATGCCGTTGGCAAGACCGACAATGATCAGGATCTCGATGATCAGGGCAAATAAGGATACCGCTGAAAGGATACTGAATATGATCAGCTTCGTCGGTTTTCTTTCCTTTCTCTTCACCTTAGGTATCTGTACGAGCGCCATTACCAGAAAGAGAATGAAAGAAACAGGTATGCCAAAGACATAGATGTAAACGAGCACAATAAGTAAAACGCCAAGTATATCACTAACTATATCCATAAAAGCCTCCAAACAGCTGTGCGTTTGTATAGTGTAATTTTACACTATTTTGGTATATTTGCAAGCATGGATATGCTGCCGATCAGATGCTCTTTTTCGATACCGCATCGAAAAGAACATTTGCCGTACCGGATCCGCCGTAGACTTTTACGGATCCTACAAAACACAGATGGCCGCCCCTTCCGATATACGGTTCTACGTATTTATATGAATACCGCTTCAGATTTGCTTTACGGATCTTCTTCACTTCAGCTGCAGGAACGGAGCTTCCGCCCGTGTATTTCTTATAAGTTGCCTTTACCATCGCATAGAATTTTCTGTTCGTCTTCCCTGCAAGTTTGACTGCAGTACCGTCATTTACGATCTTTCCGGAAGAGATGGCAATGTTGTAAACCTTAAAGCTATCAGATGTTTTCGGATCAGCATCCGAGATGCGGACAAGGATGGAGACCAGCTTGCTTGTCACATGATAAGAATAAGTGATCTGCTTTGCGCCGTCACCTTTGAGAGGATACTTGCTCAGCTCGGACTTCATCTTCCTGTTCGCGGCATCGGTATTCCTTGTGGAGATCGATACCTTCGGGATCCTGTAAGGATGCTTCTTTCCGGAGATGACGCTTTCCTTGCTGACTGCGTTGCTTACCTTTATCTTCGGTTTTACTGCCTTCTTTGCGGCAGGAGTTCCATGGCTGGGCTTTATTGCAAACGGCGTCGGGGTGGGTTTTCTGTTGATATACGATCTGATGTTGACTGTTTCTTTCGTTCGGAAGAATGAATTCGAAATGACCGAATACTGCGTAACGTATGCTTTTCCGCTCTTTCTGTTTATGTGATAACGAAGCAGGGCACCCGTATTCGATTTGAACATTATCATGATCTCGTTCTTGTTGCTTGAGGCTATGCCCCAGGTACAAGGAACTCTGTCTTCGTCCAGGATCTTCTGGAGATTCTTGATCTTGAAATACAGGTAATTGGTAAATCCCGTCATTGCCTCTTCATCGGTAAGAGGCTTCGGGGGCTCTGTTTCAGCGGGAGTGGTCTCGGGCGTCAATTCTGAATACTCAGGCGTGTCCGGGCTTTCCTTTAATGAAGAAATTGTTGTTTCGGCAGAGGATTCGGCCGATCCTTCACTGCTTTTCGGATCTTTACCGGCCGGCGTTGCAGAACATGCGCATACGATAAATGCGCAAAGGACCGCCAATAAAGTTAACCTAAAGTGCTTCATATATATCTCCCAAACCCCGCTAGAATTATATATGCCGAGCAAGTGACTTTCAATCGTTCATATCATCTTGCCCGGAACATTCCGCAACATTTGAGGAATATCGCTGCTTTTTCCGCACTTTTATGCCCGAAACTACACCATCACCCTGTACAGTCCGTGGCGGTTGCAGTATGCGTAAACATATTTCACCCTGTCGATCTTAAATCTCGTTTCCGCATTTCCCTCGGGATAGATTTTCACGAACTGGACACGGGAATCTGATACCGCTGCCAGAAAAGAGATGTAGTGGTCCTTCTCCATTGCATGGCTGACCGACACAAAATATTCGTCTTCTATGCGTTCAATACTGATCTCATGCTCTGCATCGCAAACCTCGGGTTCGAGCGGCGGCAGAGTGATCCCGCAGCAGCTGATGAGAGCTTCGCCCGTTGAACGGACCGCATTGCCGCAGACGGGGCAGACATAGAACCGGCTCTTGAGCATGTTTGAAGACTGGTTCCTGTTTTGTATGTCTTCGCCCGAAAGAAGTTCTATTACCGAAATGTCGAGAGCTTTCGCCAGAGATTCCAAAAGGCTTATGTCCGGAAATCCCTGTCCGGTTTCCCACTTGCTGACCGCCTTGCTGCTGACAAACAGTCTGTCCGCCAGTTCTTCCTGCGTCATCTTTTTGTTCTCGCGGAGCTTCTTTATAACAGCTCCCGTAACGTATTTATCCATGGTTTTACCTCCTTGTGAGGCAAGCGTAACACACGCCTTTGAAGGATTGTACCTACGATGCGTGGAGTCAGACCCGGAGGCTGTCCAATATCTCTTTTGCTCTCTTTAAAACGGGCAGTTCCCTGTTGCAGATGAGCCTGCCGAGCGGAGTCTCTCTTCTATTTTCATACTCGCTGACGGCCTGCTCATAAGTCATTTTCAAAGTGGAAAGATGGAAGTCATCTATCTCCTGCTGCGTCATGTTCTTATCACCGAAAGAGATGACTTTGCAGAGAAAGTAGTTGTTGATGTTGTGACGGTGGATCAGATTGTAGTGATCACTGACAACTCCGATCCTGCAGATGACTTCGGTTTCAGCGCCGAGTTCTTCATGAAGTTCACGTTTTATCGCTGATTCAAGATCTTCGCCGTCTTCCACTCCGCCGCCGGATGTTTCAATGAGGGTTGCCCTGCCGAAATCATCGTCTCTTTCAACTCTTACGAAATAGAAAGATCCGTCATCGTCAAAACATACCGCCCTGGCGATATTCCTGTCATGGTCCGTATATTCAAATGGCCATTCGTTATCAGTAAGTTCGAGCTTAAGTTCCATGCGATGTTCTTTATTCACCCGTTGGAACGCCTTCGTTAAGGCTCTTGTTTCTGTAGTTCAGATTCGTGCGCAGCGAATAGCCCTGCGACTCCCAGAATGCGTTAGCTCCGTTATTATCCTTGAAAACAAGACCGAAGATCTTGTTTATGCCTTCTTTTTTCAATGCCTCTTCCGCACAGGTTACAAGCCTTGCAGCTATGCCCATGCGGCGGCAGTCGGGATGAACGCACATGTGATGTATTATCGCGCGGCGTCCGTCGTGACCCGTAAGGATCACGCCTATCATCTTCCCGTCTTTTACTGCGGCAAAACAGGTGTCGGGGTTTCGCTTAAGATACTTTTCGATCCCTTCGCGGGAATCATCCACGGGATTTAACGCCCTGCGGCTCTGCTCGGTGGAATTCCACAGTTCAAACATCGCATCGTAATCAGCTATGGTCACATGTTTTATCTCGTAGTCCAAGTCAATGACTCCTTCAAAGATTCTCTGTTAATTCTATCACTTTGGCTGCAGTAGTATAATCTGGATAACAACGAAAGGAGCGGCGGTATCATGACAAGAAGAGAATTCCTTAAAACAGATAAGATGAAAAAACTCCGCGGAAACATCACCGCATGCGCTGCCTTAGGTTATGCCGTTGCAATTGTTTCCGTGATCATCAATGTTGTCATGAGCCATGAATACGCCGTGATCTTTGACGCCTTGTTCATCGTTGCGATGTCACTTCTGGTCCATCTTCTCCAGAGCCGCGTCGCCGCGATCCTCATCACCATATATGCGGTGATCGATGTGGCAGTCCTTTATATCATGACAGGAAGAACCGGCGGACTTATCGTGCTCGTCATAGGTATCTACGCAGTAATCTGCACATTCAAGTTCCACAAAGCGTGGAAAGAAAAGAAAGCCATTGAAGAAGCCAAAGCCAAGGCTGAAGCAATGCAGGAAACTAAGGATTGATCCGCTGCTTTTTTATTCCCCTTTTAAACCTTTGCATACCTTATCCCTCCACGCTGCTCTTTTCGAGTTCCCTTATCCTTTTGATCCCGGACATGATGAGTGCGACGATCACAAGGCATGCGCCTGAGAACATGACGGTAATGGCTGAACCTCTTCCCACGCCCTGGCCCGTGATCTTTCCGACTGCGTCCGCAGTTACTCCGCTGAGCGCGTAAGCAATAACATATCCGAGCTGTGATATAAAACCTATGAATGCCCATGCCCTTCCCTGGTACTCATCGGGGATATTGGTCCTGGCAAGATAATCGAGGCTGTTGTTTGCGAACGGAAGCGCCGCAAAGAAAACAAAACCGAAGAAGCATATAATGATCTTGTTCTGTGTTACGGCAAACATCGCCATGCCGATCCCTGACACCGCAAGACCCATCCACAGTGCTCTTACGAAGTGCTTCTTAATACCCTTGATGCCAAGCAGGACACCGGTTACCAGCATACCTGAAGCAGCCGCGGTCTCAACGATACCCAAAGTTTTGGCATCTGCAAATGACAGCACGAAAGGCTCGCCTAAGACCTGGAAAACTCCCATAAACAGACAGATCAGAGAAGATATGACGATCAGAAGAAAAAGACCTTTTTTGCCTGATACCACTTTCCATCCTTCTTTCATGCTCTTGAAGAACGGCTCGGGTTCCTTGGGCGTACTCGTCTTTAATCCGTGTCTTACGACAGCCGCTGCAACGACAGTAAGGAAGAACGTGCAGATATCTATTATGAGGATCAGCCTGATGTCACTGACTGCAAGAAGGAATCCTGCGATGACGGGCGAGAAAAGATATCTCGCACTTCCTGCCATCGAGACCAGGCCGTTGGCTTTCGAGTACTGTTCTTTGGTAAGAAGGTCTGTGATCGTTGCCGTATATGAAGGTTCTAGAAGCGCAGAGAAAACGGAGCTGATCGTAGTTCCGACATATATCTGCCAGAGCGCCGCATCCCCCTTTAACATGCACAGCAGGATGAACAATACGCCGAGTCCCGAAAGACCGTCGCCGATCATCATGAGAAGACGCCTGTCATATCTGTCAGCCAGAACGCCTGCGGGAACCTTGAGAACAAGTGCGGGAAGAAATCCGAGAAGCGTGAGAAGAGCCATGTCGGCTGCGCTTCCCGTCTTCTGGAAGATATAAAGACCGAGGCCGAAGCTCGTAAGGCCGCCACCGATCGATGAGATCAGCTCACCTGCCCAGAGCAGAAGAAATTTTCCGTAATTGTTCTTTGAGTCAGTCACAGTAAGTCACCATCCATCTTTGATGACTTAACTATATTATCTGCCGGAAGATTAATCTTTATGTGATTATTAGTTAATCCTTAAATAACTCTTAAATCCGAAAACGCCTTCACATCTTTGCGCGGGCTATGAAGCAGACTACGGCGATTACCGCGAAAACGCCTGCGGTGATGAAGGACATAATCATGCGGCGGTAAAGCCTTGCATAAAGCGTAGTTGTTCCGTCGAGCACATGATAATAGCTGTACCTGAAAAACAGAGCCATGATCAGCGAGATGACACAGGCAACAACGATAACTATTCCGATGATAAGCAATGCTCTTTTCATACTTTTCGATCAAAGCTCCTTACGGGTATATACTTAAAGACCTGTTCAATATAAGCTCCGTATAACGGATATTTTCCTGAAGATATCTTCTCTGCCAGTGTTGAGCTTCCCATGAAAAGTAAGATCAGCAAAAGCGGGCCTGTCATGGACCAGTGAAAGATCCCGTGACTTGTGATCCCCGCACCGACCGCCGTAATGTAAAGGCTCATCCAGATGCCCTGCTCCCCAAGATAATTCGGATGGCGCATGCGTCCCCACGGTCCTGTCGTATTAAAACCGAGATCATAAGGAGACGGCAGTTTGCCAAGGTCTCCTTCCTTCTCAAGAAGCTCTTTTTTCCTGCAGTGAAATCTCCACTGGAATTCATCTGCAGTTGTCTCGAGCACGAGAAAGAATACCGCGAGCGCAAAGGACAAAATGTCCCAGCCTCCGAGCGGCGATGTTGATTCCATCGACGCGAGCGCGGGAAAACATATCGTCAGGACGAGTGCGTTCTGATACAGGCTTATGAAGAAAAGATCGAAAGCTGTCCACGCTAAAGGATTTCTGAAATACTTTGTTGAATGAACGATCGACCAGCGGTAATCCTCAACGCCGGTCCAGAACTTTATGCTGTACGCGCCTTTTCTGGCGAAGTTCACCGTGAGCCTGATGCCCCAAGCGGTAACTATCAGAGCGTAGATCACCAGCCTTGCCTTCATTCCGCCGTTTGCCGCAATGATCCACACATAAGCAACGGGAAGGATGCTCCAGAGTTTATCCATCTGCGAATAGTTCTTCGTGATCTCTCCTGTTATGAAGCAGTACAGGACGGCACATGAACATACTATAAGCAGTGTCTTCATTGTGACAGCCTGGACTTCAGACAGTTTAAACTCACTGAAGACGATGCCGAGGATGATAAGCGCTATAACAATAACTGCCGTTACCGCAGAGCCGATCATCCCTCTTTTGGAGTTTGTCTCACCCATGGATCTCCCCTCCTTTTGCTGCCACAGCTTCAATTATACCCGATTGTTCCGTTCTTCAAAGTGAAACCCGGGTACGTACTCGTATCCGGGCTTCCTGGTGTGGTGGGCGTTGTAATGAAGTTTTTGTGGCTTCAATGATATTATTTCACTTAAACCTGAAACCAACCTTAAAAACGTGGCGTTATTTTACTTTGATCTTGAAGGTAACAGTCTTCGTTGATGAAGCCTTATAATTGCCGTTTCCTGCAGCCCTGACCTTAACCTTTACTTTGTAGGTTCCCTTTCTGAGCTTCTTCTTGACGGTAACTGTTCCGTACTTGCTGATCTTGATCTTCTTGTTTCCGGACTTCTTGGTAAAGGTAAGCGTGCCCTGTCCCTTGCTGGTAAAAGATATGACGCTCGCATAAGAAAGTTTCTTCGTTGCTTTCTTCAGTTTGGAATACTTGATCTTGTATGTCTTGCCCTTCTTGATCTTCAGGCTGTTGGCTCTCTTATTGATCTTGAATTCAAATTCTTCGGAAGTGCCTTTATAGAAACGCTTGAACTTTACGATAAAAGTATAAGTTCCTACATCCTTTGCTTCTTCAACCTCATTTCCGTTGCTGTCCTTGATGATGTAAGAGTAATGCTCGGGAGAGATCATTCCTCCGTTCGCATCAGTGATCTTTACCAGAGCCGGCTGTGCGCCGCTGTAAGTAAACTGAGTTGCGGTCTGCTTTACCTCGCCGATGCGCGGGATGTCCTCATCTCTGATAACCTTTTTGCATACAGTGCATGTCGTCTTGACATGTCCGTCATCTTCAAAGGTCGCCGGGTGAATTACATCATTTTCCTTATGTGCGGCAGGGATGATCCAGCTGTCCTTCTTGATCTCTTCTTCACCGTTTGCATCGGCAAAGTACTTGCCGCAGTTTTCGCATGTCCAATATTCGCTGTTGCCGTCTTTAGTGCATGTTTCTTCTTTTGCTGCCGTTTTCTTCAGAGAATGCCCTGTTGCAGGAATGATCGTTGCTTCCTTTTCAATCTCCTTTTCGCCTGCCTGATCCTTAAAGCACTTTTCGCATCTTGTGCACTTGTAGTGTTCGATGTTTCCTGCAGTAGTGCATGCCGCATCTTTTGCATTAACATGTGACATTGCGTGGCCGAGTGCTTTAATGATCCAGCTGTCTTTAGCGATCTCTGTCTTGCCGAGTGCATCTTTATAGAACTTACCGGTACTCTCGCTATACCAATAAGCGGTATTTCCTGCCTCAGTGCAGGTCGCGGCTTTTGCAGGAACCATTTTGATATCCTTGATGGTGGAAGCCGGTATCGGTACAGATGACGGCGCCTTTCCGGTGTTGCGTTCTATCATTGTGCTGAGGGCATACTTCAGCTCTTCGCGTGTAACTCTTCCGCGGGGATAAGCTTTATTGTTTTTTTCGTTAGGGAGCAGGAACTGCCACTGGATCGCCCATGTGAAAGGACCCCAAGCGTAGAAGTCTATGTTCTTGAAATCATCAAACCAGTCAGTTCTGCCATAATCGAAGGCTGACTTGTTTTCCTTGGTGATTATAGTATACCTGTGCATCATGAGCGCGAGGTCCTGCCTGGTTACTAATTCGCCAACGCCGAAATTTTCGGAGCAGAAATTGGGATAACCCAAAGCTATCTTTTTGCTCTGTCCCCACTTAAGCGCATTCTCGTAAGATGCACCTTTCTCAACATCTTTAAAGCTGGTCGAAAGGCCTTTAACGCTTGGTTTTCCTGCGAGTTCATACAGAGTCTGCATGACCATCTCACGTGTCATGAAATCTTCAGAAGAAGAGTGTCCGTCATTAGTGTCGAGAGTGCTGTCAGGAATGTCCTGAGGATTGTTTGCAGTAGTTTCGATTGTCTTGCATTTATTGCCGACGCAAAGGTAATTTCTGAGATCCACGCCGAATTCATTCGGTGTTCCGCCGTAGTCAATTAAATAAGAATAACCGGCAACATTGGGCTCGCTCTTTTTTGTTGCCTTCTTGACAACATTGATCAGACGGCTGTTATTTCCGATGTTGAGCTTCGTAAAATTATTGATAAATGCCTCAAGGTAATACAGCTGGGGGTTATGGCTAATGTCGAGCTCGTCCAGCTGATTGTCATTGCATCTCAGGTATGCAAGTCTGGGATTCTTTGAAAGATCGAGCTCCTTTAAATCGTTCCAGGCTACGACGAGCTCTTGAAGCTGCGGATTGTGTGTTACGTCAATCTTGGTAACGCTGTTATTTGCGCAGTTGTAGTACTGCAGTTCGGGAAGGTGGCTGACGCTGACATTGCCAAGCTTGGGGTTATCCCAGATGTTAAGGCGCTTGAGCTTTGTGTTCTGGGAAATGTCGATCGATGTCATTTCGTTCCTGAACGCATCTAAATGTGTCAGTAATTTATGTTCACTGAGATCGAGTGTATGAAAAGCGCATGAACCGCACATAAGGTGCTCGAGCTTAGAGTTCGCGGCAAATTTGAGCGAGCTGAGCTCCGGATTCGTATTGCACTCAAGATAAGCCATATTAGGGTTATTCGAAAAATCGAGCGATGACAGATTACAGTCAAAGCAGTATACCCACTCGAGTTCCGGATTGGCTGAAAAATCGAGTGCGGTCAAAGGATTGCCGGAGCACCATACGCCGTGGAGATCCTTGTTGCTTTTAAGATCCACCGAGCTGATGCTGTTGTTGGAACACCATAACCCCTGAACGGCTGTGAAGAATTCAATTCCTTTCAGGCTCTTAATGCCTTTTCCTTCACAGACAACATTCATGACGTGACTTATCTCGTAGTCACTGAGATAACCGTTGCTGTCGGAATCGTAAGTCATTACGACAGTTCTGAAATTTGCATCAGGGAAATTAGTGCTGTCGATCTTGACGCCTGATGCCGCATAAACATGTATTCCGGCAAAAGAGGGCATGATCATTGCCGCTGCAAGAAAGACCGAGATTGAACGCAATATCTTATTCATCTGCTGATTCTCCTTATATCGTATCTGTTAAATTTTATATTAAGGATCAAGCAGGTTAAGATCTTTTAAATATATATTTGTTTACATTATCTTGTCAGACAGATTACTCCAGGACGGATCTGTCGGAATCTTCATAGCGGTTATGCCCGGGCAAACTCTTTTTATAGTTCCAGCACTTTATAGCATCATCTAATGAACGTCCCTTATTCGCCGCCATGAAATCCCTGACATAGGTGTTGTATTCAAACTGTTTACCGATAACGCTCTTGCTGTTTTTCTTGTCCTCAAGGATCGCGAAATATGCTTCGACAGCCTCTTTATATGTCTTCCCGGTGTTCGCTTTCAGCCATTTCTGAAAAGCGACATTGAATGAAAACGATGCTCCGATCTGCTCTTTGAAAAAGGCACGGTGAACTTCTGAACATATGAGATCCGGCTCGATCAGGCTGTCCAAAGTTATGGATGCCACCTTGGATGAAACGCGCCTGATCTTCGTTACTTCCGGCACTTTCCCGGTATCAAGAAAATAAGCGATCCTTTCCGTCAGTTCTGTTTTCGAGCCTGAAGCGGGAATGCCGTTAGCCTTGCAAAAACCGGTCAGTTCTTCCTTAAGCCAATACCATTTCAGAAATGTCTTTCCGTCAAGAACAATATTAAGTTCAGGCCTTGCGGTAATGCGTTCTCTCATTTGCATCTTCCTCTCAGTTCATATGAAACGATTATATCCGTTCCGCATGCTTGAATAAAAGGACATCCGCTTGGGATGTCCTTTTTCAGCCTATCTTGTATCCGTCTTTTGCGTTGCCTGTCAAAGTGAGTTTGTCGCTGTCTCCGAGCTTTACATTGCCTTTATAAACATAATCGAGTTGCGTGTTATTACCGTCCACGCTTTCAACGAAAAACACGCATTCTGCATCAAATGGTTTTTCCTTATCTAATTTCCCGTATAAGGAAAGCTCTGTTATGGACAATGAAACTTTTTCTCCTCTTTTCAGCACAAGCTTTCCGTCAGGATTCTTAAGTCCGCCAACCGCATTTTTAACGCCGCACACGCCCAGATCCCGGCCGTTTCCTTTGTATTCCATGGACAATTCTTTTACATCATCGGCCTCAACATCGATAAGGATCCTGAATTCTTTCATCTCATGGTAGCAGCCGGATCTTCCCCAGTACACATCATCCTTGGAAACAATATATTCAGGTGTGAATATGTCCTGTCCGTATGTTGCAAAATCACGCCAGAACATGGGCTGTTCCATTATTCCGTTGACATTCTTCGTTACCAGATAATTGTCATAAGGATCCTCGCAAAGTGTGTAGACCCTGTCATTCTTATCATTATCCAGATAGCCCAGGCATTCCCGCATTGAGCCGTTGCCGAGTTTTCCGCTGAGCGTTCCGAAAGGCATGTACTTTCTTCCGTTTACTTCGATCACGATTCCGGAACTGTCGGTATCTTTTTTGGTGAATGACTGCGCATTATCGGGAAGGTCAGGCGCTCTTTCGCCAAACATCTGCAATGCGGCGCATCCGTTGAAAAGTGTTGCCGCGCACAAAGCCATTGCTACTGCCAGAACTCTTATCTTTTTTATAGGTTTGATCATGTTATCCACCTCCGTATCCGCGGTTATGATAACATGTCCGCTTCTGATATGCAATATTTTTTTATTGATTTTCGATATATTTTTGCTTGATAACAGATATTCGGCACATGGCCGGCTCCTGCACGTCAGCTTTTTTCCGTTTTTGCGACACTTTGTCCCGGGTCTGTTGTTTACGCAACGAAAAGGGCCTGTATTGCTCATAGTCTTAGCGCTTTGCCGATGATTAAATATGGCTGTCGATCAAAAAAACACAAAGAGGAAAAACCAATGAACAAGAATTTTATCGTAGTATTTGCAACAGGCACATTGTTTGCCTCAGCTCTTGCAGTTGCTGCAGGCTTTGCAGCAGCCAGACCCGTACAGGCCAAGCTCCTTCCCACCGCCAATATCAGCCCCGCCCTCGTTGAGGCTGAACCTGAAGGTGATGCAAAAGAAGCTGCACCGGTAATGCAGTTCGAAAATATCTCTTTCGATTTCGGCGGTTCTTCTGAAACAGAAACATCCGCCACAAAGCAAACATCAGTCAAAAAGACCACAAAGAAGATCAAGAAGGTTGTCAAGAAGACCGCCAAAAAGAGCAAGAAGGTTGTCAAGAAGACCACCAAAAAGAGCAAGAAGAAGTCTTCCAAGAAGACCGTTCCGGCTAAAAAGTACTACACTTACGGGACAAGCAGATATACCCGCTCAAACTGGAGGATCCGTGTAGATATCAAAAATGACGATACGGCGAGGATCGAGATCGTTCATGATCTGGATACTGCAAGTAATCTTCCCCAGTACGAATACTGGTTCATAACCGGCAAGATAGATGCAAAAACAGGCAAGATAAAATACAGCGGCTGCACAAAGAAATTCTTCAAATACACCAATACCGGCAGAGACGAAAGAACTATCTATACTAACGGCAACGGAGTGATCGAATTCTGCAAAAACAGCGTCAAATGGACCGATAACCGTTTGCATGAAGCACTTGCAACAAAGTTCACCAAGAACTGATAAGATCCATATCTCCCGGATCAATAATCTGGAAAGTGGCTGTCTTCATTCAAGGCAGCCACTTAGCGGTAAGGTACCGTTAGCAGGCTTCAGTCCGGTGTTGAAATGTGCAAGTAAACTCAAGCGTAAACATTCTTGTCCAAAAAGTTTACGTTTGAGTTTACGGCGTTATTGCAGTGGTTTTACTTACGGGAAAGTTTGGACAAAAGAACTACCGCCTCTATATGC
>R21__coassemble_323_pt1 | contig 40286 bp, 32 predicted proteins | sample R21__metabat2_high_PE_008 | metagenome-assembled genome bin R21
GTCATATTGAGAGAAAGGTTCATTGCCTTATACTCTTCATAGCGCTTAACGAGAAGTTCTTTCTCCTGCTTAAGCTCTTCAGCAGTCATTTCCCTGTAGCTCTTCATGTCAGATTCCTCTTTCAAAATGAAATTCTATGTGTTGTAAATTGCATGTACATGGCGAATTTCGCCTCAAAACCTCAACAATTATAGTGAATATGCAATTTCAAAGCAATCAAATTTCATTATTTTATATAAAGAAGATTTTTTTCTACAAAATGCACCACTAAAACGGAATTAGCTCGATATTTTTAATCATTCCGCTTGTGTCATGGGTGACCTGTGCTACCAGAAATATGATATTCCGGTCAAACAAACGGTATCTGGAGATCAGATACTGCGTGGTCCTCTCTATCTTCATCCTTTTCCTGTAATCTACTGTCTCCGCAGAACTCGGGTAGTAACCCTTGTTGTGTCGTGATCTGACCTCGACCACATATATTTCCCCGTTCTTTTCGAAAACACAGTCCAGTTCGCCGACGTTATGTATTTCAAAGTTTCTGCAGATCAATCTGTATCCTTCTTTTGACATAAACCGGATCACTGTCTCTTCTGCAAGATCTCCGGTCTTTCTTCTAATCGTGCGTTTATCATCTTTATTCATAAGCAGCTCCTGTAAAAACAGTCAAGAATATTTAATAAGCCTCTTGAATTTTTGTTATATAATCAAATCCGTTGCATAAAAGTATTGTGTAACTTATGATTTAATAAATATTTATAAGGGGTGAACTAATGAGCGGCGAAAGTATATCCTTTGCAGATATCACCGCATCTCTTGAAGGTTTTGACGGAACGAGTTTTTCCGGACAGGCTTTTTCAAATTGCTGCAATCAACTTTCCATATCCAAGATAGAGGATCTGGTCTATGCTGACGGCAGACTCATCAAGAGAACGGTCACCTTTATTTCTGAAGATTCAGATTCCGACTATATCGACAATAATGTCGAGTGCGTTGACGGCGTAAATATCGTTGTCCGTTATTACCGTCACAGTTTTGCACCGGTAAATGACGACAACAGATCCGATCTCACCATCATGTTCTGCAAGATCGTCAGCGACTGCATCGCTCTTGCTCGCACAAAAGAACTGTTCGGCAACATGCGTTATGTAAATCCGGATTCAGGTCTTCACAATCTCAATTACTATCACATGGCTATCAGGAAGATCATGGACTCTGAAGACAGATTCCTCTTCTCATGTGCATTTATCAGCCTTAAAGGATTTAACCAGCTCAACCGTTTCTTCGGTTCCGACATCACCGGCAAGGCTATCAAGATGTTTGCAAATAAGATCAATGAGTTCGTCAACGAGGAATCCGGTGAATTCGCGGTGCATGTAGGCGGAGACAACTTCGTAGTCGTTATCCTCACCTCCCGTCTTGATGCTCTCAAGGCATTCCTTTCTGCCGTTCAGGTCATCCTTGAAAGTGACGGCGAAAGTTTCTCGCATATCGTTTCCGCAAGAGCAGGCATTACTACCATCATGCCCAGGCACGTTACTTCCAACGATGTATTGGGTGAATGCTCGATCACGCTTCAGATCGCAAGACGTACCGGACAGGATTTCGTCATGTTCTCAGAGATGGATGCTGCGCACGACAACCAGAAGAACATTGCCAAGACGATCTCCAGGGCTGTTGATGAGAATAAATTCCTTATCTATTACCAGCCTGTTGTATCTACTGAAGGAACAACGCCTGTCCTTTTCGAGGCTGAGGCTCTGGCAAGATGGCCTAGAGACGGAAGGATCACCGCTCCTGATGAGTTCATCGAATATGCCCGTAATTCAGGCATCGTTACCAAGATCGATCTCCATGTCCTTCGCAAAGTATGCGAAGCTATCAAGGCATGGACTGATTCCGGCATGACGATCGTTCCCGTAACCTGCAACTTTGCTTCAAAGAATCTGTTCAATTCCAAGCTCGTCTCTGACATCATTGATATCATCGACAGCAACGAGATCGACAGAAAGCTCATCGGCATCGAGTTCTCAGAGCCTGATTTCAAAGGCGGTAGACTCCTTCTTACACAGGCTGCCCAGGAACTTTCTGAAAAAGGCGTTAAAGTCACGATCGACAAATTCGGTCTCGGAAGGTCTTCCCTCGATCTCCTTCAGGATCTTAAAGCAGATTATCTTAAGTTCGACTTCGGTCAGCTTTCCCTGGAAGATCCAAGAGGAAGCATCATCGTTAAAGATATGATCCACCTTGCAGAGCTTTTGGGCTTCACCGTCATATGCAAAGGCGTAAAGACACGTGAAGATGCAAACGAACTCATGCTCTGCGGTTGTACAAGATTCCAGTCGTTTATCTATGACAAGCCATTGAGCGAAAGATTCTTTGAGCGCAGGCTTAAGCACCCTAACTACGACGAATAATCTTCTTTTACCACGTTACTAATTTTCGGAGGTGTCCTTTATGATTTCAGAAAGGCTTAAGAAACAGTTGGCTGCAGGTTCACAGATCCGCAAGATGTTCGAAGAAGGCAACCGCCTCAAGGCTATCTACGGAGCAGATAAGGTTTACGATTTCTCTATTGGCAATCCTGACCTTGAGCCCCCTCACGAGGTAAGTGACGCGCTTAAAGAACTTGCATCAAATCCTACTCCCGGCATGCACGGATACATGAGCAACAGCGGTTATGAATCCACACGCGCCGCCATTGCAGCAAAGAAATCCGAAGAGTCCGGTCTTGAGATTAGCAGCGGCGCAGTCTGCATGACTGTCGGAGCCGCATCCGCAATGAACGATGTCCTTCATTCCCTTCTCGATCCTGATGATGAAGTAATCGTTATCGCACCTTACTTTATGGAATATAACGGCTATATCGCAAACCACGGCGGTAAGGCAGTCATCGTTCAGACTGATGACAAATTCATGCCTGTCATCGACAGCATCAAGGCAGCCATCACACCCAAGACAAAAGCTGTCATCATCAATTCACCCAACAATCCTTCAGGTGTAGTCTATCCTGCATCGCTCCTTTCAGAGCTCAACGACATGCTCAAGGCGCAGGATCATGTCATCCATGTCATTTCCGACGAGCCTTATATAGATCTCGTTTATGACGGATTGACAGTACCCTGCGCACTCAAGTACATCGACAACCTTATCGTATGCTTCTCATGGAGCAAATCTCTTTCACTCCCCGGTGAACGTATCGGTTATACTCTCGTTTCTCCCAAGAACGCAGATTACGATGATCTCACCGCTGCCATCGTTCTTTCAAACAGAACACTCGGAAGCGTAAACGCTCCTGCTATCTGGCAGAGAGTAATCGAGAAGTCTCTTAATGCAAAGGTTGATGTTTCCAATTACGAGCACAGAAGAAACCTTCTTTATTCCAATATCGTTGACGCAGGATTTGACGCGGTAAAACCTAACGGAGCACTATATATATTCATGAATACTCCGGAAGGCTTAACCGACGACAAATTCTCTGAACTCTGCGCTTCAAAGAACCTTTTGCTCGTTAAGGGTTCAAGTTTCTCCAGACCCGGCTACTGCCGTCTCGCATTCTGCGTATCAGAGAGCACCATAAAGAACTCACGTCAGGCTTTCTTCGCGATCGCTGATGAGCTCGGCATTTCACACCGCGCTTCACTCTGATGGCAAAGCCCGCAGGACCTGCGGAAGCACCTACAAGCAACAGACCGATGATCAAAGCAGGAGAAGATTCTTCTCCTGTTTTTGGTATTACGGGAATTTTGTATTTCAAAGTCTGATTTTTATTGTTCAGATCGTTGTGTCTGACGATCTCCATGTCTTCCTGCTGGATCCCGGCCTGTTTTTCCTCATCCGTAGCAACGTCGAACAGGTTCTCGAAAATAACGACTGATTCTCCGTAACTTAAAGTATCAACATTAAATGTCAGCGTCACTTCTATCGTTCCGTCGTTTTTCTTCGGCGTGAACGTTACCTTGCTGCTTACCGGCTTACTGTCGATCTGAATCTGAGTTCCGTCTGTCTTGTAGAGAGTTGCGACAGCACAGTATGTATTACCTGATGTCAGACCTTTATACATTACTTTATCCGTTATCTTTGCATTCCCGGTATCTTCATTGATCGTCTTTGTGCCTTTCGAGCTGCTTGCGGTTGTTGAGGCCTGGGGTCTGTATACAGTCTGGTCTTTATCATTAAGATCTTCATGCGCTGCTACCGGAGCACCATTTTTAATATCAGTCAGTCTTTCAAACACAACCAGTTCTTTATATTCAAATGAGAGTTTCACTTTTTCAAATCTTACTTCGATTACTCCGTCAGATGTTTGCGCTGTGAATTCTATGGCCTTCTCATATTTGTTCCCTTCTGAATCCAAATATTCACCACCTTTAGACTTATCCATCAAAACCGCAGTGATCTTATATGTCTTTCCTTCTTTAAGTCCTGAATATGTGACCGTATCAGTGATATCAACCGTTTCACAATAATTGAGAGTCTTGGTCTTATTGTTGCTGTCTGAAGCTGTTGTTTTGATCTTTACCGGTCTTACAGTCTGGTCTTCATCATTAAGATCCAAATGAGTGATCAGATCAATGCCGTCTGAATTCAGAATTTCCCCTGCTACAACAGAGCCCTTGAAAGCCGTTGTGTCCACATGTTCAAACTCTACTGTTATTACTCCTTCGCTTTTCCCGGGGGTGAATTCCTTAGTTGCCGTGATGATCTTTCCTTTGGAGTTGACCAGTGCCTTTCCGGTTTCTTTATCAAGAAGAGTTCCGGATAGTTTGTATTTCTTACCGGGTATCAGATTCTTATAAGTAACATAATCAGTTATAGTTACGTCTTTTCCGTAAGAAACGATCTTCGAATTCTCTTTGTTATTAAATTCATCTATCAGGCGGTCTATCAGTTCTGTCTTAATGTCAGGAACAGTTACCTGCTGATCTTTGTTGTTGATATCCGCATGGCTTAAATACAGATGTTCAGTTCCGGTCAGATCGATGATATAAAGATCCTCCATTACCGTAACCGTCTCCCCTTTAAGGACAGATGCATCGATCGTGAACATGATATTCAAAGTACCGTCTCTCTCATCAGACCCCCTTAACATAAGAGAAGTATCAAAAGGTTCAGTTATGTTAGTGCCGTCGCTTTTAACAAGCCAGGCCCTGATCTTGTATTGATAACCCGGCAGCAGGTTCTTATAAGTCAATGTATCAGTAATACTGACTCCCTTTACGGCTGCGATCTCTTTTGAACCTGATGCTGTGCTTACGGCTGTTGTTGTTATTTGAGTCTTATAGTCGTTATAGTATTCGATCTTTCCGTCTTTCATATCATCAAGCTTATTGTCGAACATTGTAGACTCAGAGGCCTTCTTTTTTGCAGGATCATTATCAGATCCCTTAACGATGTCTTTCGGAAAACGGACTACGATTACTTTTGTTTCCGGACTTATTTCAGTTCCGGCTGGAGCTTTGATCTCGGTGATCACATAAGTTCCCTGTGAAACAATGTAATTTCCTTCTGAATCTGTAAACAGATCATCTCCGCTGACGAAATGATCGATATCATAAGTAACTTTACCTTCATCATCCGATCTTAAGATCCAGGATCTGTCAGGTTTCATATCTTTATAACTGTCATCATCATAAAAGGCCGCATAGTATGAAAGCGTAAATTCAGCATCACCTACCGGTATCATTGCAATGACCTGATCAGAAAGAGAATTGCTTTTTACCTTCTTTATAAGCAGATCAAACATTGAAAACACGGGTTCGTCTGTAAATCCGATCTCTGCCGTACTGTTTTCAGTTACAGTAAAGGTCTTCTCTTCGGTATTAAGATAGAGTCCGTAACCTGAATGGACTTCCTTCGCCGTGTATTCTCCTGTCGGAAGAGATATCAGACCTCCTTCTTCGATCTTCTGTCTGTGATCAACCCCGTCCGGATATACGACTTCCGAAACACGTCCGTCTTTACCGAAGATCAGTGTTGCCGCAGGTTTTCCGCTTCTCTTATGTGTAATCAGGTAAGTAGTTCCTTCTGGAGAATAAAGTCTGGTATCTGCATTGATGTTTTCCGGGATATCGATCTTTTTCGTAAAAAGCCCTTTCCCAAGAATACTTTCCTCATTAAGCAATATCTTATCTTCAAGGACCTGGTAGATTGTCGGATCAGCAGAATAATAAGCAACTGCGCTTTCGCCGTCTTGTTGTATCTTCATTATCAAAGGCTTGGAAGGATCTGTGATCTTATATCCCTCCGGTGCTTTTATCTCCGTGATTACATAAGTTCCCAAAGGAAGTTTAGTGCCATTGAATTTGGAAAAATATCCGGATTTATCAGCCGCTTTCAGTTTTTCTGCACTTATCTCAAACTCGGCCGAACTTTCTAATTTCCTGCTTGAACCTATAGTTACAGATGCTTTGGGCTTTAAGTTTTCTTCTCCTGATGCCAGATCCTTATAGCTTTCGATCGCGAAAGAATCATAGTAATCAATTCTGAACTTCGCTTCATCCATTCCGTGTCCGGTAACTTTATCCCAGCCTTCCGGATCTTTCTTCTCGATCACCAGTTTCCCTTCATAACCTATCGGGACATCTTCAGCATTTATCAGAATCGTACTTGCTGAACTGTTCAGATTAACTGCATATTTGTTCTTTGAAAGAATATATCCTTTGCCGGCCGCGATCTCACTGACATAGTAACTCTTTGTAAAATCCGAAAGCACATATTTATCAGTTTGTCCTTTCTCATCCAAAACAAACTCGTGTACCAGTTTTCCGTCAGATGTATAAAGTCCGTATTTTGTTCCGGCAAGTGAATAAAGTGCATTATCAGCTGTTAAACCGGCATCAGTAGAGATTTTGGAAATTCCGACATTTGCAGGCAACTGAAACACGGCATAGTTTAGAGCTGCAACATGAGTGTATTTCTTCCTGGAAGAACCCGATTCGCTCTTTGAATATGCAACGCCAGTAGTCTGATCTCCTCCGGGTGCATCATAGACATTCTTTTCTGTGCCGGTATAGATCGCTGCGTGCGTCCATTTAAAAACCTTTTTCTTATTGTATCCGCCAAACAATAAGATGCTTCCCTTTCTGGCTCCAAGTTTCTTGATCGATTCCTCAAGTCCGCCATTCTTTTTAATGTTGATCCCTCCGGGTGTTCCTATATTATGAGGAGAGGTATTTGACCATGTTGTGCATCCGTCAACAAGATGATATTTGCTGTTAGTAAGGCTGATCCCGTTATAAGTTACATTTCCTTTTTTCCTTTTCAAATTGGGAATCATTCCCTTTTTGTTGACTTTCAGGCCTGATATGAGATGAAGTGCCTGAGCATAGGCAAGATTTACATATCTCATACAGTCAGCCTGCCCGTTGCCTGTTCCGTAAGAGGCGCCCTTCATTGCTTTGCAGGCTGCGATTACCGCTTTTGCGAAATCAGCCGAATTCCTGTAGCCGGCATCTGTAAGGTTCTTCTTGGTCGGCCAGGTCATCTTGGATTTATCTATCGAAAACTCAGGACCGTCATAGTCTTCGATTATCTCGTCATCGTCATCTTCGCTTTTTGTATCGTAATCCGTTTCACACTCATCTTCTTTACCGGCGATCAGCATGCCTGTAAGTATTGCGGCAGCTTCAGATGTTGAACCTGCAGGAATATAGTAATCAACAGCGCTTCCGTAGTTTGAAATGCTGATCTTATATCCTTCGTTATCAATCGCTCCAGCTGTTATGACACCTTTTATACCCGCAGGAATATATTCCGAAGCATCACTGTTCTTGTTCCCGGCAGAAGCAATGACTTTAATTCCTTTAGCTATTGCTTCTTTTACAAGCGAGATGAATTCTTTATATTCACCGTTATCCTTAAGTGATATGGCCATCAGAAGATAGTCTGCTTCGTGATCAATCGCATATCTGACACCGGCATAGACATCAGAAAGCTTTCCCTTTCCGTTATCACCTACTGCTTTTACAGAAATGATGTATGCATCAGAAGTCTCATTTAATATCAGCCTGGACATCAAGGTGCCGTGTCCGTTGCTGTCAGAACCGTCATCACCCAAAAGAGATATTTTCTCGTTCGCAATGTCTGATCCGGTATCAATGATCGCTACCTTTATCTTAGCTTCAGGATTTATCTTTACTTCATTGGAAAAAGACGCAATGTTTATTGAACATATATCAAAGTTTCCGTCGACACTGTAGTTAATGTCCTCTTTTTCCATGTCTTTCAAAGCTTTTTCATAGTCATCCTTACTCTTGAAAGACAGAACACATGATCCGCCGTAATCTATGCCTTCTGCACCTTTGAAATCAGGCATGCCTTTTCTGGTAGACGCAGCTATCCTGTATTTCCCCGGAAGTTTAGAAACACCTTTAACGAACTCTTTTGCATTCTTAACAGATCTTACCTGATCACCGGCAATGCTCTTTTTGACTGTCTCTTTGACAGTTTCTTCAGAAGTTTCCTTAATATTTTCAGATGTGGTTTCACTGACAGTTTCACCGGCTGTTTCTTCAGACGTTTCAGCAGCCGTATTCTCAGTTATTGTTGTTTCCGCTGTTTCTTCAGTCTCGTCAGCATAGACAGGCCTGTATATAAACGCCTGATTAAGCGACAGAGTCAAAGCAAGCAGTATGCGTATCAGTTTGATATGTTTCTTCATGTCAGCCTCCTTTGATCAGGAAACATCTTCTTCCAGAGATGCGCGCGTAATGCTTCCGTCGCTGATGGAATACATATAAACGCTGTCAGAAAGACGTTCTGATGGCCTGACACTCTCGTTGTTAGTTGTTTTGACGATGTTAGCGAGTTTGTTCTGCTTGTAATAGATTTCTGTTGAAAGGACAATGAGATCATGTACGGATGAAGGCAGGATATAGCAGTCGGTTCCTATCTTCTTCGCAACATCTGCAATTACATCATTGTATAAGAGCGCATTAGCGCCAAAGAAATCATGCTTATTGGTAACCACATAGACCCTTTCCTTCAGCGGAGTCTTTGTATAACCGGGAAAAGCTTCTTTGATCTCTTCTTCGTCAGCTCCCCATCTCCTCATGAGCCTGCGCATGATGACTTCTATCCTCTCTGACTTGAACGGAAAAAGCCTTTTGGTATTCTCGAAAGCGAACTGGTACAGCTCATTTTCTGTAAGACCTTCAACCTCTGCGATATCGTTTGTTATGAGAAAGCCCGATACGCCGGAATTGCTTATACCGGTAATGGCTCTGTATACCACTGATAGATCCTCAAAATTCCTGTGGGGACATTTAATGAGCATCTCCATGTTATCGGCTGTGTTAACGATCTGAAATACGATCTTTTCCTTCACTTTAGAAAAATCCAGTGAAAGGATGTTCTTCGGAATGAACTTGATCGATTCCTCAAGATAGATAGCCTGGTCTGACATGGTCCGTTCAAAAGAGCCTGATTCCTCATACTGGGAGTAGAGCCTTTCCATGTAGAAAGTCGGTGCTATGAAAGCTTTACAAGGTTCTCTCGGCTTTATCGCTATTCCCGTAAGCACTTCATTAAGCTTAGGAACCTGATGGAGTTCAAGCACACAGTCCGAGTATCTCTCGGGAAGGTAATCAATGAACTCGTTCATTACCCGTTCTTTGAATTCGTCGTAATCCATCAACATCTTTAATGTCCTCCTGACTGATTTTTGGCATGAAAAAAACGCACCTCATGAACTTTCGTTCACAAGGTGCGTTCATTTCTTTCGCATTATCAGTATAGGAGGCTCGCGAGTCTCATTCAATACGGAAAAGTCTCAATTTTCGGCCTAAACCGCCTTACTTGTGATCACGGCTAAAAGCCCTTCAGCCGTTGATACGCTTATGTTTGAAGCATTTTCAACAGGCTTGTTTGAAAAAGATAAAGATTTGCCGAATTCTATGGCAGCATCGCTTAACGGATAGTAAAGATTGCCAGTAGTAACGCCGGTAATCCTATTGCTCATCGGAACAAGAGAAACAGATGTATCGGCTCCCCATCTTGATACATCAACCGTAACTGAATCCTTACCGGCAAGGAAATTCACCTGTGTAACACCGTCATCAAGAATGATGTTCCTGCCGTTTTCGTGAAGCGATGCACAGATCTGAAGGTTAGCTATTATGTGGTCCAGTCTTCCCGTCAGCGGGCATACAACAGTTATGTCTGCTTCTTCAGGAATGAATGACAAGGCCAGTTCCGTGTCAGTCATATCCTTTTCTACGGGATAAGTCTTAATGGGAATTCCGGTCTTCTTAATGGCTTCAAGTCCTTCGGAACTGACAGAATCGAAGTCACCTACGGCAAAAGCGGGCTTGATACCGTATCTGACGCAGAAATCGATTCCGCCGTCGGCAGCGATAATCTCGACATTTTCAATAATCTTAGAAGCTTCAGCGGTAAGAGGACCGCCCGTAATCACATAGTAACGCACGACCTGAGGTCCTCAACAGCCTGACCTGCATCTTCTGCACCGAAGACCGCACTTCCGGCAACGAAATATCTTGCGCCTGAATCGTAAGCCTTTTTGATGGTCTTCTTATTGATGCCGCCGTCAACAGAAAGGAAAGTCTCAGCGCCTTTTTCGTCGATCGCTTTTCTGACGGCTGCTATCCTTTCATCAGATCCGTCGAGATAACTGCTTCCGCCAAAACCCGGAACAACAGTCATGACGAGGATAAGATCAACCTTGTCTGCAAAAGGAAGAACCTTTTCAATAGGAGTATGCGGATGGATCGAGATACCGACTTTGAGGCCATAAGACCTGATAAGCTCAATAAGTGAGTCCGGATCATTGGTGCACTCGATATGGAAAGTGATCATGTTTGCACCGGCTTTTGCAAAAGACTTAACGAACTTTTCGGGATTCGTGAGCATGAGATGCACATCAAAGAACATATCAGTATATTTTCTGATGCATTCGACTACAGGAACACCGATAGAAAGATTATCAACAAAATGACCGTCCATGACATCAAGATGAAGGTAACGGGTCTTACCTTCAACAGCCTTTATATCACGCATGAGATATCCGAAATCAGCGGCAAGCACCGATGGCGCTATCTCAAAATCACTCATAATCTCTTCCTCCGTTTGTAATTGTTACGGTTATCGTAAAGTTCTTTATAGAACTCTCTGTATCTTTGCATTCTGCCCTCATCTATCATACACTTTTGAAACGCTTCGTCCACAGCACAACCAGCTTCTCCGACATGCCCGCAGTCATCATAACGGCAATCTAAAGCGTGTTCCATTATCTCAGGATATCCTTTGCAGACATCCTTATGTGTTATTCCAAGATCGAAAAGCGACAGAGAGGTAAATCCGGGAGTATCGGTAATAAATCCTTCTCCGAAATCATGAAGCTCACAATGACGGGTCGTATGTTTACCCCGCTTAAGCTTAACGCTTATTTCATTGGTTTCCATGGCGCGGGTTCCGAGGATCCTGTTGCAAAGAGAACTCTTTCCGACACCTGAAGGGCCTGCAAAAGCTGAAATCCCGTTTCCCGTCAGTTCCATCAGAGTTTCTTTGGAAACCGGATTGTCAGGTGAAGAAATCATGACGTCAAAGCCTGCAGACCTGTAGATGCCCGCAAGTTTATTGGCTTCCTCTTCCCCAAGATCGCTCTTTGTAAATATGATGACAGGCTTTATCCCGAGAACTCCGGAAATGATGAGCATCTTATCAAGAAGCTTAAGATCAGGGACAGGTTCTGTCACAGCAAAAGTCAGGAGAAGATAGTCGACATTAGCTAGAGGCGGCCTGTGCAGACTGTTTCTACGCGGAGCAAAAGCACTGATGACATACGGGATGTCAACATCGCCCGACTCTTCAATAAACACAGTATCTCCGGCCTGGGGAACGAAGTCTTTCTGTCTGAAGATACCTCTAACCGAGCAGAAGACTTTCCTTGTACCTGAATCATCACTGATCCGGACAGTATAGATCCCGCCAATGCCTTTAGTAATTATTCCTTCAATCTTGCCATCACCCATAAGAAGAGCAGTCTGTCAGCCTTCATCCTTAAGAGTAGGCTTGGGATCAGTTGGCGGCGGTGGCGGATCTATAGTCGGCGTCGTCGGTTCCGGCACAGGTGTAGGTGTTGGTACTACAGGTTCCGGAGTAGGTTCAGGCGTAGGCTCAGGTGTTGGTACCGGAGTGGGTACAGGTGTAGGCACCGGAGTAGGTGTAGGAGCCGACTTGAAGATCGCCTTGAATACGAGATCCGTATTACCGACTTCAAATGTGAAGTTGCTCGTAAGAGAAACTATCTCGCCGTTATTATCTACCCAGGAATCGAATTTGAATCCTGTAGCAGGAGTTGCCGTGAGAGTAACCTGTGTACCTTCGTCATAAGAACCGCCGCCGGTAACAGTACCGCTTCCCTCACCTACTTTGACAGTAACTACGATCTGCGGAGGTGTAGGAGTAGGCGTACCGCCGTTCTTATAGTCTTCCTTAGTACCAATGTAAAGCTTGACAGAAGACTGTCTTGCAACTGATGTTCCAGGAACAGGATCAGTAAGCATAACGATCTGTTCTGTTTCCTTGAGCTTAAGTACTTCTGCAGAACCTTCAAGCGTGCATGTGAGATTATTCTTTTCAAGCAGCTCCTTAGCAGCCTTGACTGTCTTTCCTACTACGTCAGGAACAACACTGCTTGTAGGTTCGGTAGCATAGATGATAACTACTGCAGAACCTCTGGGGATCGTTGTACCTGCAGCGGGTTCAGTCTTGATAACGAGACCGGGGCTGACAGTATCAGAAGGCTCAGGCCTCAATGAAACATCGAGATTAAGAGCTGTAAGAGATGAATAAACGTCCTTATAATCAACGCCTGCATAGTCAGCAAGAGTAATGGTCTCGTCAGCTGAAGAAACCGTTAAGATCAGCTTGCTGAAAGTGCTGCCTGCAGTTATTACAACGCCCTCGTTGATGCTCTGGGCAATTACGAGGCCGGGCTCGAACTGTTCATTCTTCTCATATTCGATAGAATAATTGATCTTATTTGCATCGAGTTCTTTAATTGCTTCTTCTGCTTTCATACCGACATAGTTCTTGACCGTATAGTCAAGATTCTGCTCGATATTCGTTGCATTGTGAACTGATTTTATAACGAGTACGCCCAATCCGATGAGAACACCGGCGATTACAGTGATGATCAGAGCGAGCAGGATATTGTCTCTGTATCTTGAAAGCCTGATGGCTTCAGCACTCTTCTCGATCTCGCTGATCTTGTCATACTCGGGATTCTGTCTGAATGAGATATTGGGTTCGGCTACGGCAACATGCTCAGCTGTCTCCGTAATGACACCGTAAACACCGTTAGGATCGACAAGGAGTGCATCAAGCTCGTCAACAAGCTGTCTCATTGTCTGATATCTTCTCTCGGGTGACTTCTGCATGCACTTGTTAATGATTGCATCAAGACCCTGAGGAATGCCCTGCATCATTGAAGATGCTGAAGGCGGATTCTCCTGAAGATGCTTAACTGCAATGGATACGTTGGATTCACCGTCGAAAGGTACGCGTCCCGTAACCATCTCAAAGAGAGTTACACCGATAGAATAGATATCGGACTGGGGACCTACCTTGCTGCCCCTTGCCTGTTCGGGTGAGAAATAGTGAACCGATCCGATAACGCCGCCGGTCATGGTGATCGTGGTTGAAGAAGCGGCTCTCGCGATTCCGAAGTCTGTGATCTTGGAAACCTTGTCTCTTGAGATAAGGATGTTCTGAGGCTTGATATCGCGGTGTACGATGCCTTTCTGATGGGCATAGTCCAATGCAAGGCTGATCTGGATTACTATCGGTACCGCGTTTCTCCAGTCGAGGTGTCCATTCTGGTTGATGAGATCCTTAACGGTAATACCCTCAACGTATTCTTCAACAATATAACGAAACTGTCCTTCGTGACCTACGCCGAAAACCTTTACGATGTTCGAGTGATCTAGCGAAGCAACAGCTTTTGCTTCTGAATCAAAACGACGGATGAACTCGTCATCTGAAGAATATTCCGGCTTAAGGATCTTGATAGCAACGTTCAAGCCGGTGTTCATATCTATTCCAAGGTATACATTTGCCATACCACCGCTGCCGATAAGCTTAACGATGCGGTACTTGTTCGCAAATATCATGCCCTCCGGGCCGTGTGCCTGATTTGCCATTTCTTTTATACCCCTGTATTGCTGCCGGACGGTCTGCACAGCCCGGCTACTATTGTCGTGTTGTCTGAACTTCCGCCTTTCAATGAAGCATCGATAAGGCTGTCGCAGACCATTTTAAGATCTTTGCGCAGGTTCAGCGCGGCAATGAAATCCTCCTTGCTTATGAACGAATAGAGACCATCCGAACATAGCATGACGATATCACCGTAGCTTAAATTATAACTAAAAAAATCAGGCTTGAGATATACATTTTCACCAAGTACTTTTAGCAGGACATTTCGTCCGGGATGCACTTTTGCCTCAGTCTCAGTAATTTCGCCTGCTTTAACCAGTTCAGCCGCTTTATTATGGTCGTTTGTGAGCTTCTGGATCTCCCTATGGTGACAAAGATAAGCCCTTGTATCACCAATATGCGCAATGGAGAGCTTCCTGTCATTTAAAACAGCAACAGTAAGCGTTGTACACATTCCCCGTGCCTCGGGATTCTCAATGCCGTATCTCAATATCGACTTATTGATCTTGTTAAATACCGAAGAAAGGAAAGCTTCGATGTTTTCATTATCCAATAAAGCTTCCGGTCTGTCCTTAAATTCTTTGATCAGGGTTTCTACAGCAAGGCGGCTCGCCACTTCCCCGCAGACTTCACCGCCGAGACCGTCTGCCACAGCCATGCAAAGGCAGCCGTTAATGACTTCCGCTATGCAGAAATCTTCGTTTTGCTCCCTGACAGGGCCTTTTTCACTGGCAAAAGAATAACTCACTTGTCTTTAGTCTCCATACCGCGTCTTAACTGACCGCACGCAGCCATTATATCCGTACCCATTTCCCTTCTTAATGTGGCATTTATGCCGCCTGATTCAAGGATCTCCTGGAATCTTCTGACCCTGTGCTTCGGAGAAGTGTGATAATCACTTCCCGGGAACTCATTGGCTGCAATAAGGTTTACATGCCAGAGTCCTTTACCGAGGAGCCTTACAAGTGTTTCGGCATCCTTCTCACTGTCGTTTACATTTGCGAAAAGACTGTATTCGAAAGTAAGTCTTCTGTTTGTTTTTGTAATATATCTCCGGCAGGCATCCATAAGCTCGTTCAGACCGTATTTTCTGGCAATAGGCATAAGCTGCTTTCTAAGTTCGTCAGTAGCGGCATGAAGAGATACGGAAAGATTGACCTGGAGATCGAGATCTGTAAAGCGGTCGATCATTGGAACCAGGCCGCATGTTGAAATGGTAATGTGTCTTGCACCGAGATTAAGTCCGTTAGGGTCATTTGCAAGTTTTACAAAACCCATAACAGCGTCAAAGTTATCAAAAGGCTCTCCAATGCCCATTACGACAACGCTTCTGATGCGTTCACCCATCTCCTTCTGGGAAACTGCAACCTGCGCAAACATCTCGCCTGAAGAAAGAGATCTTCCGAATCCGAGCTTTGCAGATGCGCAGAACGTACATCCCATCTTGCATCCCGCCTGTGACGAGATACAAACTGAAAGGCCGGTCTTATATCTCATGACAACCGTTTCTATGATGTTGCCGTCATGAAGTTCATATACGAATTTTGTAGTGCCGTCAATCTCAGAAACGAGTTTCTGACGCACTTTGAAGCTGCCGAAGATAAAGCTTTCTTCAAGCTTTGCCCTGACAGCTGCCGGGACATTATTCATGTCCTTTGTATCTGTGACACCGGAAGACAGCCATTTATGGATCTGTCCGGCACGATAAGACTGGATGCCGTTCTCTTTGCACCAGATCTCAAGTTCTTCTTTTGTAAGGTCAAGGCAGAATTTGCCGCTCATTCTGAATCATCCTTTCTGTCCTTCTCCATCCTGCAGATGAAGAAGCCCTCACAACCGTCAATATCGGGAAAAAGCGTTATCATGCCGTCTTCGGCAGCTTTCTTCCTGTCTTCGTCCAATTCTATTGTATCAGGCAGATATTTCAGGATCGAAACCTTATGGAAACTCTTATGGGATTCCAGGAACGATGCGATCTGAGATTCGTTTTCATCGTTGTTGAGCGTACATGTGCAGTAAACCAGAGTCCCTCCGGATACTACCATTTTCGATGCGCTGTCGAGGATCGCCTGCTGAACAGGCAAAAGCTCTTCAATGCGTTCGTATGTTATCTTCTCCCTGATGTCGGGCTTTCTTCCTATAAGACCGAGTCCGCTGCACGGAACATCGCAAAGAACAAGATCGAAAGTCTTTCTTAAATCCTTATTCTCTTTGCTGATCTTTGAAGCGTCACAGCATTTGACTGAGATAGACTTAAGACCAAGACGGCTTGCGTTGTCTGAAACAAGCTGAAGCCTTGCTTCACTGATGTCACATGAAAGAATGCTGCAGTTATCATGGCATATGGACGCCATATGCGTAGACTTTCCGCCGGGAGCCGAACAGCAGTCAAGGATTTTATTTCCTTCAGAAGGCGATGCGATCATGGAAGCAAGCATAGCCGCTTCACCCTGAATGAACATTCCGTATTTGGAATAGATATCAGAATTCTCCAGGCCTTTAAGACCGCCGGAGATCTCGATGGCATCTCCGATAAGTTTTGCAGGCTCAGCGAAAATACCGGCCTCCTTTAACACCGCAATCAGCTTTTCCTGATCTATCTTGGAACTGTCAAATCTTACAGTCGTTCCGGACGTCTTAAGGAAAGCCACACCGATGTCGAATGCCCTGCTCTTTCCATAGTCTTTCTTGAAAATACCGTAGATCTCAGGCTTAAGAGATACTCTGATACCCGGTTTAAACTGATCTAGTTTTTTCTTATCTTCAGGTGCAGAAGCATATTTGCGAACGACTGCATTAACATAGCCCGGTACCTTGTGGTTATACTTCTTTGCAATCTCAACGGATGAATCAGTAACTGCATAATCAGGAATGTTTTCACCGAACTGTAGTTGCCAGACAGCCATTCTGATAATGGTCCTGGTAACGGGATCCATCTTGTCGGGATCTTCTTTGGTTATATGCTTTATAAGGAAATCGATTGCAAAAGTGTAAGTCAGTGTGCCGTAAAGCATTGCTCTCGTAAAATCAAGCTTTTTACCCGTTTCTGCGGCTGCTTTATCAGCTTTTTTGGTGACCAGATTGGAAAAAGCGCCTTCAAAATACACCTGATAGAGCATCAGGAAGCACAGCTCTCGCTCATTTCCTGTTTCTATGAGCTTTAAGATGTCATTTTTCTTATAGCTGATCTCCGTACTCATTATTACCTCTGATCAGGAAAAGACCTGTCCGGGTTTGTAATTATGGGCCACATCTCTTGCCATGAGTCTCTTTCCGCCGGCAAACTGCAGTTCAATTATTTTGATAAAACCTTCTCCGCATTTGACTATAAGGTCTGCACCCTTAGCGGCAATGACCGTACCGGGAGCCGCGGATTCAGCAAGCGAAAGATCGGCAAAAGGCGGTAATTCTGAAGCTATCCTTGTGTCATAGATCTTAAGTTTTCTGTCACCTGCTTCTGTATAAGCACCGGGCCATGAACTTAAAGCTCTTACTCTGTTATGGATTATGCCGGCCGGCATATCCCAGGTAAAATGGCCTTCTTCAGATGAAAGCGGCGGACAATAAGTTGCTTTTGAATCGTCCTGTTTTACAGGTGTGATCTTCCCTTCTGCTATGTCAATGACTGCAGAAGGAAGCATTGAAGCAGAAAGATCTGCCAAAGCCATCATAAGTTCATCAGAATGCATGTCGGGACCGATCTCAAGTTCTTTCTGGATCAGGATATCGCCCGTATCCATACCTTCAGCCATCTCCATAATGGTGATGCCGGTTACCTTATCGCCGTCCATAACTGCTCTCTGAACCGGGGCAGAGCCTCTTCTTTCAGGAAGAAGACTGCCGTGGCAGTTGATGCATCCGTACTTCGGAATAGAAAGAACACTTACAGGAAGAAGCTTTCCGTATGCCGCAGTGACGATCATGTCAGGTTTGGCTTCAAGGATCTTATTATAAGCTTCTTCAGTTTTTAAAGTATTCGGCTGATAGACTTCAATATTGTTCTCCAGCGCTGCAACTTTTACAGGTGGAGGTGTAAGGATCTGCTTCCTTCCGACGGGTTTGTCAGGCTGGCAGCAGCAAAGCACGACGTTAAAGCCTGCTTCAACAAGCGCCCTGAAATTGACAGCAGCAAATTCAGGCGTTCCCATAAATACGATTCTGAAATCGTGAGGATCAGTCAAACGGAATCACTCCTCTTCCTCGTCATCTTCGTCTTCAATGCGGTAAACCTTACCGTCTACTGATTTGTCGATGAATAAAATACCATCAAGGTGGTCGTTCTCATGGCAGATGCATCTTGCCAGAAGGTCATCAGCCTCAAGAACAAACTCATTACCGTTGCGGTCTAATGCTTTAACTTTGATATGGCTGGGACGATCAACCTCGCAAGTCTTGCCGGGGACTGAAAGACAACCTTCACCACCAATCTGCGATCCGCTTGTTTCGATTATCTCAGGATTGATGAACTCGATCTTTCCGTGATCATCACCGATATCAACTACAAATACACGTCTTAATACGCCAACCTGAGGAGCGGCAATGCCGATACCCCTGTTCTCGTAATACATAGTATCAGCGAGATCATCGAGCAGCTTTATGATCCTGGGTGTGATTTCGTCAACAGGACGGGACTTCTTACGGAGAAGCGGATCTCCCTCAATAACAAGATTACGTAAAGCCATAAGGTACCTCTTAAATATAAACAGATTACTTATCAGAATTCCCAGGAAGAAATGTACTTCTTCTGATCTTCAGTCAGAACATCTATATTGATCTTCTTAGTGGAAAGAAGGATCTCGGCAACCCTGTTGTCGATTTCTTCAGGTGTCTGGTAAACATCGATGGGAAGACGTGCGTTCTGTGTTGCGATATACATTGCGGACTGAGCCTGCAGAGCAAAACTCATGTCCATGATCTCAACGGGATGTCCGTCACCGGACGCAAGGTTTACAAGTCTTCCCTCTGCGATGATGCAGATCGTGTTGCCGTTCTCAAGCTTATATCCGACAACGTTATGACGGAGCTCAGTCTCGGAAACGGCAATGCTCTTGATATCCTTCATGCTTACTTCGCAGTCAAAGTGGCCAGCGTTGCAGCAAACCGCACCGTTCTTCATCATCTTGAAGTGTTTAGCAGTGATAACATCTTTGCAGCCTGTGACTGTAACGAAGAAGTCTCCGAGAGGAGCAGCCTCATCCATGGTCATAACTGTGTAGCCTTCCATAAGAGCTTCACATGCCTTAACAGGATCGATCTCAGTTACGATTACCCTTGCGCCAAGGCCCTTTGCCCTCATGGCAACTCCCCTGCCGCACATTCCGTAACCGGCTACTACAACAGTCTTTCCGGCTACAACGAGGTTTGTCGTGGCCATGATTCCTGTCCAGACAGACTGACCTGTTCCGAATCTGTTATCAAAAAGATGCTTGCATCTTGCATCATTTACGGCGATTACAGGATAAGCAAGCTTACCTTCGTTCTTAAGTATCTCAAGACGGTGTACGCCTGTAGTTGTCTCTTCACATCCGCCGATAACGTTTGGAGCAAGATCCTTAAGTTCAGAATGAAGCAGCAGAGCAAGATCTCCGCCATCATCTATAACGATGTCGGGTCCGAACTCAAGAGTCTTCTTAAGACGGCCGAAATAATCTGTTTCAGAATCACCGTGAACCGCATAAACGCTCATCATGCCGCCTGCCGCAAGAGCTGCAGCAACGTCATCCTGAGTAGACAAAGGATTGCATCCTGTGATCGCAACTTCAGCACCGCCTCTTGCAAGTGCTCTGGCAAGGCATGCGGTCTTAGCTTCTACATGCACGGAAATTGAGATCTTGAGACCTTTAAAAGGCTGCTTTTCGATCAATTCCGCTTCAATGGTACGAAGAACCGGCATATTACGGTATGCCCATTCGATCTTCTCAAGGCCATAAGGTGCAAGGCTGATGTCCTTAGTTTCATAAGAGTGCATAGGCCGATCTCCTTATTTCATGCGTTTAATGAATTCCTTTACGAGCGCACAGCTTTGGGCTGACGCTGCATTTGCCGTATCAAGAACTTCTTTCTCGGAAAGCGGACCGGCGTTGATGCCTGCAGCCATGTTGGTGATGCAGGAAATACCGGCGACACGCAACCCCATATGAGAAGCGCAAACAGCCTCAGGTACCGTAGACATTCCTACACAGTCAGCTCCTAAAGTGCGGAGTGCTCTGATCTCTGCAGGTGTCTCATACTGAGGACCCTTCATATATGCATATACACCGCGTGAAAGCTTGATTCCGAGATCTTTCGCACACTCTTCGAGGAGCGATACGAGCTCCTTGTCATAAACACAGCTCTGATCAGGGAATCTGGTTCCAAGTTCATCAAGATTTTGTCCTCTGAGTACTGATTCACAGTAGAAAGACAAATGATCTGTAATTGCGACAAATTCCGGAGGCGTCATCTCAGTATTGATACCGCCGGCAGCATTGGTCAAAACAAGAGTCTTAACACCGATAAGTCCAAGTACCCTGATATAGAAAACGAGTGTTTCGATGGGATATCCTTCATAATAGTGGAATCTTCCGCTCATCATGAAGACATCCTTTCCGGAAAGTTTTCCGGCAATCAGAGTTCCTGCGTGACCGGGTGCAGTAGAACTCGGGAAATCAGGAATATCGGAATACGGAACGGAAAAATACTTGTCACAAACCTCAGTAAGAGGTCCGAGTCCCGAACCAAGGACAAGGCATATATCAGGTACCTTACGTCCGTTGAGACGTTCAACTATGTAGTCACCTGCATATTTTAAAGACTTATAGTATTCTTCCTTATTTACGATCATTACTTTTTACCGCAGCAATCCTTATATTTTTTGCCTGAACCGCAAGGGCACGGATCGTTTCTTCCGACCTTGCCTGCTTCCCTCTTAACGGGCTGTCTTGTTTCATTTGAAGCAGCTGTTCCTTCAATGGGAGTTGAAGCGGAATCAGGAGTAACTTCCTTACCGTGACCCTCAGAAATGTTCCTAGCTACTTCCTTTGCCTCGAATTCAGACTCAGGTGTGAACTTAGCTCTCATGATGAACTTAACAGCATCGTTCTGGATGGCTTCGTTCATCTCTTCGAACATTGCTGAAGCCTCGAGTTTGTATTCAACAACAGGATCGTGCTGACCGACGCTTCTCATACGGATAGCTGAAGAAAGCTGATCAAGAGCATCGATGTGATCCATCCACTTGAGGTCAACAGTTCTGAGGAGAATCTGGCGCTCTGCCTCTCTGAAGACATCAGGAGTTATCTCCTCATCCTTCTTTGCGATGATTGCCTTAGCTTCTTCTGCTATCTCTTCAGCGAGATCATCTGCAGAAGACAGTTCTTCATCTGAATCCTGAACCTTCTTAACGGCATCGAGGTCACCGAAGATCTCTTCTAACTGTCTGCCGAGTGTATATCTCTCAGAAGAAGAAATAACTCCGTCGAGAGCATAAGCATTTACGATACGAGAAGCAACGCGCTCAACCATCTGCAGATAAATGTCATGTACGTCGTTACCATTGATGACCTGACGTCTCTGCTCGTATGTGATAGTTCTCTGAACGTTGTTAACGTCATCGTATTCGAGGACGCTCTTACGTGATGAGAAATGCAGAGCTTCTAGCTTCTTCTGTGAGCTGTCTATCATTCTTGAAAGTGACTTGAACTGTATCTCCATGTCATCGTCAATACCGAGAGTATCAGCAAGACTTGTAACACGGTCACCGCCGAAGATCCTGAGGAGGTCATCCTCGAGAGAAAGGAAGAACTTGGATCTTCCCGGGTCTCCCTGACGGCCTGCACGTCCCTTAAGCTGATTATCGATACGTCTTGACTCATGTCTTTCAGTACCTACGATGAAAAGTCCGCCGAGCTCTCTGACTTCATCTGCTTCAGGAGCAAGCTCTTCCTTGAACTTCTTCTCAAGTGCGTTGAAACGCTCTCTGGCTTCAAGTACGAGTTCGTCATCTGTCTCATTGTGAGCTGTGGATGCATCGATGAGCTCTTCTGTATAGCCGAGCTTTCTCATTTCCTGAAGTGCGAGGAACTCTGCGTTACCGCCGAGGATAATATCGGTACCACGGCCTGCCATGTTGGTTGCGATCGTAACTGCACCCTTACGGCCTGCCTGAGCAACGATCTCAGCTTCGCGCAAATGGTTCTTAGCATTGAGCACGTTGTGCTTGATGCCGTATTTTGTGAAGATCCTGGAAAGAAGCTCTGACTTATCAACGCTTACCGTACCGACAAGAACAGGCTGGCCCTTATCGTGAGCTTCCTTAACTGTCTTAAGGAGCGCTGAATACTTGCCGTTTTCTGTCTTGAATACAGCATCGTAATCATCCTGACGGATAACAGGCTTATTTGTAGGGATCTGGATAACGTCGAGGTTATAGATCTGTCTGAACTCAGCTTCTTCCGTATAAGCTGTACCGGTCATTCCGGAAAGCTTTGAGTACATTCTGAAGAAATTCTGGAATGTGATCGTAGCAAGTGTCTTGTTCTCGCTAGCTACCTTAACGCCTTCCTTAGCCTCGATAGCCTGGTGGAGACCGTCACTGTAACGGCGGCCCGGCATGAGACGGCCTGTGAAGTCGTCTACGATGATGACCTCTCCATCCTGAACGATGTACTGCTCGTCCTTCTTGAAGTTACCGTTAGCCTTGAGGGCATTGTTGATATAGTGCTGAAGGTCGAAGTTATCTGAATCTGAGAGGTTCTCGATACCGAAATACTTCTCGGCTTTAGCGATACCGTTTGCTGTAAGAACGGATGTCTTAGCCTTCTCATCGATAACGTAATCAGCATCGCCTACAACATCATCCATATCTACCTTGTCATCAGTCTCAACTACTGTGTAAGACTTGAGTGTCTTAACGAATGCGTCAGCCTTCTTGTAAAGGTCAGAAGATTCAACACCGCGGCCTGAAATGATAAGAGGTGTTCTTGCCTCATCGATGAGGATCGAGTCGACCTCGTCGACAATGGCGTAATTGAGTTCACGCTGTGCGATCTGATCCTTTCTGACGACCATGTTGTCACGCAGATAATCGAATCCGAACTCGTTGTTTGTTCCGTAAACGATATCGCATGCATACATGTCACGACGGTCACGGTTGGGGATGTCGTGAATGATGAGACCTACTGTCATTCCGAGGAACTTGTAAACCTTACCCATCCACTCGGAGTCACGCTTTGCGAGGTAATCGTTGACTGTTACTACGTGAACGCCCTTTCCTGTAAGTGCGTTAAGGTAAACAGGCATTGTAGCAACGAGGGTCTTACCTTCACCCGTCTTCATTTCCGCGATTCTTCCCTGGTGCAGGATGATGCCGCCGATAACCTGTACTCTGTAAGGCTTCATGCCGAGAACACGCCAAGCTGCTTCCCTTACGGTAGCAAAAGCTTCAGGAAGGATCTGGTCTAAAGTCTCACCTTCACCAAGTCTCTTCTTGAACTCGTCAGTCTTATGAGCGAGATCATGATCGCTAAGCTTTGAATATTCTTCCTCGTAGTTCATTACAGAATCTACAAGGTTCTTGATTCTCTTAAGTTCGTGATCGCTGTGCGTTCCGAATACCGTTGTTAATAAACCCATTTACTCAGATTTCTCCTCTTGTTCTTTATTGTCTCTTTCGTTTAAACGTTTTAATGCGGTTCTGTAGCCGCCATCGGGATTGATATAGCATGTTTTTACACGGGAAATGGTTGTTGAACTGACCTTTGTGCTGCTTCTCGCCTTGCCGCGGACTCTTCCGCTTCCATGCTTCTCGCCGGAAGATTCTGTGTTCTTCTCGGATTCGGACGAACCGGAAAGCTCTTTGATTATCTCTTCGTAGCTCTTTCCCTGCTCGATCCTTCTTACGATCTGCCAGCGGTGAAGAAATGACTGGAGCTCATTGACTGAGCAGAGATCCTTGAAGAACTTGTGTACTTCCTCAGGATTCTCAAGCGTAAGGATCGCATTATAGAGATCAGTAAGCTCTTCCATCTCGCTGTCGTTAAAGGCAGCGGCGAATTTCATTTCGTTCCTGTCCTTATTTTTGATCATATGGCTCACCCTGCAGGATTGAACATATAATCAAGGAAATACGAGCCAAAGCCAAAAAAGAAAGCTATAAACAGGAACGTAACAAACAGAACTGCGAGCACTCCGATCAGACATCTGGAAAAGAAAAGATTCTTCTTGGCTTTCCTTAAAGTGTCACCGATGGAGAGATTTGCAGTACTGTCCGTATTGATCCTGGAGTTTGCCAGGCTCGGTGTTCTGACTGTATTTTCGTGTTTCAAACAAGATACCTCCAAATTTACCGATATATGATAACGCAATATCGATTTTAATACAATAAATTAAATATAAGGAAATATCCTGCCAAAGTTCGGATTTTTTGACGGCTCAGGCATATTTGGTCGATCTTCCGTATTCCTTGATAACAAGGTTCACGCCCTTGCCCTTAGCATACTCTGTCAGAGATTTTACCGTATTTTTGCGGTCAGCGGGAGAATTGCCCGGAATTACCACCGTCAAAGTCTTGCCTTTGATGTTTTTAACACTGTATTCCTTTCCGTTTATCACCTTATCGGTGCCGTTAAATGAACTTAATTTGTCAATATCGGTCTTAATGCTCTTAGTGATCTTGGATTTCGACTTGTAATAAGGCGCTGTCAGATCGATGGACTTAAGCGAATTGACATTCCCGTTATCATTGCTGTCAATTACGGGAAAAGTCTTGGGCAGATTAGTGCCGAAGATCTTCCTGAAGCCGTCTCCGCGGCTGAAATTATTAAGGCTCCATATGTCGCCTGTATCATTCCCGTTTTCGTCACCTGAAAGGATAAGCGATGAATCCCCGTATAGCGGTATTACCGAATAAACCGTCCTGTGCTTTCTCCCTGCCACTGTAAGGACCGAATAATCAACTGTAACCTCGATAATGTGCCGTTTGCTGCTTATATCGAACCTGACATCGATATCATCAGGACAAAAGAATGAAGAACCGCCGTTGCGATCTTTGAAATACTTGGTAATGTTTTTGGCTACGGTTCCGGCAAGAACGCCGTCCAGGACCTTCTCCTCAAGTCTGTGACCGGAAATGGATTCATAACCTCCGGCAACTTTTGCTATAGTTCCAAGCACCGATCCAGCCTTTGTCCCTTCTATCCCTGTATCAGGGAAAGCGTTTAACAGTACTGAAGCAGCATCCCCCGCGGGCACAGTCAGCGGATAGAGCAATGAAATGTTCTCACAGCTCTGGTTGACCGCCCTTGTCATGAGGATATCGGTCCTGTACAGATTAAGAGCGCTGATTATACAAGCTAACAGGATAAGGACTCCCGTAAAGCAGATCGATGATTCTATTGTTACGCTTCCCTTTTTGTTTTTCATATTTTCTCACCTGTAGAGCGCATAGCTCCTTGTAATGCTGATCTTCTTTATTCCTGTATCGGCAGTTGCGGTCAGGCCCTTATAAAGCTCGCCATAGTCTCTTCGTAAGATCAGAAGTCCTCTTTCGAGCATAAGATCATCCGGAACAGCCTGCATGAACAGAAAGAGAAAATCCCTGTATCCTGCCGTTACGACCTTTTTGCCGTTTTTCTCGTAAAGAGCAACACGTTCGCCCTTTCTTAAAGTCTGTATGTCCTTACCTGCCTTGAAAGTTGCTATGAGGACAATGAGCGCGACTGTGATTATCCTGTAATCGATGTCTACAGACCCTTCAGAAACAGCTGCGATTATTGCAGATATGACCTTTGCTACCGCATCAACTTTGCTCCTGTACTCTTTATCCGAATAATCCCTCAGGAAATTAGTGCCGGTAAGTACCTGCAGCATAAGGAAATTAACCGCTGCAAGCGACTTGTTTCCCGTTAAACCCGTAAGTATGTATTCAGAATCGTCACTATTTTTCTCATGGATATCTGAAAAAGCCGTTCCGTTTATCGATGCATCTATATCCTGCTTAAGCCAGCAGTCAAAGTTATACGCAAAATAGTTCGCTTCAAATATGTGCGATGCCAGCTTGAAATTGCTCTTGCCAAGCTTGCCGTGAAGATCGATAAGGCCATCGAATAGCTGTATCGCAGGCTTCATGTCTTTTAAGCTTATGTTGAACGACAGATCCTTAAGGTCGTTATCTTCTTTTTCAAGTTTGTTTTTCAGAGAATCGAAGAAACCGAGTTCTTTTTTGAAATCGTCTATATTCAGCTTTTCGCCTGCTTTTTCAAACCAGGAACTGATCTTCTCTGCTCCCTGTATTATCTCCGTAACATATCCGGCCGCAGGACTTGAGGTATACTCCTTGATCTTATCCAGTACATCTGAATCGATCAGTTCACCTATCATCTCTGAAAACACATCAGCGACCTGTATCAGGACTATTCCCGTAGCTCTGTACGAATAATACATCCCTATTGCATCCTTTAAGGCTTTCTTGTCGATCTTCTTATATCCAGCCAGATCGATCTGCGGCCCCTTGTCATAACCGCACGCAAGGAGCGCTGAACGGTATACATCGTCATCAACGGCGGTCATCGTAAATGCATACACACCGTATACATCAAACAATTGACGGTTGTATTCGCACATGATGCTTTCAACCTGCGCATCTACTGCATTATTGACCTTCGTAATGTAATCAAGTTCCCAGACAAATTTCAGGAAAGTGCATTCGATCAGGATCACTGCAGAAAGAATGATCGCAAGAAATACCGAAGAAGCTCCGAAACGTCTCTTTCTGGATTTTATGCGTATTCTCATAACCGGATACCTCAGGATGCAATACTTGCAGCCTTTCCGTAAATAAGGCGGAAGTTATCGGAAAGGCCTGTCAGATAGGTGCAGAGCTTCTCGGGAGACGCATCATAAGACACGGCTGAGCCGATCTTCCTGTCATTAAGCAGCTTTAAGTCGCTGTTCTGGAAAGCACATTCCTCAAAACCGTACCTGCAGTCATCAACTGCTGACATGGCAACTGATTCGGGCGCAGTAACCATGAAAGTTAACAAAGATATAACCAAAGTGAAAACGATCGCCGATTCAAGTGTGGACATAATCCAGGCCTCCTTAGAAAGATTTTGATAATCTTACAACGGAAAACCCTTTGATATATGCGACAAATACCGACAAAAACCGACAAATAAAAACGCCCGGCGGACCGGGCGTTAAAAGCTGTCAAAGCATTGATACTATTATGTTTCAAAGCATTTTAAGCAGACACAGCCGCTATATAATACTATATAACGGTTTTTGCGTATCAGGCACGGAGAGTGATTCCGTATTTATCACCAAGGTTATTAAGGATAGTGCTTACGAAGCCGTCGATCACCTCAGGCTTGAACTCCTCATCCTTAGGTGTGAAGACAACACTGTATGCAAGACTCTTCTTGTTAAGGCCAAGCTGAATGCCTTCATAGATATCAAAAAGCTCGATCTTGGTGATGTATTCACATGAAGCCTCGATCTCCTTTTCGACCTGAGCATTTGTAATGCCCTTGTCCATAACGAAGCAGAAGTCACGCTTTTCCTCAGAGAACTTCGGAAGCGGAGTGAACTTTCTTTCCTTGCCATAGTACTTGCTTAATGTACGCAGGTCGATCTCGGCAACATAAGCAGGAACTCTCATGTCGAGCTCATCACAGATCTCATAGAGGACCTGACCGAGATATCCTACCTCTTCTCCATCACAGATAACCTTTGCCGTTCTGCCGGGATGCAGGAATGTCAGTTCAGTCTTCTCATAATCGAATTTAACGTCAAGAGAGTCTGCTATAACGTCAACAAGGCCCTTAAGCGAATAGAAATCCTCATTCTCGCCGAAAACGCCGATGCAGATAGTCTCACGCTCATCAGGATATTCGGTCAAAGGCAGAGATTTCGGCAGGAACTTGTTGCCCATCTCGTAGATGCGGCCTGTAAGAATGCCGTTCTTCTGGTTACGTGCCATTGCCTTGATCATCTGAGGAGCAAGAGTCGTACGCATAATGGACAAGTCGATGTTGATAGGATTCAAGATCTTGATGGCAGTTCTTTCAGGAGCATTCTCGGGAAGTCTCAAAAGATCAAAATCAGAGGGCGAGAAGAATGAATAATGAACGCCTTCTGATGCACCTGCTGCGCAGAGGTCACGTCTGATCTTGAGTTCAGAACGCTGCTTGAGGTTGTATCCGCCGCTTGTGACCTTAGCTGTGGGAATGAACGTAGGAACGATGTGATCGTAACCGTACATACGGATGACTTCCTCAGCTACATCCTGATATGACTCCATGTCCACACGGTAACCGGGAATGGCGATCGTAAGAGAATCTCCGTTCAGTTCAGGCGCGAAATTAAGGCCTGTAAGAATACGAACGATATCTTCATCAGGAACCGTAATTCCCAATACGCCGTTTACCTGCTTAACGCTTACGGTGAGTTTTCTGGGTTCGATCGAATTGCCTGTGTTGATATCGAATGATGTCTTTGAGACCTTACCGCATCCAAGTTCTTCTATGAGATGCAGAGCTCTCTTCATAGCCATTACGGTTGTATATTCGTCAACGCCCTTTGAGAACCTGAGGGACGAATCAGATACCTGGCCCAAAGCCTTGGAACTCTTACGGATATTATCGTGAGCGAACTTTGCAGCTTCAAACATGACGGCTTTAGTGGAATCCAGGATCTCTGAATTGAGTCCGCCCATGATGCCTGCAAGAGCGACAGGCTTCTTGCCGTCGCAGATAACCAGGTTATCAGATGTAAGAGCAAATTCCTTCTCATCGAGGGTAACGATCTTTTCGCCATCCTCAGCGCGTCTTACATGGATCTCACCGCCTTCAAGGTATGAGAAATCGAATGCATGCATAGGCTGACCGAGCTCGTACAGAACATAGTTGGTGATATCAACAACATTGGAGATCGCAGAACAGCCTACGAGAGCCAGACGTCTCTTCATCCAGAGCGGCGATTCGCCGATCGTAACATCGGAAACATAATGACCGATATATCTAGGGCAGATATCAGGAGCTGAAACACGGATGTTGAAGTCGACAGAGACATCGCTCTCCGTATAATCGAGAGCCGGCTCTTTAACTGTCTTTCCGAGAACAGCGGCTACTTCCCTTGCGATACCGAAAATACTCTGGCAGTCAGGCCTGTTAGCCGTGATGGATACATCGAAGATATAATCATCAAGGCCTAAGATAGGCTTAACGTCTGCGCCGGGGACACTGTCAGAAGGCAGAACGAGAAGTCCGTTATATCCCGCCCCCGGGAACATATCCTCAGTAACACCGATCTCAACGCCTGAACAGAGCATACCGTATGAATCGTAGCCTCTGAGCTTGCCCTGACCGATTGTCATGACACCTTCAACCGTAACATGATCCTTTGCAGTAGCGTAAACCTGAGCACCGATCAGAGCCAGAGGATACTTGCCGCCTGCTTCAACATTATCAGCGCCGCAGCAGATCTGAAGGATGCCGTTCTCGCCTGCATCAACCATACAAAGGTGAAGATGTGTGCCTTCGATCGGTTCGCATGTCTTAACTTCACCGACAACGACTTTGCTGATGTCCTTGCCTACTTCATACTTTTCCTCTACCTCGAACCCGCAGCTGAAAAGCTTTTCTTCAAGGACATCCGGGGTAACGTCAATATCAACATAATCTTTAAGCCAACTTAATGGTACTAACATGATTTTGCCTCCTTTTCATTAGTCATCGATCTGTTCAAGTACGCGCAGATCAGACTCAAACAGTAGTTTGATGTTGTTGATTCCGTACTTGAGCATGGCAATACGATCGATACCGATTCCGAAAGCCAGACCGCTGTATTTGTCACTGTCAATGCCGCATCCTTCAAGAACCTTCTTGTTAACCACGCCGGCACCGAGAACCTCGATCCAGCCTGTTCCCTTACAGAGCTTGCATCCCTTGCCTCCGCACTGGAAGCAGGAAACGTCAACCTCAACGGAAGGCTCCGTGAATGGGAAGTATGACGGACGGAGACGTGTTCTGGTCTCTTCTCCGAAGATCTTCTTTACGAATACATCGAGCATACCCTGAAGGTCGCAAAGCGTAATGCCTTCATCTACTACAAGTCCTTCCATCTGTGAGAACATCGGAGAATGCGTGGCATCGTCATCTGAACGGAAAACCTTACCCGGAGAGATGATCTTGATAGGCGGCTGCTGGGATTCCATTACGTGAACCTGACCTGCTGATGTCTGTGTTCTCAGAAGGAATTCCGGGCTCAGATAGAATGTATCCTGCATGTCGCGTGAAGGATGATCCTGCGGGATATTAAGTGCAGTGAAGTTATAGTGATCCGTCTCGATCTCATTGCCCTCATAGACTGAGAAACCCATTGAACCAAAGATGTCTACGATCTGGTTTCTTACCTGGGTATTGGGATGAAGATAACCCTTCTTGAGTTTTTTGGAAGGCAGTGTGACATCAATAGTTTCAGCTTCATAGCGTGCCTTCTGCTCGGCTGCCTTGAACTGTGCATCCATAGTATCGAACTTTTCGGTAGCCCAGTTCCTGATCTCATTGACCATCTTGCCGTAATCGGCCTTAAGCTCCTTAGGGATCTTGCCCATCTCCTTCATAAGTGAGCCGATCTTACCTTCCTTTGAGTCCATAACGCTCTTTCTGTACTCAAAAATGCCCTTTGAACTCTTGATCTCGGTAAGATCAGATTCGATCTTAGATCTGATCTCTGATAACTTTGCGCTTAATTCACTAAGTTCAGCCATTTTCTTCTCCTCCTTGTCCGCAACTTCAAAAATAAAAAAGCCCACGGCAATTATTCATTGCCATGGGACGAATTGCATATTTAACGCACCTTCGCGGTACCACCCATGTTCGAAAAGCCCGTTCTAAGCTTTCCGCACTTAAATCACGCTGTAATGCCGCGCACCACATCTGCTTAATCAGCCGTACAAGCCGTTTTCGACAGAAGCTCCAGTGTTGAAATTCATCCGTTTGCCCTTCGTATCGTGCTTTCAGCCGGTGACACGACTCTCTTTTATGGTAGCAAAAAGACTACTTACGCACCTTCATTGCAGATGCATATTGTACATATATAAGCATCGTAAAGTCAAGCAAACCCTTATTCTGCAAAGAACGGGTTGTATCTGATCTCCAAACCTATAGTCGAATCGGGTCCATGTCCGGGGAAAACACAAGTCTCAGGTGACAGCTTCCTGATCAACTTAATTGATTTCTGCATGAGTTCAAAAGAACCCCCTGTCATGTCCGTACGGCCGATCGAGCCTGCAAATATAGTATCGCCAGTAAAAAGATAATCCTTGCCTTCGTCTGAAAACAGATAACAGACCGAGCCCATTGTGTGGCCCGGAGTCTTGATCACTCTGATGCTGAGATCACCGAATCGAATGGCATCTTTCGGATCTTCATATGAAAAATCAAAGGTTTTGGCTGCTCCGTCCATGTAAGAACAGTTCGTGCGGGGATCCGCTGCGAGCGAAGCATCATCAGTACTCATGAAAATCATGGCATCCGGGAACTTCGAGTGCCATTTATCAATATATTTGATGTGATCGTAATGTCCGTGGGTGATCAGGACCGCCGTAAGAGACTTGATCTCTTCATCAAGAGAATCAGGATCAACGGAAGGATCTATGACAAACCAATCATTATTAAGATGCGCCAAATACATATTTGACGCTAAAGGTCCCCTGGGGATGCATTTGATCTTCATGGAAATATCAGGCGCCTGTTCCCTGTCTGTCAGCCGCATTCCACTCACGGTAATCGAGAGCGCCGTTATCGATAGCCGTGATCAGGATCTCTGCTGAAGCAATGTTCGTAGCATAAGGAATGATGTTCTGGTCACAGACATCAAGGAGCTCAGCGGGATTGGATTCACTCTTGGTCCTGCCGTCTCTCAGATAAATGACGCAGTCAATGCCGTTGAACTCAGCTCTGGATGCCAACTGCTCAAAACCGCTCGAATAATCTACAGAAAGACCTGAAACATCAAGATCAGCAGAAGATTTAAGAAGCTTGGCGGTATTATAAACAGAGATAAGCTGATGCTTCTCTAAAAGGGGTTTATAGGCAATGCAGAAGTTGACAAGAAGCTCTGTCTTCCTGTTATCAGCCATCAAAACGATCTTCATCAAAAAGCCCCCATTAAAGATTCTGCCTGAATTTTATCGTATTATCACTACTCGGACAATTTCCCTTTAATACAAAACTGCGGCAAAAAAACTGTCTTTATGTCAATTACACCTGATTATCAGGCGAGATGGTCACCGGGTACGGGATTATTTATATAGACAGGGTAAGACTTCGAAACGGGCTCATTATAATAAGCAGCGATAAGTTTTCTGGCGATGATAGTGGTTGATGAACCCCACTCACCTCTCTCTACAACGAGAGCGACAGCAATTTCCGGGTTATCTTTGGGTGCGTAGCAGACGAACAGACCGTTGGAATACTCTTTTCTGATCTTCTCGAATCCCGTCTCGGCCGTTCCCGTCTTACATGTAACCTTTATCGGGAATGACGAAAACTGCTTCTGAGCCGTTCCTCTCCAGTAATCCGAACCTTCAGTAACGCAGACCATCGCGTTGCGGACAGCCTGTATATTCTCTTCCGGGATACCGATATCAACGGATTCAGCCTGACCTTTATAAAGGACCGAACCGTCACTAGCAATTACAGAATCAATAATATAAGGCTTTACAAGCTTATTTGTAGCTATTCCGGCTACGTATCTGCAAAGCTGAAGGATCGTAAAGCAGTTATCGAACTGACCGATAGAAACCTGGGCGGTATTTGAAGGGAACCAGATCTTGTCGTATTCGGATTCATGAAGGAGTCTCTTTGTCTCTCGGCTGGACATGACGCCCTTGATCTCACCGGGCAGATCGATCCCGGTCTTAACACCGAGACCGAATCTCTTTGCCATGTCGGAGATGTTATCGATACCCGTACTTACACCCAGTCTCATGAAATAGATATTGCAGGACGTACCCATGGCACTGTCAAGGTTAAGCGGGCCGTGACCGCCGACACGATACTCGAGGCAGCGGAATATCCATCCGTCAACGTCCAAAGGCGAAATACATGTGATCCAGTTGGATTCCGGCGTAATAGTACCGCTTTCAAGTCCTGCAAGAGCCGTGATCGGCTTGAAAGTTGAACCGGGAGCATACATCGACATGATGGCACGGTTCCACAAAGGCAGATCCGCCGCGGTCATTTCAGCATACTCATCAAGTCCGAGATAGTATTTAACCTGTTCGGCTGCCTGCTGATCACCATAGTTAGCCAGAATAAAGTCATTCGGGTCATAGTTAGGGTAAGATCCCATGGCAAGGACAGCTCCGGTCTTTACGTTCATTACGACAAAAGCGCCTGAGCTCGCCGTTTTGAAACCTGTATGGTTTCTGGCTTCTTCTTCCTGGGCATCGTTGATATAAGTCTTAAGGGCATCCGTTCCGACTTTCTGCAGTTTGGAATCTATCGTCAGATTAACGGTTGCGCCTGCTTTGGAAGGCACACCGTAGTTTGAAGGGACAAACATTCCCTCCTGCCCTCTTTTCGTCCAAATGTTATAAGGCGTGATGCCGCTGTCACCGTGAAGATATCTCTCCATCTGTGATTCAACACCTGATTTTCCTACCATATCATCATTCGTATAGCCGAACTTGGACAGATCCTGGAAGGTAGTCTGCGATATCTGTCCGACATAACCGAGCACGTGGCAGGCATAAAGAGCTTCAGGTGCATATGTTCTTGCATAACCCTTGCCGCAGACGATACCCATGTAGTGATAATTCTCTTCATTGAATATCTTTATAAGGTCTTCCGGAACGTCAGTAGCTATCTTGATAGGTGTTCCTTTAATAAAAGCCCAGTTATCTGTAAAAATCTGATATCTGATCCTTAATATCTTATAAGCTTCCTCTATCGTATATCTGTTGTCCAAGTTGAATTTCTGTCTTAGATAAAGGAAAAAAACATTCGGATCCGTCTTAACATATTTATCCGAATATGTGACGATAACGCCCTGGGCATAGTCCTCGAGAGCAAAGAGATTTGAATTGCTCTGCCAGGCCCTTATCTTCTCCTCTTCCTTAATGAATGTCGGATTCGGATCCATGGTAAAGTACTGGTCAAGTTCCGATATAGAGATGCAGTGGTACTTGTCGAAAAGGTTTGCCAGCTCAAGACAAAGCGTGTTAAGTTCACTGTCGCTAAGGTAAGCATTGGCGAGCATGACGGTGTTGTACTCGATGGAAGATGCAAGTTTTAAGCCCCTGCTGTCAAGGATATCTCCCCTCGGAGCTTCCGAAACATACTGTCTTAATACACCCGACGAGCTTTCAGACATAGTCTTCTGGTAATCAGAGAACTGCAGACTTGCAGTCATAAAGAGGATAGCGACTCCGAAAGAACAAAAGATGACTGCCAAAACAAGGAAACGGTTGCTGAACAACGAGACGAGGCGTCTGAAAAAGCCGCCCTTGTCGTTATTTCCGCCGTTATCCGAATTGCGGTCAAATGCGCCGTAATCTTCTATCTTCAGATTTGTAGCCATGAAGTATCCTCATTAGTCATAATAACATCATCTGAAGTCTTTCTTTGCTCAGACAATGATACAGGACCTGCAAATCTCATAAGCAGGATCAAAGGAATGCCTGCAATAAGATTAAGCAAAGTCTGAAGAAGGCATGATCTCACAACGATCTCATAGAAACCGAGCTGATAGCTTCCTGCTGAAGGAATGATGATCGTCCAGCTGTAAGCGAGAAAATGCCCGCCGATCTTATAGACCAGCGTGCAGAATGCGATCGAAACAAAGGCAAACGGTACGTTTCTATGCATTCTCTTTGTAAAAAAAGATGACGATAATGCTCCTGCAAGAAACATAACGAGCATTCCGATCCCTGCAGTAACATGGACCGTCCCGTCAAATCCAATAATTGCAATAGGTGCAAGGCAGTCTCTTACGATGCCGGTAATCAAACCTACGACGGCTCCGTCAATGAATCCATTGAAATATCCGGTCAGAACCACAAAAACAAAAGCCAGATCAGCTGTCTGGCCTAAAAAGCCAAGCCGGCTCGGATAAGATACCTGCAATGAAGATAAAAGCAGGATATATACCGCATAAACTATTATCTTTCGGATAAGTCTACGGCGATCCATCAGCCCTGCCCGCCTGCAACCGGTGCAGACGATTCTGAAGCTCCGGGAACTCCCTCCTTCTTATCATCCGCATTAAAAGGAATCATTACGAATACGTCCTCAAGCTCTCCGATATTAGAAAAAGGCCTTAAAGTAGCTGTAACTTCAGTAGGATTCGAGTAATCAACGGAAACAATGGTACCTATAGGAATACCGTCCGGGAACAGTCCGCCTTCGCCAGAAGTAACGATAACTGTTCCGGGTTCGAGCTTAATGCCTTTATCGAAAGCCTTTACACGGCAAAGACCGGATTTCTTCAGGACAGCATCACCGCTTACGATGACAGAAGCACCGTTAACTTCGTTTACTTTGCCGGATGCGGAGAACCCTTCATGAAGAAGCGGCAGGACCATTGAATTAGAGCCCTGTGTCTCAATAACGCGGCCTACAAGGTTCATCTCCGTATCAACGACCGGATAGGACTGACCCTGCTCCAAAACGATACCCTCGTTTTTGCCTGCATTGATCCTGATTACAGAGAACCATTCATCGGCTTCTCTGGAAAGGATCGAAGCGCCATAGATATCATAATTGCTGAATGTATCCCTGATATGGAAAGCATTCTTAAGCTCTTCGTACCTGATGGCGGCTTCCTCGTACTGGTTGAGCCTGTACTTAAGGTCAGCGATCTCTTCCTTCAAAGTTTTATTCTCTTCCCTGATCGCAATTCCGTCAGCAATGGCTGCCCAAAAGTCAGAGAACGCATTTCCCGTAGCCTTTACGCCTTTTTGAGCAGGTGAAACTGCATTTGAAGACAGTCCGACGACGCCTTTAAGAGGACTTCCCGGCAGGAAACTCAGAACGATACCCGCTATCAGGAGCAAAGATACCGAAAGAACGATAAACCATTTCGCCGTCAGTAGCTTCTTCAAAGCAACAGCACCTTACCTTTAAACCTTCTTGCCGCAACAGTTCTTATACTTCTTGCCTGAACCGCAAGGGCACGGATCGTTTCTGCCGATCTTGTCAGAGTGAGCGATGTTTGCAACACGGTAATCGTGGGTGATCTCCTTCATCCTCTCAACAGTGAGAACGTTCTTCCATGCAGGGATGTTATAAAGCCAGTCAGCTTTTGCATCGTGCATGTTGTAGTAAAGCTTCTCATAATCTATGTCGAGGCTGATCTCAGTCTCATCAACGATAGCTTCGAGATCAAGAGCGTCGCCGTTCTTAAGGCTGGACTTGATGCCATCGAGGAAACCTATAAAGATCTCCATGTTTGAGGCATTGAATCCGAACTTTCTTGAAAGTGCGAGAACCTGACCGTTAAGGAATTCAGCATTATCAGGATATGCTTCGAGGATCTTCTCATAGCAGCCCTTCTCAAGCTGATAGTAACGGTTTACGTACTCGATGTACTCCTGCTCATTGGAATTGTTCTCAGATCTCTCGATCCATGTCGTATAGTAGCTCATTTATATATCCTCCTAATGATTTACAGATTTGAAGCGACAGCCTTAAGGAAATCAGCAGTATTAACAACCTTCTTATCCGGATGGTCGAGAAGGCTGTTAAGATCTCCGGTAATTATACCTGATTCTATTGTGGAAACGGCACTCTTTTCAAGTCTTGCCGCAAAATTCTCCAAGTCGGAAAGGCCGTCCATCTGGGCGCGCTTTCTGAGTGCTCCTGACCATGCGAAAAGCGTAGCCATCGGGTTTGTGGATGTCTGCTCACCCTTGAGGTATCTGTAATAATGTCTGGTAACAGTACCGTGAGCAGCCTCGAACTCGTAAACTCCTTCGGGTGAAACGAGTACGGAGGTCATCATCGCAAGGGAACCGCATGCTGAAGCGAGCATGTCGCTCATAACGTCGCCGTCGTAATTCTTGCATGCCCAGACAAAACCGCCGCTTGAACGCATGACTCTTGCTACGGCATCATCGATAAGCGTGTAGAAATATGTGATGCCTGCTTCAGCGAACTTAGCTTCGAACTCTTCTTTGTAGATCTTCTCAAAGATGTCCTTGAAACGTCTGTCATAGAATTTCGAAATGGTATCCTTAGTGGCAAACCAAAGATCCTGCTTTGTATCGAGTGAATACTGGAAGCATGATTTGGCGAAAGCGGAAATAGACTTGTCAGTGTTGTACTGGCCCTGGAGAACGCCGCCGCCTGTATATTCGAATACAGTCTGCTTTTCCTGTCTTCCGTCGGGATAAGTGACAACTAGATCAGCTCTTGCGGGGCCGTCTACCAGGAATTCGGTATTCCTGTAAACATCGCCGTAAGCGTGACGGGCAATAGTGATCGGCTTCTCCCAGCATGAAACGAAAGGCTTGATGCCGTTTACGAGGATCGGGCTCCTGAAAACAGTACCGTCAAGGATGGCTCTGATAGTGCCGTTAGGGCTCTTCCACATCTGGTGGAGGTCATACTCGGTCATTCTCTGGGCGTTAGGTGTGATGGTTGCGCACTTAACAGCTACGCCGAGTTCTTTTGTCCTGTTGGCAGCATCGATGGTAACCTGATCTGCGGTCTTGTCCCTGTTGGGCAGTCCCAGGTCAAAATACTCACTCTTAAGGTCTACGAACGGAAGGATGACGATATCTTTGATCTCTTTCCAGATAATCCTGGTCATCTCGTCGCCGTCCATCTCGACGATTGGTGTCTTCATCTCGATCTTACTCATATATTTCTCCTTGAATAATAAAAGTCCAATAAGCGATTTTAAGTCTTTACCTTTAATGCGTCAATTGTTACCTGTCACCTGTCGCTGCTTTTACCAGGATAATCTCCAAAGCATACCTCTCGTCTATCAGGCCGTGTTTAACGTCCGAATCAGACGCACATGCTGAAAGATAAGTCTGCAAAAGTCTCGGCATCGTAAAGCTCTGGGCTTGTCTGACTAGCTTTCCGGCATAAAATTCGTTCATTCCGGCCTCTGAAACAAGAACTCTGGCGTCTCCTGCCTCTTTTGCCATGATAAGGCGCTTCAAGTGGTTTAATACCTGAACTCTTATCTGAATGAGCGGTTCTCTCATGGCAATGAGATTATTCAGCGTTCCAAGAGCTTTTGCGGGATTCTGGCTTCCGCACGCATCCATGATGTCAAATATCCTGCCGCTCAGATCCGGAGGACAGCAGTCTTCGATGATATCATCGGTTACCCTGCTGAAACCTGCGTTTTGGCAGTAAAGCGCGATCTTAGCTACTTCACCGGAAATTGTGAGCATTCCTGATCCGCATCTTGAGATCAGCGATCTGGAAGCGCTGCCGTCAATAGTAAGGTTATATTTGGCAAACATCCTCCCGACTCTGGCTGAAATGTCATCTTCCTCCATGGCACCCATTGAAACAACCGTGCCGTTCTGAACAAAGGCTTTAAAAACCTTTCTTTTGGCATCAGCCTCATCCTCAACGAAGATCACGACCGAAGATGAAGGTATATTCTTAAGAATCTCCAGATCCTTATCTGTAACCTCCTTACCTGTAACTCCCGACTGCCTGATTATTACGAGACGTCTGTCAGACATCATGGGCGGCATCGAGACCATCTCATCGAGCCTGTCAAAACTGAACTGGTCATCGCTCCTTGTGTCGATAACGCTGAAATCGATGCTTTCAGCGCCTTCCGTGATATATTTCTTCTTCGCTGTCTTTAAAGCTCCGTCGATCAGGTACTGCTCCTGGCCATATAAAAGGATCAGCCCGAGAGAATCCGGGTGATTCAGGAGTTTGTCAAAGAACTCTTTATATCCGATGACGCCCTTGGGAAGACCTTTGGCTTTAGCCATTGGATTTATCCTCCTTTTTGGCTTCAACGACCCTTCCTTCGGGATAGTAGATGTTAACGTCAACGTTGGCGTTGATTCCGGGGATCTTTCCAGTTGCACTGAACTGCCAGAAATAGAACTTTCCGACATAAGAAGGCTGTGTCTTCCAGTCAGCGAGCCAGATCTTATGTCCGCCCGGTCTGAACCAGTTCCTGAGGAAGTAAGGATTTGCGTAGATCATGGCCTCATATCCGTAGCTTTCCATCTCGGAACAGAAAAGGTAGAACATGTTGTTGAGGTCAGATGAGTTCATCTTGAGTTTCTGGAATCCCTTCCACTTCTCAAAGTCGTAAGCTACGGGGAAATCGACCTCTTTGCCCTTTAAAGCCTTTGCAAGCTCGGCGCAGTGCTCTTTCATCAGCTTTTCCGTGTTGTCTACGCTGTAGTAATAGACGCCGACAAGGAGTCCTGCAGCTTTGGCTTTCTTATAATTCTCCTCGAATTTGGTGTCGATACCGAACTTGCCGTTGTTATAGATAGCCATACGGATAATGACAAAATGGCAGCCTGCATCTTTTACCTTCTGAAAATCAATATTACCCTGATATTTCGAAACATCTATGCCGATATAGGCATTTCCGGAAGCATATTTGTCCTTAAGATCCGAAAAATTATACTTTTTCTTGGTAGTATTGCTCGAGCTGCTCTTGCTCGAAGAAGACACGGGTTTCTTCGTGGGAGTAGGTTTCTTGGTATAAACTTTTACGGTAACATCGATCGTTTTGCTGTTGCCGGCATCGTCAGAGATCGTCATCTGGATCGGATAATCGCCTACCGTGTTTATATCGACATCACCTGTGACCTTGAGTTCAACCTCCCTGTCAGTGTCATCAATATAGCCGACATATTCGTCAGCAACGAACTCCTTGCCCTTGAGCAGTTGGATGGTCCTGGGATAGCTGATAAATACTGGAGCTTCCGTATCAACCTCCGGAGGATCCATATGAAGCGATGCGGGAATTGTCTCTTCGGTAGTGGTAGTCTCAGATGATTCATCGGAAGATGACTCCGAACCGGAATCTGCAGGCAAAGTAGATTCAGAACTTGTGCCGTCCTTAGTTGTTACATATTGATATTGGTTCGCATTGAGCATGCATCCCTGCATCAGCATAACGGC
>R21__coassemble_334_pt1 | contig 39832 bp, 33 predicted proteins | sample R21__metabat2_high_PE_008 | metagenome-assembled genome bin R21
GTGCAACTGTCAGAGTTAATTACTCTCTTACAATTACACTTTCTATGGTACTAAATGGAGTGCCTACTATCCCAAAAACTTTGATGCCGCCAACCTGACGAGCAGTTTTACCCTGTACAGCAGGCTTATCCGCGTATGCGAGATCTACAATGACAGGACCGCGCTTGAGTACATGGGCTCGAAAATGAACTATGGCGATCTGGCCAAAAACGTTAACCGTACGGCTGTCATGTGGAAGAACCTGGGAGTAACGAGCGGAGACAGGGTGCTCCTTTGCATGGGCGAATGCCCCGAGATCATCTTTTCGATATATGCCCTGGACTGCATAGGCGCGGCTTCGGTCCTTGTGGTGCCCAACAGCAGTACCGAACATTTTGAAGAGATTGCTAATAATACGGGCGCGAAGTACTGCCTGATGTCATTTAACCAGTATGAGAATTATTCCAAGACGGTATCTGATACGGATATCGAATCGGTCGTCATAGGCAAATATTCTGATTACATAACAGGTATTCCGAGGCAGGCTTTTAAGCTCTATCCGCTTGCAGGCTACGACGTTACCGTTCCGGCTTTCAGAAATAAAAAAGAAGATTTTAATGTCGTCACATGGCGTGAAGCGATGCTGGCAAGTGAAGCCTCGGCCGCAAAAGTTCCGGAACCGGACAGTCACTACATGAGACCTTGCGTAATGCTTGAGACGGAGAGTGAAACGGATGGCGGAACTACCGGTGTCTATAATGCTTCGTTGCTCAACACATCTGCCAATATCACCATGCTGCTCCAGAAAGAGAGCGAGAAACGTCTCGGCCGTCCCGTAAGGGTCTTATTTCTTAATGAGATCTGTTTCACATTCGGTTTCACCACAGGCATGAATGACATTCTGTTTTCGGGGCAGACACTGATCCTGTTTACATGGTTTGATACCAAGAGGGCAGCTGTTCCTATAGTCAGATACCGCCCGGATACGATAATCGGATACGGCGGTACGATCGCAGGATTGAACAGCCATATCAACAACCGTTCCGTAATGAGATCGGTCTCCATGATCATCTGCGGAGGAGATCTTCTTACGAGCCCGCAGAAAGCCGAGCTTTTGACCAGGTCAGGCAAGAGAGAGGAAGAGATGAGTTTCTGTACCGTTACCGGGTGCGATGAAGCAGCGTCCTTTGCATACACTCCTCCGGGAACTTCCAGCGACAGGATGATCGGAATTCCTTTGCCCGGAGTGATCATGAAGATCGCTGACAGCGACACCGGTGAAGACATGCCTGCCGGAAAAGCAGGCGAGATAGCCGTTTGCGCACCTGCATATTATGCAGGCAAGATGAAGGATAAAAAGCTTATAACCGGCACTTTAAGGCATCTTCCTGACGGCAGGGACTGGCTATTTACCGGCATCATAGGAAAAATGGATGAGAAGGGTTTCTTCTCGCTGATCAACAGGCCGGGAAGGGTATATAAGATCGACAGTTTCCCTGTTTATCCCGCCCAGGTGGACAGAGTCATCTCGATGGTGTCCGGCGTGGTCGATGTATGCTCCGTGGTAATTGAAGATGTATCGGGACCCAAGCTTGTTTCAGCCGTCATTCCGGCGGAGGAGCTCCTCTTTGACAACGGCCTGCTTGCAGACCTCAAGAAACGCATCGTGGATGAGTGCCAGATGATGCTGCATGAATCAATGTGCCCTTCGGAGATCGAATTCCTGATAAGTCTGCCGACTGATTCCGCCGGCAACAAAGATTATGACGGATTAAAGGAAAGAATCGAAAATGACCGCAATTCTGCGGGAATTTTGTAATTTTTTTGTGTTATTATTGCGGGTAATGTTTGGTACGCGCGCGAAAAAACACGTGTGACGGGCATTTTTCTCCGGAATATGGGGTCAATCATAATTGTGAGGTACACGGGAATGAAAAAGTATGTAAGAAAGCTGTTGTGTGCGCTTTTGGCAGCTTCGCTTATTCTGTCGCTGTCTGGATGCAATGTCATCAGGGAGATGCTTGCCGAGCCGACTGAGCGTGAATATGCAGGTGACCATAAGCCTGAGTGGAGCGGTGAGACTGAAACCGAACCTACCGATGAAACAGAGGAAACCGAAGAGACCGAGGAGACTCGGAGACCCAAAGAAACTGAGGAAACCAAGCCCTCCGGCGGCCAGCATGACGGAAAATACATCAAGACTTCCGATAAACTTACATACCCCGATCACGTAGCTTCCTATGACGAGATCCATCCCAAGCACACACCCGGAAACCTTAAGGATTCCGATGCTGTTGCCAGACTCAACGAAGTAGAGCTTACGATCCTCAGACAATACATTTCCTGCTATGTCGATGCCGACATCCTTTTCGAGAATCCCGAAAAGGTCGGTCTCACAAGTATCGATGCGAGCAAGAATGCATGGGGCGACGTAACGACAACGGCTGACAAATATCCCGAGAAGAAGGCATTCTACGAAAAGCAGCGCGATCTCCTTCTTGAGATCGACTACGAGACACTCAAGGGCGATGACAGGATCGCTTATGACAAGATCCTCTACGATATCGAGGAATCGATCTATGCTTATTCTTACAGCGCTTTCGAGTACTATACGATGATATTCAATTCGCTGGTCGGACCTCAGAGTGAAGTTCTCTTCCTCCTCGATGTTTTCACTTTTGACAACGTAAAGGATGCTGAGAATTACATCTATGTTCTCAAGGACATCGACCGTTATTACGACCAGATGTGCGAATATGAGGAGACAAGGGCAAAGTACGGTTTTGCTTCATCAGCTGAAAGCTATGAAGCTGCTGCCGTTACATTCGACAAGCTCGTTGAGCAGAAGGATGACTGCTTCCTCTACCAGTCATTTGAGGAGAGACTCGACAAGATCAAGGGCCTTTCTTCCGAGGACCGTGCGCGTCTCATCAAGGAAAATGAGGACGCAATGAAGAACGTTGTATTCCCTGAATTTGAGGAATGCGCAAAGCGTATGCGTGCTCTTAAGTCTTCCGGCGGAACTGATGCGGGACTTACTGAATACAAGGGCGGAGATGCCTATTTTGAAATGCTCAACAGGAATCAGACCAACAGCACGAGGACAGTTGAGGAGAACATCAAGGCACTCGACCAGCAGATCTTAAAGCTCATAAAGGACAGATCGGAGCTCACAAAGAATTCTTCCGTATGGAAGTCAGAGTACAGTCAGCACAAGTATTCCAAGGGAACTGTAAACCAGAACCTTGATTTCCTGAGAGGCGCGATCAAGAAGGATTTCCCGGCAGTACCGTCACACGATTACTATCTTATGGAAGTTCCGAAGGTCTTTGAGGACAGCTTCAGCCCTGCGGCTTATCTGGGATTCCATCTGGATAATTTCGATTCAAACGTCATCATCGTCAACAACAAAAATGTTGATAAGGATTTCGGTGTAACGGTAGCTCATGAGGCATATCCGGGACACATGCACCAGTCACTTTACACCAGGAGCCACACCAAGCATGTTTACATGTATGTCAGCGGTTCGACCGGTTACAAAGAAGGCTGGGCAACCTATTGCGAGAATTACGCAATGAGGTATTTCAGCGGCAACGGAAGGTCGGATGCGGTTAAATACTGCGAGATCGACAACGACTTTACGCTTCTCCTTTCAACCAGAGTCGATTACGGCATTCACACCGAGGGATGGACTCTTGATGAGTGCGTAAGATACCTTAACAAGTACGGACTGTTCGTAACGAAATCAAGCTTCCAGCGTTTCTACACGCTACTTGTAACGGATCCCTGCTACTATGCGAAATACGGAATGGGCTATCTCTGGACATCAAACATCATGGAAAACATGAGAAAGCAGTTCCCGAAAGCAACGGACATGCAGATCCACACGGCGTATCTCGATTCGCTGACAGGAACCTTCGAGCAGATTGAAGCAAACATGAAAAAGACACTGAAATAAAGCATGAACGGGTCCGAAAGGATCCGTTCATTACATTTAGAAGAAAAATATTAAAAAAACTTTGTGTACGAACCCGTTGTGCTATAATTATCCTGAATATTTATTTGGAGGATTGGCTTAATGGCTACCCTGACAAGGCTTGCAACCACGCTGACGGCCAGATTTTATCCGTCACAGTCTTTAACTGATACCTTTTATCTTGACGGCAGACTGTGCGGCAAAAGAGAGACAAGACAGGCAGATATCACAATAGACAAGGACGAGAGAGGCTTTTTCCTTTCTGTCTTCACACACCCTACGATCCAGGGTTTTGAACCCGGTTCACTCCCTCCGTTTGAACCTCAGCTCAGGGATCTTTGCAACGAAGTTAAGAACGGCCATAAAGAAATCGACGGCATGATCGAGAAATTCCTTTCGACCGCCGTAGAAGTAGCAGGAGCTCTCAAGCTTTCTGATAACCAGACCAGAAATCCGTATTTCTCCGGCGTTATCGTCAGAGACTCCGAGGCATTTGCTGTTACTATCGGCAACGGCCTCGCTTTTCTTTACAGGGACGACACGGTATTTCCGCTTACTGATGCCGGTATCCCTATGGAACCTATCGACGCATACGGCAACAGAGTAGGAGACTTCCAGTACTACTGCTCATCCAAGACTGCTAATGCGCTTTGGTCAAACTTCTTTACACTGACACCCAACGACTGCATCATCCTCTGCAACAAGGCTGTTTACGACGCGCTCGGACAGCGTGAGATCCTCAGGATCCTTACAGATGCCGAGGACCAGTGCGATGCTGCTGGACTTATCCTTACACAGGCTTCCGCAAGGATGCCCAACACTCCTATGCAGATCTCCATTTCGTTCGTAGAGAACGTAACGAAAGAGGAGAAACGCGGTTTCTTCGGACGCAGGAAGAAGGAGAAGTCATACGAGGACGAGCCTCATGAGATCATCGAATCAACCGTCGAAGGCGGTGAGGTAGGCGCTGCTGCAAAGGCCATTGCCGATGCGGGCTTTGTTAACCTCGATCCTGAGCCTGAAGTTGCTGCAGCCGCTGCTGCCGCTGAAGCAGGATTGGCTGCCGCCGCTACCGCTGCCGCAGCAGGAGCACCGCTTGTGTTCGGCGAGAACAATAACCAGGCTGCCGCTCCTTCGGCTAAGACAGATGCAGACCTTGTTTTCCCCGACAAGAAGGAAGACGAAAAAGCACCCGATGCCGGCGCTGTTCTTAAGGACCTGTTCGGCGAGATGAAAGAATCGGCTAAGAGTGATGCTGAAGCAGCACAGGCTGCTGCAGATGCGGCTAAGGTTGAAGCACCTGTTGAAGTCAAAGCCGAAGAACCTATCAAGGAAGAACCCAAGTTCAATTTTGAATTTGCTGTACCCGAGACGCCCGCAGCTCCTGCAACACCTGCTCCTGCTACTCCTGCAGAACCCGTTGCGGCAGCACCTGCGGTTGAACCCGCTTCACCTTTCGTAGCTACGATCGGAGAACATCCGGAAGAAGCTGCAAAAGCAGCAGAGGCAGCTCCTGCACGCATGAAGACGGTTTCCAGCATCGAGTTCGTTCCCGATGTTGATGATGAACCGACAAAGCCTATCAACGATCTGACATCCGTACTTCATCAGGCAGAGAATGCCGGAACGATCGCAAGTGCGGTTTCCGGAGTTACATCTGACACGATCTCACAGCCCATTCCGGTACCGGAAGCAGACGTTCCTCTGACTCCCGTTATGCCCGGATTGTTTACCGCTGCTGCCCAGCAGGCTTCCGCCGCATCGGAGCCTGTTTCCGCACCCGAGCCTGTTATACCTGCCCCTGCAGCTTCAAGCGCTCCGTCGGAGATCGTTTTCACGGCAGGATCCGGATTAGGCGGCAATATCCTTCAGCCTGCCGGCGAGCCTTTTGATCCTTACGGAAAGGCATCTTCAGATGAATTGAAGAATGCTCCCCCGCTTGTATTCGGAGATGATCTCACAACAAACGCCAAGCCCGTTCAGACAGAACCCGAAGGCGCACAGTCCATCCCGGTACCTGAATTCGAACTCAATGAGGAAAAACCCGAGTTAAAGGAAGAAGACAAGCTTTCTGTTGATTTTCCTGAAACGGAAACACCTGAACAGCCTGTACAGCCCGAAGCTCCCGTTGCTCCCGAACCATCTGCGGCACCTGTTGCTCCTGCAGCACCTGAAGCAGTTAAGGAAACACCTTTCGTTCAGGAAGCAGCTCCTGCTCCTGCTGCTGTTTCTGCACCCGCACCCGCACCTGCACAGGTTCCCACACCTGCACCTGCTCCCGCTGCGGCTCCTGTAGAAAGCACCGAGGAAGACTTCGTTCTTCCTTTCGGCAACATGGTCACTACAGTTGACATCGGTGATAAGCCTAAGAGCGATGACATTCCCCAGATGCCTCTGTATGACGGCGGTAATTTCGATACACCCGTCAATGCGGTAAGCTCGGAAGAGAAGATCGACCAGCCCGCACGCGACGTTTCAGCTTACGGTGATTACGGTGCGGCAGACGTTGCTCCCGATATTGCGGCTGCAGCAGCTGTCCCTCCGTACCAGCCCTATGGCGGTGAGGCATTCCCGACGAGCGATCAGAATAATTATGGTACTTACAATACGCAGCAGGCTGCATATGTACAGGGAGGTGATCCGATGAGTGATAACAACGGTTATGGCGGAGGCTACGGTTACGGTCAGCAGAACAACGGTTCTTATGATCCTAACATGAACTACGGAGCTGAAGGTCAGGGATACCAGGATCCTTACGGATATAACCAGGGTTATCAGAATCAGGGTTACCAGAATCAGGGATATGATCCTCAGGGATACCAGAACCAGAGCTATCAGCCTCAGGGATATCAACCCGGCTATGATGCACAGCAGGGTTATGGTGCCCAGGGCTACCAGCCTCAGGGTTATGACAATCAGGATTACGGACAGAGCTACGGCGGTCCCGCAGAGCAGGCTGCTTCATCTTCATCTTCGTCCTCACTCGATGACGAGTGGTTCAACAACATCCTTGGCGTAGACAATAAGGGTGATGTTGTTGATGACGGCGGTCAGTTCGGATTCTCTGAAGCTCCCCAGGCACCTGCACAGCAGGCACCTTCAGCACGCCAGCAGGCTCAGTACACCAATCCCGGCCAGTCTTCATACAGACCGGCAGGCACAGGTCCGAGCAGCGTAGGCGGAAGACCTGCAGGCGTACCCAAGTCACCTGTGATCGGCGGAAAGGGCGGCGGCAGAAAGATGAAGCTCAACCGCAACGGATATATGTTCCTTGCGTTTGTCGCAATTCTCATCATCTGCATAATCATCGTCATTTCGCTTATTGCAAGAGGATGCAGCAGGAAGCCGGTCGAGAGCACGGTACCTACATTTGATACAACTGCAGATACAGTACCTACAACAGAGACAACGAAGGCAACGATCGATGACAAGTCGGCTCCTATCGGATACTTCGAATTCTCTGACAGCATCGGATACAGAACATGGTGGGATCTTTTCCATTATGTTTACAAGATCGACCTCGACAACGAGAACGATCCCCGTATCCAGATCATCATCAAATATAACGCTCTGGATCCTGCAACTTATACTCCTCACAGCGGCGACAGCTTGCTTCTGCCTCCTCTCGGAGTCATTGCCGGAACGATCCCTGTTACGTTCAAACCCGGCACGGCATCCAATCAGGGTGCAGCAGGTGAGACCACAGCTGCCGGAGCAGGCGAGACCACTCAGGCGACTGAAGGTTCGATCAAACTGAACTGAAGCGAAAATCATTAGAGCATTAAATGCCCTCCGTCTCCAAAAATCGGGCCGGAGGGCATTCTTTTTTGTGTATTCGCACCATCCTTTCCAACTACAAAAAGGCGGACTGCAAGTATATAATGCAATTGCTTTAAAATATGTGGAAGCGAGGAACGAACCCCATGCACAAGAAACTCTTTATTCCGGGCCCTACTGAAGTGTACCCTGATATTCTTGAGAAGATGGCCACACCCATGATCGGCCACAGGACAAAGGATGCATCAGCACTCCAGGAATCTATCTCCAAGAAGCTTCAGAAAGTCATGATGACAAATAACACCATTGTACTTTCAACTTCGTCAGGAAGCGGTCTTATGGAAGGTGCCGTAAGGAGTTTCACCAAGACACGCGCTGCCGTTTTCTCAATCGGCGCATTCGGTAAGAGATGGCACAAGATGTGTACGTCCAACGGCATTGCCGCAGATCTTTTCGAGTCAGAACTCGGTCAGATCACAACACCCGAGATGCTCGAAGCAGCTCTTTCCACAGGTAAGTATGACCTTATCACGATCACACAGAACGAGACATCCACAGGTATTCACAATCCTATGGCAAGACTCGCTGAAGTATATAAGAAATATCCCGATGTAATCGTATGCGTTGACGCCGTTTCTTCAATGGCTGGCGACATCATCCCCGTTGACGAGCTCGGAATCGATGTCTGCATCACATCAACACAGAAGTGCCTCGGCCTGCCTCCGGGAATGGCTATCGCTTCCGTTTCCGATAAGGCGATCAAGAAGGCTGAGACAGTAGAGAACAGAGGCCTTTATTTCGATTACCTCGAACTCGTTAAGTTCGTTAAGGAGAAGCCTTATCAGTATCCTTCCACACCTTCAGAGTCACACATGTTCGCTCTCGACTATCAGCTCGACAAGATCCTTGAAGAAGGCATCGAGAACCGTTATAAGCGTCACTGCGAGATGGCCAAGCTTGCTCAGGACTGGGCAAGGGAGCACTGTGAGCTCTACAGCGATCCCGATAACCTTTCGGTTACCGTAACATGCGTTAAGAACACAACAGGAAAGCCTTTCTCCGAGATCAGCAAGGCGATGGGCGAGAGGGGATACCTCATGAGCAACGGTTACGGCCCGCTCAAGGACGTAACTTTCAGAATCGCTCACATGGGTGACCTTTCGATAGATGAACTGAAGCAGTATCTCAAAGATCTGACTGAAGTTATTGAAGCATAAAATAAAAACCGAAATATATAGAGAGGAAGAAATATCATGAAGATCCTGATCACAGAAAGCATTGCCGAAGAGTCTGTACAGTATTTGAAAGCACAGGGATATGAGGTTGAAGAGTACCTCGGCCATTCACAGGAAGAGATCGAACAGTACATCAAGGGTTTTGATGCCATCATCGTAAGATCTGCAACAAAGATCAACGAAGCTCTCCTGAACAACGCAGATTGCCTCAAGGCAGTCGGCAGAGCCGGAACGGGAATCGACAACATCGATGTAAATGCATGCACAGAGCACGGCGTCATCGCTCTCAATACTCCTACAGCCAACAACATGGCAGCAGGTGAGCTTGCAGTAGGTCATGCATTCTCCATCTTCCGTAATCTCTGCGCCGCTAACGAAGGCGTTCACAACGGCGACTTCAGACGCGGAAACTGGGTTGGCGTAGAGCTTGAAGGCAAGACAGCCGGCGTTATCGGTCTCGGCCGTATCGGTTCCATCGTTTCCAGAAAGCTCAAGGGCGTAGGAATGAACGTAGTTGCTTACGATCCTTATGTTCCCCAGGAAAAGTTCGACAAGCTCGGAGTTACAAGATGCAAGACTCTTGATGATCTCCTTCCCCTCTGCGACCTCATCACGCTTCACACACCTAAGACAAAAGAGACATACGGCATCCTTTCAAAGGAGCAGCTCTATAAGTGCAAGAGAGGTGTCAGGATCGTCAACGCAGCAAGAGGCGGTCTCGTAAACGAGCAGGATCTCGCTGACGCTCTGGCTGAAGGTCAGGTCGCTGCAGCTGCCATCGACGTATTCGACAAAGAGCCTTCTTACAATAAGGCACCCGGTGAGCAGGAGTATGACAACGTACTTCTCCACGCTCCTCACTGCTACACCACACCTCACCTCGGAGCTTCAACTGTTGAGGCTACGGCTAAGGTTGGTCAGGGCATCGTAGAGCTCATCGACGGCGCACTCAAGGGTGAGCTCGTTGCTGCCATCAACATGCCTCAGTTCTCAGGCAACATGGACGACATCAAGCCTTACTGCTCACTCGCTCAGAAGATCGGTCTTATGTATTTTCAGGCTGAAGCTACTCCGATCAAGAGGGTCGAAGTCCGTTACAGAGGCGAGCTCGCTGAGAGCACAGGCACAGGCATCATCACACTTTCACTCATGATGGGTCTTCTCAAGGGTATGGGCAACGATCACGTTTCCTTCGTTAATGCTAAGGAGTGCATGGATGAGTGCGGTATTGAAGTCGTAGAGACAAAGACAGAGACGATCCAAAGATACAACAACCTGATCAACGTTAAGTTCTGCACAGAGGACGGACGTGAGCTCAAGATCAACGGTACAGTCTTCGGACCTGACACGGAAGTCATCGTATCCTTCTTCGGTTATGAGATGAACTGCCCGCTGTCTTCTACAGTTCTCGCTATCAAGAATAACGACGTTCCGGGCGTTATCGGACGCATCACGACGATCCTTGGCAAGCACAACATTAACATCGCATCACTGCACTGGGGAAGAAAGAACCAGGACGGTTCCGACAATCCTCATGCTCAGGCTTTCGTTGCTATCGAGCAGCCCGTTTCCCAGAAGATCATGGACGAGCTTGCTTCCGCAGAAGGAGTTCTCAGAGTATCTCTGCTCGAGCTCGAGTAATAACGTAAGCAATTAGTTTAAACATTAAGACCGCAGGGGTTTGTCAGGTGAAGTACCATTTCGCATACAGAAAAGGCTGGCTTGGAAATCCCTGCGGTCTTGTTTTGTTCAAAAACAGATATCATCTGTTCTTCCAGTGCAATCCCGAAAGTTCTAAATTCGGCCCGCTTCATTGGGGACATGCGGTTTCAGATGACCTTGTCTTTTGGGAAGAACTTCCTGTGGCGCTTTCTCCGGAGATGCCTTATGAGAGCGGCTACGGCTGCAGATCAGGATCTGCGGTTGAAGCGGACGGAAAGCTCTGGCTGTTCTATAATTCCGTTTCACGGGATAACAGCGAGACTGTATCTGCCGCATGGTCAGAAGACGGGATCAGTTTCACCAGATATGAAAACAACCCTGTCGTAAGACCTCCTTTTGAAGGAGCAAACATCAAGTTCAGGGATCCGTTTGTTTTCAGATACGGAGGATCTTACATGATGGCCGTAGGCGCAGGTTCTTCGGGCATCGCGAAAGTGCTTCTTTATAAGTCAGCTGATCTTTTGAACTGGGAATACATGGGAGAACTCTTTTCTGATACGAAGTACGGCAGCGTAATCGAATCTCCAGGAATCTTTGAGGTCGATGGAAGATGGGTGTTCATGATCCAGTCAGAGAAACACATGCCGACGAAAGTTCTTTTCGCAGACGGTGATTTTGACGGAAAAAGATTTATCTTCAATGATGAAACAGAACCGTTCTTCCCGGTGGATACCGGTGATGAGTTCCTGAATCCGGTGACTTTTGAAGACAAAGACGGCAGGAGGATACTGATGTCATGGCTGTTCAGCACTAAGATGTCCGGTTCTTCGGCAATTTCATGCCCGAGGGAACTGTTCTTTGATCTGGCTGACAGGCTCGTAATGCTTCCGGTTCATGAGGTCAGGGACTTCTGCGCAAACGAAAGCCGGTTCGTATCTTATGATGACGGCAGGCTCAATATCAGATTTGAGGGCAGGACCTTGTTTTCGAAAGCTTACGCATCACTTCCTGAACTGACAGTGCTTGAAGATGTTGGAACGGTCGAGCTGTTTATTGACGGCGGACGCGAGAACATAAGCATGTTTATCTGCTGAAAGGCGATTATGGCAAAGATTCTGGAAAAGGGCAAAGACTATGCCGTTCTGTACAAGGAAGCAGGCGAAGACAGCGAAAAGACCGCGCCTTCGGGCATGGGAGTCCTTTACAGGCTTGATATGCCTGTGCCCGGGATCATCTGCGCAGCAACTTCCGGTTCCGGCTTTGAGATAACATCCAAGAAGTATTTTCTGATCTGTTCCGGCAGGCTTGAAAACGGAGCGGGAACGATGGAGGATTTCCTCTATCACGACCCGAGGAGCAACCGCACTTTTCCGGTAAAGAAAATGAGAAAAGGCGTGAAAGATGCTAAGCTCAGTTTCGAGGTGATAGATTACGATGAAACTGCGGATCTTTCTTTTGTAAGCGCGGTCCTGGAAACAGGAAGGACTCACCAGATAAGGGCGCAGTTTGCTTCACGCCGTCATCCGCTTGCAGGCGACGGAAAATACGGAAGCAGGGTAAAGTGCCCCGTGGCACTGACTTGCGGTGAGATCACATTTAAAGCAGATGCATCTTCCGGTGAAAAGACGGTCAGGGTAATGCCTGAAAACATCTATCCCTGGGATCTTTTCCTTAAAGACTGATCAGGAAGCCGGCTGCGGCGTCGTCTTAAAGACGAGAACGTCATCGTAAGAGAAAACCGGTTCACCGAACATTTCCTGGAACAGTTCAGTATTGCTGCTGTCGAATTGCTGATATTCGAGACCGCCGATAATAAGGTATTCGATCTTATATTTATTGATGATCGACTGAATGAGCGCTCTGTCATCTTCCGTGTAGATGCTGTCGATGTCAGACTGGCGGGGTGCGATGATGTTTGCCCATACGTCGCGCTGAGGGTCAGATACGAGCTTGTCGTTTTCCTTGTCGACTACACCGTGAAAACGCCACAGCTCTTCATGGGTTTGCCATCCGAAAACCGTGGGAAGACCGGTATATGCGGAGACGATGCAGTTGTCTGTATAACTGTCTCCGTATCCTTCACAGATAACAGGAGCACCCTTAACGTTCTGATTGAACCATTCTGCGGCTTTCAGATAACCCGTGAGGTTGCCTTCATATTCATCGTAGCTTGCACTGCTTGAGTAAGTTTCTATGTAAGCGGTTCCGTCCAGACCTTTGTAGTTTGATCTGTTCAGGTTCTCCTGGCAGCGCTGGTACAGTGAGATGTATGTGAAGTGTGCCGGAATGACCATGAGTATGATCGACAGGAACCCTGCGATGAGCGCGGGTGAAGAGAATGTACCATTCTTCTTAACGAACCAGATGAGCCTTACGGCAGCATAGCACATTGCCTCAGACAGCATTATGAAAGCGGCGAATGTGAACTTGAACATCGTATTCGATCTGAGATATCCGTCGGTATATATGTCCCTTACATAGAAGATCTCGGGCGCGATGAGGAAAAGAACGCCTACTACTGCAATACCGCAGATAAAGACGTCGGCGATGTTCCTCTGACCGAAGAATTTCTGTATGGGATTTGACCATCCGTTCTGGTTCATATCCTCAGTAATGAACTTTTCGGTCTTGTCGGAAGCCTTCTTCTTAGCAGTGGTAAAACGGTAGTTTCTGGTTACCAGTACCCAAACGAAGAATACCGCGCATATGATGACGTGAGTTCCCCAGAGAATGAACAGCTGATAGGGATGTGAGGTGTTCTTGACCTTTCCTAGTGAGTTCGAGATCATGTCGAATTTCAGATTGAAGGGAAGCGCTACGATGTGGGCGCCGGTAAACATGAAGCTCATCTGGAAAGCTGTCCTGGTGACCGTGCACGGATCCAGGACGCAGAACAGATAAGCAAATACCATGAGGAGGGATTCCAGAGCGATAAGGATCAGAGGATCGCTTCCTGCAATGAGATAGAAAGACAGGATAAAAGCGGTATTGATCACGAAATAGCAAACTCCCCATTTGTCGGTAAAGACTTTTGAAGAGCGCGTGTTTACGATGAGTACTGCCATTGAGCAGAATACGAAATAGAACAGAAAATCCCAGTAGTTGGTCATCTGCGCTGCACCGAGCATGACGGTAGCTAAGATGAACGGCAGCGAAAAGAGGTTTTTGTATTCGACTGCAAGCCTTCCGCCGGAAGGTTTGAGATATTTGAAAGAACGCTTGATCTGCATTTCGGCGCTGTCGGGATACTGTGCGGAATTGATCAGCGCAAGCATCAGACAAGCCACGAGAATGATGACGATCATGGAGATGACATGGGCATGAAGATCGCCTATCAGATAAGAGTAGAACGGGAATTCTTCTATCGTGAAATCACCGCCGTTTGTCGTGACCACAGGGTTGTGGCCGATGTATCTCGTGCTGTCGGGATAAAAGTAGTCACCCGTATCTCCAACGGGGAAACCGAGTTTCTGGAAGAAGGGGAGGAGTCCGTGTCCGAGTGCCCCGGAGTCATAGTAGAACGAATGCGAGTTGCCCCAGAGTGAAACCGCACTGCCTGTAAGAGCTCCTGCAAGATACTTCGGGATCGGGGAATCATGGAAACCGTGAGCGACCGCAGTCTCGATGAGCATTGTTCCGAAAGAGAATGTCATTGCAAAAGGAAGCGCAGTGGCAGAGCATAATGCAAGATTATAAGCTACGGCAGGCTTGATGAAGGAACACTTGATGACAAGCGCCCACATGAACTGTCCGAAATAGTAGTAGTTGATGCTGTGTCCGGAGAGCCACATATCATTTGCGGGAAGCCTGCCGTCCCTGAGCATCGACATGATGAAGCCGTAATCCATGAACTTTTCCTGACCGTTTTCTCCGTTGATCATGGGAAGGAATCCCTTGAAATAGCACATAAGACAGAAGACGATGAGGAGAGCGAGTTCTTCTACGACGGCTCTTTCTACGAAGAAAGGTTCCGTCAGCTTCGATACGGCGGGTTCACGCAGCGGCTTTAAACCCCAGCACAGAGCTGAGATAAGGATGAATCCGCCAACGACGAAAGGAAGACTGAATCTTGCAATTCCGATATAAGAAAAAGTCCAGATGAGAAGGCTCGTGAGGATTATTCCCATGGCCTGCGAGAGGATGAAGCCGCCGCTTCCGAATCTGCCGAAAATCTTTGCGGCAAGAGGGAAGACACCGATTCCGAAAAGGAACAGAAGCATGCTCCAAAGCAGTACGCTTACCGTGTCTGCAGATCCCATCGTAAAGAATCCTATGATGGCTTCTATAAAGAACGGGAATATGAAAAAGACGAATTTTGCCGGTATGAAATCATTTTTGAGCGAACGGTTCTTTTTGAAAGATGATTTCTTTCCCATGATCTGGATACTCCTTAATCTGCGGCGAGTTCTCTTGTAAGAGAGGTGACCTCGGTCACTGCATTTGCCTCGGCTGCGTTCTGATCTTCCTTGGCATTGATCATCGAGCATATCCTTGAAGCAAGTGAGACAGTGAGTTCCATGCGGTTCTCGGGTGTCTCGCTACTGTTGATCTTTGCAAGACCTGCAGAGCATACATAGAGATTCTCACAAGGATTTGTGAGATCGATCTCAGGATAGTGCTCTGACTGTGCGTAGCGGATCTTGGTGACACGCCAGGACTTGATGTCTGATTTGCGGATCGACCTGTAAAGTTTTTTGTATGCCGTGAAGAATTTGAGCATGATCTCGGCATCGGATTCGATCCAGATGGGATCGGTTACCTGGCAGCTGCCGACAAGATAAACGACGCTTCCGCCGTAACCGCGCTGACCGAAGCAGCTCGTGTGATTGATTATTCTGTCGAAAGGAGTGTCAGGTCCGGGTGTCATCTGCTGGTAGAACATCTGTGAGTTCTCGTGCTTGACGACCATGAATGCGGATATCTTTGCGCTGTAGGTGACGTTCATCATGGTGTCGCGGTCATCCATTGCGATTGGTAGACCGTGGCTTACGTTGATGAACGTTCTGCATGATCCCGTGAAGATAACGTAGGTTGAATCGATCACGAATCTTGTTGAGTTTGTGAGGATGCAGGCAGTACGGTATTCACCGCTTCCGAGCCTGGAGATCTCAGCAACCGTTGTGGAAAAGCAGATGCGTCCGCCGTGGTCTGTTATCTCCTGCGCAAGACTTGAGATGAGGCATGAGAAGCCGCCGTCGAAATATCCGACCTTGCGGTGTGATGCTCTGCCCTGCCAGGTGGAGTCAAACCAGGATACCTTGTCTTCAACGCCCATTTCCTTGATGAGTGCAAGCAAAGACTTGTCGCTCTTCCTCAGATGATGAGGCGTGAGTTCCAGGTATTCACGGCCTATTCTCGTGTATGCGAGAAGTCCGCCGGGGGAGGCAAGCTCCTCGACGACGGTGACCTTGAATCCGGCTCTTGAGAGACGCATTCCGCAGGTGAGACCTGCAAGGCCTGCACCGATTATGCAGACACTTTTCCTGTTATCGGTTTCTTCCATGATTATTTAACGATCTTCTTTGCCTCGAGGTAGAAACGCTTCTCGAATGCTTCACCCATTGAGAATGTCTTTCTTGGGAAGACGCCTTCCTTTTCGACTGTTCTGAAGAAAGTGTCCTTGCTGATCGCGGGTACGAGAACGCCTGTATTTCCTGATGTTGCGAGATTTCTTACGGAATCCTCGCCGTGGATGTAATCGCACTCGAGACCGAGTGAATCGATCATCATCTGGACAGAACCGACGGCAAGCGTGTGAGGCGGATTTGAAAGGGAAACGGTAACGTCACTGTTTCCTTCGCATACGACTGTAAAACTCTGCTTGCCGGCTGTATCACCGTTAAGCTCGATACCGGAATCCTTGAAATATTCCTTAGCTTTTGCGATGAATTCTTCACCGGAAATATTGAAGATGACTCTGTGGATAGGCTCGAAATCAAGGCCCTTGTCATGGATGTTGACGATCTCGGCAAGAGCGAATCTTGCGGGATGATCTTTCTTTTCGTCTTCGGAAAGACCTTCACTTATGTTCTCCCAATGAGCCTTTGCCGAAGCGAGCGAATGGTTGCCGTCGCCTACGAGGAAAAGAAGTCCGTCGCTGTTTCCGGACTTGAGCGAAGCAAGGCCGTTTACGATGGATTCTGCGATAGCTGAACCGTCGGGAATGAAAGTGCCCTTAATGTGACCTGAACCGAGCATGAGGTCCGTGTCATACAAAGGCTTAAGACCTTCTGAAGCAGCCATGTCAAATGCCTTCTCGATGGTGATGCCTTCGGGGTCATCGATGAGGATCATGATATGAGGAAGCTCAAGAGGGGAATTAGCCCTGATCCTTACTCTGGGTGGTATCCTTGAAAGAACCGTTCCCTCGGTAGCTCTGCAGATGTTCTTGTTGCCCGGTTCAAAACTGTACCCTTCAAGATCGATCGCTGCAATCAGGCCCTTTCTTGAAGGGTGGAGTGATGTTGCTCTGTCCGTGAGGATGAAGCCTGTTCCGATGCCCGTAAGAATGCCGTCTTCAAGATATCTGCCGGCGGTCTTTGCAATGGAATCGAGCTTCTCGGTCTCTTTTTCCGTTCCGAGATAAACTTCGGGAAGGACAAGATTCAAAGTCGAAGGAGCACCGCCGACCTCTTTCTCACAGTCTGCCCAGTATTCAGGCTCAGATGTGTATTGGTCGCAGGCAATTACTGCCCATTTCTTGAAATCCGTTCCCTGCTGCGGAATAAGTATTTCCGGCACCGCAAAGCCGAGTTCACTGATGGTTCTCAATTGAAGTCACCCCGCTTAATTCGATAAAAGTGCCTACCATTTTATCACGGCGGCAGGATTTTTTGGGAATAAAAATCGTATTTCTTTAAAATATAGGGTCTTCGATTTTCCGGTTAACCGCGAGTACTTTTAATGGTACTATTATCCTATCGATTTCTTCAGGAGGAACGACTATGGCTAACAGTGAATTATCCAAGCTCAAGATCCTTTTTATGTACGACTATTTCATGAAGCATCTCAATGCTTTTGATGAAAACAGTTTTGTCACGGTAAATGACATCATCAGCTACCTTGAAGATAAGACGGGAACTACGTTTGAAAGAAAATCCATCTATGCTGACATAAGCAGGATAAACGAGTTCGTCAACAAGATAGGAAAAGTCAAGCACGGTGATGCCTGGATAAGCACCGAAGGCAAGAAATACAGGCGTAATGAACTTGAAGAAGAGATAACCGTTGACGAGGTAAGACTCATTGTTGACGCCATAAGTACGACTGCGTTTGTTGACACTGCTGTGTGCGATAAAGTCATAGATCTGTTCCCAACATGCTTTGGAAACGGTTATCAGACAACCCTTTATCCTCACGATGAGAAGATCAAGAGCAAGATGATCTCTTACCTCAACCAGATGAGAGAAGGCATCGAGAGGAAAGAGGCAAAAAAGATCACATATGGTTACAGGCTTGGAAATTCGCTTACTGAAACTTCCGAAAAGATAATCTCGCCGATAGAACTCGACTGGGAGAATAATTGCTATTACGTTATAGCGATCGACAATGCCGCTGCAAAGAATGTGGAGCGCGACCACGAGCTTACGGTAAATGCCCTGAGACGCTACAGACTGGACCGTATAGGCAGTGTCAATTTTTCTAACGAGCCGTACATAACTTATAAGAGCGAGAAGATCAAGAAACAGGAGCTTGGCGAATACTTTTCCAATTCCGTTTCCGCATTCGCAAGCGAAAAACACGTTCCGGTCGAACTTACGATAAAGGGAAAGACCCGCAAGGATGCACTTATCGCTTACAGCGCTTTTGCCTCCAAGATCAACCGCGACATCATGATCAAGAACGATACCAAGCTCGAAAAGGGTATCCTGGAGATCTATGTTGTTACGGGCCTTGCTCCGACTTTGTATACAGCGATCTTTGAGCTTACGACGATAAAAGACGTCGAGATCGAGATCACGAACGAGCAGGTTCGCACGGAATATGCAGGCTACATAAAGAAGGCGGCCAAGGCGGCAAAACTTGACCGTCTCTGATTGCAAAGAGAAACTATTCGATTTATAATTTCTAAGTTTTATTTTTATTTAGGAGTATCACCGATGAGACAGTTCACTTCAAAAGAGCTCAGAAAGACCTGGAAGGATTTCTATATACAGAGAGGTCACGTTGACGTAGGTGCCGTATCACTTGTATCTGACGGTTCTACCGGCGTTTTGTTCAATGTAGCCGGAATGCAGCCACTCATGCCTTATCTTCTCGGAGAGAAGCACCCCATGGGAACAAGGCTTTGCAATGTACAGGGCTGTGTGCGTACAAACGACATCGATTCAGTAGGCGACAAGAGCCACGTCACTTTCTTCGAGATGATGGGAAGCTGGAGCCTTGGTGATTATTTCAAGGAAGAAAGATGCAAGTGGAGCTACGAACTCCTTACCGACGTGTTCGGATTTGACAGAGACCATCTCGCGGCAACCGTTTTCGCAGGTGACGAGAATGCTCCCAGGGATGAGGAAGGCGCAAAGTTCAGGATCGCTTCCGGATTCAAGCCGGAGAACATCTACTACCTTGGTGCAGATGACAACTGGTGGGGCTTAGAGTACGGTCCCTGCGGCCCTGACAGCGAGATGTTCTATATCGCAGACGTACCCGACTGCGGCCCTGACTGCGGCCCCGGATGCTCCTGCGGCAAGTACACCGAGATCGGCAACGATGTTTTCATGCAGTATGAAAAGCATCAGGACGGCCATCTTACACCGCTCAAGCAGAAGAACGTAGATACAGGCTGGGGCCTCGAGAGGATCCTTGCTTTCCTTAACGGAACAAAGGATGTTTACCAGACGGATCTTTTCTCTGATGCGATCGCTTACATCGAGAAGTCCTCAGGCGTTAAGTACAATTCCGACGAGAAGCTGACAAGGTCCATGAGAGTCCTTGCAGACCACATCCGTACGAGCGTCATGCTCATCGGCGACGCAGCTAAGCTCGTTCCTTCAAATGCAGGCGCAGGCTATGTTTTGAGACGTCTCATCAGACGTGCCGTAAGACACGCTAGAACACTCGGAATGTCAACCGAGAATATCCTTGATCTTGCAAAGATCTACATCGACAGCGTTTACGATGACAGCTATCCGCTTCTTGCAAAGAACCGTGATTTCATCCTTAATGAGCTCGACAAGGAGATCGCAAGATTCGAGAGCACTCTCGAGAACGGTATCAAGGAATTCAAGAAGATCCTCGCTGAGAAGTCCGCTTCCGGAAAGATCGACGGTGATTCCGCTTTCTATCTTTACGATACATTCGGATTCCCGATCGAGCTTACTGTCGAGATGGCTTCAGAAGAAGGCCTCAAGGTTGACGAGGAAGGCTTCAAGGCTGCAATGGAAAAGCAGAAGGAGACCGCAAGAGCCGCTACAAAGTCAAAGGACGACCTTGCTCTCGCCGTAAACGCAATCCCTGACGAAGTCGCAAAGGATTCAAACGCAACAGAATACGACGGATACGATAACCTCAAGTGCGATGCCAAGGTCATCTACATCCTTAAGGCTGACGCTGACGGAAACCTCCAGAAGGTTGACAGCGCTTCAGCAGGAGACGACATCATCGTCATTACCGATAAGACAGTTCTTTACGCTACGATGGGCGGTCAGATCCACGATGAAGGTAAGATCTTCACCTCTGATTTTGAAGCAGACGTTCTTTCAGTAGACAAGGATGCTGCAGGCAAGTATCTCCATACGCTTAAAGCAGTTAAGGGTACGCTTGCATGCGGATCGACCGTAAGCATCGAAGTCGATAAGAAGACAAGGCTCTCGATCGCAAGAAACCACACTGCTACGCACATCCTGCTCTCAGCTCTCCAGAAGGTCCTCGGACCCCAGGTTGAGCAGGCAGGTTCTTATGTAGGTTCCGACCGTCTGAGATTCGACTTCAACCACCATCAGGCAATGACAGCTGAGGAGCTCGGCAAGGTTGAAGAAATGGTTAACGATGTCGTTCTTCAGGCTCTTCCTGTCGAGACAAAGGTGCTCGGCATCGAGGAAGCAAAGAAACTGGGCGCTACAGCTATCTTTGGCGAGAAGTACGGCGAAGTCGTAAGAGTCGTTGCGGTCGGTGATTTTGATGCACCTTTCGATCTTGAATTCTGCGGCGGTACGCACCTTACGAACAGTGCTCAGATCGGCCAGTTCAGGATCGTTTCCGAAGCCGGTATTGCAGCCGGAATCAGAAGAATTGAAGCTGTCACAGGCGCAAGATGCTATGAGATGAACAAGGAGGACAGAGGCCTCATCAATGAAGCTGCTGCTGCCCTCAAGACACCCAAGGACAAGATCGTTGAGAAGATCAACGCACTCCATGCTGATGTTAAATCTCTTGAGAAAGAGATCGCAGAGATCCAGAAGGCAAAGGCCGGTTCTTTCGCTGATGACGCAGTCAAGGCAGCCAAGGAATTCGGCAGTATCAAGGCTGTTGTTGCTTCCTGTGACGCAGCTGATGCTGCTGCTCTCAGAGATACAGCCGACAAGATCCGCGATCAGCTCGGAAACGGTGTTGTTTTCCTTGCTGCAGAAGGTGACGGTAAGCTCCTCTTCACGGCAATGGCTGCAAAGTCTGCAGTTGATGCAGGCATCCACTGCGGAAACATCATCAAGGAAGCTGCAAAGGTCGCAGGCGGTGGCGGCGGCGGACGTCCCGACATGGCCCAGGCCGGCGGTAAGGACGTAAGCAAGCTCGCTGATGCTCTTGCAAAGGCTGAAGAAATGATCGCTTCCCAGGTCAAAGGTTGAGGTAACTGATATGTGCTTATTTTGTGATATAGTCGCGGGAAAGATCCCGTCAACAAAGGTTTACGAGAACGATAAGGTACTTTGCTTCAACGACATCAATCCTGCCGCTCCTGTACATGTTCTTGTCGTTCCCAAGAAGCATTTCGACGATATCCGTGACATGGCTTCTTCTGCCGAGGGCAAGGAGTACCTGGGATATGTTGCGGAAGCCATCGATGAAGTCGCAAAGATAAAGGATCTCGGAAACGGATTCCGCGTTATCAACAACTGCGGCGCTGACGGCGGCCAGACTGTAATGCATGCGCATTACCATGTCATCGGCGGCATTAAGCTGAGCGAGAAGATACTCTGATAATTTAGGAGAAACATAACTATGGGCAGGATGCGGGCAAAGCGCAACATCCCTATACGTATGGAAAGATGTCATGAGCGTTGGTTCGATGATCCGTTGCTCAACAAAGGTCACTGGCGTGAAGCATGCGGCTTTGCCGCTGATGTTCCCGTATGGCTTGAGATTGGCTGCGGTAAGGGTAAGTTCTGCACACAGATGGCTCAGGCCAATCCTGACGTTCTCTACATAGCAATGGAGAAGGAACCTTCCGTTGTTCTTGCCGCCATCGAAAAGGCGCATGAGATGGAACTGCCCAACCTGTTCTTCATTAAAGGTGACGCAAACCTCATCGAGAATTATTTCGACAAGGATGAGGTCGACCACATGTTCATCAATTTCTGCGATCCGTGGACCAGACAGAACAAGCCTAAGAGAAGGCTTACATACAGGGATTTCCTTACCAAGTACAAAGGATTCATCAAACCCGGCTCGAAGATATCTTTCAAGACTGACAATGACGAGCTTTTCGACTTTTCGCTCAAGGAATTCGAGGAGTCCGGTTTTGAGCTTACATGTCTTACCAGGGATCTGCACAACAGCGAATACGACAGCTCAAACATCCGCACGGAGTTCGAGCAGAAGTTTGCAGATCAGGGTATTAACATCAAGAGCGTAACCGCGGTTCTTAAATAAACTCTGTTGACTTCGTCTGCCCGTGGTGTAAAATTACACCAACAGTCACTTGATACACACGGGGTACGGGGTTATGGATCGCAACGAATTTATTTCAGTAATGAACCACAAGATCAAGCTCATAAGGACTGAGTTTGATCTGACGCAGGAGAAGATGGCCGAGGCAGTCGGAATATCCAAAAAGACACTTGTTGAGATCGAGAAGGGGAGAAATTCTCTCTCATGGTCTGCTGCGGTTACGGCAGCGGTTGTCTTTTCAGACAGTTCGATCCTTGCTGACGCATTCGGAGGCGAAACTTCGGATCTCATAAAGGTAATAACGTTCAGCGGCCTCGACGCGAAGCTCCCCGACAAGACCATGGGTGGACGCATCTGGTGGCAGGATATCAGGGAATCCAAGGGTTACAGGATCCAGCAGAACATAATTTCCCGCCACTTCAGGATCCTTGATGCCGAGGACCGGAGGTTCTTTTCGACATTTGACAAAAAAGAAATCGACGACAAGTTCAAAGAACTTACTTCGGGCGGCAAAAAGTGAAATAAAAATCGTTTTGGCTTTCAGGGGCAAAATCGGCAAAAATTCCTCTTAATTTACAATCTTGTGACAAAAAACATATAGAAAATGCCCCCCTGATGGAGTAGAATTTCAACGGTGCATTTTTTAGCACATTATGTAATTAATCCCGTCAGGGAATTTAGGAGGAAATTCAATATGGCAGTAAAAGTTGCGATTAACGGTTTCGGTCGTATCGGACGTCTCGCTTTCAGACAGATGTTCGGCGCTGAGGGTTATGAAGTAGTTGCTATCAACGACCTCACAAAGCCTTCAATGCTCGCTCACCTTCTCAAGTATGACACCGCTCAGGGCGGATACGCTGGTGTTTTCGGTGAGAACAAGCACACAGTAACTTCTGATGACGAAGCTAACACAATCACAGTAGACGGCAAGACTCTCAAGATCTACAAAGAGTCTGACGCTAACAATTGCCCTTGGGGTGAGCTCGGTGTTGACGTAGTTCTCGAGTGCACAGGTTTCTACACATCAAAGGAGAAGTCTCAGGCTCACATCAACGCTGGCGCTAAGAAGGTTGTTATCTCAGCTCCTGCAGGAAACGATCTCCCTACAATCGTTTACAACGTTAACCACACAACACTCACAAAGGATGACAAGATCATCTCTGCTGCTTCTTGCACAACAAACTGCCTCGCTCCTATGACAAAGGCTCTCAATGATTATGCAAAGATCCAGAGCGGTATCATGACAACAGTTCACGCTTACACAGGCGATCAGATGATCCTCGACGGTCCTCAGAGAAAGGGTGACCTCCAGAGAGCAAGAGCTGGTGCTGCTAACATCGTACCTAACTCCACAGGCGCTGCTAAGGCTATCGGCCTTGTTATCCCTGAGCTCAACGGCAAGCTCATCGGCGCTGCTCAGCGTGTACCTACACCTACAGGTTCAACAACAATCCTTCACGCTGTTGTTGCTGGTGAAGTTACTGTTGAGGGCATCAACGCTGCTATGAAGGCTGCTACAAACGAGTCTTTCGGCTACACAGAGGAGAAGCTCGTTTCTTCCGACATCATCGGCATGAAGTTCGGTTCACTCTTCGATGCTAACCAGACAATGGTTTCCAAGATGGATGATGGCAACTCCCTCGTTCAGGTTGTTTCCTGGTATGACAACGAGAACTCTTACACATCTCAGATGGTTCGTACAATCAAGTACTTCGCTGAGCTTGGCTAATTCAATAGCTTAGAGTTTAAGTAACCAATTACGCCCCGGTTCTTACGAGCCGGGGCTTTTTTATGTTCATTTTGGTCCAGACGATGAGCGTGGCTGGAATTCTCTGTTAGGTCCTCACTTTTCTTTCAAACAGAGGACGAAACAGGGGATCTGGCCGCTTTTACAGTAAAATCCTCTGTTAGGTCCTCTTATTCGCTCAAAACTGAGGACCTAACAGGGGACAAAAGGATCATTATAGCGTGAATACCTGCCGTGGCAAATTAAATCTGAAGATCAGGCGAAGATCTCCACCACGGAGACTTCAGGGACAGCGCCGAATCTCAGGGGGAGCTTGTTGCATCCCACGCCGCGCGTAATGAACAGCGTTGTTCCGTTATGCTCGAAAACACCTTCAATGACATTGGACTGTGGGAGCTTATCTGCGCGCAGAACGAGGAATTCGAGTTTGAAAGGCATCTTTATCTGGCCGGCATGGAAGTGTCCGCTCAGCATGAAGTCGACGTGATCTTTCTCCTCAAAGTGCAGGATCGCGTCCGGATTATGTACCGCAAGGACTGAAACGCAGTCTTCCGGCACTTCGGGAACTTTATACCAGACGCGGTGCTTTCTGCCTGAATCGTCGATCCCGAAAAGCACGATCTTTCTGCCTGTTGCATGTGACGTAAAACTTATCTGTTTGTCTTCTATGCTGTCGAAAAACGCTTTGCCGTCAGATACGTCAAAGCCGAAATCATGGTTGCCTGAGACGCCGTAAAACGGGATATTGAGCTCGCTGCAGGCATCGGAGATCTTCTGGAGATAGGAAAGGCCTTTCTTATTGACCTGATAGTTGTTGCAGATATCGCCGCCGAATACTACGGCATCGAGAGGAGCCGATGCATGGGCTTCTTTTAACGCTCTGATAAGACGTTCAGGCTTTATGAGGCATATGTCCGCATGAAGGTCTGAGAAGAAGACCAGCCTGAGGCCGGGTCTGCCGGATGCCTGTGGGTCCTGTTTCTTAAAACCGGGCTCTTTGCCGGCGGGACGCATCCTGACCGTATTTATTTCCAGTATGTGAGGTTCGATGAGAGCCCATATAAGCAAGAATACCGCTGTCAAAACGATCAATGTGAGTATTATGAGCGTAATAAGCATGCCTGTGGGCAGATCTTTCACTTGAATCACCTTATTTATTGTTTTAATTTATATGTATATTCTTTTTAATTATAATATACACAGAGCATCCTGTGATATAATCCTACATAACAGATATTAAAACCTTTTAACATAAGGAGGGTGAAAAAATGCCTAAGACAGAGATTACCTACGAGATCATCGAGCAGATCGGCATCCTTAAGGAGAACAAGTCCGGCTGGCAGCGTGAGGTCAACATTGTTAAGTGGAATAACGGTAAGCCGAAGCTCGACATCCGTGATTGGGGCCCGGACCATCAGAAGGTCGGCAAGGGCATCTCTCTTGATTTCGAGGAATACAGCACGCTTAAAGCATTTTTCGAGGACGGAGATTTCTCGAAGCTCGACGTCTGATATCTGCCGGGTTATACCGGTTAATTCTGATTATTTATGAGAAGCAACGAACGCGCGGGAATAGTCAGCGTTATTATGCTCTTTTTGTGGGGGACTCTGTTGACAGAGCCCTTCCATATTTTTGTGGATTATATTTCCGGTGCGGCCAGGCTTTCCGTAAAGGGACTTGGCGGCAATGACATTCTCTGCGCGCTTGCTTCATATGTGGTCCTGATCCTGGTGATCCTTCTTCTGCAGAAGCTGATAATCACCAAGGCAGGAACTTACATTCCCTGTATTCTTGCGATAGTAACAGCCGGAGCTTTCTGCTACAAATCGCTTTATGACGGTCACATCGACCTTAAGAGAGGAATAATCCTCGCTGTTTCAGTAGCCGTGGTAATGCTGTTCTACATTATCAAGAACGATTCGCTTCTTTTGTGGGCTGCATCGGTTTATACGTACAGCATTTCAACTGCACTTATTACGGCACTGCTTTTCGTTCCGCTTTCAAAGCTCAACAGTACGGTTGGGAAGATCCTCTATATCACACGGTACAACACCATAAAGATCACTGAGCCGTTCAACGGCGTTGCCGGTCTGCCGGAACTGGTGTGGGGAATATTCCTTGTCCTTGTCGCTTCTTTTCCGATCGTTTTTCTTGCCACACAGAAAGGGAAGTCATGATCTATGGAGCAGCTTGATCTGTTTGCCAGCCTTGAACAGGCCAATAACGTATCTGAACCCGATCCCAGGGAAGAGTATCTTGAACTCGTCAAGACGCTCAATTATCATGCCGAGCGCTACTATGCCCAGGATGAACCCGAGATATCCGATTATGAATACGATACGATGAATAACCGCCTCAAGGAGATCGAGAAGGAACATCCTGATTGGGTCGTTCCCGAATCTCCCTCAAGACGCGTCGGCTGGAAGGCCGAAAAGGGCGTTCTCGTTAAGCACAATGTACCGATGCTTTCGCTCCAGGATGTATTCTCGCGCGAGGAAGTCGATGAGTTTGTGGCTTCGATGAAGGAACAGTTCGGCGAAGAAGCCGAATTCCTCGTTGAGACAAAGATCGACGGCCTCTCCATGGCGCTCAGATATGAGGAAGGTGAGCTAAAGCTAGCCGTTACGCGCGGCGACGGCATCACCGAAGGCGAGGATGTTACCATGAACGCCAAGATGATCAAGGACGTCGTAAAGACGCTTCCCGAGCCCGTTCCCTATATCGAGATAAGGGGAGAGGTCTACATGACGAGAGAGGCCTTTGCGAAGGTAAATGAGAAGGCGGAAGAAGAGGGCAAGAAGCCTTTCGCCAATCCGCGTAACTGCGCTGCGGGAACACTCCGCCAGATAGATACGAGGATCACCAAGGAACGCGGATTGTCGCTGTTCATATTCAATGTTCAGGAGACACGCGGAATCACATTCAAGACACACCTGGAAGGCTACGAGTACCTCAAGCGCAACGGCGTTAAAGTCATTGAAACTTACTATAAGTGCAAGACGGCCGATGAAGTCTGGGATGCCATCCAGAAGATCGGCGAGGCAAGAGGATCACTTGCTTACGATATAGACGGTGCGGTCGTTAAGCTGAATAACCTTGCCGAAAGAGAGACTCTCGGCGCAACGATCAAATTCCCGAGATGGGCCATCGCCTACAAGTACCCTCCTGAAGAGAAGGAGGCCAGGCTGCTGTCGGTCGAGGTAAATACCGGAAGGACGGGAAGAGTCACTCCCGTGGCCATTTTCGAGCCTGTAAGACTATGCGGAACTACCGTTTCCAGAGCAACGCTCCATAACCAGGATTTTATTGACCAGTTAGGCCTTGGAATAGGCGACACGATCGTTGTTTACAAATCAGGTGAGATCATCCCGAAGATCAAGAGCGTCGTTAAGTCAAAGCGTCCTTCTGACTGGCAGCTTTATCAGATGCCGAAGGAATGCCCCGTATGCGGCCACACGCTCGTCAGAGAGGCTGACGCAGCCGATCTCAAGTGCGTTAACATGAGCTGCCCTGCGACCGTTGCAGGACGCATAATCAACTTCGTATCCCGCGACTGCCTGGATGTTAAGGGATTTGGTGACGAATACATCAGAAAGCTCGTCGAGGCGGGTTTCCTGAAGGATATAGCAGATATTTACAGCCTTGCTTCAAGACGTGACGAACTCATTGAAGCACATATATTGGGACTTGCAAAGAATACGGATAAGCTTCTTGAGGCGATCGAGACCTCGAGGAAGGATAGTCCCGCCGACCGCGTGCTCGGAGGCCTGGGCATTCCGGGTGTCGGAAAGGCAACTGCCAAAGAGCTGATAAGGACATTCGGTTCAATAGATGCCATCGCGCAGGCTGACAAGGAAGCGCTGTCACAGGCTTCCGACATCGGTGAGATAACGGCAGATGGCATTTACAGCTTCTTCCATGATGCCGACAACATGGCGCTGATGCAGCGTCTTAAGGATGCCGGCCTCAATATGCAGCGGTCTGAAGAGATAATAGGAAGCAGCCTTGCAGGGCTTTCGATATGCATTACGGGAACACTCCCCGGAATGTCGAGAGATGAGGCTTCTGCACTCATCGAAAAGAACGGCGGCAAGGTCGTATCCTCTGTTTCGAAAAAGACTTCATACCTGCTGATGGGTGAAGATGCCGGATCCAAGGAGAGAAAGGCAAGGGAACTCGGTGTTCCGATAATAGACCTTGATCAGCTTAAAGCCATGACAGGCGGTGAGTGACATGAGCATCAGCGAAGAGAAAAAGGAGATCAGATCAGAGATCAGGCGCAGACGTCTTCAGCTTGATGACGAGTTCCTGAATGAAGTGGATAAAGAGCTTCCGCAGGCTGTCTTTTCGATAGATGACGAAGATTTCAGATCAATACTCAAGTCTTCCAAAAGGATCGCTCTTTACAGGGCATCAGGCGGTGAACTTCCCTGTGACGGCCTTGCTGAGTCTCTCATGAAGAAAGGCAAGATCTGCTGTTTCCCAAGGATCGAAGGGGAGAATATGGTTTTCTGCGACTGTAAAGCTCTTGATGAGAGCTGCTTTAAGACAGGCGCTTTCGGCATTATGGAACCACTGGATTCATTAGCTGCAGTCGATCCTGAAACCATCGATATTGTTGTACTGCCTGCAGTTGCATATAATGAAGAAGGTACGAGGCTCGGGCAGGGCAAAGGTTATTACGACCGTTTCTATGCCGGGATCAAGGGTAAAAAGCCGTTCCTGCTCGGTGTCTGCTACGATTTTCAGATAAGCTCCGAGATCCCTGTCGAAGAGCACGACATAACGGCGGATGTGATCTTAGCGATCCCGACCGCAGAAGATGACGACGAAGAGGAAGAATGACAGATGCGCTATTATCTTGTTAATCTTGCAATTCACTTGCTGATCCTTGTGGTGCTTATCCTGCTTGCATGCATATTCGCGATGCGCAACCGCAAGCGCAAGACAAAGAGCATCATAGGTTATTTTCTTCCGACTGTCTTTGCCATTCTTGCAATACTCGATCTTGTTCTGTTGTCGGCACCAAGGCTTATGGACATAAGCAGCGTAGTTGGCAGGAGCTACTATTACGACACCGGTGAGGTAACTGAAGTTTCTTTCCTTAAGACCAGTTTCGTGGTCGATGGCAAGCGTTATTACATCAATCCCCTGAGACTGAAGATAAAAGTGGGGGATACGGTGCGTATCAAGCACACCCAGTATGCCCGTTTTACGTCTGAGGTAATCGATGTTTCGAACGTCGAAACATTGCCTTCAGAAACGGAAGAGAAGAAGTAAGATCCGTCCTCAAAAAATTAAAGTCTCTTTTAGGCCCCAAAAGTCTCATTTTCGGGCCGTTTTTTTGCATTTGCATCACTTTACCCCCAAAAGTGCTTTCTGCCGTTATAAACTTCAGGCATATAAGGAGGTGACACAAATGGCAGAATTCATTCGTGAGTACAGAGGCGGGATCGAGATGTCAGTTGTATGCAGTGATCTGAGCCTGCTTGAGAACATCAACGCATTACTGGGGAGCAGCGGCGTCCTGAGCATCAGGGGCGAAGACGGCGTGATCCATTACATCATTGACGGGAGGCATAACCGTCAGAGGGCATCTGCAGCAGTAACAGCCCTCGTTAAAGGGAGTACAGGCCGTGTCGACAATGAATTCTTTGAGACATGTCTTAAGAGCGTTTTCAAGGAATTCGGTCTTGATATGTCGCTGATAGGAACGACTGTCCTGTTTGACGCCGTTAAGGCCATCTACCTTTCAGGGTCAAACGTCCCGCTCAACATGAAGACTATCTATATTTCAGCTGCAAGGACCTACAAGATGACCTTTGCCCAGATTGAAAGGGATGTCAGGTACGCGGTGAAGAACAGTGCATTTGCTGGCATGAGGAGCCGCAATATCGTGCAGAGCCTCGTGACCCGGACGGGAAGAAGACTGAAGTTCGGAACACAATGCCCGTAAAGGCAGACAAAAAAGAACGACCGGCATATGCCGATCGTTCCTTGGTTACAACTTAATCAGTTAAGAAGTAAATTACTTCTTCTTGCCCTTCTTAGCGTTGACCTTATCCTTGAGGGACTTACCAGCCTTGAATGTAGGAACTGTAGAAGCAGCAATCTTGATTGTAGCGCCTGTAGCAGGGTTACGGCCGCTGCGAGCAGCGAGCTTCTTTGTCTTGAATGTACCGAAACCAACAAGAACAACCTTGTCGTTCTTAACAAGAGCACCCTCGATTGCGTTGAGAGTAGCCTTGAGGGCAGCCTCTGCGTCCTTCTTTGAAAGACCGGACTCAGCAGCGATTGCGTCGATAAGCTGTGACTTATTCATGTTATTTTCCTCCTAAATAGCCGTATCACGACCTTTATTGCAAGCATATTATTGACTTAAAAGCAAACGATGTCAAGGGTTTTCGGGCGTTTGGGGTCAATTTTATCAAAAATTTTTACTAATGTGCCATATTTCATGACAATGAATGACAAAAGCCTCTTTGTAGTGTATCCTTTTACTGCTAAAAATATATATTAGGAGGCCTATTATGGTTGTTACTAAAGATACTATTATCGGTGACGTAGTTACCATTGATGAGGGCATTGCTCCCATCCTTATGTCTGCAGGACTTCATTGCCTCGGCTGCGCTATGGCATCAGGCGAGTCTATCGAGGAAGCATGCATGGTTCACGGCATGGATTGCGACGCTCTTCTCGAGGAGCTCAATAACTATCTTCAGTCTATCGGCTGATCAGTAGGTGGCGTTGAAGATCACCTCAAAGGTGGTCCCGACACCTATCTTGCTCTTTACGGTGATCTTGGCCTCGTGCTTGTCGCAGATGAGTTTTACAATGGCGAGGCCCAAGCCCGTACCCTTAATGTTAATACCCGAGTTCTTCGCCCTGTAGAAGCGGTCGAAGATACGCGGGAGACTGTCTTCAGGAATTCCAATACCATTATCAGTTACAGTCACGTGGATGTTCTGCTTGTCTATTGGCAGGTCACCGCCTGTTCTCCATGCCTTGATGGCGATGAGAGCTTCTTCTCCGGTATAGTTAATGGCATTTGAAACGAGGTTCTCGAATACGCGTGATACCTTGCGCGGATCACCTTTGATCATAAGAGCGTCATCCTCGGGAATATCGAGCGTGATATGTTTTTTCGTTCCCTCAAGATCCATCGAATACATCATTGTGACTTCATCGAGCATCTCGCAGAGTGATATGTCAGAGAAGTTGAATTCCGAATCACTTGCCTCCATTCTGGTGAGTTCCATAATGTCGGAAACGATCCTTTCCATCTGTTCGGAACGCCTGACGATGTTTGTCAGGTAACCTTCGCGCTGCTCAGGACTCAGTCTGTCGCCGGAAGAGAGCATGAGTTCGGCATATCCGCGGATGGCGGTGATGGGCGTTCTAAGGTCGTGAGATACGTTGGACATGACGTTTTTACGCGCCTGCTCGCCCTGCATCAGCTTCTTGTTCGTTTCTATGAGGTCACGGTTGATCTCTGAGATGTACTGCGTCTTTTCGCGCACCTGACGCTTGAGGTTGTCGGAGTCTCTTACGAGCTGCCTTTTCTGGTTGATGTATCTTGAAACGAAAATGACCTCGACCGCGATAACGAACAGGATGTAAAGGATGCTGTATGTCGGAAGCATGTATACCGCGGTTCCGTCGAGAAGGATCGAAATATACAGAACGAAGAAAACGAAGCTGACCGACATTGCGACGAGGAGCTGGTTAGGGTTCCTGTGCCTGTAAAGAAGGATGTCCTTAAGCAGATTGCCCGTGATCACAAGCAGTCCGAAACAGATGGCTGCAAAATCGGGAGCGACTATGCCTAAAAAGAGGTCTAAAACAAGATAAGTTACAAACAGAAGCGCTCCGGTCAGGAAGACCAGCAGATGGTCGATCCTGAGGAATTTTATGTGGGATTTACGGGTCCTTCCGTATCTTAGGATGCATGTGTTGATCGAATACGCGAATACCGCGGAAACGGTTATGAGCATGAACCTTTCGATCGCGCGGTAATGCGCATTTACGGGTATGAATCTGAAGTCGACGAGGTAGTAGACAAAGATCGAAGTAAACGCGATGATGAATGACCATATGAGGAGATTATCCTTGTAGTTGCTCGCGATCAGATAAGAACCTGCAATGATGCCTATTGCGAAAAGAAGAAGCATGACGGAGAAGTGACCGCCTAAGAATGCTGTCCTGAGACTGACTGAAGCCCTGTTCTGCAGGAGCGGGTATGAAATGATACCCGGATTCGTAACCTTGGAAGGGCAGGAAACGACTATAGTGAGATCGATCTTTCCGTCTTTCGGGACCAGCATGCAGAAATCCGCAAATGCCCTCGTGTTGAAATAGGGCATCATCTCGCCGATCACGCCGGCATATTCTCCGTTGCAGTAAATGCGGGCGGTTCCGTTGATGTGATGGAAGCTCAGGTATAATGCATCGATCGAAGGGGCACACTTAAACGAGTTTACATAAGCGACGGAGTGGGTCTCGGTCCCGTCCAGAATATAGGTCTTGTAATCTATGGGGCCGGTCTTGTTGAACCACTGTGCATTGTTCTCGTAATCGTACCATCCGCGCCAGCTGTCAGTGAGGGTTACGTCCTTGGCATGAAGCAAGTCGCTGTAAAGCGAATCTGTTCCGGCTTCTGTTTTGGAGACTGCATCGTAAGGCGAGACGTTCGGGATGATGTCCCAGTGTTCTGAAATGTAAGTTGAGCAAGCTTTTGCCTGAGCCAGTTCATCTGATATCAGGTATGCTTTTATTTCGGGATCGTATTCGGATCTGATACCCGTAAGTGAGTTAAATGAACTTACCGCTTCGGTGCAGGCGATCGTCGCGATCATGAGGACAATGAAGGTAAGGAGCGCAAAACTTACAGTCTTTCTGCGTTCCTTTTCAAACTCTCCCAGAAATCTTCTGGCATGCTTGCTGCGCCTGTATTGCGGCATCGTCTCTCCTCGTAACCGGATGTTGTCGAAAATGCCCCGGGAAACCATAAGTCTGCCCGGGGCTTTGTTCCTTTACGTATAAGCCCTGCGGGGCTCACGTGATATCAATACTGGGTGTTCATGCTGTTCTTGACCGGGGGATAAGCGAATGAATATCCGATACCCCATTCAGTCTTAACGAACGTGATCTCCGGTGCGATCTTCTCCATCTTCTTTCTGAGATAGGAAATGTTGACCATTACGAGATGGTTGTCGCACGGTGAATCGTCACCCCAGACATGAGAATAGATCCTTGTGAAAGGTACGATGACATTCGGTGTCTCTGCGAGCAGGCAGAGGATATCGAATTCACGGTTTGTGAGATGCAGAGGCTTATCCTTGAGGGTAACCTCACGTGTCTTGATATTGATCTTGAGCGGCGGATACTCTACGAGGAATCCTTCACTCTTCATATTACGCTTGATGTGAACGTTGATACGAAGGCTGAGCTCAGGAAGTGAGTAAGGCTTTGTGATATAGTCGTCTGCACCAACCTTGAAACCCTTGATAACGTCTTCCTGCTGATCCTTAGCAGTAAGGAAGATGATAGGGCAGTCGGTAAATGTGCGGAGCTTCGGAGCGAGATCGAATGCGGATCCGTCGGGAAGCATAACGTCCAAGACTATGCACGCGAAATTGTGAACCTTTACCTTTTCAATTGCTTCAGCGCAGGAAGTCGCCGTAATGACTTCATATCCCTCACCTACGAGAAAGTCGTGGTTCAGTGTAAGGATATCGGTATCGTCATCAACGAGAAATACCATTTGTTTTGCCATTCCATTTACCTCCAATCACAGTATAAGACCGGCATTTTATTACTGGCCGACTCAGTTTTACAAATTTTGAAATTTTTGATAATTACACAGTTATTATATACCCTCAAACGCAAAATTGCACAAGGATTTTTTCTTTTCTTATATGAAGTGATCAATCTGCCGGGGCATCCGCGGCATAGAAAATATGTTCGTTTTATAGTATTATCAGACTATGAAAAGGATAATCTTCCACATCGATCAGAATTGCTATTTTGCTTCCGTTGAGATGATCTCCCATCCGGAATACCGCAATGTTCCCATGGCGGTCGTAGGTGATCAGGAGGCGCGTCACGGCATTGTCCTGGCAAAGAATGAACTTGCCAAGAAGTTCGGTATTAAGACCGCCGAGGCGATATGGCAGGCGAAGGCAAAATGCCCCGATCTTGTTCTGGCGCCTGCCCATCACGAAAAATATGAGTTCTATTCAATGAAGCTCAGGGAGCTTTACTACGGCTATACGGACCGCGTTGAACCGTTCGGACTGGACGAGTGCTGGCTCGACATGGCCGATGCATGCAGAGATTTCGATGAAGCCGCAAAGATCGCTGATTCCATAAGGGAGATAGTAAAGGAAAGATTTGAGCTGACATGTTCAGTGGGAATCAGCTTCAACAAGATATTTGCCAAGCTCGGCAGTGACTACAAGAAACCCGATGCAACGACCGTGTTTACCGACAGGGACTGGAAAGAGAAGATATGGCCGCTTCCTGCTGATGATCTGCTTTTCGTCGGGAGGAGCACGATGGGGCGCCTTGCTAAGATCAATGTCAGGACCATTGGCGATCTTGCACGGACCGACCAGGAATATCTGATCAGGTATCTCGGCAAGGCCGGAGACACCCTGTGGCGTTATGCGAACGGACTGGATGATTCTCCCGTCGCCGTTGCGGGGCATAAGCGTGAGATCAAATCCGTGGGTAATTCCACGACCACCGCGACCGATATGACCTCAGATGCCGCAGTGTCCGGAACGCTTCACATGCTTTCGGAGAGCGTTGCGGAAAGGCTCAGGAAACATAAGCTTAAGGGGACCGTGATCCAGATCGAGATAAGGGACAGGGATCTTGTGCGCTGTGAGAAGCAGAAGGTTCTTTTCGAACCGACTGACAATGCCGGAACGATCTATAGCGCGGCGAAAGCGCTTTTCGATGAATCATGGGACTGGAAGAACAGCATAAGGAGCATCGGCGTCAGGTGTGCAAAAGTCATACCTGCAGATGCGGGGATCCAGATGTCTATATTCACTGATGAGGAAATGCGCCAAAAGACGAGTAAACTGGATAAAGTAATAGACGATATAAACAGACGCTACGGCAAGGGCGTGATCGCCAGCGCCGCGGAAGCGAAAATGCAAAAGGATGAGGACCGTGCAGCGCCTGTCGGCAAAGACCCGTTCCATCCGGAGGACAGATTCTGATGCTGACTGCCAATGAGCATTACAAAGCAAGATTCGGATGCAAGATGTACAAGGCTTCGATAAGCTTTGCGAGAACATGTCCGAACCGCGACGGAACGAAAGGAAAGGGAGGGTGTATCTTCTGTTCTTCCGGAGGATCCGGAGAGTTTTCGTCATGCGTAGAAAAAAGCATTACCGGACAGATAGATGATGCCATTTCGCAGGTCTCGAAAAAGGCCGGACCGGACGCGGGATATATCGCGTATTTTCAGAGTTTCACAAATACGTACTGCCGCCCTGAAGAGCTTGCAGATGCAATGGATGAAGCCGTTTCACATCCTAAGATAAAAGCATTGTCTATCGCGACAAGGCCTGACTGTCTTCCTGATGAGATCATGGAAGTCATATCCGAAAAGGCGAATCAGATACCTGTCTATGTGGAGCTCGGACTACAGACATCAAGTGATAAGACTGCAAAGCTGATCAACAGGTGTTACGAAACAAGCAATTACGATGATGCCGTAAAGCGTCTAAACCAGGCCGGCGTAAACGTGATAACGCATGTGATATTCGGGCTTCCGGAAGAGTCAGAAGAGCAGATGCTGGGCAGCGTCAGACATGCCGTAAACGCGGGTACTGACGGCATAAAATTCACATGCCTTTACGTCCTTAAAGATACGGTCCTCGAACAGATGTGGCGGTCAGGTGAATTTGAAGTATTGGGCAGGGAGGAGTATTTTGATATTGTCGAAAAGGCATTGAAACTCTTGCCCTCAGACACCGTGATCCACAGACTGACGGGCGACGGTCCGAAGAAGCTTCTTTTGGCGCCGTTATGGACCGCTGACAAACGCAGCGTAATCAATTACATCAACAGGAGGTTCGCAAAGTGAAAGAATATGTCACAGCGGCTATGAAGGCATGCCAGGCTTATATAGATAATGACATGAGATCGGCAAGCGAAGAGAAGACACGCCGTGTTCTGTCAGAGTTTGAGATCAAGATCGCGTACTTCCAGCATGAGAGGATCATCCACCTGATGGTCACGCTCTCATTTGCGCTTTTTCTGCTGCTTTCGATCGCCGGCATATTCATCTTTCCGCGCGAGTTCACGATAACGGCGATACTTCTCACATGCATCTTTTTCGGCCTTACGATAGGGTATGTCATGCACTATTATTTCCTCGAGAACAGCGTTCAGAAAATGTATCACATGCGTGATGACATCATCGCTTTCCTCGACAGTGATCTTAAAGAAATAGGACTTACTGACAGCGGCGCTAAGAAGAGCTGACGTTATCCTTTGTAATTGAATACTTACTGTGTGATAATAGACGGAGCTTTTTTCGGAGGAATTATATGAGCCCTTTTCTTAAGTATGTATGCGTATTTTTCATTTCCATGGTCCCGCTCATCGAGCTCAGGGGCGCGGTACCCATCGGTATCACATATTTCGGACTGAATGAATACGTAACTCTTGCCATATGCGTCATCGGCAACATGATCCCCGTGCCCATCATCTATCTGTTTGCCAGAAAAGTACTGATCTGGGGAAGCACATGGAAGCACGGTAGCGGATTATTCAAATGGATCCTGAGAAAAGGCGAAAAGGCAGGCAAGAAGCTTACCAAGAACGGTGATGCCGGAATGTTTATCGCTCTGATGCTTTTCGTAGGAATCCCGCTTCCCGGAACCGGCGCGTGGACTGGCACTCTCGCTGCATCCATGCTCGACATGGACTGGAAAAAGACTTCTTTTGCAGTTATCCTTGGCGTTCTCATGGCAGGCATCATTATGTTGGTAGTAAGTCTTCTGGCAAAAGCCGGCATAACATCGGTCGCAGACTTCTTTTAAATGAAAATCACTTCGTTGTAAGGTTTGACAACCAAAGTATTAAAAAGGGGGTGCGAAAGCACCCTTTTATTGTGCATGTTGCACAAACAAGTGATTTTCATTTGGTGTTGTTGCAGTATTGTTACAGGGCGGGAGAGGTTGTACTATAAAGTCAGCTCCAAGGAATACGGAAGCGATAACTTCCAAGATCCAAGGAAGGCCGCCCGAAGCCAAAGTCGAATTAGACACAGGGAAGAACCAGAGTGGAATCACTTGTGGCGAAGCCGAAGAAACGAAGCCGGAGGGAACTACCAAAGGTTGAAACGAAGTCAGAGACGTGAAAGCTGAGGGAAAGACGAGCAAGCGGTTGAAGGTGAGAGATCATACAAGCCGCAGGTTGTAACAAATAGTTGATTCGGTATTCGGAACCGCGATCGGTGAGATGTCACCTTCGACAGGAATGAGCCGAAGCCGCAGCAGATGTTACACCGGTTCGTGCAAACCGAGTAGCCGATACCAGCTACGCGATGTCATTAATCGAAACCCGTTGTGGGAAGATTAAGGCAACCTGAAGCGAATAGCAAATGTTCGGCGAAGGGAGACATGAGATGCACGGTGTGATTGAAGTTGCAGCAGTCAGTTAGTTGTGACAATATCACATAAGCTCGGGTTGGTATTAAAGGAAAGGGCCTTTAAAGGACGGAAGCAGAACAAAGGCAGCGGAACCTCCGCAAGAGCCTGAGAACCATCGGATTTGGTTCGTTGGAGCAAAATAGAATCCCGCAAGTGAAGAACTTGCGGGATTTCTTTTTGCTGTTTTTGCTAAAGAGTAATTGCATTTCGAGCGGACTTCGCTACATCGAAGCGCGGAGGACTGAAGCGAGGAATGTGATTACGCTTATCTCTTCTTGATCTGCGCGATGTAAGGAAGATTTCGTCCGATCTCTTCACGGTCAAGACCGTAGCCTGCAAGCCACTGGTCGTTGATCTCAAAGCCGCAGTAATGGACCGGGATCGTCATGAGAAGCCTGTCAGGATTGACGAGCATTGAACAGAGCCTGATCTCCTTAGGACGCTTCATCTCGAGATTCTGGATGATATACGCGGTGGTAAGACCGGTCCTGATGATGTCCTCAACAACAAGCACGTTCTTTCCTGCGATATCGAGCTCGATATCCTTGATAATGCGGACGACACCGGTTTTCGATGTAGTATCCGGGATATTTGTAAAACCGATCATGTCGACCTTGATGGGCAGATCGATCGCGCGTGTAAGATCCGCAAGGAAATACATTGCGCCGCGGATCAATCCGATAACTATCAGCTCCTGACCTGCATAATCTTTTGCGATCTGCTCTCCCAGTTCGGTAATGCGTTTTTTAATGGTCTCTTCGCTGTAGATAACGCGCTCTACGCCAAGTTCGTCAGATAAGATCCCCATCAGCTGTTATCTCCGTTGTTCTGCATTCCGCCCGCGAGCTTCAGGCGGTTAACCAGTTCGTTAAAGTCCTTCTTATACACGATACGTATATTTGTGCCCGGATAGAGCTCTCTTACCAGGCGTATCTTCTTGTTCTTCTTCGTAACGTATTTCTGGTCCATCGTCGTCAGTTCAAGATAGAGATTGAATCTGGGCAGATAGAAATCAGGCGAGATCGCCAGCGTAACATTGCCCTCGGCATCCCACTCGACAGGGAACGTCTTAGGCTCATATATCCATTCGATATTGAACATGTCCAATATGCGGGCAAATTCTTCCTCGGTCTCGTTCTTGAAGACGGGTGTCTTTGTCTGGTGATTGACCGTGCCGTAAGCCATGTTCTCGCGTGCGAGTTTTGCGCGCAGATCATGCTTTCTGGAAAGTTCGCAGATTGAATCGATGCATTCGTCAACGCTGAGTCTGTCGGTGTTGAGTATCAGATCATAGTTCTCAGGCGCTGTGACATCTTTCGAAAAGATGGTCTGAACGAATCTCTTATGCTTGCGGTCACCTATAGTAATGACCTCGCGGGCTTCATCCTCGGTTATTCGGTAGCGCCTGGCAATCGTACGTACGCGTGTCTCTTCGCTTGCGGTAACTCTGATATGGACTGCACCCGGGTATCCCGACAGTACCATGCAGCCGCCGAGTCCCAGAACTATAAGATTGGAATCTGAGGAGGCTGAAGCCATGGTGCGGATACGTTCAACAAGGATATCGGCGTATGTTCTCTGGCTGCCGGGAAGGGCAGTCTGGAAAAACTTCGCGCTCTCATTAAGCCTGTCTAATGTTCCGGGATTGATCTCACCGTAGAAATTGTCGAGGGCATACTGGCGAGAAATGACTTCTGTACTAAGGCGCGCTGCCAGTCCGGAAGCGATCTCGTCCCCGAGGCTGCCGTTCTGCCTTGAGATTGTTATTATCGCCATAACCGATCCCCCGAAAAACTGATAACTCAATTATACCCTAATAGTTTAATATTCAAAAAATAAAAAGAAAAAATGCGTTGACTTTAAATAATCTATTAGTTATAATTTCACGTGCTATGCGATGCCATCTTAGCTCAGTTGGTAGAGCAGCTGATTTGTAATCAGCAGGTCGTGGGTT
>R21__coassemble_337_pt1 | contig 39614 bp, 27 predicted proteins | sample R21__metabat2_high_PE_008 | metagenome-assembled genome bin R21
AGAACAGTTCAAAATACCAAATGAAAGCACAGACCATCTGCCTTCCGGCTGAAAAATATTATAAAACAACGCAAATGGGGTATCTCATTTGAGACACCCCATTTTTGAATACGGTATAGTTCTTTATCTGACGAACCTGTAAGTCAGGCCTTCAGCGTATTTGTACCAGATCTGGTCGCCTTCGTTAAGGCCTGAAACGATCTCAACGTTCTTGCCGTCTGAGATACCGGTCTTGACTTCGATCTCTCCTGTAAGAGTATCGTTTTCCTTATCGTAAGAAGTGTAGCAGTAGGTCTTGTTGTCCTTTTCGATGAGTGCCTCGGCAGGAACGCTTAAGACCTCGGCAGTGCTGATGTTTGCACGGACGGATGCCGTCATGTTCGTGAGCATTTCGTCAGTTCTTTCAAGCTCGATCTTTACGCTGTATTTAGAGTTGCCGGTACCGCTCTTGGTGCCGTCCGTGTCGATCGAGACTATCTTACCCTTGAATGATTTGCCCTTGATGGCATCAAGAGTTACAGAGACTTCCTGCGTCTTGTTGATGTTAACGATGTCGAGTTCATCGACAGAGAGCGTGACCGACATGGTCTCGAGGTTTACGACCGTTGCGATCAGTGTCTCTTCAACCTCGTATGTCTCTTCCTCGGTCTGTGTGCCTGTTCCGCTCTGGGTACCGGTACCGTAAATCGAACCTAAACCGTTCTTGCCGCCGAAGGAGTTGCCTCCGCGTCCGCCGAAGAGGGAAGACCAGTCAAAGCCGCCTTTTCCTCCTCTGCCGCCCCAGCCGCCGGGAATGTTCTGACCGCCCTGGCCACCCTGACCGCCTTGACCACCCTGGCCACCTTGTACGCCGCCCTGATCGGGGTTGGCGGAAGTCTGGGGATATCTGATGACCCATATGGGAGCAGCATCCTGGGCATTAGCAAATGTGAGGATCAGAAGATCTCCCATAGCGATCTTATCTACAGACTCCTTATTCCATTTTTTGCCTGCTTTATCGTAAGTGTATACGGGAACATTGGCATCGATATCAAGAGCGTTCTGCTGGGTGTACTTATACTGATCACGCTTTGTTACGCTGTCAGGAAGGTTTGTGTAATCCACATCCGGCAGTTCCTGTACGCTTTCAGATGATGTGTTGACGGAATAGGTTGTCTTACCTCCGGCAGTCTTAAATCCTGAGACGGTGAAAGCATAGTTCAAAAATCCCGCTGTGGAACCGCCGTCAGGAGGATTCGTGCTGTCGTTATCAACTTTGATCGTCAGGCTGCCAAGCTTCTTGGGACCGGCTGAGAGCTTGGATGTGCTTGTAGAGGACTTCTCATCGGAATCCTCGTCTTCTTCCTCCTCGTCCTCCTGGTCGTTGATGCCGGTGACTTCGCCGTCAAACTCGGAGTAGATGATGCCTGTCTGATATACCTCGAAAAGATATTTCATCTGATCTTCGAGAACGCTTCTCTTATACATCAGGTTGCTGAACTCGCCTGAGTATCTTGTGCCCGTGAGGGTGAAGAGTTCAGTGCCTTTCTTGACTTCCTGGTTGAGCTTTACGGATACCTTGCTGACAGTTCCGGAATAGTACATGATGGGCAGCACGCTGTGGATATAGAGCTCGGAAGAACCGATCTCGTTTCCTTTTGAATCAAGAACGGTTACCTTGTCCTTGAACTTGGCTGTCTTGTCGGAGATTACGCAGGTGACGTAATCCGTGTTGACGGAAATGATCTGGCCTGAAACCTTTGTCTTGTTTGAAAGAACAACGGTTACCGAGTTGCCGAGTTTTGTGTTCTCAGTCCTGTCGATGTCGACAGCCATGAGTCCGTCAAGAGAGAGGAGCATTAGAGCGCCGTTGTTGGTGATGACGTTTTTGGCGTTGCTGCCCTTCTTGATGTAGATCGCCTTTACGCGCGCCTTGGAATCAGCCTTGACGACAGTCTTATTGTCGGAAGAGTTGATCTTGTTGAGCTTGGTATCGAGAGACTTGAGAGTCTTCTGAACTTCAACGATGGCGCTCATGACGGATGGCTTTGAAACAGAAGCTATCTTGTCGCCCTTCTTGATGACGTCGCCGTTCTTTACGAAGAACTCGTCGATCTCGATGTCGCCTGCGATCTTGATGTCTTTGGTCTCACCGGCGGAAAGGGTGCCTGATGCGGTGAAATCCCTTACGATGCTTGTCTTTCCGACCTTGTGTTCGAGTGTCTTGGAATTGACGCCGATGTTGGAAAGGTCTACCTTCGGTGCCACATATTTGAGCAGGTTCGGAAGAAGGATTCCGCCGGCGATGAGGAATACGACTACAGTAACGAGTATGGCAGCTCTTCTCTTGCGGCGCTTGTGAAGCTTATTGATCTCTTCTTCGGCTTCTTCCTCGCTCATGCCGGTGAAAGCATCATTCTTTTTGCTCTTTCTGGATTTCTTTTTGTCCGCATCTTCCGGAACTGCAGCCTCTGCCGTCTGCTTTTCGGGGAGTGGCGCAGCTGTGCCGGCCGCTTCAGGAGCAGCCTTAAAAGGAGAATCTATGTCCTGAAGGGGAGCCTTGTTCTCAAGTTCCTTTTCCTTGGACTCAACTATCTCAGGGCTCATGCCTGCTGCCGAACCCGGTCTCTGCAATGCTGAATTGTTGTTTTCCATGGCCTTGTTTTCATTGTTTTCGGACATATGTAAGGCCTCCTTATTCGCTATAGTGGAGCGCATCGATCGGCTTCATCTTTGCTGCCTTGTTGGCAGGATAAAGGCCGAAGACTACGCCTATGAAGAAACAGAATGTTACGGCTACGATAACGACTGCACCATTCATGTTGAATGAGAGGTCAAGACTTGCCGTAATGACGGATACGAGTCTTAGGAAGCTCCAGGAAAGGAATATTCCGATACCGCATCCGATCATGCAGAGCACGATCGCTTCGATCAGGAACTGGCGGAGGATCGCGCCCCTGGAAGCTCCGATCGCCTTACGGATGCCGATCTCCCTTGTTCTTTCGGTAACGGTTACGAGCATGATGTTCATGATTCCGATACCGCCGACGACGAGGGAAATGCCTGCGATGCCGCCCAGGAGTATGGAGAGGATCGCTGTGATGTTGCCCATTGCGTCCTCGAGCATATCAGTGGACTGGATATTGAACGCATCCTCATCGTAGTTGAACCTTTCGAGCATGAGGCGGTTAACGAGATTCTTTGTGGTTTCAGTGGGCACGTCTTTTGCAGCCGAAATATAGAACGTCCTGATATTGATGGATGTGTCGGTTGAAAGCCTTACGTGTGTTGAATAAGGGATATAAGCCTCAAGATTTCCGCCTCCCATCAGTGCGGTAAGCGATGACTGTTCGCTGTTTTCCTTGAGAACACCGATGATGGTGAATTTCGTGCCGTTCAGAGTGATCTCTTCGTTTATGCATCCGGTGAAGCCGATCAGTTCCTGGGCAAGTGCTGAATTTACAACGCATACATTCGTGTGGTTGTCGTAGTCAGAATCCTTGAGCAGACGGCCGATCATGAGATCGTAATTTCTTATTCCGAAATACTGGCCGTTGGTTCCGTAAACTGTGACAGTCTTTGACGTTGTGTTGTATTTACCGGTCATGGATCCGCTGGCGATGGGCGCAACCGCACCGATCTCCGGACGCTTCATGAGATCATCCAGATCTTCTTTTCTGATCGGATTGCCGTAATCGTTTGATACTGAAACACCGACCAGGTTGCTTCCGAGCTTGTTGATGGTGTCTGTTACCGAGCTGGTTGTTCCGCTTACGAGGCTGACGAGTATGACGAGGGCCATGACGCCGATGATGATACCGAGCATCGTGAGGAACGATCTCATTTTGTTTCCGCTGATGGATTTCAGCGCCATTTTAAATGATTGAATCATCCGTCGCCTCCGTTACTCTGCCGTCAAGGATGTTGATGGCTCTCTTAGCCTGCATCGCGACATTTCTGTCATGGGTGATCAGGACTATCGTATTTCCCTGTCTGTTGAGATCGTGGAAGATGTCCATGATCTCCTTACTTGTCTTTGAGTCGAGGTTTCCCGTGGGCTCATCGGCAAGGATCAGCGAAGGCTGTGTGGCAATCGCTCTTGCGATCGCAACACGCTGCTGCTGTCCGCCCGAAAGCTCGGTAGGGAAGTGCTCTGCACGCTTGAGAAGGTCGACCTTTTCAAGCGCTGCTTTTACGCGTGCTTTACGCTCGGACTTCTTGAGCTTCTGATAGATGAGCGGAAGCTCTACGTTCTCCGCTGCCGTCAGCTTGTTGATAAGGTTGAAGCTCTGGAAAACGAAACCGATCTTCTTGTTGCGTACCGTCGCGAGTTCGTTTTCGGAATAGTCCTCGATCGGAATGCCGTCGAGGAGATACTCACCTTCATCGGCGATGTCGAGGCATCCGATGATATTCATTAATGTTGATTTGCCGCTTCCCGAAGGGCCGATGATGCTTACGAATTCACCATCGTAGACTTCGAGAGTAGCATGATCCAGTGCATGAACTACCTCAGTACCGATGCGGTAGGTCTTGCAGATGTTTTTCATGGTAATCATTTAAGTCTGCCTCCTGCATCAGTTACCCGATGATCTTCTTGAAGTACGGTTGCCGCTGCCGCCGTTCCTGTTGCCGGAATAGCCGCCCTGAGGCCTGTAGTTGCCGTTATTGCCCGGGGTTCTGTTTCTGCTGGTGTTGCGGTTGTTCCCGTTCGACCTGTTCATGTATCTTTCGAAAGGATTCTGTTCAGGCTCCTTGTACCATACGGTGTCGCCTTCTTTGAGTCCTTCAGTGATCTGGGCATATGAATCGTTCTGGATGCCGACCTTTACCTCGACCATTCCGCCGGGAGTGTTTGTCTCCGGATCATAAGTCGTGTAAACAAAGTAGGATGAACCTGTATTGTTGAGTGCTTCGACCGGAATTGTTACGGAATTCTTGTATTCGGTTACTGCAATGAGGACCGTGCATGACATTCCTGAGAGCATGCCGCTTTCCTTGTCGATCGTGATCTCGGCGGTATATCCGACGGTGCCGTCAGTTGTCGTGCCTGACTTGTCGATCTCCGTGATGGTTCCCTTGACCGTCTTTTCGAGCGAATCGATCGTGACATCGGCGGACTGGCCCTTGGAGATCGAGAGGATGTCTGTTTCATCGACTGAAACCTCAACCGTCATCTTAACGTCAGGGCAGATGGAGAATACATTCGTTTTTGTATTTGACGAAGTGTCCGTAGAGGTTGATGACGACTGGCTGTAATTGCCGTAGTTGCCATAGTTTCCGTAATTGCCGTAGCCGCTCTGAGAAGAGCTTGTTGAAGATGACGATGTTGTTGTCTCGGAATCGTCAGTCTTGGGAACGGCCTTGATCGTTCCTGACATCTGAGCAAGGATCGCGCCATCGTTATAGATCTTAAGGAGTTCAGCAAGGTCTTCAGCAAGTTCCTTGCGCTCCTTGATAAGTGCTTCGTAATTCGCTGTATAAGAGGTTGAAGTGAGCTTAAGAAGGACTTTGCCCTTTTTGACTACCTGATTTACCTTAACCTTGACCTCAGAAACTTTACCTGCATATGAAACAATGGAAAGAGGTGAGTTTACCTCAAGCTTTCCTGTTCCGTATGTTTTCTTTCCGTCAGTTGATTTGATCGTCGCGTCGGCTCCCAAAACGGGTCCGTTATCAGTGAGAACGATCTTGGTCTTGCTCTCGCCGACAGTTCTGACCGTGCCATTGTAAGTCTTGCTGCCTGACTTGACCTTGACTTTAGCACCTGCTTTGAGATCGCAGTTATCGATCTCGACTGACATATAGCCGTCAAGAGAAAGGATCATGAGGGCATTTTTGCTTGTCATGGTTGAGATGACATTGCTGTTCTTCTTTACGTAGATTGCCTTAACGCGGCCTTTGACCTGGGATTTGATCGTTGTTGCAGCTTTCTGCTCTGAAGCTTTCTGAAGCTGCTTGTCGATCGCATCCATCTTGGCCTGTACTTCATACATTGCGGCCAGAACGGAGTTGGTGTTGATCTTAGCAAGCGTCTGGCCTTTTTCGACCGTGTCGCCTACTTCTGCGATGACCTCATCGATATCAATGCCTTCGGGGATCTCATAATCCTCAGTGTCCGAGTCCAGGAGCGTACCTGTTCCGGAGACCCTGGTGCTGAGATCCTGAACATTCGCCTCAACAGATGTATAGGTCTGTTTTGTGTCGGCAAATTTCTTTGAAACGTACTTCCTCGCGTAGATGATGCCTGCAGCCGCCGCGGCCACGATGATGCCGACGATCACGATGATCTTGACGATGGTCGATTTCTTAACCTTTTTCCTTCTTGCCATGTTGTTTAACCTCGCATTTTAATAGCTGTGTTGATTATATAGAGCAAAACTTAAGTCAACTTTAAAAAATTCAGGCCAAATCTAGTTAATTATTTGTGATAATGTTAAAAAGCCTTTTTTCATTAATTTTTTATATTACAGATTTGCTTCCCCCCATTGCTTGAGCTCGAGAAGTATGGGGATGAGGGTCTTCGCCTTTTCCGTGAGAGTGTATTCGACTCTTACCGGCATCTCATCATAAAGGTGCCTTTCGATAAGACCGTCTGCTTCCATTTCCTTAAGGGAAGAGGCCAGCATGGTGTTGGTGATGCCGTAGATGGTCTTTCTCATCTCGCCGAAACGGCCGATCTTTTTCGCGTCGATGTAGCAAAGGATGAGGATCTTCCATTTTCCGCCGATGATCCCGATGATCTTCTTAAGACCGCACCCCCGGCCGGTAATGCTCTCGCAGAGCATCGTTGCGCTTTTGTCTTCTGCTTGTTTTTTAGCCATAGTAATAAAATCCTTACCTGATGAGTTAAATCTGCGTACTTGATAAGTTTTCCGTACCAACTATACTTATGCTATAAGACAAATTCAACTCGAAAGGAGTGCAAAACTATGGCAGAAATAGTACTTACGATCGATAACTTCAAGACAGAGGTTTTAGAGTCTGACATCCCCGTACTGGTCGACTTCTGGGCACCCTGGTGCGGTCCCTGCAAGATGCTCGGCCCGGTCATCTCCCAGATAGCTGAAGAATACGAGGGCAAGGTCAAGGTCGGAAAGGTAAACGTCGACGATGAGTCCGAGCTCGCAATGGAGTATGGCATCCAGAGCATTCCTACAGTGCTGCTTTTCAAGGGCGGCGAAGTTGCAGAGCAGTCCCTGGGCTTCAAGCCGAAGGCGTTTTTCGAGGGCTTGATCGGTTAATACGCTTTGTGTGTGCATGAGGGCCGCCTTAGGGCGGTCTTTTTTGGGTGGGCGTGGTGGCAGTGGCGGAAGATTCACAAAAAGCGTCACGGTTTTGCCTGTTTTTGTGACGGAAAATGTGAATTTCAAGCTGGATTCACAAAAAGTGTCACAGTTTTGCCTGTTTTTGTGACGGAAAATGTGAATCGGCCTTCCGGAAGGCGAAAAAAGGGCGTTTTATGTGGAAAAAAAGGTTTTCTTTTGTTAAAATGCTCGAATACTCTGCACAGCGGTTCTGTGCATAAAACTCTGGAGGAGGTTTTTACAATGGAAAAAGAAGAAGTATTGAAGGTGTACCGTCACTCTCTGGCTCACATCATGGCAAAGGCCGTGATCGAGATCTTCGGTAAAGAGGTGCAGTACGCGATCGGTCCTGAGATCGAAGACGGATGCTACTATGATTTCATCCTGCCGAGAGCAGTCACCGAAGAAGATTTTCCCGCAATCGAAGAGAAGATGCATGAGATCATCAAGCGCCGTGAGGACTGGACCCGCAAGGAGATTTCAAGGGCTGAAGCACTTGAGATCTTCAAGGATCAGAAGTTCAAGACCGAGCTTATCAATGATCTACCTGAAGATGCGGTTATCTCAACTTACAACACCGGCGATGATTTTATCGATCTTTGCCGCGGTCCCCACGTAGATAATTCACAGGAGCTCTTCAGCGCCGCATTCAAGATCAAGAATGTCTCTGGCGCTTACTGGAGAGGCGATGAGAAGAGGGATCAGCTGCAGAGAATATATCTTTTCGCTTTCCCTTCAAAGGACGAGCTCAAGGCTCACCTTGCATGGCTCAAGGAAGCACAGGAAAGAGACCACAAGAAGATCGGAACGCAGCTTGACCTGTTCATGTTCCGTGAGACAGCTCCGGGCATGGCTTACTGGCTCCCGAGGGGGTGGGTACTCTATCAGGAACTCATGAAGTATTCCCGTGAGATCCAGCTCAAGCACGGCTATACGGAGATCTCCGCGCCTCTTATCAACAATAAGAAGCTCTGGCTCATCTCAGGTCACTGGGCACACTATCAGAACAACATGTTCATCGTTCCGGGCATCACGAAGGGCGTTAATGCTTGTGCTGCAGTAGAGAGCGACGAGACGGCGGAAAAGTATTCCGTTGACGCTGAGGACACTATGGCAGCAAAGCCTATGAACTGCCCTAACGCAATGATGTCTTACAAGCGCACGATGCATTCTTATAAGGAACTTCCTATCCGTTACAGCGAATATGACGTTCTCCACAGAAAAGAGAAGTCCGGTCAGATGAACGGTCTGTTCAGAGTTCAGGAATTCCGTCAGGATGATGACCATACATTCGTTACACCCGATCAGATCAAGGATGAGATCAAGGACGTAATCGCTATCGCGGACGAGATCTACAAGACGTTCGGTATCACATACCGTGCCGAGTTCTCAACAAGACCTGAGGACTACATGGGCGATCTCGAGTCCTGGAATGCGGCCGAGGCGGCACTCAAGGAGATCCTCGACGAGAAGTACGGCGACGGCAACTACGAGATCAACGAAGGAGACGGCGCGTTCTACGGCCCGAAGATCGACCTTCAGATCAAGGACGCTCTTGGACGTGAGTGGCAGTGCGGTACAGTCCAGCTCGACTTCCAGCTCCCTCATAACTTCGAGCTCACATTCGTCGACAAGGACGGCTCACAGAAGATGCCTATCGTCATCCACCGTGCTATCTTCGGTTCTTTCGAGAGATTCATCGGTATCATCACTGAGCACTTCAAGGGTTCGTTCCCGTTCTGGCTCAACCCTTACCAGGTTGCAGTCGTACCGATCAGACCCGAGCATAACGAGTATGCGCAGAAGGTCGTGTCCGAGCTCACTGCCGCAGGCGTACGTGTCGAGGCTGACTACACTGACGTCAACATGAGAGACAAGATCAAGAAGTTCAAACAGATGAAGGATCCTTACATCCTCGTCGTAGGTGACAAGGAAGCTGCCGAGAACACTGTCGCAGTAAACGTCAGAGGCTCCAACAAGCAGGTTCCGGGCGTTGCACTCGATAAGTTCGTTGAGATCTGCAAAAAGCTCAACGCAGAAAGGACTCTGGAGCTCCCTCAGGAGATGTAAGTTCAGGGTATTGATCTCATTTATAAGTCAAAGGGCCGCATCGCAAGGTGCGGTTCTTTTATTTTGCACAGGAGGGGGGCGGGCCCCGGGGGGTCAAATGCGGATTACGTAAAAAGTGTAGTAAACGAAGGTGTTTACTACACTTTTTTGTACAATTCAGCTCGATTTGCACAAAATCGTGCACAAAAACGAGTCGTTTACTACACTTTTCAGGTAAATGCTTATCCGCCTGCGCATATGTTGTTTTTCTACAAGGCATCAGATGCCCTGAAAGCCGAAAAACAGGGCAAAAACTTTGATTATCAAATTATCAAATTACACTTTCAGGGGTGCCTGAGGGGCAATTTTTTAGGTAAAAATCCTAACGAAAAACAACTTTAATTGAATGACTGTTCTTGATATTATTCGTATTGCTACAAAAGGGGGCACATGAATATGTACAAACAGGAAGGAACAAAGGTAGCCATCATCGGCGCCGGTGCGGTAGGATCAACAACCGCTTTCGCAATCGCAATGCAGCAGCTCTGCTCTGAGCTCGTCCTTATCGACGTTAATAAGGAAAAGGCTCTCGGCGAGGCTCTCGATATCAGCCACGGACTTCCGTTCATCGGCGATATGTATATTCACGCAGGTGACTACAGCGATGTTAAGGATGCAGACTGCATCATCATCACCGCAGGTATCCCCAGAAAAGAAGGCGAGACAAGACTTGACCTTGCAAAGAAGAACGTCAAGCTCGCTCATGTCATTACAGACAGCATCATGGAGCACTACAACAAGGGTGTCATCATGGTAATCTCCAACCCTTGCGACCTCGTTACATATAAGGTTGCAGAGTGGTCCGGACTTCCTTCAAACAAGATCATCGGTTCAGGTACGAACCTTGACTCTGCACGTTTCAGAGTCCTCATTTCCAGAAAGCTTGGCGTTGACGTTAGAAACGTTCACGGTTATATCCTCGGCGAGCACGGCGAGACACAGTTCCCTGCATGGAGCCACACTCACGTTGCAGGTATGGGAATCGACGAGTACGCTGAAGCTATCGGCATTCCTTTCGGTCAGGATGTTAAGGATGAGATCGCACAGCAGACAAAGTCTTCCGGCGCGCAGATCATCAAGCTCAAGGGCGCTACATTCAATGGTATCGCAGTAAGTGCCGCTACACTCCTCAGGAGCATCACAGAGGACGAGCACACCATCAGAACAGTCTCCACAAGACTTAATGGCGAGTACGGCATCAGCGGTGTTACTCTTGACGTTCCTGCACTTATCGGTGCAAACGGCGTAGACAAGATCATCGACATGCGTCTTACCGATGAGGAATATCAGCTCCTCAAGCGATCAGAAGCAAACATGCGTGAAGCCATCGCTTCCGTCGAAGACCTCTGATAGAGATCAGACTGTAAGATTTCAATGACCCTTCCGGTATCCGGAGGGGTCTTTTTTATGTTGCATTTTAAGGACATTTTGTGGAACTGTGCTCACTAATAAATAAAGTAAGAAACCTTCGTGTTATAATGAATCCACAATCCGCAGATACCAAAAAGCAGAGATTGGAGACAAAATTATGCTTAACGGACTGAAGAGGTTCGCTTCGGCAGTAATCGCAGTAACCATAGCGTTCACGTTTGTGGGCGCATTTACGCGTTTAAATGAGACCAAAGTCTATGCCGATACGGCCAACACGACGCCTGCAACAACATATACTCTTTCAGGCAAAGCCCGTATTCAGGGATACGGGAACAAGAAGGGCTCTTTCAGCGGAGGCATCCTTTCGCTCGGCAAGAAGGGCAAAAAGAAGAATCTTTACGCATTAACCATTAACTTTAAGAACAATACCGGCTATCAGGGCGGCATCCGCTACAGCGTTTACCGCACAAAGAAGGGCTGGTCCGGCTGGAAAACAAGCGGCCAGAAAGCAGGTTCCAGCAGCAACAAGTACAAGATCGAAGCTGTCAGGATCGAACTGACCGGCGAGCTCGCAAAGCATTACAGCGTTGTTTACAGCGCATACATGCAGACGTACAAGGGCAATCAGGGCTGGGTCAGCGACGGCGCGGCAGCAGGTACCCAGGGCGAGAAGAAGAGACTTGAGCAGGTCAGGATCAAACTCGTTTCGAGAGACCAGCTCGGCGAGCAGCCCTCTGTCTCTTACAGAATGTACAGGGACAAGTACAAGTGGGGATCCAAGTGGTCAAAGGACGGAGCCGTTGCGGGTGTAAACTCCGGTTCCTATCAGAAGCATGAAGGCCTTCAGATGACCGTAACAGGATCCAAGTATACGGGCAACATCCAGTACCGTGTACGCGGTGACGGATATTCCTGGACAGGGTGGTCCACCAAGAACGGCAAGGTCGGCAAATATTCCAAAGGCAAGAGGATCGAAGAGATCGAAGCAAGACTCACAGGAGAGCTTGCCGAGCATTTCGACGTCTATTACAGAACACGCGTCAAGGAAAAGGGATGGCTCGGCTGGGCAAAGAACGGCGAGAGGTCCGGAACCGATAAATACAAGTTCTACATCATGGCATTCCAGTGCGTCATAGTTCCGAAGGGTGCTGATGCTCCCGGAAACATAAACGGCGTAACGAGCAAATATACGTCTTCTTACCTTGTAAACGGCAATCCGGTACTGAAGTTCGCTGATTTCAAGGCTGACCACAAGACATCAAAGACAATGGTCGGCATCGATGTCTCGAAGTATCAGGGCAACATCGATTTCAAGAAGGCGAAGGCTGCAGGCGTTGAATTCGTAATCCTCCGCTGCTACGTAAGAAACAACTATTACGACAAGACAAAGAAGAAATATGTCTGGTGCAATGCGCCCGATACAAAGTTCGAGCAGTATTACAAGGATGCCAAGGCGGCAGGACTCAAGATCGGCCTGTATTTCTTTACCTGTGACTACACGGAAGAGAACATGCGCAAGTACACGCAGGACATGATCAAGAAGTGCAAGCTTGATCAGAAGCAGATCGATTTCCCGATCGCATTTGACTGGGAGAACTTCGATTACTACAAGCGTGCCCACAAGAGTAATAAATGGTCAACGTCAACGATGAACAAGCACATCGATTCGGACCTCAACAAGATGGTCGCGATCTTTGAGGAAGAATGCAACAAGGCCGGTTACTCCGCATCGATCTACGGCAGCAAGTCCAGACTCGAGGGCACATGGAGCCCTTCGATCAAGAACATGAAGGCAGGCAAGAACAACCTGTCCATCTGGATGGCACACTGGGTGTCCAAGTCTTCTTACAAGGGCAGCTACTACATGTGGCAGGTCAATTCACACGGAAGAGTACCCGGCATCAGCGGTGACGTGGATCTTGACGTTGCATACATCGACAGGCTCCCTTCGCCCAAGGCTCCCGTAAAGCCCGAAGATCCTTCTTCCGGCAGTACCGATAAACCTGAAGAACAGACAGAGGCAACACAGCCTAAGGACAACAATGTTCCGGATGAGGAAGCAAAGCCTGAAGAAGGCGAAACACCAGCACCCGGACCTGATGAAGCGGCACCCGAAGAAGGAAACGCAACACCCGAAGACGGCGCCAAGGCACCTGAAGGAGAGCGCGAAGCCGCTGAACAGGAGGAAAAGAAGTCTGACGAGACACCTGCTGAAGCTCCCGCTGAAAAAACAGAGCCTGAGGCTGAACCGGCAGAGACTCCTTCCGAAGAGCCCGCAAAAGATACGGCTGAACCGAAAGAAGCAGCTCCCTCTAAGGATAGCGGTTCCGTAAAGGAAAATGCTCCTGCAAAGGAGGAGGCGCCTGTCAAGGAATCGGAACCCGATAAGGATACGTCTTCGAAAAAGGACGCGGAGCCTGCCAAGTCTTCTTCCAAGGAACAGCCTGAAGAAGTCACGACGGGTGAACCGTAAGAAATTTAAAATAATCTAAAACATCAATAAAGAACTAAGGGGTTAGGAACATGGAAATCAGTGCAGTTGTAATGGCCGCAGGCAGAAGTACGAGAATGAAGTCGAAGCACTCAAAGGTAGTGTTTCAGGTGTCCGGTAAAGCCATTATCCAGTGGGTTGCGGACGCACTTTTCGATGCGGGCTGCAGAGATCAGGTCTATATCGTGGGCGAGGCCCAGGATGAGATCAGGAGTATCTTAGGCGAGAATGTCGCTTACGTGCTTCAGGAAGAACAGCGCGGAACAGGACACGCGGTCATGCAGGCAGCGCCTTTCCTTGAAGGAAGGGACGGCCTTACGATCGTACTTCCCGGCGACTGTCCGATGGTATCGGTTGAGACGATCAACAGAGCTCTTAAGGCATTTGAGACTGCAGAAGGAAACTGCGCAGCGATCCTCATCACTGCAGAAGCAGACGATCCGACAGGTTACGGAAGGATCGTAAGAGGCGATGACGGCAATGTCATGAAGATCGTGGAGCACAAGGACTGCACGGAGGAGGAACTCAAGATCAAGGAGATCAATTCCTCAATGTATGTCTTCAAGACACCGCTCCTGCTTTCCGCATTGGGAAGGATCGGCGCAAACAATGCCCAGAAGGAATACTACCTTACTGATACGATCGGGATCCTGATAGGTGACGGATACACGGTAGGCGCGGTAGTCTGCGATTTCGATGATACGCGCGGGATCAACGACAGGATCCAGCTTGCGCAGGTCCAGTCGATAATGAACCGCAGGATCCTCGAAAGACACATGAAGGCAGGCGTTACGATCATCGACCCTGCTACTACATGGATCCATCATGCAGTTGAGATCGGTATGGATACAACGATCCTGCCGGGCACGACACTCATGGGAAATACGGTCATCGGAAGCGACTGCATCATCGGTGAGAACTCGAGGATCGACTGCTCCGAGATCGGCGATGAGACCGTTGTCGACAACTCGATCGTAAGCCAGAGCCGCATCGGAAAGGACTGCCGTATCGGACCTTATTCGCACATCAGACCTGATTGCGTAATAGACGATCACGTAACGCTCGGCGCTTACGTCGAGGTCAAGGGCTCCAACATCGGTGAATATACCCGTGCAAGGCACCTTACATATATCGGTGACTCCAAGGTCGGAAAGAACGTCAACTTCGGATGCGGAACCGTTACATGCAACTTTGACGGTCAGGACAAGGTCGGATGCACCATTGAGGACAACGTCTTCATCGGAGGCAATTCGAACATCCTTTCAGCTGTAGTTCTCGGCAAGGATTCCTATATCGCCGCAGGTTCAACGATCACTACGGACGTAGCTCCTCTCGCTCTCGGCATCGGCCGTTCGAAGCAGGTCAACAAGGAGAACTGGGTCTCGAACAAGGCCCGCATGAGAGGCAGCAATTATATAAGGCTTGACGACAAGCGTTCGGAACTCTGATATGTGGATAGTGGCAGGGCTCGGAAATCCGGGCAGACAATACATGTATACATGGCACAACATGGGCTTTCTTGCCGTTGACGTGCTTTGCGAAAAACACGGCATTTCCCTCGATAAGGACAAGTTCAAGGGCATGTACGGCAAGGGAAGGATCGCAGGACAGGACGTCATCGTCATTAAGCCCGTTACCTTCATGAACCTTTCGGGAGAGTGTCTCATTGAGGCGAGCCGCTTTTTCAAGGTCGATCCCGCGCACATCATTGTCGTGTATGACGACATAGACATAAAGAAGGGCACCATCAGGGTAAGGCCCAAGGGCAGTGCAGGCACCCATAACGGAATGAAGTCCATCATACAGCATCTGGGAACTGAGAATTTCCCTCGCGTGCGTATCGGAACAGGTCCTGTACCTGAGCATTTCGATCTGGTAAACTACGTTCTCTCCGAAGTGCCGAAGGATGAGCGTCTCATGATGAACGACGCTTTCATCGAAGCCTGTGCGGCCATTGAAGGTATCATAGCGAATGAATCAGCAAATCACTGACCTGCTGAGCCTCATCACGTCCGATAAGACTGTCATCAACGGTCTCGAAAAGGCGAGGGGTGCAGGTACCCATCTGAATATTTCCGGTCCTTGTGCCGAACAGAAGGCGTTTCTCATAAGCGCCTTGGCCAAACACATCTCGAAAAAGCCCGTAGTCATCGTTTCGGACGCGGCACGCGCCAGGATGATGTCGCGCGCGCTTTCCGCATTTACGGACGGAAACGTTGCTGTCCTTATGCCTGCAGAGCTTTCACTCGTTACTGCAGAGGCATCTTCCAGGGAGTTGGAGCTCACGAGATGCGCGGCTCTTGCAGAGCTTGTTACGGGCAGTTTCGGCGCGGCGGTAATTACCGCCGGAGCGCTGATGGGAAAGCTCGCTCAGCCTTCGGAATTTGCTTCAAGGATACTGGATATCGAAGTCGGAGGGACGACGGATCCCGATGACATGATCGAAAAGCTCACTGAGATGGGCTACGGAAAAGTCCCGCAGGTAATGGAGCGCGGCGAGTTCGCAAGAAGGGGAGACATCATAGACATCTTCCCGCCGGACATGACAGAGCCCGTCAGGATCAGTTTTTTCGATGACGAAGTCGACCAGCTGAAGAACTTCGATCTTGAGACACAGCGTTCCACGGAACAGCTTACAAAGACAAGGATCATACCTGTTAGGGTATATCCCGCGGGTAACGAGGAAGAGCGCAAAGACGCCGCCGAAAAGATACGCGTTCAGGCTGAAGAAGATATTTCGAGGATGAACAAGGATTCGCGCGAAGCAAGGCGCGCAGCCGAGCTCCTCACACGCACAGCGGAATCAGATGCGCAGAAGATAGAACTCGGAAACGAACCTACGGGTATCGCAAGATGGATCAGCCTTTTGCTGCACAGGCCCGCGTGCGCCATTGATTATGTTGAATTTGAGGGCGCATCTGATGTGCTCTGGTTTGCGGATGAACTCGTTGATACCGATGCGAGGATGAAGGCATTCGTAGCAGAGTATCTGCAAAGATGCGGTGAATCGTGCGAGGCGGGAACTGCGCCTTCCTGCGCGGTGGAAGCTGTTTTCGAACCTTCAGCGGTAATGAAGAAGATAGACGGACTTGCGAAAGTCGTCACTCTTGCGACGTTCTCATCGACCGGAGGAGGACTCCCCGGCGGCGTTAATGTCTCTACTTCAGGATTCCCTTCAGACAACTATTCCGGAAGGATCAGCGAGCTCGCTGAAACGATGAAGGGAACGGACAACATAAAGATCGTTCTGCCTGAAGGAAGAAGAACGGAAAACCTGAGGGACAGCCTGATCGAAGGAGGCGCGCTTCCTGACATCATTTATGCGGATCTGCCGCAGGGTTTCTCATATCCCGCACTTGGAATAACACTTCTCGGCGAGCAGGAGCTCTTCGGGAGCGGAAGGGCTGCAAAGCCTAAGAAAAAGGGCGGCCCGAGGATCACGTTCTTCAGCGACATCCATCCCGGAGATTATATTGTCCATGACAAGCACGGCGTAGGAAGATACGACGGCCTCATCAACATGAAGGTCGGTGATACGCGCAAGGACTACCTTAAGATCACTTACGCAAGGGATGAGGTATTGTACATCCTTCCCGAAAACCTTGATTCGCTCCAGAAATACGTGGGCCCGGGAGAGCGCGAACCAAAGCTTTCCAGACTCGGGGGAGACGAGTGGAAGAGGCAGGTCTCAAGAGCCAGGGAATCGATCAAGAAGGTCGCTTACGATCTTCTTAAAGTGTATGCCGCACGAAGCGTAAACAACGGTTTCCAGTGCCAGCCCGACGATGAGAACCAGAAGGTCTTCGAGGACAGGTTCCCTTATGTTGAGACCGAGGACCAGCTCCGCGCATGTCGAGAGATAAAGGCTGACATGGAGTCTGAAAGGCCAATGGACAGGCTGCTTTGCGGCGACGTCGGATTCGGAAAGACCGAGGTCGCTTTCAGGGCGATGTATAAGGCCGTCATGAACGGCAGACAGGCGATAATGCTCGCGCCCACGACACTGCTCGCGCAGCAGCATTACCAGAATTTCGTGGAGCGCTGCAAGGGATGTTTCCCGGTCAACGTGGTACTCCTTTCGAGATTCGTTTCGCAGGCGCAGATCAAGCAGAATCTGATAGACATAAAGAACGGCAAGGCAGACGTCATCATCGGTACGCACAGAGTGCTCTCAAACGACGTCAGACCGCCGCATCTGGGACTTCTCGTAGTTGATGAGGAGCAGCGTTTCGGCGTTAACCACAAGGAGAAGATCAAGTCGATGAAGACTGATGTCGACGTTCTCTCGCTTTCCGCAACGCCTATCCCGAGAACTCTTCACATGTCGCTTTCAGGCATCAGGGACATCTCGGTCCTTGAGGAAGCGCCGTTCAACAGACGCGCCGTCCAGACCTACGTTATGGGCTACGATGAGCAGATAATCGTGCAGGCTTGCATGCGCGAGATAGCGCGCGGAGGCCAGATCTTCTACCTCTACAACAAGACTTCCGATATCGATAAAGTCGCTGAAAAACTCGAGGAACTGATGCCCGGAGTAAGAGTCAGTTATGCCCACGGACAGATGCCCGAAAACGGACTTGAAAGCGTTGTCGGAGATTTCATGGAAGGCAAGTACGACATTCTGGTCTGCACGACGATCATCGAAAACGGCGTCGACATGCCGAATGTAAACACGCTCATAGTCGAAAATGCCGACAGGTTCGGCCTTTCGCAGCTCTATCAGATCAAGGGCCGTGTAGGAAGATCAGACAGGCAGGCATACGCATATATCACTTACGATGCTGACGCTCCGCTGAACGAGGAAGCGACAAAGAGGCTCAATGCCCTGCGTGAGTTTACGGAACTCGGTTCAGGCGTTAGGATCGCGATCAGAGACCTTGAGGTAAGAGGAGCGGGCAACCTTCTTGGTGCAGAACAGCACGGCCAGATGGACGTCATCGGATATGAGCTTTACTGCAGGCTCTTGGACGAGGAGATCAGGCAGCTCGGCATGAACCAGGCTGAAAAAGAAAAGGCCATGGAAGGAGTTGAAAACGTTTCCGCTGCTGGCGACATCACTGTTGAAGTCGATTACGATGCATACATTCCTTCTTCTTACATTTCAGATGAAGCAAGCCGTATGTCAACATACAGAAAGATCGGATTCATCAGAGATTTCAAGCAGTACGATGATTTCATGGATGAGATCACGGACCGTTTCGGCGATCCGCCGAAGGAAATCTACATTCTTTCAGGCATATCTCTCATTCGCGCAATGGCAGGAAAACTGGGCTTCACAGGCGCATCGGTAAGGAACACCGGCGTGAGGCTTTATTTAGATCCGAGACTTCAGCTCGACATGAATGCGCTGGGTGCGCTCATGCGTGATCAATTCTACGGCGCACGAGTCACGATCAACGCGATGAGCGACAGGCCGTACCTGCTCTACAAGCCCACATCCACTAAGCAGAGCAAAACGATCAACGAGATCAAGGGGATCTTGCAGATACTTAACGATAACAGAACGAATGCTGTATAATACGACATGCACGCTCCAATAGTCTAATGGATAGAATAGCGGTTTCCGGTACCGTTGATGCGGGTTCGATTCCTGCTTGGAGCGCCAACTCATAAAACACCCTGCTACATACGAACAAGTCCTCGGCTGGCAAACAGCGCCAGCCTGCGGAACTAGTAGCAGGGTGTTTTAACGTTGGCGTGGAGCGGGCAAACAACGCCCGCCTGCGGAACTAATTTCAGAAGGTCTTTTCAGTGGCGTAGATGTGGTGGTAAGTGCTGATTTACCTTGCTATAATACTAAAAGAAGTAAGCGTGCGGGTTTGATCTAGAAGTTCGGGTGTTTTTCCTCCCTCCGGAGATATATGTATCATATTGAATTTGATATTGCAGCGGTGTTCCTCACGCTGTTTATAGCTTACTATATCATTTTCAAGAAAGGCATCAGAAAGCATGCCAACCGTGTTTTTATGGGCATGATCTCGATCAATTTCATCGCTGAGATCTCCGACATCTTCGGGTCGCTGGCAAATAATCATCCTGAATACACAACTGAAGTCATCAAGGATTTCTGGAACTATCTATATATCTCATCACACAACACGCTTGCGTATGTGCTTGTCGTTTATGTCTTCTATCTCATAGGTTATGAGAAGTCCAAGCGCTCGGCGCTCATTATCGCCGCGGTACCGTTCGTGATCGAGATGATTATACTGTTCACCAACCCATTCCATAAGCGGATCTTCTATTACGATGAAGCGGGGAAATATCTGCACGGCAACCTGTTCTTCATCATTTACGCGATCGCGCTGGCGTACATGAGCTTAGCGATCTATCTGACGATAAGGCACCGCAAAGGTATTTCGAGCTCGATAACAAGGGCGCTCCTGTTCTTCATTTCGATTACGTTCGTGCCTGTCATCATTCAGATCATATTCCCGGATTATCTGCTTACGCTGTTCTTTGAGACAATAGGACTCATGGGGATCTTATTTACCATTGAGAGCAAGGAGGAGACCGTCAATCCTACCACTGGTGCGCTCAACCGTTACGCGCTCAACAGCGCGCTGGACCGTGCGATGGTGAACAAGGGACATGTGCTGCTGCTCATCAAGATCCCTAACCTGAACTACTACAACAAGATGATCGGTTTTGAAAACATGAACGGTATCTTAAGGCGCATATCCAAGTGGATGGATGAGATGTTTAAAGATTACGTTCCATACGATTGCGGACGCGGTCACTTTGCGGTCCTTTGCGAAGGCATAGACGATGCAGAGATCGCGCTGATACGCGAAAAGACAATGAACAGGTTCGAAAAGGCCTGGGGCAAGGGCGAGTTCTCGCTCGTTTTCCCCGTGCAGTTCGGAGTCATTCATCTGCTTGAAGACGTCAAGACTCTTGACGATGTTTTCATGCTCATCGATTCGACCTTTGACGGAAAAGTCTCGTCCGATCTTGACGTGCAGAAGGCAGTCTACAAATACGAACGAGGCGTCCTGATCGAAAGGCTTATCGACAAGGCTTTGAAGAATAAGAGTTTCGAGGTGTACTATCAGCCGATCTGGAATTCGAACGCAGGTAGGTTCACTTCGGCGGAAGCGCTTTGCCGACTGATCGACAGCGAGTACGGGATAATCCCGCCTGATGAATTCATCCCTGTCGCAGAGCGCAACGGCTCGATCCTGGACATCGGCCTTTTCGTGTTTGAGGAAGTGTGCAGGTCATATCAGGAAGAGCGTCTGAAAATGCTCGGCATCGAGTATGTTGAAGTCAATCTCTCGGTAGTCCAGTGCCTCAGCAAGAACCTGATGAGATCGTTTGACGAGATACTTAACAAGTATCAGCTGAGCGCCGAGAGGATCAACCTGGAGATCACGGAATCTGCCACGACCGAGAACCAGAAGGTCCTGTACGATACGATCGAAGTGCTGAATAACAGTAAGTTCTCGTTCTCGCTGGACGATTACGGAACGGGTTATTCCAACATCTCGTACATGTATGAGATGCCGTTTTCGATAATAAAGATCGATAAGAGCATTCTCTGGAAAGCGAAGGATCCGAGGACCGGGGAAAGCGAGAAGAACGGCTACATCTATCTTGAGAACACGGTCCGCATGCTGAAGGAAATGGGGTATTCCGTTCTGGTCGAAGGCGTTGAGACCGTCGAGCAGAAGATGCTCCTGGAAGAACTCGGATGCGATTATCTGCAAGGGTACTATTTCTCTAAACCCGTGCAAAAGCAGGTCTTCACGGACTTCATAAAGGTGGTGAACACATAATGGTACTGGCTTATTACGTCATCATATGCGTTCTTTCACTGATGTGCTGCGTGGCATTCTATTTCATCAAGCGCAGCTATTTTTCGACGCGGTACACGATGATATTTCTTCTGGCTTTCATGTCGCAGTTCTGCTATGTTCTGCTGGCACTGTCGCAAAACGTCAGGGAAGCTCTGATAATATACAAATTCCTCTATATCGGCGGATGCTTCCTGCCTCTTACGGGACTACTCCTTGTCTTTTCGATCTGCGACATTGAACCACCGAAATGGGTCAGGTTCATCATGCTCGCATTCACGGCAGGCATTTATCTTCTAGTGCTGTCTGCCGGATACAGTCCGCTTTTTTATAAGAGCGTTGACATCGAATTCGAAAACGGAGTTACCGTCTTAGTCAAGGAATACGGGCCTTTGCACAACCTGTTCTATGTCGAGATCGGCCTGTTCCTTGTGATAACTCTTTTCGTCCTGATCTACGGATGGATAAAAAAGCCGAACGTCTCAAGGAAGAATCTCATGATCGCTGCCTTCATGCAGATCTTTTCGATCTTTGCATTTTTCCTTGGGCGCCTGATTACTAAGGATATCGAATGGATGGCTCTGGCTGACCTGGTAGACGAGATCGGATTCCTGGTGATCATGAACAGCATCGGCCTGTACCGCGTTGACGACATGGTTGGCTCGTCGATCTTTGAAGGTGGCGAATTCGGCTATATCGCGCTTGATTTCAGGAAACGCTATCTGAGCGCGACGGATGTCGCAAAGAGGTTCTTCCCGGAGATCAGGAAAAACCGTGTTGATCATGCAATAGAAGACGAAAATCTAAGTCAGCTGTGTGATCAGTGGATCGAGGATTTCAAGCGCAAGAACGTGTCAAGATATCACCATTTCCGCAAAGGTGAATTCATATATCTCATCCGTGTAAGCGACCTTTACGACGGGAGAAAAAAGCGCGGATATCTGCTCGAGATCTCGGATGACACCGCACACCAGCAGCATCTTGAAGGGATCGAACGCTATAACAAAAACCTTAACGAGGAGCTGAGCGAGAAGACAAAGCTTATCCGTCAGTTAAGAGAATCAGCAAAAGATAATTGAAAAGATCGTTCAGGCTAAGCGACAGATTCCCGGAAATGTGTGGTTTAAGCATCACATACGGCTGACATTACGGATTGTCCGGCCGCAAAGTACCCGTGATAATAAGGTCATGATCAAACCGAAAGAAACGAGGTACATATCAATGAGAAATCTGGCAATCGGAACATCAGTTGGAAGCACCGGCATATCGGAAAAAGAGATCATAGGCGTAAGACTGATTATCGCATATTGGAAGAGAGTAGGCATACTTTTGAACGAAGCAGTTGACAGGGCAATACGTGAAACCGAAAACAGCGCGCGTTACGGTAAGGACTGCAGCTGGAACGATGAGACCATCAGATACATGATCGATAATTGGAACGACATTTGACAGCAGATGAGTTTTTACATATAGGCGCCGCGGAATGTGTGTTCTGCGGCGCTTTTGTTTTTCTGCGCGTTGCCACAAAAATCCATAAAAAGGGAATGCAATTAAGTGTATACTCAATTTGGCTCTACGGAGACATTTTGAGGAAGGCATTGGACAGTTTTTATGGGAAGCATGACTGATGGCATAATCCATGAAATTAAAAAGGTAATCTGCGGTAAGGATAATGTCATCGAAGAGACGCTGACCGCAATTCTTGCGGGCGGACACATTCTGATGGAAGACGTTCCGGGAGTAGGCAAGACCACGATGGCGCTTGCGTTTTCGAAAACAATGGGACTCAACTTCGGAAGAGTCCAGTTTACGCCTGACGTACTGCCTTCGGACATTACGGGCTTTTCCATTTACGACCGTAATACTGATACCATGAGATATCAGCCCGGAGCCATCTTTCACAATCTCTTCCTCGCCGACGAGCTTAACCGTGCGTCATCACGCACGCAGTCTGCGCTTCTCGAGGCAATGGAGGAGGGCAACGTTACAGTGGACGGCAAGACATACATCCTGCCTGAACCGTTCATTGTTTTCGCTACCCAGAACCCTACGGGAGCTTCAGGAACGTCGCTTCTGCCCGACTCGCAGATCGACCGTTTCATGGTTAGGATCTCAATGGGTTATCCTTCTGCTAAATATGAGAAGGCCATGATCGAACAGAGAAAGAACGGCATCAATCCGATGGACAGCGTAAGGCCGCTCTGCGATGCAAATGCATTGCTTCAGATGCAGGCCCAGGTCAACAACGTTTTCCTTCACGATCAGATCGCCGATTACATAATCGCGCTCGTAAACAAGACCAGAGGTCACGCTGATCTTGAGAGAGGCGCGAGCCCGAGAGCCTCGCTTGCCTTCACTTCAATGGCGAAGGCGCATGCTTTCATGCAGGGAAGGGAATATGTCGTTCCCAAGGACGTTCAGCAGGTGTTCCTGCCGGTAATCACGCACAGGCTCATGCTCAATCCTGAAGCTGAGGTCAACGGAAAGAGCACAACGGAAATCGCAAAAGAGATCCTCGCATCTACTTTTGTTCCCAAGGTCTGACGCAATATGCTGAAGTCCTGGGGCGCGTACTCAGTTACTTTAATCTCAACCTTCGTCTTTTTCCTTTGCTACAAGATGTGGGTCTCATGGATCTTACTCATCGTGGTCCTGATGATCCCTTTTTTGTCGCTTGCAATGAGCATCATCGCATCTCGTACGATGAAGTTCACGACTGAATGCCAGACCAGCGTTCTCATCGGAACGCCCATGTCCATTTACGTTACAACGAGCGGTCTTGCATCGTATTTTTCTTTTTGCAGAGTCAAGATGACCGTCACCGATCACATGACCGGTGTGTCGAAAAAACATGTTTTCGAGATCCACGACAACGGCACCTCGAAGATACCGGTGGACACCAGGCATTGCGGATCTTATTCCTACAGGATGACGTGGCTTTTGGTCTACGATCTTTTCGGTCTGTTCCACATCAACACCAACCTCAACAGGAATAACGAGATCTTCGTAAAGCCTGTTCCGGCAATGCCTGAGAGAATGCCGAACATGTACGGCTTCAAGGCAAAGAACCTCAGGAAATCCAAGCAGCCTTCATCAGAGATCTACGACATCAGGGAATACCAGATCGGCGATTCGATGAGATCGATACACTGGAAGATGTCCGCGAAAAAAGACGAAACCCTCGTCAAGGAACCGCTTGAAGAATACGGCGGACATTCGCGTGTCCTGATGAAGCTGACTGCAGACAGGGACGAACTGGATCTCCATCTCGGACAGATACTGTTCACGTCAAAGTTTTTCATCGAGCACGAGACCGCGCACAGGATCAGGGTCATTCCTCCGGACAAGGGTGAAGTGGCGTTTGAGATCGAATCGGATCTTGATCTTGAAAGAGCGATAGTAAGCATCCTCCGCATGAGGATCCCGAAAGAGAGTCCAAAGAAAGAAGAAAGCGCTGAAAAGAACGGCGTCAGCGGAACTGCTGCAGAAAGCAGGGAGGGTCCTTCAGATGAAGACTGAGAAGACCGTTCTTGCCAATGAGAAGAAATCAACTCTGCTGCTTTCCGCGGTCCTTGCGATCGTGGTGTCGGTGGCGCTTTCTGCAGGTTTCACGCTGATGCTCGGAACGACGTTTTCGATCGCTTTCAGCATCAGGCGGGTCATTTTTGCTTATACTCTGACAGCTGCGATATTCAGTGCGGTATTTATCTTCAATAAGAAATGGCTGTCTTTTGCAGCTCTCATGGCCGCGCCTGCTATATTCGGACTTTGCCTTTACAAGGACTGGTTCAATGTCCGGAAGGGCTTCATGGGACTGATGTACTACCTCAAACTCTACGTCTTTTTGTGGCTCCCCGGCGACTATTCCGAAGACCCGGAAGCAAGAACCACAGTGCTCGCGTTCTTCATCGTTTATAACCTTATCGCGATCAGCGTGACGGCATTTGTCGTGATGAAGCGGAGATGGATCCCTGCCGCACTCATCTTCTATCTGCCGCTATTCCTGTTCTCGGTTTCCAACACTGACTTAAGCCCGAAAGCAGGGCCATGCCTCGTTGCGGGTTCAGGCATTATACTGATCCTGCTGTGCAACGCATTCAGGAAAAAGAAGCAGGCTACATACGAAAAGATGCTCCTGATACTGACCGTTCCCGTTTTCTGTTTCATGTTCCTGCTCGGAGGAATATATCCGCAGAAGACATACAACAAGGACAAGCTTGCGAGAAAGATAATAATCGAAACGAGGGACTGGTTCGACAAGACCGCGGGCAGGGACAATCCCTTGAGGAGCATTTTTGAAAGGGCTCTGAACGGTTTCGAAAACACGGATTTCGATGACAGTTACGACGCGCTTTCGCCGCTTTATGCATCTTCGACCAACCTCAATAAAGTAGGACCTTTCAATCCGACTTCGGAAAAGGTGCTCGAGGTCTACAGGTACCGCAATCCCGAGTATACCGGGGCGATTCCTTACTTCAGCAATACGCTGTATCTGAAGGTCGAATCGCTCGACACATATCAGAACAACACTTTGAGCGGCAAGCTCAAGATGAATCCTTATAAGCGGAATATCGAAGTGGAGAGCGTCTCTGCTCCGTACGGCGTGATCATAAATCCCGTGAAGAACGCATCGGTCGATATCGTGCCTTACTACACGGATTACTACTTTACGCCCCAGTCCAAGGTCTCTGAGCTTAATGCCTTAAATTCGACGAATAAGCGGATCTCTGATTTTGCATCGTCAAACGTACCGGTCAAGGCCGGAAACATCTTTTCGGAGAAGTATCTGAAAGACTACGTCTACAAGACATGTCTTGATGTTCCTTATTCGACTGACAGGGGGCTCATAAACGGAGGCAAGCTTCCCGAATGGTATCTGGATGTTTACTACGGTCGCAAGCAGATGAGTGACTATGAGAAGGTCAAAAACGTAACCGCTTATGTCAGAACTCTTCATCCTTACAGCGTTGCTACTGATTATCCGCCGAAGGGCGTGGATTTCGTCTCGTGGTTCGTAAATGAGGGAGAGAGCGGTATCTGTGTTCACTATGCGGTGACTTCCGTAGTGCTGCTTCGCATGATCGGAGTTCCTGCCAGATATGTCCGCGGATACGTTGCGCCGAACGTGCAGATTGACGGCAGCGTCACTGTAATGGCCTCATATGCGCATGCATGGTTTGAAGTTTTCGTTCCTGAATACGGATGGGTCATGGGTGATGCGACTCCCGGATACAATGGTGAGGAAGCCTACTTTAACATCGCTGCTCTTGCAAGGAGCAACCCTGAAGTCGAGGATACGTCTTTCGTCCCTGACACAGATCCTGAGCAGACCACTTCCACCGAGACTTCCGGAACGTCTGAGACCACAACGGAATCAACGGTTCCCGAAACATCGGAGGGCGAGACGACACGCGAGACGGTTCAGTCTGACGGTCAGTCCGGACCTTCTTACGGAGGACCTGCGGGAACTGATAACTATACGGGTTCTTATACGCCTGAAGATCTTCCCAAAGACAAGGATCCGCTGCCGGAATTCTTAGTTAACGCAATAAAACTGTTCTTTAAGATCTTTATTGTCCTGACTGTCTTTGCGGTGACCGTACTCATTTCGAGAGCCGTCTTCATGATCTACTGGTCGAACAGGTTTAACAGCGAAAAGATCAACGAAAAGACTGTCGCGCGTTACCATTACTACATGCTAATGGCGCGGGTGTTCAGGTTCATCTATCCGGAAACGGTCAAGGAACTCGCCGAAAAGGCCACCTTCTCCGGAAGGGACATTTCTCAGAAGGAATATGAGTCACTCAACAGAACGTGCAGGCAGATAATGAATACGTCATCGGCGGACTTCACAGGGATAAAGAAAGCTCTGTTCAGACTGATGAGACTGCCTTAAATAAAAGAGAATTACGGTATATTTCTTTTGCGAAATATGGTATAAAACCAGCAATTAAAACATGGAGGATAGACAACATGGCTTTTTGTAAAAATTGCGGTGCACAGATCAATGACGTGGACATGTTCTGCGGAGTTTGCGGAGCACCGGTAGAAAGAAATGAGATTCCTGCGGCACCGGTATACCAGCCTGCAGCTGTACCTGATCCTGCCCAGTATCTGGATCCCTATCAGGCACCTTATCAGGCACCCGTACAGAACTACGGAACCGCGCCCGAACCGCCCAAGCGCAGCAACAAAGGCCTCATCATCGGCCTTATCGCCGGCGGCGCTTCTCTTCTCGTTGTTATCGCGATCTGCGTAAGCGCAGTCCTGTTTATCAACAAAGCCAAAAGGGAGATCGAGGAAACAACCGAGCGCACCAGAAGAACTACGGAAGAGACTACAGAGGAGACCACCGAGGAGACAACGGAGTGGACCACTGAAGAAACTACTGAAGAAACCACTGACGAAACGACCGGTGAAACTTCCGAGACTTCCAGAAATAACGGTGAGCGTACGCTTGAAGATGTTCTCGACCGTGCAATACTGCAGAGTGAGATCGACAAATTAAAGGAAACCAGCACTTTCAAGGATGCATATAAAGATGCAACCGTTGAGATCAGGGGAAACGATATCATCTACAAATACTATTACAACAAATCCATGACTGCAGATCAGATCAAAAGGGTCAGACAGGCGCTTGAGCAGTCCGATCTTAAGAGCACGATCGAAGTTCTCAAGGATTCGGTCGAGAGAGCCTGCGGCATACGTCCCACAAGCATCATATACACGTATTACACTGCCGATGACGTTGAAATAGCTTCTATCGGAGGCTAAACCGGTCAGGTACGAACTTACGAAAAAGGGCTGCCTTTCTATGAGGCAGCCCTTTGCTTTTGCATAAGTTTATCCGGTTACAGGACGGTGTTCTTTCCATCAAGGTTCAGATCGGCGAACGGTCCCGGAATGATCTGACTTCTCTTTGCGCCGAAGTAATCCTCGTCGAAGATGATGTCGTTTCCGTTTGCGTCTTCAAATCTCTGCTGAGGCTCAAATGCCTTTCCGAGAACGTCGGTGGTGATGAGATCTGAAGTGAAGCTTCCCAGTACGTCAGCGAGATTGGTCTCGAGATAGACCTTGTCGCCGTCTTCCTTTACGTTTACATAGACTTCAGACTTGTCATCGAAAAGATAATCCTTTTCCTTGCAGAAGTGCAGAGCGCCGCCGAGATAAGCGTTTCCGTTGATCCAGACGGGGAGATGATCAAAGTGCGCCTTGGCGATCTTTATCATGTCGGGAGTGTCGCTGTCCAGATCGAAACGCTCGATCCATTCTTCGTAAACGGGATACTGATCCCATACGTGTGTTCCTACCACGCGTTCTTCAACTTCGACACTGCCGTCCTCGAAACGTGAAACGAGGGAAGTCTTCGGGTGCTTCTGGAAGAAGATGTTGTTGTAGAATCTGTCGTCGCCGTGGAGTATCGTCATGAAGCCCATGACCTCAGTCCTGTGAGGTATGTGGTAAGGAGTGTAGCGCCAGTCTGTTCCTGCGCCTACCGACGTGAAAGCACCGCAGATGAGGTTGTGTACCATTGCGACACCCTGGGTGGCGATACGGATCGAAGCATCGGACAAGAGGATGTTGTTGTCGATGAGCGTAGGGCCGTGACCGACCTCAACGAAAATGTCTTCGCTCCCCATGCCGCCTCTGAGAGGCTCTGCATATTCAGGCCTCTGGTTGTCATGAAGGAGGTTCTGCGTGATGCGCGTGCCCTGGGCTTCCCAGTCTGTCCAGATTCCCATTACGCTGTGGTGGATGTGATTTCTTCTCATGATGACGTCGATCGCCGCGTGAAGCTTGATGCCCGCAACCTCAGCGCCGCCAAGCTCCATCATGTTGTTGATGTGATGGATGTGGTTGTCTTCGATTATCGAGAAAACGGCGCCCATACGTCCGATGATGCCGCCCTGCTCGCAGTGGTGGATGTTGTTCCTTCTTACGATGTGGCTGCCGATGTTTTCTTTGAGCCAGCCGTGATACTGTCCTCTGCAGACTGCGTCACGCTCCATCTGCGTAGGGCTCTTGAGGTGCTCGTATGTGAAGTAGTGGTTGTTTTCGGGATCCAAGTACTTGCCGAGACCGATGCCTGAGCATTTAGAGAAATAGACCTCGTTGTCTTCGATGATCCAGCCCTTTGACCAGTGGGGACCGATCATGCCTTCCTGCCATGCTGCCGGAGGAGCCCAGTTCGTAGCGGCCTTGCATATCTTAAAGCCTCTTACGGTGATGTAGTTCCTGCCCGTCTCCTTAGGGAAGAAGCACATCCTCCTGACGTTGATCTCAGCCATTTCGCTGTTGGGATCAAGACCTGCGAAGTTTGCGTAGATGACTGTCTCGTCGCCGTCGTCTTCAGCGTACCACTTGTACTTGGATTCCTCGGGAACCCATGAGCACTTGTAGACCTGAGCCTTTATGACTTCCTCGATCGAAGCTGCCTCGTAGAGCCTTCTGTCGTTGATATAGACGCATCCGACATGCCTGTTCTTTCCGGCGAAATACCAGTCGCCATAGCAGAAAGTGGTGTAGGGGTTGTAGTCGCCGAAGATCCTGTTATCTACTCTGCAGACCCAGACGTCGCCGTCGTAAGGCTTCCATGTCGTTATCTGCTCGGCGCCCGAGATCGTTGCGCCCAAAGGCTCGTCACTTACGTAAGTGATGCGCGCATCTTCGGTGCCGCCGTTTGCAGGTGAAACGTATTCTCTGTAAAGACCGGGAGCAACGTGAACAGTGTCACCTGCTTTTGCGATCGCTGCTGCTTCGGAGATCGTGCCGAAAGGCTTTTCCTTTGAGCCGTCACCTGAGTTGTTAAGGAATTTAATGTCTACGTAAAGATCCATCAGCGGTACCTCTTTTCGCAAGATTTGTATATGAATTAACTATAACAACGGTGAACACTTATGTATATAAAAACGCAAACATTATTGTCAAAGATGCGGAGGTGTTGAAAAGCAATTCACGATCTCCGTCACGAAATGTCCTCATATCGTGCCGTTTTTCGTGAATTCCGCCTCCGATTCACGATTTTCGTCACGAAAAGCCGCGTTTTCGTGAATAATTCGTGAATCGTGCCCGAAAAAGAAAAATCGCGGTTGACATCATTTTCGGGCGGTGATATATTTACTCCGACAGGCGTAGTACGACAGACATAGCAACGATAGCCGTAGCAACGTCAGACATATGGAATCGGAGGGAGGAAGACTCATGGCAGAGATAAGCAGCGATGTCATCAGAGGCTACAATGACATAATCATCCTGTACCTGCTTCTTAATGATCCGTCATACGGATACGAGATCTCCAAGCAGATCCGCACGTTATCCGAGGATAAGTACATTATCAAAGAGACCACGCTCTACTCGGCTTTTACGAGAATGGAAAAGAACGGATTCGTCGAGTCGTTTGTGGATCAGGATCTCGCGGGAGGAAAGAAGAGAACTTACTACCGCATAACACCTGCAGGCAGGGAATACTACCGTGCAAAGTGTGAAGAGTGGATGCTTACCAAGGAAGTTATTGAAAAGTTTATAGCAGGTGAGGGGAGAGCAGTATGAATACCATAAAGAATTATCTGGACAACATGTTCCGTAATCTTCCTAATACGGACGCGGTGAGGAAGGCCAAGGCTGAACTCCTGCAGATGATGGAAGATAAGTATGAGGAGCTTATCAGGGAAGGCAAGACCGAGAACGAGGCTATAGGCATCGTCATCTCCGAGTTCGGCAATCTCGATGAGCTCGCGGATTCCCTTGGAATAGGAGAGCAGGTTAATGAGAGTGCGGATGAATCAAAGCCGATCCTTTCGATCGAAAGGATCAAGTCCTACCTCTCAATGATCAACAGCAGAGCTCTTCTGATCCCGATCGGAGTTGCACTTTGTATCTGCAGCGTTGCATCACCTATATTAGAAGAAGCTTTGCCATTCGACATGGAAGTCATGGGAGTCGGCGGCATGTTCGTCATGATCGCCGTAGCGGTAGTCCTTTTCGTTCTTGCGGGGATCAGGAATAAGGATTATCCGGAAGTTGCAAGGAAGGAATGCTCGCTCAGCATTGAAGGCGCAGAGTACGTAAGGAATGAGAGATCGAGCTTTAGGAGCTCTTACGGCATGCTGTCTTCCATCGGTATCGGACTTTGCATCCTGAGCATTCTGAACCCCATCATCTTTGATAAGATCCCTTATCTGAACTCAAGCCTCGGTGCTGCCATGATGTTCGGATTCGTCGGCCTCGGCGTGTTCCTCATTACTTATGCCCACACCAAGATGACGGGCTACGACAGGCTCCTTGAGCTCAACATCGGAATGGGAGAGGAATTCGTTCCGGAGTCTGACAGAAAGGTCAACAAGCTCCCGATCGTCATCTGCGCGCTCATCGTCGGAGGTGTCATGATCACTTCCATGGGAACCAGATTCGTTCTTCCGTTCTTCTCAGGCACTTTTTTCAATGACAACGGTGAAACGGTAGCGACAACATATTCTCTTAACGAAGGAGAAAGCGGAATGGGTATCTCAAAGGGCGACATCAACTCCATCAACATCAATCTCAATGCATGCAAGATCATAATCGAACCAGCGGAAGGAAGCGGTCTTGTTGACGTGGAATATACCGGAGACAAGAGACTCAGGCCGGACGTCTCATTTGAGAACGGCAAGCTGACTGCCCGGAACAATGCTTCAGGCGGACTTAATATCGGTTTTAAAATTAACAAGCCGGTGCTTACTATCAAGCTTGGAAAAGAAGTTAAACTCGGAAATCTTGAGATCAAGGTCAACGCAGGTGACATCAGCCTCAATGGCGTTTATGCGGATTACTTCTTCGGCGATTTTGACGCAGGCAACATCTCGATCAGGGATTCTGTCTTCCGCAAGGCCGATATCGATGTCGATGCAGGTAATATCTCTGTCGACGGCGCAGGAGTGAAGACATTAAAGATCGATGCTGATGCCGGAAATATCGATATCAGAAAGACAGAATTAGAAGATGTCACCATCGATGTTGATTTCGGCAGCGTTAATATCAATGACCTGGGCAGTGTTGATGCTTACGGTTACGACTGCAAGGTCGATGCAGGCATCATCAACATCGGAGGCAGCGGCGTAGGAAGAAAATACAAAGCAAGCGGCGCCGGTGCAGGCTTTATCAAGATCAGCGTCGATGCAGGCAATATCGATATCAAATAATAAAACAGGATCGCGGCACCCCTCAAAAGGTGCCGCAGCCTTGGGATAAGGGATAGATCATGAATTTCGGATTTTCTTACATCGGATTGATTTGGCTCATCATGCTGACAGTCCCGAATATTATATGGACAAAGAACCAGCCGAAGGATTATGAGAAGTATTCGGCAAAAGAGAACAAGGTGCTGCAGGCATTCGAAAGATGCGGCCAGTTCATCGTCACACCTGCGGCCTTGATCTTTTCGGATTTTAACTTCAAAGGATTCAACTTCTGGTTTCCTGTCCTTGCAGTTTCCTTCATCTGTATGGTGATCTACGAGATATTCTGGATCAGATATTTCAAGAGCGAAAAGACCATGAAGGACTTTTACAGAGGATTTTTAGGCATTCCTGTTGCCGGCGCTACGCTCCCGGTCATTGCATTTTTCCTGCTCGGAATCTACGGCGGAAACATCATCATGCTCGTAGGTTCGATCATACTCGGAATAGGACACATCGGCATCCACAGGCAGCATGAAAGAGCGGTAAACGGCCCGAAGAAAAAGAAGAGCCTCGGCGTACGTATCGTCAGAGGATTCCTGAAAGCGATCTGCATCATACTGGCAGTCGTCATCGGAGGCTCATTCATTTTCTGCATTGCGGTCCGCAATTACAGACAGATCAGCCGCGCGGTTACCTATAAGGACGGCGTCAACGAGCAGCTATATGTGCAGCTGAATGACCAGCAGGAATATATTACGATCTGCGGAAAGAACAGATCCAATCCGGTCATCATCTCGCTCCACGGAGGCCCCGGATCTGCATCGACATATGCTGATTATTCCTGGTTTGATCTTCTCACCGATGAATACACGGTCATCGGCTGGGACGAAAGAGGCTGCGGAAGGTCTTACTACAGGAACGAGAAGGAAGATCCCGACAATAAGACACTGACTTTTGAGCAGCAGCTTAAAGACCTTGATGCTCTTGTCGATTACGCAAAAGAACGTTTCGGGCAGGATAAGGTCATCATCATGGGCCATTCCTACGGAAGTCTTTTGGGCAGCAGATATGTACTCGCTCATCCCGAAAAGGTCTCGGCATATATCGGTATCGGCCAGGTCGTAAACGAGAAGGACTATGCAGGCGAGACATATGCCTATGAGGATGCTCTCCGCATCGCAAAGGAGAGAGGCGACGATACATCCGAAATGGATGCGGCCTATAAGAGATTCATGTCAGATATGAGCATAGCCAATCTTCAGTCGCTCAGGAGTCTTGTCGAAGTGTATCATCCCGTGACTGAAACGGCTGATGTGTCAACTTTCCCGACATTGACAAGCCCGTACATCGGAGTCGATGATGTCAGATGGTTTATCCTGGTCCTGAAGGCTCTTGGCGGTGACAAAAGGTTTGAACAGCTGCAAAAGCCTCTTGATGATCACATGATGGGATTCAATGCGTTTGAGACAAATGATGAATATCAGATGCCTGTTCTGTTCATCTCGGGATCTTGTGACTGGATCTGTCCGTTCGGCATGATGCAGGAATATGCGGAAAAGATCAAAGCACCCTCGGTAAGTGTAATACTCATGGAAGGCTGCGGGCATTCTCCGATGGGACAGCGTCCCGTTGAATTCACGAACGAGATAAAGGCATTTCTTAAAAGATAAGAGTAAAATCAATAATATAAGTAAACGAGAGGGGTTAATAAGTGGTCGCGTACTATGAAATATTATTCGGTCTGTCAGTACTTCTGACGCTGATATATATCTTCATCTGGCATAAGCATTTCGATACGCATATCTCGCTGATCTTTGCGTTCATTCCGGTCGCAAACTTAGGCTATGCGATGCTTGCGCACGCAAGAACACTCGATGCGGCGATCGCGTCAGCAAAGATCACTTACATAGGCGGCTGCTTCCTCGCTCTTTTCATAACCCAGAGCATCTTCGGTCTTTGCCACATAAAGATGAAGAGCTGGATGAACGTAGTCCTCATGTCGCTGTCTCTTATGAGCTTTTCGTTTGCTCTTACCATGGGCAGCAGGCCGTGGTTCTACAAGACGGTAAGCTTTGAGATCGACAAAGGCATGGGCAGGCTAACAAAGACATACGGCTTTGCGCATACTCTGACTTATGTCGTGATCACTTTCTTCATCGTGATCAGTTTCATCGCGATGGTCTACAGCCTTGTCAAAAAGAAGGATGTTTCGAGCAAGACGATCATACTCCTGATGTTCCCGGCGACCGTCTCGTTTATTAGTTATTTCATGAACAAGGCGCTGCCTGAAGGCATGGATGCGATGCCGCTGTCTTATGTTTTCGCGCAGCTCATATACCTCATCATCGTAAGGCGTCTGTGCCTTTACGATGTGACCGATCTGGCTGTTGATTCGCTGGTAAACAAAGGCGAGACGGGCTTTATGTCATTTGATTTCGATAACAATTATCTCGGTTCGAACGAGCCCGCCAGAAAGATCTTCCCCGAGATCGCCAGTCTCAGGGTCGACTCTTATGCGGGCAGAAATCTGCAAATAAAGAACACGTTCCTCAAGTGGCTCGAAGACTTTAAGAAAGATGAGAGCAAGGACCGTATCTATTACGAGGCGGATGACAAGATCTATCTCGTCACCATCAATTATCTCTATGACGGAAAGCACAGGGTCGGCTACCAGTTCTTCATCACCGACGATACTGATTCACGTAAGTACATGAAGCTCCTCGCGAACTATAACGACCAGCTGTCGGCGGAAGTTAACGAGAAGACCGAGAGCATCATTCAGATGCATAACAGGCTTATCCTCGGCATGGCAACCATGGTTGAAAGCCGCGACAACTCGACGGGCGGACACATCAGGAGAACGAGTGATGTCGTAAGGATCCTGATCGATGAGATAAAGAATGATTCTTCAGACAAGAAGAGAATGCTCAAGCTCTTCGGTCTTAAGGGTCTTACCGAAGAGTTCTGCGAGAACGTCATCCAGGCGGCCCCGATGCATGACTTGGGAAAGATCGCAGTCGATGATGCGATCTTGAGAAAGCCCGGAAAGTTTACCGATGAAGAATACGAGAAGATGAAATCGCACGCTGCCGAAGGCGCGCGGATCATCGATTCGATCCTTGAGGGTACCGGTAATGAATCGTTTCACAAGGTCGCCAGAAACGTCGCGCATTATCATCACGAGAGATGGGACGGCTCGGGTTATCCCGAAAAGCTCAAGGGCGAGGAGATCCCGGTCGAGGCCCGTATAATGGCCATTGCGGATGTTTATGACGCACTGGTCAGCAAGCGCGTCTATAAGGACAAGTTCTCTTTTGAAGATGCTGACAGGATCATGATGGAAAGCTTCGGAAAGCACTTTGACAAGAGGCTCGAACAATACTATGTCGCAGCCAGACCCAGACTTGAGGAATACTACAGGAGCTTGGGTGACTGACAATGAACCTGATCGACATCACAAGCATTTCAGATGATAAGGTGAGCATCTTCGTATCTTCGTCAGAGCCCCAGCTGCGCCATTACAGGGATCCTGACGGCGGCATCTTCATTGCCGAGAGCTGCAAGGTCATAAGCCGCGCATTAGACGGCGGGATGAAGCCCGAATCCATGCTTGTCAGCACTTCCGTTTTCGAAAAGGAAGAAGTCTCTTCGCTTCTTTCACGTGTCGGAGATGTGCCGATTTACCGCGCACCTTCCGATGTTATGGAGGGCATTACCGGCTACCATCTGACGGGCGGAATACTCTGCTCGATGACGAGGCCCGTGCTTCCTTCTGCCGCTGAGATACTCGATCATTCCGCTTCATATTCGCGCATTGCGGTGCTCGAAAACATAGTCAATCCGACCAATGTAGGCGCTGTCTTCAGGAGTGCCGCAGCATTCAACATAGATGCAGTGCTGCTCGTCGAGGGAACATGCGATCCTCTGGAACGCCGTGCGATGAGGGTTTCCATGGGTACTGTCTTTCAGCTTCCGTGGACTTTCATCGGCAGAGAAGATGTCTGCGGAACGCTTCGTTCGCTCGGATATAAGAGCGCCGCACTGGCTCTTGTTGATGATTCGGTCACTTTGGATTCCGCCGTTCTCAAAGATGAACCGCGCCTTGCCGTTCTGATCGGGAATGAAGGCAACGGTCTTACTCAGCAGACTATTGATAACGCTGACTATAAAGTAATAATCCCGATGTCGCACGAGGTTGATTCGCTCAACGCCGCGGCCGCAAGTGCGGTGGCATTTTGGGAACTTACGCGCTGATAACGGATTTTTATCGCTTATTTGAAAAGGATATTGAAGACGCCCTTCTTATATTCTTCGCCGCCCCATTCAACGACCGTGAAACCTTTTCGCTCAGGATGTTCAACGTCATTCAGATCCTGCGGCTTGATATCGACATATGAATTCGAAGCGTACCAGAGCATGTTGATCCTGATGACGGTATCAGGTTTGGGATTGACTTTGAGAGATGCGACTTCCTCATAAGCCGTTGTCTGGAATGAAATGACGTTGTATTTGTTTCCGGCCATCTCAGGAAGCCAGAACGTGATGAAATCATCTGCTTCTTTATCGGTAAGGCCTAACTTGCCCAAAATGGATTCAAGGAACTGTGCGGTGTCCTCGCCCTTAACGCAGTAGCCTTTGCTCAGATCGGGAATGAGAGAAATATCTCCTTCCCAGTACAGGTAGGAGTATTTTCTGCCTTTTTTATCCGTGAGAGTACCGTCGGGATCAGCCGTGACTTTCCAGCCCTTTTCCGTATCGTAAGCCGGATACGTGGTCACCAGTCTGCCGTTTATATCCAGCTTGACGTTTACTTCCGTGCGAGTCTCGGGGTAAAGGTAGATTATGGGTTTCCTGGCCCTGGCGAGATAATAGGAATAAAAGCACCAAATGACCGATATCTCGATGACAACGATAACTATGTAGATGATCACCTTGGCAGCGGTCTTCCTGTTTAATATCAATGCTTTTATGAACAGATAGATCACGATCAGCCTCGGCAGACTGAACAAAAATGCGAGAAGGCACATGATCAGATACCGGATGATACTGTCCGGGAATGTGGTGAAATCTTCATATGCCATTTTGAAAAAGTTCAAAAGATCATTGAAAGACCACGGCATTGCCATGACCGCGATTATTATCGGCGGCCCGAAAAAGAACAGAAAGATACCGTATACGATAACGGCGGTCTTCCATTTTTTGAGAGTGCGGCGGGTACTCTCATTTATCTCTTTTGTGTCCTCGTGATCCATTTGTCTGCTCCTCAGTTCTTAACTGCCAGTTACCCGGTACAGACGGTTTATTCGGCGTCAACGCCCATGCTGCGGGTTATCTCAAACTTGTTCTTGCCGGAACGTTTCGCATCGTATAGCGCTGAATCAGCCTGGGCGAACATGTCTGCTGCAACGGAAGGCTTATCTGCCCATACGATGCCGATCGACAGGCCGGGGGCGTTTTCGAATTCGGAAACGTCTGAGTCCGGCGCCTTGCGGCATCCGCATTCAAAGAGCATCTTGTCGACTTCGCCAATAAGGTTCAGAGCTTTGTCTTCGATCTGCGCGGGACCTGTGACGTTTGCCATGAACGCAATGAATTCGTCGCTTCCGTAACGCACCAGGACATCGCTCGGACGGAACTGGTTCCTGATGATCTCTGCGGCCTTCTTAAGGACTTCATCGCCGAAATCGTGACCGAAAGTGTCGTTGATATGCTTGAAATTATCGATGTCCATGACGAACATGACGTGATATCTTTGCGGATACCTTCTGGCGATGACTGAGATCTCTTCGACTCCGGAATCTTTGTTGAGAAGTCCGGTGAGACTGTCGTGCCTAGATGCATATGCAGGTTCGCCGCTGTTGCTGCTCATCTCATTCCGAGATCCGGGTTCACCATTGGCAGTTTCCGTAATGCCGGCCTTATTCTTGGAATCGACGAGATTCCTGAATGCTTTTGCATAGAGTTTTTGGAAATCACAATTTTCGAACTCCGAAGCGAAGACTGCAGTGAAGACATATTCTATCAGGCAGTCGGGATTCCCGCTGTTGTAGTGTTCCACCTTTGAGGCGATCTTTTCGAGGCAGGCTTTCTCATCACCGTGATTGAGACCGTTGCAGAGAACTATGATCTCGGCGCCGTTATATCTTCCGACGAAGCTCCCTGAGGGCATCGAAACAGAGATGAGATGCGCAAACTGATAGAGAAGCATGTTGCCGATGTCACGTCCGGCCGTATTGTTCAGACGGATGAGGTTCGTGAGATCGAAAAGGAAGATCATGCTGCTGTCCGGATTGAACCTTTCGCTGATCTGGATCTCGCTCGAGTTCTTGTTGGGAAGGCCCGTAACCTGGTCTTTTCCAAGCTTGAGGTTTAATTCGCGGTTCAGCTTTTCGAGCTGGTGCTTCTCTTCGCGGTACGTTGTGGAAACGTCCGACTGAAGAGCGGCGATGAATTTGTGATCGTTGTCGAACCACTGGAAGATGACCTGCTTGCGGCAGATATCCCCGTGTTTTGTCTTCATGTCGTAGATGATTATGTATTCACCGTTTTTGGTAAGTTCGCTGACGAGGTTTTCTATCGATACGCTGTCGCTTATCGGATCATCTCCGGCTTTGGCGGACGCGTCCAGAATGCCGGTAAAAGTCGTGTCATAGTCGATCTTTCCGTCGATGCCGAATTCTGTCAGGTTCCTTGTGAGTTCGTCGGATACGGATTCAAAAGAAATGGTGCGCGCGTTTATGTCGATGATGGAAATGCATTCGCAGATCGAATTGATGGCCATTGTCGCGATCTTGCGGAAATGCTTGAGCCTTGAAATATCCTTGGTCATGAAACCTGCGAGTATGTCACCTGTTTCCGCGTCCTTCATGATGACCATCTGCGTAAGGACAAAGCAGGTTATGTCGGTAGTTACAAGGTCATAGATCAAGTAGTACTGACTCTTGCCTGATCCGTACAGATCCATGATGCCCTTGCGGCTGAAATTGCGGAGGAAATTGAGACGGTTTTCTTTGTCTCCGATCAGGGCGGCTGTGTTTATAAGGTTTTTACGGGTGAGGGAACTCTGATCCTTAAGGAACGGACAGGAAGACATCGCGTAATCGGTGAACTCGTCTGATGCTACGGGAGGAGTGATCTTGCGTGCAGCCAGAGTGCTGATCATCGTATCTTTCGTGACGTTGTAGCAGCTGGCTCTGACGACAGGCGAATTCAGTATGTACCTGTCAAAAAACATGGCTTCATCGTAGAAATATTCAGAAATGCCGTTCATATTGCATCCCTCCGTATATGTCTAGATTTTTTGATTTTACAACACGAACCGTTCCCTGACTATCACTTAATCATTATTTATAAAATATTAATTTGTAAAAACAGAAAATTGAAATAAAAGCCACTATCATATGAG
>R21__coassemble_352_pt1 | contig 38711 bp, 34 predicted proteins | sample R21__metabat2_high_PE_008 | metagenome-assembled genome bin R21
GTTATAAGCAGCTTGAAAACAATGTTAAACAGTTTAATGACATGAGTGACTTTCTTGATTTAATAGAAGATTTGAATAATTAAAGTAAAATTCATTAAAGGGGGGCAATTGAATGAAACATCAAAAGATCGCATCAGTTCTCTTATCTGTCAGCATGTGTATGTCTATGATCGCCGCACCTGTGTCGGTATTAGCCGATGAGACGCCTTCTGAGACAGAGACTATTGAAACGACTAAAGAAACTGAACCTAAGGAAACCGAGAAGAAAAAGCCGGCAGAGACTAAGGTTTCTAAAGAAACGGAAAAGCCTGCAGAAGAAACCGAAGCTACTGAGGCAACACAGAAGCCTGCTGAAACAACAAAAGAAGAGAAAGAGCCCGAATCTTCCAAAGAATCAGAGAATGAGACAGAGTCATCTGAGTCAGAAACAAAGCCTTCTGAATCCGTTCCTTCTGAAACTAAAGAGCAGGTACCTGAAGAAACTGTTCCTGAGGAGACTGAGACAACTGAGCCTTCAGTTTCTGAATCCGTTCCTGAAAGTGAAGATAAGAAACCGGCCCGCAATGAAATGACAGGTAAATGCGGCAATAATCTTACATGGACTATTTCAGATGAAGGCGAATACGGGCTCTATCTTAATATTGAGGGTTCCGGCGATATGTATAACTGGACTTCTCTCGAACAGACGCCGTGGCATCAGTATGCAGCGAAAATTTGGGGAATCAACCTCCCTGATGATATAACATCGATCGGTGATTATGCGTTTGCAGGTTGTGGCATTTCATCATTTTATGGTTCTTCAACAAAACTTAAGAAGATCGGAAACTACGCTTTCAGCAACTGTTCCGGTTTGTCTTGGCTTGATTTCCCAAAAACGCTTACTTCAATTGGCACGGGAGCATTTTATAACAGTACACAGATTCAACATCTTGTCTTTCCTAATTCAGTAACTTCCATTGGAACTGATGCTTTCTACGGTTGTTATCTTATCAGGGAAGTTACCATCCCCGGGAGTTTAAAGACACTTGCCGGATCAGTATTCAATTCATGCACTCAAATGGAGAAAGTAACATTTCTTAATGGCGTGTCTACAATAGACGCAGCTTTCCCGGGATGTACAGAAATTAAAACCGTTGTAATCCCCAAGAGTGTTACTTCGATCAAACCATCTGCATTTGCAGATTGTTCAGCTCTTACCGATGTTTACTATAGCGGCAGTGAATCAGACTGGAACAATATCAGCATCGGTTCATCTAACGGATATCTTACAAATGCGGCCAAGCATTTTTCGTCATTTGCAGCTTCCGGAAAACATGGTAATAACCTTACCTGGGTTTTGGATGATAAGGGAGTTCTAACCATCACTGGTTCCGGAGAAATGAGTGATAATGTTTCAGGTCCCGGATGGAGTTCTGTTAAAGATTATATAAAATCCATAAGATTTGACGGTAATATCACTACCATCTCATATGGTGCATTTGAGGAATGTACTTCACTTACACAGGTTGCAATACCTGTCGGAGTGAAAGAAATACATGCCGGTGCATTTTTAGGATGCACAAATCTTAAAAATGCATATTTACCAAGCACGGTTACTGATATCGGTGGCAGTGCTTTCAGCAGATGTACTGCTTTGGAAAGCATTACGATACCTGCAAGTGTAGAAACCATTGAAGGTCAGGCGTTTTACAATTGTAAAAACCTTAAGGACGTTGTCGTTCCTGACAGCGTTACAACACTTGGTTCCGGTGCATTCTCAAACTGTTCCGGTCTTACGAGCGTTACAATTTCCAAAAACATAAAATCTATTGAGCACTCAACATTTGCCGGTTGTTCTAATCTTACTGAAATAGTAATTCCTGATGGTGTTACTAAGATCGGAAATTTTGCTTTTGAAAATAGTCCTAATCTTAAAACCATAACGATACCGAAGAGTGTTGATACGATTGGGAATTTTGTTTTTTATAACAGCGATAATCTTACAGTCGTCAATTACGGCGGTACCAAAGAGGACTGGGAAAAGATCAATACCGATGAATATAATGATGAACTTGAGTATGTAACAGTTAAACTTATCGACGGAACAACTATCCCGGGACTTAAGAGGGATAATACACTTAAAGTTTCCGGCGGTAAGACATATAAACTCAAGTATAAAAAACTCAGAAGAAAGAAGCAGACTGTTTCACGTGCTAAGCTGATGGCTGTCAGCGGCGCTCAGGGAAGAGTCACATATAAGATCACGAGTGTATCCAAGAAGAAATACAAGAAATACTTTAAGATCAATGCATCCACTGGTACTGTTACGGTTAAGAAGAAGCTTAAGAAGGGAAAATATACTATAAAAGTTACCGTCACGGCTGCAGGTAACGATCATTACAAGAGCATAACAAGGACATCCTGGTTTAAGATCAAGGTTAAGTAAATAGTTATAATTGATCCGCGCAGGCCTCTGACATCAGTCAGGGGCCTGTTTCGTTGTTAAGTAGCAGATTATACTTAGCGCTCCGAAGTTTGTCTAATCTTAATGTTGACTATGATTGTATCCTTGCTATAATAAAATTACCCGATAGGTAATTTGAAGATAAACTGGTGAAGATAGTTTATGCCAACAAGAAAACAGCCCATTATTAGTAATTACATTGAATTCGGTAATAAAGTCGCTTTTCATCCGGGCTACTACATCAAAGAAGTAATTGATGAGAGCGGCCTTACACAGGCTGATTTTGCAAAGAGACTTGGCACTACTCCTAAGAATCTGAGTATTCTTGTCAGAGGAGAGCAGTCTCTGTCTGTTGATATTGCAAATAAGCTTTCCAGAATGCTCGGTACGTCTGCGTCTTATTGGCTTGGGCTTCAGATGGCTTATGATGAACTGACTATTGAATTCATGCGTCTTGAGGAACTTGATAGGGAACGCGATACTTTCCGGCTAATTGATTACGGATATTTCCGTGATAATTTCGGGTTACCGGATCTTCCGAGAAAAGTAGATGAGCAGATAGCCAAGGTAAGGGAATACCTCTCTATAGCATCATTGACTGTTCTGGAAGAAAAAGATCTTGCTGTTGATTTCAGATGCTATAAAGAAGACATGTCGAGGTCTAATATTGTAAATTCCAATGTCATGCTTCAAATCGCTGTAAATGAAACTCTTAAGACGAGAACGACTAAGTTTGACAGGAAACTGTTTGAGGAACGTGTTGACAGCTTATTGAAATACTCTAAGACTCATGATGGTTTTCTGCCTGCATTAAAGGATGAACTTATGAGCTGTGGCGTTTATCTTGTTGTACTTCCGAATATTAAGAATTCCGGTATCAGCGGCGCAACAAAGAAAGTCGACGGTAAGGTTATGATCTTTGTTAATGACAGAAGGCATTTTGAGGATACTTTCTGGTTTACACTTTTCCATGAGATCAGTCATGTCCTGAACGGAGATCTTGGCGCATCAACGGAGAAAGAAGCTGATGCTGATGATTATGCGCGCAGGATGCTGATCCCTGAAGAAGAATACAATGATTTTATAGTCAGTTGTGATTCTTTCAACGAGAAAAACATAAAGAGTTTTGCAGATAGTATCGATCGTGATCCCGGGATTGTTCTCGGCAGATTGTTATTGGAGCATAAAGTCAGTTATTCCGATACAGAGCTTTGTAAGCGCTTAAGGCATACTTTTAATGCGTTGAAGTGATCGAATGACAGTGAGAGATACATTACTTGCTTGGATCGATCAGTTTGAAAATGACCATTATGAATTTGATGTCTATGGTGAAAATGTCTCAGTTGATCTTCCGAGGAAAACAGTAGAAAAGGTGTTGGATATTTCTTTGCTTTTATGTGACCGTGTCGTTGAGGCAAAGGATGAGCTGTTCATGGCAGACTACTTAAATGTGGAAGAAAGTATCCGACAGAAATGTAAAGATGATAAACATTGGATGTTTTATTTGGTTGATGAGGTTGCTCATAACGAAAGATTATATGGACGTTATCGCGACATAGAATCCATGATCACCAATCTTAAGCCTCGTGATTATCTTGTTGGTTCAGCAGTAAGCATTCTGTATACAGTGTTTGAAATCCGTAAGTTGATCTACGCAGTAATTCGTCATGTGGACGATATAGAAGAGAAATACATGTCACTTGCTTATACTTTCTTCCTCTGTGTCCTTTGTAAAGGATGGGGTGAAGGTTTGGGATGGTATAAGGATAAAGATGGGACCTGGACCTGGAAGATCAAAGACTGATATAACAACGGCATCTTAGATGCAAGAGGAGCCTTCGCTCCTCTTGAACACTTTATAGCACCTGCAAGGAAGCTGCAGTCAAGGGCGCCTTAAGGCGATGCGCCAGCCGTCCCTTGACGGGAGGCTTCCGCAGGTGCTACTCAAAATTATCCTGATAACTACTCGATTCTATAGAGATACATTAATTTTGTCCTCTTGTTCGTTAATACTGTGCTGTAAAATTTAGGTATATTTCTAAATTTGTGTATTGCAAAAAGCACTTTCTTAGTGATGGCAAATCTTATTGTTGTGAATTGACTTTTAAGTTTAATCGCTGTAACATTATTTAACTTGATAACGAATTTGTTATCAAATCGAGGTCCGTATGTATATAGTTGAAAACTATACCACAGGAGCAGGTCGGGATTTAGTGTCTGAGTATATTGAAGATGTTTCGAACAAATATGGAACCAGAGATATTACTCTAATTCATATGGGAATCGATTCATTAAGAAAATACGGTTTAAATGCTAACAAGTATAAAAAAGGAATTATCAAAAGGCTGGATAAAGACTTGTGGGAACTTCGACCAGGGAGTAATCGAATATTTTTCTTGTGTTACTTTGATAATAAATTCGTCTTGCTACATGGATTTCGTAAACAATCACAAAAGACGCCTACAAATGAGATAGAAACAGCAAAGAGACAAATGAAGGATTACATTAGGAGGTGCAAATTATGAAAACCGTGAGGTTTGAAGATGCCTGGGAAGACTTAAAAAATAAGACTGATTCTTCTTATGCTTTATTTAGTACCGCTGAAGATTTATCCAGAATTATTCTTACCCTGATTGAAGCTCGTGTTGATCAGGGCTATACACAGCGCCAGCTTGCAGATAAATGCGGATTAAAACAATCTGCAATTGCACGAATGGAATCATTAAAGACGATACCAAGACTTGATACCGTAATTAGGGTTGCTAATGCATTAAATCATGTTGTGTGTGTTGATGCGGTTACTGCAAAGATTAGTGATATTACCATCGAGAGTTTGGAAATAACAAATTCTGACGAACTAAATTATGCGTATAGCGATGAAATCGGTTCAGCCACGAAAGAAGGTTTAGAATATGGAGTCGTTAGTTAATTATAAGTTAATTACAAATAAAGTTTCTTTGGTAAACAATAAGCTGCCTAAGGGCAAGTTTACTATTGATCCAAAGATCCATAGATCAATTGAGACAATTGATGAATCACATTCCGGAGTTACTTTTGTTTTGGAAATAAAGAGTACACCTGAAAATCCGTTCCCGATTGATTTGTTGATCAGTGTAACAGGTGTTTTTGACATCAGCAATATTAAAGAAAATAATGTTGAAGACTTTTTGAAAATTCAGAGTTGCCAGATCATTTTCCCTCATATCAGAACTATTTTAGCGACACTTACGAGCAGCTCTCTTATGCCTCCGATTCTTCTCCCTATCATTGATGTGAGAAAGGTTTTCGGTGAAACTGAATCGAAAAATGAAGTCTGATATCAAACCAAAACATTCTTAATGCTTTGTGTATTCAGACACAATGAAATGGTCAAAGAATAACTGCCATTACTTTGATTGCATATTCTGCTAAAGCAGCATGCCGATTCCGATAGAAAGGCATGCTGTTCCGCTTCAAACGGCACGAAGCGACGTTACAAAACAAGTTAGCAAGTTTCGGCTAGATATATTTCAGACTAGGTGTTTTATATAAGAATATTTTGACTTTTTACCCCTGACCTTTCATAATAAAATAGTATGTTTATTTGTTTGGGATAGATTTTCTTTTATGGGAGGTCAGACATATGAAGCATTTAAAGATCACATCAGTTTTGCTGTCTGCAGCCATTTGCATGTCATTTGTCATGATACCTGTTTCGGTTATCGCTGACGAGACAGAAGCGTCTGAACAGACAACAGAGGCTACTGAAGCTCCTGAGATAAAAGAGACCGAAGAATCCCAAGAGACTGAAAAAGCTAAGGAAACCGAGAAGGAGACTGAGCCTTCAGCAGAGTCCGTTCCTGAAACTTCAAAAGAGACTGAACCTGCTGAAGAAACTGTCCCATCTGAATCGGAAAAGGAAGAGGAGACTGTTCCGTCTGAGTCTGAGACTGAACCTTCCACTGAAGAAGACAAACAGGAGCCTGAAAAAGAGGCACCCGTACCTGAAGAGTCAAAGCCTGATTCGGCGTCCCGCTCCGCGAAAAATGATAAAGAAACTGTATCCGGTAAGTGCGGTGCCAATCTGACTTGGACATATACCGTTTCCGAATGGGGCGGAACTGTTACTATTGAAGGTTCCGGTGACATGTACAATTACAAAACCGCCGATGAGGCGCCTTGGTACGTGTATAGGGATGAGCTGCATTACGTTCATCTTTCTAATAATGTAACATCTGTAGGCGACTATGCTTTTTGTGATGCCAAGTTATGGTCTGTCATTTGGTCTCCTAAGTTAAAAAGAATAGGAAATTATGCTTTCGCAAATAAGACTAACATGAGCGATCCTAATCTTCCGAAAACACTTACTACCATTGGAGAGGGCGCATTTGAGAATAACCATATCCATGAAATTACAATTCCTTACAGTGTAACCTCGATTGGGAAAAGAGCTTTTGCTGACACATGGTTATCTTGTGTCGTGATCCCAGCCGGCGTTAAGACCATCCCGGATTCTTTGTTCGATTCGTGCAAGAATCTTTATAAAGTAACGCTGCTTAACGGAGTTACTACCATTAATAAGGCTTTTTCCGGCTGTGTAAAACTTAAATACATCACGATACCAAAGAGCGTTACTACCATAAAAGCTGAAGCATTTTCTGAATGCTCTGCGTTAAAGACAGTTGAATACAGCGGATCGGCATCTGATTGGAAAAAGATCAAGATCGGTTCTTCAAACGAAAGTCTTATAAATGCGGAGAGACAATATTCTTCTTATATCGCTACCGGTATATTAGGCACATCGGTTAACTGGACTCTTGATAAGTCAGGAAAGCTGACAGTTTCGGGAACGGGTGAAATAGACAGAATAGGCAGTAATTCCTGGAAATATATGAAAGACTCCATCAAAACGGTAGTAATAGAAAATGGAATTACCTCGATCCCTTACCAATATTTTGCACAGTATATCAATCTTACAAGCGTACAGATAGCAGATACAGTAGAAACAATCGGAGAAGAGTGCTTCTCTGATTGCCCTAAACTTACCAGCGTAAAGCTTCCAGCCGGATTGAAAAAAATCGAAAGAAAAACTTTTAATAATTGTCCCCTGCTTAAGAATACTAAGCTGCCTGATGGGATTACCGAGATAGGGTCTGGCGCTTTTATGGATTGTAAAAGTCTTACATCTATGGTTATTCCCGAGGGCGTAACCGTTATCGGAGAGTCCGCATTTAACCATTGTATTGGCATTACAAGCTTTAGCATTCCCAAGAGCGTGACTGAAATCGGCGAAAGTATCATTAACGGCTGTGATGAATTGAATGACATCCATTACGGCGGTACGCAGGATGATTGGTTTAAGATCAAAAAAGGAATGTACAACTTTAATCTGGGGTATGTCGGAATATATTTCAGTGATGGCACGTACATGCCTTGTCAAAAAATCTCAAATACGCTGAAGGTTAAAACCAAGACAGCTAAGGTTAAGTATAAGAAGCTGAGAAAGAAAGCACAGACTGTGTCCCGTTCCAAAGTGTTAACCGTCAGCGGTGCTGTGGGTAATTTAAAATACACTCTTGTCAGCGTTAAAAAGTCAAAGTACAAGAAATATTTCAAGATCAATGCCACTACCGGCACTGTAACGATCAAGAAGAAGCTCAGAAGAGGAACTTACAAGATCAAGTGCAAAGTTAAAGCGGCCGGAAACTACTACACTAAGGGCATGACCAGGACAGTCACTTTTAAGATCAAGGTAAAATAAAAAATTGGTTTTACAATATTTATACATAGAAAGGAAAAGCATTATGAAGATCGGATGTGTTAAGGAGATCAAGAACAACGAATTTCGTGTAGGACTCACACCTGATAACGTTAAGGCTTATGTGTCCGCGGGACATCATGTGTACATCGAGAAGGGGGCAGGAGTAGGATCCGGCTTTACAGACAATGAGTATGTCGATGCCGGCGCCAACCTCATGGATAATGCGACTGATGTATGGAACCTCGTTGAGATGATGGTCAAGGTCAAAGAGCCTCTTGAGAGCGAGTATCCGCTTTTCCATGATGGCCTTATCCTTTATACATATCTTCACCTGGCAGCTGACAAGGCGCAGACAGATGCTCTTTTGGCAGGCAAGGTCAAGGCAGTTGCTTATGAGACCATGCAGGAGAAGGACAGGTCACTTCCTTGCCTCGCTCCCATGAGTCAGATCGCAGGACGTCTTTCGATCCAGGAAGGTGCTAAGTACCTGGAGAAAAAGTTCGGCGGTGAGGGAATACTCCTTGCGGGCGTACCGGGTACACCTAAGGCTAATGTCGTTATCTTGGGCGGCGGCACGGTAGGCATGAATGCATGCAAGATCGCAGTCGGTATGGGCGCTAACGTTACCATCCTTGATATAAACCTTAAGAGACTTGAAGAACTTGATAACATGTTCGGAGCTCACATCCAGACTCTCGTCAGCACAGATTCCAATATCGAGAGAGTAGTTAAAGATGCTGACCTCGTGATCGGTTCAGTACTGATCCCGGGCGGCTCCACACCTAAGCTCTTCAAGAAGAAGTATCTGCCTGAGATGAAGAACGGCGCTGTTTTCGTTGACGTTGCAATCGACCAGGGCGGATGCGGTGAATCTTCCCGTGTCACAACTCACGATGATCCTGTCTTTATCGAGGAAGGCGTTGTCCACTACTGCGTAGGCAACATGCCCGGCGCGGTTCCCAGAACATCAACGATTGCTCTGACGAATGCTACGCTCAAGTACGGTCTTGAGATTGCAGGAAAGGGCCTTGATGCAGCTTGTGAGAACCAGGCTATCGCTACCGGCGTAAATACATATGCCGGCAAGCTTACCAACAAGAACGTTGCAGACGCTCTTGGATTGGAATTTACGGAGCTTAAGGATCTTATCGGCTGATATAGAGTTAATTATTCCTTCAGTCCTCTGAACTCCGTTTCAGAGGACTTTTAATTTGCTTATAAAGGATTGAGGTAATTGATATTCAAAGGGCGGTATGGAATATCGGATTACCTCAATGTTTAATTATCTATATTTTTTTATTATTTAAGACACTGATTCGTAATTGTTTGCTTTCGGGAATTATCGTGTAGATCTGTATAAGGGAGGAAATAGAATGAAACATCTCAAGATTACAGCGGTCTTAATGTCGGTCGCACTCTGCATGTCGTTTGTCGTAACCCCTGTTACTGCATATGCTGACGAGACCGAAGCACCTGAACAGACGACAGAGTTTGTGGAGGAAACAGAGTCTGTTAAAACCACTAAAGCGGATAAAGCGCCTGAGACTAAGAAGACTGAGGAAACCAAAGAAACAGAACCGGTTAAGGAAACTGAGAAAGAGACTGAGCCTTCTCAAACAGATCCTGCAGAGGAGACGGTTCCTGAAACTTCAAAGGAAACTGTGCCCTCCGAGTCAGAGGAAACTGAACCTTCTGAAACGAAGCCGATTGAATCTGAAGAGCCTGCTGTAAGTGAACCGGCTGAGTCTTCTGCAGATGAACCGGTTCCTGAAGAGATGGTTCCTTCCGAATCTGACAGTAAAGAGAAAAAGAATGCTGTCATTGCATCCGGTAAATGCGGTGATAATTTGAATTGGTCATTAGGTGATAATGGCGTTTTGACTATTACCGGTTCGGGATCCATGGATAGTTACAATCCGGATTATGATGAATATAATACTTTCTATCAGCCTTGGAAAGAATACAGAAGCAGCATTGTTTCTGTTGTATTTGATGGCGGGATAACATCTATTGGAAACTATGCTTTCTATGAGTGTAGAAAACTTGCGAATATAATGATTCCAAATACCGTCACTAATATTGGTGAGAGTGCATTCTCTTTTTGCATTTCAATTAAAAGCATTTCATTTCCGGAGAGCGTAAAAAATATAGGTAATGAAGCTTTCTGGTATTGTACCGGCTTAACGGGTTTAGTGATACCTTCAACAGTAAAAACTGTTGGAAATGGTGCTTTTTATCATTGTTCCGGTATATCGAGCATTAAGATCATGAGCAGTGAGACAAGTATCAGTATTCAAGCTTTCGCAGAATGCTCTAACTTGACAAGTGTATCACTTCCTGATGGCATGGCTTGCATAACTATGAATATGTTCAATGGTTGTAAAAAGCTTTCAACAATATCTTTACCTGAAAGCGTTACTTCCATAGGAAATTCTGCATTCTACGATTGTTACAGTCTTAATAAAATCAACTTACCTAATGGATTAACTGCAATTGGCAGTTATGCTTTTGCTTATTGCCGTGAATTAAAGGATATAAATATACCGCAACGTGTAACTTCGATCGGAACCGGTGCATTTTCAGGCTGTAAGGGTTTAACCGGATCATTAAAGCTTCCATCGCATATTACTGAGATCAGTGACTGGATTTTCTCCGAATGTAAAGGGTTTACGGATTATATAATTCCCGATAATATTACCTTTATCGGAAATTATGCATTTGACAGCTGCACTTCCTTGACAAAAGTTGCGATTCCTAAGACTGTTACGGTCATTTATGATACATCGTTCAAATCTTGTAATAATCTTAAAACCATATATTTCAATGGTTCTCAGGATGAATGGGATAAGATAGTCGTTCGAATCTATGATTTAGATAAAGACACATATACTGTTTCAACTATGAAGGAGTCTTTCAGCAAAGTGTTCCCGTATGCAACCGTTTGTGTTGATTCAGTAGTTTCCGGTGGTACTTGCGGCGACAACCTTACATGGACACTTGATTCAGCGGGTACTCTGACGATCTCCGGTACAGGTGAAATGGACACCTGGAGTAATGAGACAAAGAGACCTTGGAAACCTTATTTGGATTCCATTAAGTCTGTCGTAGTAAATGAGGGCGTAACTTCTATCGGCCAGTGTGCTTTCATGGTCGCTGGAAACTTAACAAGTGTTTCGTTGCCGGGCACATTAAAGGTAATTAGAAGTGATGTGTTCAAGGGATGCAGGAACCTTACCTCCATTAATTTGCCTGACGGTTTGGAAGTAATAGGTGTATGGGCTTTTGCTGAATGTGATTCTCTTACCGGTATTACGATCCCTAACAGCGTGAAAGAAATACACGGCGGTGCATTCAATGGGTGTGATAACCTTAAAGATGTAGTAATCAATGAAGAGTTATTCAAGTCTTTATCATACAATCCGTTTGATAACAGTCCGAACGTTGCAATGAACTTTGTTTCTTTTGCAAATGAGATCATCTATAAGAAGACTGGTACAAGTACTGTTAAGGTAACGGGAGTCAGCTCGAAGGTATCTTATGTTGTTATTCCTTCAGTTATCGATCTGGACGGCACAACTTATAAGGTTACTGTAATCGACAGTAATGCGTTCAGAGGCAATATGAAGATTACTTCAGTTTCCATCGGATCGAATGTATCAAGCATCGGCGGCAATGCCTTCTACGGATGTAAGAACCTCGTGAAGATTTCCGGAGGTTCTAAAGTTAAGACGATCGGTGCGAATGCGTTTGCATATTGTTCTAAGCTTTCGTCTTTTAAGATCACATCAAAAGTCCTGTCTAAGATAGGTTCTTATGCGTTTAATAAGGACAGCAAGCTTAAGACCGTATATTTTAAGTACACGACCAAGCTATCAAAGAAAGGCGTAAAGAAGGCTTTGAAGGGTTCTTCTGTCAAGACCGTAAAGGTCAAGAAATCCAAGGTTAAGAAGTATAAGAAGTACTTCACGAAGAAGAACTGCGGAAGGAAAGTTAAGGTTAAGAAGTAACCTCATTATAGCTGTTTGATTGAGTTGTTTTACTTTACACCCTACATTGTAGGGTGTAATATTATTATGGTTGGATATATTCATATGAAACGAACATTTATTGAAGTACCTTTATTTACTAAGCGGTGGTCTGAAATAGGCCTGTCTGATACTGAGCTTTTTCATCTTCAGATTGCTTTATTAAAGGATCCTGAATCCGGACCGGTAATGGAAGGTACCGGGGGAATTAGAAAAGTCAGATTCCCTCTTGAACATAGAGGCAAAAGCGGTAGTGTACGTGTGTGTTATGTTGATTTTGCAGAGTTCGAGATAACTTATCTGATTACTGCTTTTACTAAGAACGTACAGGAAAACTTGACTGATGCTGAAAAGAATGTACTTAGAAAACTAGTAAAGGCATTGCGCGATGCAGAAAAGGACAGGAGGCGAAACGGTTATGCCTAAACTTTTTGATGATTTACAGGAAGGTCTTAATCAGGCCATCAATTATGCTGAAGGCAAATGCGATGTCAGACTTGTAACTTATACGATTGAACCTGTAGTTGAATATAGCAGCGATCAGATAAGAAAGATCCGTATGGAGGCGATGATGACACAGCGCGTATTTGCTGATTTTCTTGGCGTTTCAGTTAAGACTGTTGAAGCATGGGAAAGAGGAAGAACTCATCCCACAGGACCAGCATGCCGACTGATGAAGATACTCGAGGACAAAGAGCAATTATCATTTATAACAAAAGTCATTTCTTGATAAGTATATGTTGACGATCATTAGTTTTAATAAATAGTAGCAATTTGAAATACTGTTGCTCCCTGTTTGAAGTCAAACGGGGAGCTTTTTTATTCATTCTGTTTCTCATGGTGATATAATTATTTAAGGTGGACTATATGAGGCATTCGCATGTATTGCGGGGGCGTCTTATGAGTGAGCGTTTGAACAGAACCGGATTCCTTAGACTGTTTGTTTTTGTTGTATCCATGACTTTGGCCTTGGTATTGCCGGGCTTTGGCCGGGTTAATGCTGATAATGATCCGAATCCGTCTGAGATCACATTGTATTTCCTGAATGATTCCTATATCCCTTATACAGGTGAGATACCTTCTCAGTATCCAAAAAGCTATAAGATAGACCTGACCGGGCTGACAGGGACTCCGACTTTCAGAGTGATCAAAAACCCAAACAGCGTTACTGTGTCAAGCGATGGTGTGATATCTCCCAAGATCACTAAGTGGTACAGGCAGGGAAATGTATTGACTACTGCTTATGTTGAAGGGGCTGAAGTCATAAATGAATATACACAAGGAACTTCCGTCGTAAGAGTTACTTGCGGTGATTATACAAAAGACATCACGGTCAACGTTAAAAGTTATTCGCTCCTTTATGCGGATAACAAGATGGATACTGTGCTCAGCCAGATAATTACCAGCGGAATGACCGATCTTCAGAAGCTGACTGAGATTACAAAGTGGGTTGCGCATAATACTGATTACAGCGCCAGCTATCAGAGTTATGTCAACATGATGATCTACGGCAGCGGTGATTGCTGGGCAAGCACGAACACCATTGTTGAAATGTGTACCAGATGCGGTATAAGAGCAAAGGGGAGACCCGCAAATCATGATTCCGGTGCGGGAAGCGGTCACAGGAACGCGATAGCTCTTTGCGATGGTAAATATTATATAGGTGAAGCCGGATCCCTCGGCAGCAAACCGAGATCATATCAAGTCTATGAGGCATATAACGGCTTTTCCAACAGAGGATCAACCATATATCAGTACGATGGTTTTGATAAGGATGTCGTTGTGCCGGAGAAAATGGGGAATACTACTGTCACCAAGTTCGGTTCCGGTACTTATACGGTATTTAATAACAGTGAGATTGAAAGCGTCAGGCTTTCAAAGACGATTACTGAAATTGGCGGATTTGCTTTTGTAGGCACTCCTGACATCAAGGTAACGGTTGATCCCGACAGTGAATATCTGACCGTTGACGATGGTGCACTATATTCAAAAGACAAGAAATCATTATTCTTTGTTCCCAAAAACATAACTTCTTTAACCATCGACAAGAACACAAATGATATAGCACCAGCTGCATTTTATAAATCTAATATTTCGAAGATAGTCATTCCCGGAAACGTTAAGACTATCGGACAGCAGGCATTTATCTATTCTTCGTTAAAACAGGTTGAGATAGAGAACGGTATCACAAGTATCGGTTTTGGTACTTTTGCACACTGCAATGATCTTACGACTCTTTCAATACCTTTGTCTGTTACTGAAATCGGAAAAGATGCTTTCACTTATTCAAGCAAACTGAATATTTATTATGAAGGCACCGAAGAGGACTGGAATAAGATTAACTTTGCTTCAGAACTGCCAAGTACTGTAAAAGTGCATTTCAAACCAGTAAGGGTCACCGGTATTGAACAGAGTGATAACAGTAACATAACCATGACTAAAAAGGGCCAGACAATTGATCTGGGTGCTAAGGTCATTCCTTCTAATGCTACAAATCAGGAGGTCATATACACTACTGAAGACAAGAATATCGTAAAAGTCGAAGGTAACACGATAACCGCTGTAGGCGAAGGCAACTGCAAGATTACCGCTACAACCAAGGACGGTAACTATACGGCTGTTTATAATGTAACCGTTGCTTTTACGCGCTATAAACTTACTATCGACGGCGGCTGTTACTGTACATACGAGACACAGGACGGGCATACTGTAACTATCGATCATACAGAAGGCGATTTTATTGAAGGAGAGGTTGTCAAAGTCTGTATAAGAAAGCCTTCAAATACTGTTGTTTTTAAACAGTGGGAACTTGATGGAGACGATCTTACCGTAGCAGGTGAATTGTCTTCGACAAGTCTTTCCGTAACGATGCCTTCAAGAGACGTAAAACTTAAAGCAGTATACACTCCGGTATTGGTTACAAGTATAAGTTTAAAAGATATCAGTGAAGTATATTATACTTATATTTGTCCGGATATGACTAAGCAGCTTGGCGCTACTGTTTATCCGGCGAATGCTTATGATAAGAGCGTTACCTGGTCCTCAACAAATGAATCCATAGCTGCTGTAGATTCAAACGGTAAAGTTACAGGTGTTTCTACAGGCAATTGCCAGATCATTGCGACTGCTGCTGACGGAAGCGGTATAACAGGTACATACAGGATCTATGTAAACAGCCATCTCTTTGATAAAGGAACTGTTACCAAGGAAGCGACTTGTGAAGAAGATGGCATTAAGCTTTTTGCTTGTACTCGTAAAGGCTGTACTCATACAAAAACAGAGACTATTCCGGCTTTAGGCCATAATCCGGAAGCAGTAGCTGAGAAAGCGCCTTCAAAGACTGAATCGGGATATATCGCTCATTACAAGTGCTCCAGGTGCGGAAAGTTGTTTAGTGATGCGGAAGGCAAGAATGAGATTACTGCATCTTCAGTTGTAATCCCTGCGACAGGACACGATCTGACTAAGATCGGTGCAAAGTCCCAGACCTGTACAGAAGACGGAAATATCGAATACTATGTCTGCAAAGACACGGATTGCGGTTGTGGAAAGTTCTACAGTGATCCGTATGGTCAGCATGAGATCAATAAGGATTCAGTCATTATTGCTGCTGCAGGCCATAAGCTGTCAAATATTGCAGGAAAGCCCGCGACATGCGAAGCTGACGGCTATGAAGCATATTATAAGTGCAGTGTCTGCAATAAGATGTTTAGTGACAAATCAGGCCAGAATCAGATAGAGAAGCCGGTTGTAATTTCAAAGACCGGTCATGAATGGGATTCAGGATCAGTAACTAAGAAGGCTGACTGTGAGAATGCCGGCACAAAGACATATAAATGTATTCATGACGGCTGCACTAAGTCAAAGACTGAAACGATACCGGCTCTGGGTCACGATCCTGAGAAGGTGGCAGCCAAAGAAGCCACATACGATGATGTCGGCTGGGTTGAGCACTATGTCTGCAAGAGATGCGGAAAGAAGTTCTCTGATTCTGCCTGCAAGAATCACGTAACCGATGATGACATATTGATCCCTTGTAAGAAACATACGCTGACAAAGATTACTGCCAAGGCACCATCATGTACTGAAACCGGCAATAAGGAACACTATAAATGTAAAGATGACAGCTGCGGATGCGGAAAGCTTTTCAGCGATAAGTTCGGATTAAATGAGATAAGTGTTTCATCGATCACCATACCGGCAGCCGGCCATAAACTTACAAAGGTTGATGAGAAAAAACCTACATGCACCGAAACCGGCAACACCGAGTACTGGAAGTGCAATGCATGCGGTAAGCTTTTCAGCGATGCACAGGGCAAAAATGAGATCGATAAAGCTTCAACTGTAAAGGCTGCTCTCGGCCACGATTGTGATCACCTTGATCATCACGGATATAAAGCTCCGACCAGAGACAACGATGGCAGCAAGGAATACTATATTTGTCCGAGATGCGGCAAGAAGTTTGCTGACTCTGGATGCAAGACTCCGATCTCAGATGCCGAAATCGTCATACCGGCCATCGGTGCTGCTAAAATCGGTGAAGAAGCAGATGTAAATGATTTCAGATACAAGGTCACTTATGCTGCAACTGACGGAACTGGTACAGTTACGCTTATCGGAACCGTAAATCCCGTCGAATCAGCCGTGATTCCTGCAGTTGTTGAGATAAAAGAATCTATATATAAAGTCAACAGGATCGGACCTAAGGCTTTCTATAACAACAAAACATTAAGGACTCTGAATATCGGTGCAAATGTCGTAACTATCGACGGTTACGCTTTCTATGGCTGTTCCAACCTTGTAAAGGTATCAGGAGGATACAGGCTTAAAACTATCGGTTCGTATGCGTTTGCACGCTGCTCAAGACTCTCATCCTTCAAGATTACATCCAGGGTGCTGTCAAAGGTCGGTAGTTATGCTTTCTATAAAGACAGCAGGCTTAAGACCGTATATATCAAGTACACGACCAAGCTGACCAAGAAAGGCGTCAAAAAGTCTCTTAAAGGTTCAAAGGTCAAGAAAGTAAAGGTCAAGAAGTCCAAAGTGAGAAAGTACAAGAAGTATTTCACAAAGAAGAACTGCGGAAGACGTGTTAAAGTAAAGAAATAGGAATGGTAATATAGACCTAAATATGATCTTGGTTTGCTTGAGGGGATCTGATGGCTCAATATAAGCTTAGTATTATCATTCCGGTCTATAACGTAGAGAAATATCTCGGTGAATGCCTTAACAGCATTCTTAAGCAGCAGCATGACGGTTGTGAGATCATCCTGGTAGATGACGGTTCAACCGACAGCTCTGGTCTTTTGTGTGACGGATACAGAGCTGAGGATATAACCGTCATCCATAAGCAAAACGGAGGCCTTTCATCTGCCAGAAATGCAGGCCTTGATGTTTCTTCCGGAAAATATGTAGCCTTTTTGGATTCTGATGACCGTTTGTCAGACGGCTCCATTCCTTCGATTTTAGAGTGGATCGATAAAAATGATGCTGACATCTGTTTTATGGATGCAATTGTTTTCTATCCAAACGGAAGAAGCCGGTCATTGGGTGACTGCATAGATCAAGAAGAGATCAGGGGGAAATCCAAAGAGGAAGTTTTCCTTCATCTGTCAACCAGACCGAAATACCCCGGCAGTGCCTGTACTAAATTATACCGGCGGGATTTTCTTTCAGAACACGGACTCAGATTTCCGGATGATAAGAGACTCAGCGAAGATCTTGGTTATGTGCTTGACTGTATGCTTACCGCAGAGAAGTTCGATTGCTTGAATATCCCTTACTATGAATACCGTCAGAATCGTGAAGGTTCTATCACGGCCCGCGTAGACATGAAGACTTTCAGCGGCATGCAGCAGTTTGTTGAAGGAGCGTCTGAAAAGCTATGCAGCGGGAAGATCCCAAATGACAGGATCAGTGAGTATTCGATGAGTTTTGTCGCGTATGAGTACTCGATCATGGTCTGGCGGTACGCAAGGCTCAATGCTCAAGATAAAAAATGTGCAAAAACAGTTCTTAAAAAGTATAAATGGGTAATGGCATTTTCAAGATCTAAGAAATGCAAATTAGTCCGATGGCTGATCAATATCGCAGGATTATCCGCAGGTTCTAAGATATTAGATATGTATTTGCGAAATAAATGACGAAAAATCAATAAAACTGTATAATAGCAAATAGATAATGAGAGGTTACTAAATTGTTCAGAACAAAGTTTACATCAGTTTTATTAGCCGCCTTTATGTCCCTGTCGGTATTTACGGCACCTGTTGCTGTTATGGCAGACGAGACGGAGCCTTCCGAAACAGAGACTTCAGAAGCAGAGGATTTTAAACCCTCCGAAAGTGATTCATCCAAGCCAAGTGAATCTTCTGAGCCTACAGAAACTTCGCAGACTGAGAAGTTTACGGTCAACAGGAAAGAATCCGTAAGGACCGTTACGGGAATGTGCGGGGATAGGGCAGTATGGCTTCTGGATAATAACGGAACGCTTACTGTCTCCGGTTTTGGCGATATGGATAACTGGGAGACGGGCGACCTTGTCCCCTGGAAGAACTATAAGGACAGTATCCGTGCCGTTGTTGTTTCGAGTGGCGTTACATCTGTCGGTGAAAGGGCTTTTGACGGATGCTTAAGCCTTGAGACCGTAAACATTGCTGAATCCGTGGTGAAGATCGGGGATTTCGCTTTTTCCGGCTGTACAAACCTTAAGAGTGCTGTTTTGGATGAGAACTTATACAGATCATCAACGGGAATCTTTTACGGCTGCCCCGGTGTCTCTGTTTCCTATATTGCCAGCTACCCGATAACTGTCATTGGCGGAACTTCTGATTTAAGCAAAGCCTGTGCCGGAGCTACCGTCACGCTTACAGTTGGTGAGGCACCCGAAGGCAAGACGTTTGACCAGTGGACCGTAAACATGGGAGAAGTAGAGGTAACGATCGTTGATGAGAAGACCGCCACATTTGTAATGCCCGCCGGTTATGTTCAGATCACGGCTTCTTTTAAAGATAAAGAGCCTCAAAACAACACTCTGTCAGTCAGAGGCAAAAAGACAAAACTCAAGGCTAAGAAGCTTAAGAAGAAGTCTCAGAAGGTTGCCAGAGGGAAGGTCATGGTCGTAAGGAACGCTCAGGGCAGAGTCACATTCAGGCTTCTAAAGGTATCAAAGTCAAGATATAAGAAATATTTCAAGATCAATGGCAGAAACGGTGTCGTTACCGTAAAGAAGAAGCTCAAGAAGGGTACTTATACCATCAGATGCCGTGTTACAGCTTCAGGCAACGAAGCTTACAAGAGCGGCAGCAGGGTTGTGTCATTTAAGATTACGGTCAAATGATATCTGACCTGATCATACGGATATTGCCTTCAGATTTACTTTATTTATTAATTTTATTATTATTAGGAAGTTGGATTAGCAATAATTCAACTTCTTTTTTTGAATTGGGAGGATGTTAACCGGAATGAGCGAAAGTAATGAATTGCTTTCAAGGTTAAAACAGAACCGTATCAGGAGTGAGAGGAGCAATAATGTCATGATGCTCCTTAAGATCATTCACTATTTGTTTGACCTGGTGCTCTTTTTCATAGCATTCGTCTGGTTCAGATATGACGGATTCGATAACATCTATCCTGTCGGATACCGTTATAACTATTTTGTTGCTCTAATGTACGGCATTATCCTGTATTTTTATACGAGAACATATAACGCAAATAACTTCGGATTTTTCGGCATCAGGAATCTTGCGCTTTCGCAGATGATCTCGCAGTTCTTTTCCGTTTCCATCACATATTTCATGGTATGCGCTGCGTGGAAGCTTTTTAAAGCCCCCTGGCCGTTCCTTATCATATTGCCGTTGCAGTTCATCGTAGACGTTCTTTGGACATATCTTTGTTCATTCATCTTCTTTAAGTCTTTCCCCCAAAGAAGGACTTTGCTGATCTACCGTAATGACCTTGACCGCATGAGGTTCGGGGCGATAACGGGAAAGCCGGTCGAAAGGATACACAAAATAGTCGAGGAGATACAATTTGACGGTTCGTTTGAAGATCTGAAGCCGAGACTAGGGGATTATGATGCGCTTTTCGTGGCAGGCGTAAATATCGACTGCCGTAACGGATTATTGAAATACTGCAACGAATACGGCGTAACATGTTATTTCCTGCCGCATATAGGTGACGTTATTATGCAGGGCTCAACACATATCAAATCATTTGATTCGCCGATCCTTTATAACGACCGTAAGACCTTAGATCCCTTATATGCTTTCTCAAAGAGGGCTTTTGACATTGTTTCGTCTGGTCTTGCACTGATCTTGTTAAGCCCGCTGATGATCGTCATTGCTCTGATCATAAAATGCAGCGACAAAGGTCCCGCGTTATACAAGCAGACAAGACTTACCAAAGACGGAAAGACATTTGAGATCCTGAAGTTCCGTTCAATGAGAGTCGATGCCGAGAAAGACGGCGTAGCAAGGCTTTCATCAGGCGAGAATGATGACAGGATCACACCCATCGGCAGATTTATCCGCAGGTTCAGGATAGATGAGCTTCCCCAGCTTATAAACATCTTTAAAGGCGATATGTCGGTAGTGGGCCCAAGACCTGAAAGGCCTGAAATTGCCGAACAATACTATAAGTCGATCCCTGAGTTCATGCTCAGGCTCCAGGTTAAGGCAGGGCTTACCGGATATGCCCAGGTCTACGGGAAATATAATACTGATCCTTATGAGAAGCTCGAATTCGATCTGCTCTACATAAATCAGATGAATATCGTTACGGATCTGATGCTCTGTTTTGCCACGTTCTTTACGTTCTTCCTGCCAGACAGCACTGAAGGGATCGCAGAGGGACAGACAACGGCAATGGATGAAGTTCCTGCCGGAGAAGATCGGAGTCATTAACCGATGCCTAAGATCCTTTACGTGGCTACAGTGGTCAAGACTCATATCCTGGAATTTCATGTTCCATACCTGAAAATGCTCAAGGAAATGGGGTGGGAGACAGCTGTTGCCGCAAGAAATGACTTTGAAGATCCCTCCGATTGCGTTATTCCTTACTGTGATTCGTTTTATGATATTCCTTTCGAGCGCAACCCTGTCAATCAGCGTAATAACATAGCCTATAAGGAACTTAAGAAAGTGATCGATGACGGCGGTTATGACATAATTCATTGTCATACGCCCGTTGGTGCCATGCTTACGCGCATTGCCGCAAAGGACGCAAGGAAAAAGGGCTGCAAGGTCATTTATACTGCTCACGGATTCCATTTCTATAAAGGCGCGCCGCTTGTTAATTGGCTGTTATATTATCCGGTCGAGAAACTGCTTGCCAAGAAGACCGATGTTCTTGTAACGATAAATACCGAGGATTATCAAAGAGCTCAAAAGTTCAAGGCAGGCAAAACCGTATACGTTCCCGGTGTCGGCATAGATATCGGTAAATTCAGCAGGACAGAAGGGATCAGAGAGAAAAAGAGAAGTGAATTGGGGATACCGCTTGATGCCAAAGTCCTGCTTTCAGTCGGCGAGTTAAATGTTAATAAGAATCATAAGGTCGTGATAAATGCGTTGCCGGACATGAAAAACTGCTGGTACGTGGTTTGCGGCAGAGGACCTTTGATGGATAATTATAAAAAGCTCGCTTCAGATCTGGGTGTCAGTGACAGGGTCCTTTTGGCCGGATACAGGACAGATGTGTCTGAATTCTATCAGATGGCAGATGTCTTTGTGTTTCCGTCATTCAGGGAAGGCCTTCCCGTTGCGCTTATGGAGGCAATGGCTTCAGGGCTCCCTTGTGTTGCTGCGAGAAACAGGGGAACGGATGACCTGCTTAACGGCAGTGAGATGCTGTTCGATGCGACGAACTTAGAGGAACTGAAGCACGATCTTAAGGTCGCGTTGAGTTCTGAAGGAAAAAAAGAAGTGCTTAGGAACAAAGAGCATCTTCTTCAATTTGACATAAACAATACTACTGAAAAGATAAAAGATATCTATCTGAGCGTTCTTGGTAAGTAAATGGGAAGAATTAAAGAAAGACTGGGCACCCTTGTTAACAGCGGCTTCCTGCATGTATTCGGAAGCAGCGTTATTAATAAGTTCATCGCTTTTCTGAGCAATGTCGTACTTGTCAGGATACTGAGCAAACCTGAATACGGCGTGTTCACGTACGCCTGGAATATTTACAGTCTTCTGTTTTTGTTAGGCGGCATGGGAATTTCTTACGGAATACTTCAGCTGACGAGCGAGCACAGCGGCGATGAAGAGTATGCTGAAAGAGCGCTAAACTACGGGACCAGATTCGGTGTTGTTTTTGATCTTTTCCTTGTAGCGATAATACTTTTTGTCGGTCTGTTTGTTCCTTTAAAGATCGAAGCTTCCAGGCCGTTGCTGATCGCATTGTCTGCGCTGCCGCTGCTGGAGCTCTTTTTCGAGATAATGACCGCATATCTGCGCGGTCAGAAAAAACATAAAGAGTACTCAAGGCTTGTTGTGCTTAACACGAGCGTGTTGTTCATTTCATCTGCCGTTTGCGCATTGTTTTTCAGGAGTTTCGGTCTGGTCATCGGTTACTATGCCGCATATCTGATCTCTTTTCTTTTCGGAACATTTATCCTGCGGATCCGCTTAATAAGATCAAAACTGCCTGTTTTTGACGATAAAAGCGCGATCTTGAAGATTTCGGTCACTTCAATGCTGAACAATGCGTCAACTATATTGATGTATCTTCTCGATGTGTTTGTGCTCGGCATCATTATTCCACAGGAATCGATACTTGCGAGCTATAAAGTTGCTACCTTGATCCCGACGGCCCTGACGTTTATTCCTCTTACATTGTTTACGTATTTTTATCCTTATTTTGCCGAAAAGAAGGATGACCGTGAATGGTGTTTAAAAAGATTCAAACAGATCCTGTTATGGTTTGGAGCCTTCAATCTTGTTTTATCTGCCGTTTTGGTCATTTTTGCTCCATGGATCATCAGTTTGTTATACGGCTCGCAATATCTTGATCAGCTCATGGTCTTCAGGATCCTTACTGTTAATTATTTCTTCTCTTCGACATTCAGATTCGTTGCAGTCAACATCCTCATAACGCAAAGAAAATTGAAGTTCAATTTTGCGGTTTCGATAATAATCACTGTTTTAAACGTAATTGCAGATTATTTTTTCATACAATGGTGGGGAACGACGGGAGCAGCGGTTGCAACGTTGTCGGTTGACTTATTGGCCGGTATCCTGAGTACGGTCTATCTGGTCTACACACTGAAAAAACCAAATTCCGTGTCTGCATAAATACAAAATTGTGAGATAATATAGAAATGGAAAACAAATATAACATTGGAATAATCGGAGCCGGAACATGGGGCATGGCACTTGCACGTTCTCTGGCTCTCAGCGGAAATTCAGTAATCGTATGGTCAGCTATACCTGAAGAGATCGATTCTTTGAATCAGACCAGGAAACAGGTAAACCTTCCTTATATGGAGATACCTGATTCCATCGTCTTCACCAAAGATGCCAAAGAAGCTTGTACAGGCAAGGACATACTTGTCTTTGCGGTTCCTTCGACTTTTGTAAGATCGACTGCAAAGTCACTTGCTTCTTTCATACCCGACGGACAGATAATCGTTGACGTAGCAAAGGGAATTGAAGCTAAAACCCATAATTTCTTAAGCGAGGTTATCCTTTCAGAGATCCCCGGCGCGTCTGTCGTAGTTCTCTCGGGTCCTACGCATGCGGAAGAAGTAGCAAAAGACCTTCCCACGACGATAGTTGCTGCAAATGCTGATCTCAGTATTGCCCAGAAGGTTCAGGCTGCTTTTACAAGTCAGTATCTGCGAGTTTTCACCAATACCGATGTCAAAGGCATCGAACTCTGCGGAGCGCTTAAGAACATCATTGCTTTAGCCGCAGGTATTTCTGACGGTCTGGGCTTCGGAGACAATATCAAGGCTGCGCTCATTACGATCGGTCTTGCCGAGATCAAGAGGTTAGGGGAGAAGATGGGATGCTTAAATGAGACCATCTACGGCCTTACAGGCATGGGTGACCTTATCGTTACCGCCACGAGTGTTCACAGCAGAAACAACCGCTGCGGCCATCTTTTGGGCGAAGGATACACAGCCGAGGAAGCTGTATCCAAAGTCGGCATGGTAGTTGAAGGCATCAACGCGCTTCCTGCGGCTTTGAGCCTTGCCAAACAGTATGACATTGAGCTCCCCATAATCTTCAGCGTGGATAAGATCGTAAATCAGGGAATCCCTGCCAGGGAAGTTGCAAAAGACCTGCTTGAGCGTGAGTGCAGGGCTGAGATACATACTGATCTTTAATATGATCATTCATCAGTTCGATTCGTGCATTGTAAGCGTCACCGATAAGGATGGGCGCCATTTTACGGGAAAAGCAGAGACTTATCCTGCAGCATACGGTCTGCACGAATTCGGAAGAGAAGAAGACAGCATTAAGATCAACGGTTTCCAGATCTTTCAATCTGATATTGCTTCGATCTCCGATCTGTCTTCGTTTTTCATCATACACGCTACTGATACATGGCAGCAGGCAGGCGCATACTATGTCCGCATCCAGGCCATGGCGAAGAAACACGGCATTTCGCTGCGCCAGGAATTTGACGAACACGACACGCCTGATACTAAATACATCGTTATCACTGATAATGATTTCCCTATAGCCACTGCCAGGATGTATCCTCTCGATGACAAGTCTATCATGATAGGCCGTGTCGTGGTCTTGCCTGAATACAGAGGCCGCGGGATAGGAACGATGGTTGTGTCAGAATGCGAGAATTGGGCCGAGGATCTCGGCTTTACTCATGCTGTCGTTGACAGCAGGGATAATAAAACAGGATTCTATGAACAGATGGGATATGAGATCACCGGCGGCAAGGCCTGCTGCAGTGATACCTTCCAATGTATAAGAATGGAAAAGGAGTTATGAAATGGATAAGCTCAAGATAGCATTTTTCGATGCAAAAGAATACGACAGACAGTCATTTGAATCTGCAAACAAAGACGGCGAGTTTGAGATCATGTTCTTTGAGACAAGGCTCACGCCCAATACAGTAAAGCTAGCTGAGGGCGCTGACGTCGTATGCGTTTTCGTTAATGACGACATCAATTCATTCGTTATAGACAAGCTCTATGAGATGGGCATACGCCTGATCGCTCTGCGCTGCGCAGGATACAACAATGTCGATGTCCAGTATGCATACGGAAAGGTCCATGTAGTAAGAGTTCCTGCGTATTCGCCTTACGCAGTTGCTGAGCACGCAATGGCATTGCTCCTGACTTCGATCCGCCGCATTCACAAGGCTTATATCAGGACAAAGGATTTCAACTTCAGGCTTGAAGGCCTTACCGGCTTTGATCTTCACGGCAAGACAGTAGGCGTTATCGGAACCGGTAAGATCGGCCGTATTTTCATAGACATTTGCAGAGGCTTCGGCATGAACGTCATTGCTTACGACAAGTTCCCGGCAAAGGATTCGGGCATCGAATACGTATCTTTGGAAGAACTCTGGAGCAGGGCAGATATCATATCGCTTCATTGCCCTCTGACTGATGAGAACCGTCATATGATCAATCCTGAGAGCATCGCTCAGATGAAGAAAGGCGTAGTCATCATAAATACATCAAGAGGAGCTCTGATCGACACGGAAGCTCTCGTTGAAGGCATCAAGGACCGTAAGATCGGTGCTGCATGCCTCGATGTTTATGAGGAAGAATCCAACATTTTCTTCCACGATTATTCCAACCACATCGTAAACGACGATGTTCTTGCAAGGCTCATTTCGATGCCTAACGTAATCGTCACTTCGCACCAGGCATTCCTGACCGCGGAAGCTCTGTCCAACATTGCTGACACCACATTAAACAACGTCAGGGAGTTTTTCAGCTCCGACAAATGCATCAATGAAGTCTGCTACAAGTGCGGCCAGATAACGGACTGCAAGCAGCTACACGATCATAAGTGCTTCTGAGAGCTTGCAGGACAGTGTTCGCACATCAAAATAATCATAGATCAAGAATGCTATAATGGATTTGATATTTAATGTTGTTTTTCGGGGAGGGAAAGCACATGAAGAATTCTATTAGATCGATCTGTTTGTTATTGGTTCTGATAATGACTGCAGGACTTTTAACTGCCTGCCCAAACAATGCGAAAACGAGTCAGAAGGATGACCGAACGAACTTTACAACCCGTGAGACAGAAACCCAGACAAAGTCAACTATCGATGAACCCACTCAGACCATCGAGACAGTGAATCCGGCCGATCCTGACAACTACGGAAGTGAGACGACCACGTCTTCAGAGACATCTTCAAGTGAGTCAACATCAGGCACCACAGCCAAACCTGCAGCTAAGGCTTTAGGCAAGGTTAAGGTAACGGATGCTTATAAGAGTACATATAAATCTCCGGAATATGGTAAAGTTACTTCCAGAATCCCTAAGGTCACGATAGATGGTGTAAGTACCTCAGCAGTCAATAAAGAGATTGCTAAGCTGATTCCCAAAGCTAAAAGTGCAGCAAAAAACAAGTATACTTATTACCATTACTCATATTATGTTGGGAAGACATATGTTTCGATCATTGTTTCATATCCAGATTACAATGATACAGGGACAAGTTATATCTACAACATCAGCAGAAAGACCGGTAAAAGGCTGTCAAAAAAGCAGATGCTTAAGACCTTGGGTATTTCAAGCAAGAAGTTCAATTCAAGAGTTAAGAAAGCTATTAAGAAATGCTACAATAAAATGGGTAATCTGGGAAATGATAAGTATTTTAAATCCCAATATAAAAAGGCGATGAGCTCAAAGACCATTAAGAGAGCAATCCCTTGGGTAAATTCAAAAGGAAAAGTTTGCTTTTTAATAAATGAGTTGCCTGTACCTGGTGGTGCGGATTGGTGTAGTTATTACAGCACCTGCTGACAGGGTGACCTTTTGCTTGTATCTAACCAAACCAGCCCTGGATTAATCCAGGGCTATATTATAGTTTTTCCGCATTTTTACTTGCTGACACCACACTAAACAACGTCAGGGAGTTCTTTAGTTCCGACAAGTGCATCAATGAATTCTGCTACAAGTGCGGTCAGATAACCGACTGCAAGCAGTTGCACGATCATAAGTGTTTCTGATCCTTTAGTTGCTTGCAAATCTATTAATGGAGAACAAAATATGGCAGACACAAAAAATGTAAGCGTTTATAATGAATTAAGTTCTGATGAGTTTAATCGAATGATGGATATTGGTCTTACTCAGGCTAAATCTGATGATTCATTTGATTTGAATGAAGTTTTTGATGAACTTGAATCCGGTTTGAGTTCTAAATGAACGAATATTGCAACAAATAATCGTTTTCCGCTGGTTTCACATATATTTTTTTCTATAAGGTGGATAATAAATATATGAAAAAGTTCATCAGTTCTATTTTATTAGTTTTAATGCTGGCATTATCCGGCTGCAGCGTTTTTCCTGCAATAACTTCAAGCGTTCAGGAAACATCTGAGAGCACTTCTGTTATTGAGTCTATGAATGTAACAGAAACAACAGCGGCAGCAACTTCTGAAACACCTGAAAATACTACATCAGAGACAGGTTCCGAAACAGAAAAACAATCATTTAAATACAACTATGGCGTGTTCTTAAGCGTTACCCAAAATCTTAAATCGCTTAGCGACTATCATATAGTTGTTATTGACGCTCAGTACTACAGCAAAGAAGAGATCGAAGCATTCAGAAACAAAGGGCATCAGGTCTACAGCTACATAAATATAGGCTCTCTGGAGAATTTCAGAAGCTACTACAAGAAGTTCAAAAAGCTGAAACTCGGTAAATACGAGAACTGGGACGAAGAGATCTGGATTGACGTATCTAATACTTCCTGGCAGAAATTCATCACCGAAGACATAATGCCAAAGCTGGTAGGGAAGGGGATAGACGGATTTTTCGTTGATAATTGCGACGTTTATTACAACTATCCCAAAGCCAAGATCATGAATGGCCTTACTGTTATGATGAAAGCTCTGGTCGGCACGGGCAAAAAAGTTCTTATCAATGGCGGCGACATGTATCTTGATGCTTACTGCAAATCAGGCGGATCCTGGAATGATGTAATCACCGGGATTAATCAGGAAAACGTTTTCGCAAAGATCATCTGGAAGAAAAACAAATTCGGCAAAGCATCAGCCGAAGATCATAAATACTTCGTATCATACGTTGAGCGCTATTCAAAACTCGGCGCTGACATTTATCTGCTCGAATACACGTCTGACAAGAAACTGATCAGACAGATCGATGATTACTGCAAGACTCACGGCTTTGAGTATTATGTCTCGGATTCCATTGAATTGGATCTTCGGAATAAAAATTATGCCTGATCCAGCATGTTCCCTGTTTACCGAACAAAAACGAACATATATTCAGTAGAGAGGCTTAATAAATATTTCAGGCAGAAGAACTGATCCGGAGAATTATTACAAAATGATCATCATAAATTCTATATTGATGTCTATGTAAATGTCTAAGTTAATGTACCAAACATAGACCCGAACATAGAATTCATGATCAAATCAGGCCGAATTCTGTGTTGGTGTCTAAGTTAAGGTATCTAACATAGACCTGTACATAGAATTTTAACCTTAAACAACAGAAATTCTATGTAACTGTCTAAGATAATCCCAAAACATAGAACGGATCATAGAATCCATGGCAAAAGATCAAAAATACAAATCAAGCTTCAAATCTGAATTCCGGTTAAGCATCAATTTATCATAATCACCTTTTTATACTCTTCCCAATTCACCAAAATTGTAATTATACCGAATTGCATATATAGGAAAAACCGGTAAACGAGGGTTGGATAAGTTGGCAGGATCTATCTGACGGTCTCTCCCGTCCAAGTGATGATGCCGCCGAATTCATATACATTTTTATAACCCATGGCTGCAAGTTTCTCTGTAGCTTCTTTGGAACGGCGGCCGCTGCGGCAATAAACCAGGATTATCTCATCAAGGTCGGGGAGTTCTTTGGGTCTGGACTTTTCAATGGATTCGTTAGGGATGAGGATGGCATCAGGGAGGTGGCCTTCATCATATTCGTCCCTCCTTCTGACATCGACGATTATATGACCGTCTTCCCTGTTCATCATCTCTTTAGCTTCTTCCTGGCTGATCTGTTTGTATTGTAATAATTGTTCCTGTGACATTGTTGCTGATGTATTGCTGACATTTCCGCTGCATTCTGTCAGGCAAAGTATAATGATAATTGTAATAGCTATAATCTTTTTCATTATTGATTCCGTATGCTTATTTGTTCGCTGAAAAGTCCTGAAATATTGGCTGTGAAGTAATTACAAATATAGTTTCAGGCAGCCGGGACTACGCTTACGCTTGCAGATTGCTGATTGATCTTGCTCCATTTCTTGGAAACCTGATTATAGTCCTGATAGTGTAAAACACGGCCTTCTGCGGTTGCATCATACCGGCTGATCTTTAAATTTCCGCTGTTAATAGCGATGAAATAGTCTTCGATACCAATCTGTGATATGCTTCTTCCCTGCACCGGGCTTATAACTTTAGTATCGCCATCCGGTCCGGATACATAAATGGTCACTATGAATATTTCGGCGCTGCCATCGTATTTACTCGTAACATTATAATTGTTTACGCCTGTAATACTTAATGATGTATTTATATTCTTTGATCTCATTATCTGGTCAACGTCTAATTCATATCCGACCTTGGGTGCTTTTCTGTCAAAGACCAAAACGATATGATCTTCGAAGACAACGAGCTTCTCAAGGCCAAGCATGTTCTTATCAGAACACGTATAGACATCTATGGCGTTCTTCTCGCCTTCAACAGGATAAGAACCGCATGCTGAAAGAGCAAACGCGGTAACAAGCAACAGGATTACGGCAAATATCTTTTTCATATCAGGTATAACGGATCTCTTTTTTGCCCCTGACCTTGAGCGAAATTGAGAAAATGACGCGGATCCAGAGCAACACAATTATTATTCCTACTATGTCTTTGCAAAGGTCGATGACACCGCCGTCATGACCGGAAACAAATAACTGATGATATTCATCAAAGATGGCGTTCAGGATAGTAAACCAAAGCGTAAAGATGATGTTCATCTCGTTGTCTGACTTAAGGATCTTCATAGGGCTTTCGGCATAGGAAGTCTTTACCGATATGTTGTTCGTGCTTGAGATCGCCATATAGGAAAAAACAGTTAAGATACCGAATTCGATCGTGTGAACAATGGTATTAAGTACTGAATTGGTAGCAATATCCAGTGTGTACGCAGTTGTTTCGCGTCTGAAAGAGGTAATAATTGCATTCAGATTTTCGTTGGCTTCGTTGAGCGGAATGTTGGAAAGCATGAATATTAAAAGGATCCATGCCAAAGTGAGTGCCCAGAATACGATCGTGAGAACTACGTTCTTTCTGGAGATCTCCCTGTTTTCCCTTCGAAGCTCTGACATTAATAACTCTCCTGCATGATATAAAGTTATTCTACCATGAATTACAGATTATTACGGTTCTTTACTGCTCTTTCGATATCACGTTTAGCCTGTTTAGCTGCTTCAGTATCACGTTTGTCGAAGTTCTTCTTACCTCTGGCGAGACCGATCTCGAACTTGACCTTGCTGTCTTTGAAATAACACTTTGTAGGTACTAGCGTCAGGCCGTCTTCCTTTGTCTTGGAATATAGTCTTATTATCTCTTTCTTATGCATAAGAAGCTTTCTAGTTCTCATCGGATCAAGGTTGAATCTGTTTCCGTTCTCGTAAGGACTTATATGAACTCCGATAAGAAAGATCTCGCCGTCTTTGACCTGGCAGTATGAATCCTTGAGGTTCACCTTCCCTGCCCTGAGACTCTTTACTTCCGTTCCTGAAAGGGCCACGCCGCATTCAAACCTTTCATCGATGAAATAATCGTGAAAGGCCTTCCTGTTCTCGGCTATTATCTTTATCCCCTTTTGTATTGCCATTATATTTTCCCTGTTTAAAGCTTTAATGACGGGCTTGCATTGAGATCGAGCCCGTGTCTGGTGCCATTAATATATTCGAAATACCCTGCGGATGCAATCATGGCGCCGTTGTCGGTACAAAGCCTCAGGTTCGGATAATAGAGTTTTAATCCCTTCTCCTCTGCAGCTTTGTCAAATGTTTTCCTTAAGAATGAGTTTGCGGAAACGCCTCCGGCAAGGCAGATCCTGTTAAGCCCTGTTGCTTCGGCTGCTTTCAGAGTGTTATCCAGCAGGATATCTGCGATGTTCTGCTGGTAGGATGCCGTAAAATCCTTCAGGTCCGGTTCTTCGCCCTTCTGTCTAATACCATTAATAAGGTTAAGCGCAGAAGTCTTGATCCCCGAAAATGAAAAATCGAGTGTATCCGTCATGTGAGTCTTGGCAAATGTGTACCTGGCAGTGTCTCCGCCCTGTCCTGCCTTATCCATCTTGGGGCCGCCCGGATAACCGAGGCCGATGACTCTTGCGATCTTGTCTATTGCTTCGCCGGCTGCATCATCACGCGTGCGTCCTAAGATCTCCATGTCCGTATAAGTGTCAACACGTACTATCATGGTATTACCGCCAGATACGCAAAGGCAAAGGAAAGGCGGCTCAAGATCTGCGAAACAAAGATAATTGGCAGCAATGTGCCCCTTTAGGTGATGTACGCCGACAAGAGGAAGACCTGTTACTTCGCAAAGGCCCTTGGCTGCTGAAAGTCCGACAAGGAGTGCTCCGACAAGACCGGGACCGTATGTGACGGCAACGCAGTCTATATCTTCCAATGTGACTTTTGCATCTGATAAAGCCTTGCTGATCGCGGGATAAATGGCATCAACATGCATCCTTGAAGCAAGCTCAGGTACGACTCCGCCGAACTGTTCATGGAAATCAGCCTGTGACGCGATGACGTCAGATAAGATCTCACGGCCGTTTTTGACTACTGCAACGGCTGTCTCGTCACAAGAACTTTCAATACCGAGTACAAGAACGTCCTTCATATCTTCTTCTCCTTAACGAGGAAGAATGAATCAAGATAATTCTGAACTGCCTCGATATACTCATTCTTGTTGATCGTATATTCCTCGAGATAACCTGCGCCGGTGATCATGTTGCTCTTTGTGAGAGACTCGTTAAGTCTGCTTCTCTCGTTGATTATCTGGTTGATCTTGTCTGCTCCTATGAAGTTGTCGTGGCCGCCGTATAAGATCATTACCGGCATCGGAAGTCTTGAGATCTCAGCTGCAAGATTGACGTTGTCAGAACCTGCGGATACCCTGATCGCGTAAGGTACGAAATACTGAGTAAGAAAACCCATGAACTCCTTCTGTGCAACAACGGGTCTGATGTAGTCATCAGACATCTTTGCCGGAGAATCGAAGATCATTCCCTTGATATAGGATCTGTCAAAACCGATGCTCCTGACGTTCTTGTCGTACTGTGAAAGCTCGACATCGTTGACATTCGGAGGCGGAAGTTTCTGATATGCAATGACCTGGGACGTGCATCCCGTTCCTATACCGAAAAGGATAACGTCCGTCGTGACGGAGATCTTTCTTACGATAGATATCGCGCCCAGAACGTCCTGCCATTCAAGATAGCCGTAGCATGAGATATCGCCGCTTGAAGTACCGGAGTTTCTCTGGTCGTAAAGGAAAACGTTATATCCGTTATCAAGCCAGTTCTCGATCATATCGATCATTTCGACGCCGAAAGGAAGTCTGTTTGATCCGGTATCGTGATTTACGATTATGGTTGATATCGGGTTCTTCGTCTTAAAGAACCATCCCTGAAGCGAAGTCTGGCCGTCTATGGACTCGAAACTCGTCGTGCTGTATGACGGAAGGATGTTTGAAGGAACGTTTGAAAGAACGTTCTTCTCGATATTGAGAAGATGGTTGGAAGAGAAAACCGTCAGCGTGATCATGACTATGATGATGGTCGCCATGATACTCAATACCAATGCGAAACGGACGGCGAAAGGGTTCCTTCTCCTTTTCTTAGTCTTCTTATAATTTACGTATAATCCTTCTTCAGAAAATTTCATCTTCTATGTATCAGTTTCAGATTCCGCTTGAGCCGAATCCTCCGCCCCTGTTCTCTCCTATTGAAGATACATCGCCGCACTCTTTAAAAGTGCATTCCTCGACTTTTGCTATTACCATCTGAGCGATGCGGTCACCGCAGCAGATCTTATATGTTCCGTGTTTGCATCCTTTTGTATTCAGAGTAAAGGGTTCACCGTTCTCTGATTCATCCTTGTAAGATGCATTGTAGATGATGACGTTGACCTCATCCCTGTAACCGGAATCGATCGTTCCCGGAGCATTGGGAACTCTTAAAGGTGTCTTTAAAGAGATGCCGCTCCTGGGCCTGATCTGGACTTCATAACCTACGGGAATGGCCATCTTGAGACCTGTGGGAACAAGTACGCTCCTGCCGGGTTCTACCGTAACGTCAGCAGCTGCATAGATATCCATGCCAGCATCACCCGGATGGGCATATGCGGGTATAACTGCGGTGTCGCGGCACTTTTCGATGTAGATCTCAGCCATATCTTTCCCCCTTGGGTATTTTCGTGCGGTTAGTGATTATATCACAATCCGGATAATCCACATCTGTCCAAAGATTCCTTGAAGGTCCGTAAATAGTGCATGAGCAGTCTGCCTTATGAGGAACTGCAAGACATTTTGTCTCTTCACTGCTTACGCCATTGAGCGCAAAGATGCTCTGACGCTCGCAGAATTTGCAGTCCCTGGCGTTCTGTCCGCAGCAGCAGAAATCAGACTGCATCCACGGGATCATGCCTTCTTCCTGAACCATGAGGGCAACGCCTGTTCCTTCAAGGACATCAGAGCACTGCATAATTTCATCAGGCGATAACTCATGAGACATGAAGATGCCGTCACTGTACGCTGTTGCAGCCTTTAACGAATCCCTGCTGTAGATGTTTGCAGCCGCGGAAACGTATTTCTTAAGGCCCTTGTCGTTATACTTCTTCTTATCCTCGAAAAGCTGGGCTGTAAGCACTGAAGTAAACTTAGTTCCCAGTTCCTTCTTAAGTATCTCGATCGTATTGTCTACGACTTTCTGCATCTTATCATGGTAAAAATCAGGCAGCATGAGGCAAAGCTCGGCGTCCTCTTTCTTAAGAAAAGATACAATGTCGTTTCTTAATGCCTGTACGCAAAGATCGTAAAGGCTGAAACAGTAGATATCCGCGCCCGATTCTATCGAATCCTTGTAAAGCCTTATGGTCGGATATGTAAACATGACAAGGTTCTTTCCTGACTGGGATCCTTCCGTCTTATCGATCGGATCGATCGAATAATCGAGGCTTCTCTTGAAACGCTTTGCGATCTTGTCTTCAAGAGTTCTCAGGTTCTCTCTCCTGAGCTCGTTTATGAAGCTTACCGGGCAATAAAGATCAAAGTCGCCCTCAGTCTTTACTTCCGTAACCTCAAATGCGGTATCGAGAGTCTTATGAAGCTGGGTATCGATCCTGTCGGGATCGATCGGGGAACCCTGATAATCTGAAGGCAGAGGCAATACCGTAACAGCCTTTACGCCTGAAGAAGGTCCTCCTTCCACAATGCTTTGGAGCGATACTGAACTTCCCTTGAGAGACAGCGACATCTTAACGGGTGTGCGCCTGAAAAGATCTTTTGAAACAGGTTCGTTGTGATTCATCAGGAAGACTTCCATGCCTGGTTCTATCTTCCTGAACATGTCCGGGTGAAGTCCTCTTACGTCAAGGTGATCAGGATATTCCGCAAGTTTGCCGATCGGGAATGAACATACTTCAAATGACTTGCTTTTTCTGATGGAAAGATAGTCTCCCTTTGAAGGAACGGGAAGGTTTCTTCCGAAACTCATGCGGATCTCGCCGCTTCCCCTGTCCGTCCTTATTACTCTTCCGATAAGATAACCGTATTTTCCGGGGTATTCTCCTGACAAAAGATTGCTGTCCTTGTTTCCTGACAGTGACTGAGAAGTGTAGCTTCCGCCTCTGTTGAAATTGATCAGTAGGTCTTGTCTTAATCTTCTCTTGAGATGGTCATCCAAAGCTCCGTCATAATATGCGTCGATCATAGTCCTGTATGCAGAAACACAGGACCTTACATAACTGATCTCCCTCATCCTTCCCTCAAGCTTGAGAGAAGCAACGCCTGAATCGATAAGCCTTCCGATGTAATCGGTTACATCTCTGTCCTTGGGAGACAAAAGATGACCTTTCCTGAGCTTAAGACCGTCATTTAAAAGCGTATACTCTTCCCTGCACGGCTGCGCACATGTACCCCTGTTGCCGGATCTCGTACCGCTCTTGTTCATTGCGGAGAAAAGGCAAAGACCCGATACACAGACGCATACCGCGCCGTGAGCGAATACTTCGGTGTCCATTCCGTATTTGGCGGCTTTCGCTGTCCTTGAAGCGATCTCGTCCATCGTAAGCTCTCTCGGGAGAACGATGCGGTTTACTCCGAGTTTGGAAAGATTGTAGAACTCATCTTCTGAATAGACGTTCATCTGCGTGCTCGCGTTAATGAGAACATCCGGGAAAGCTTTTGCAAGCTTGATCATAACGGCTGTATCAGCGATTATGAGTCCGTCAACGCCTGCTTCCACTGCCCTTTCGATGTCCGGCAGGAATTCGTCAAATTCCATGTCGTTCATTAAAGTGTTGACAGTCAGATACACCTTCGAAGAACGAAGGTGTGCGTAATCTATGCCTTCTTCAAGGCCGTTAAGATCCAAATTGTCAGCGTTTACTCTGGCGTTAAAGCGTCCTAAACCGCAATATACGGCATCGGCTCCCATGTCTACCGCAGCCTTAAGGATCTCAAGGTTGCCGGCGGGAGCCAATAATTCAATCTTTTTTCTCATTGTCTTTTATGTGTGAAAATAGAATGCTCTTTCCGATGGAAGATGATTCAGCGAGTTTCTCCATGGGCGTGGGATCGGGCTTCTTCTCCTTCTCTTCATTGAGCTTGTCCTTCTGCTTGTAGTACATCAGTTCCGTCTTGAGCGCATTGTTCTCTGCTCTTAATGTGATGAGCCTGTCGCATGCCTCGAAAAGTGACATTATGGCTGTCTTCAATGACGCGATATAAGGATTGTTGTCACGTGTCTCCTTATAGATCTCATCTGCGAGATCACCGACCTTGCGGATCCTGTCGGGAGATGCATCCTCACTTCTTACAATGTAAGTGATGCCGCCTATATTGATCTGGGCACTCTCCTCATCCTTCTTCTTGTCTTCGTTGGCACGGTAATCGCGTGCGGCGATCTTGTCCTCTAATGTCTGGACCTTCTTTTCGGTGACGTTCTTGGCGCTTATCTCGCCCTTATAAAGCTGCTTGTATTCAACTATGCCGGAATCCTTGGACCCCTTCTTGCTGTAGGAGCCGTCAGAATACTTGCCAAGAATGCTCGAGTTAGATTTTCTCATAAGAATGATCCCCGCTTATCTGCGTAATACTTAATTATATCATTTTATTTTAAAGTATTAAAAAGGTCCCTGAAATCCGTCGGTTCCAATGCTTCGGCCCTGATATTCTCCACAATGAAGTTATCCTTCACCCACTTGCTCAGCTTGTCCTTGTCACAGCCTTTAAGGTTGTTGGAAAGAGTCTTTCTGCGCTGCGCAAAGCATTTCTTTATGAATACGATCAGATCTTTATCAGGTCTGTTGTCATGGCAATCGATGCTTATTACCGCCGAAGTGGTACGGGGCTGCGGAACAAAGCATGTCCCGGGGACTTTGGTTACGACCCTGATATTCCCATACAGCTCTGATACGACAGCCAAAGGTCCGTAGCTCTTGGTAGAAGATTCACAAAGAATTCTGTCTAATGCTGATTCTTCAACCATGTAAACGATCTTTCTGGCGTTTACCGCTTCCTCGAAGACCTTCATCATGATGTCAGTCATGATGTAATACGGCAGATTGGATATGACGACATCGATCTTTTCGGCACCGTAATCCTTGAGCTTTAAGAAGTCAGAATCGATTATCTCGGTATCCGGATATGCTTTTCTGAGGTAGCTAACGAGACGCTTGTCGATCTCAACGCATATGAGGTTGATATCAAGAGATGAGAGAATTTGAGTCAAAGCTCCTATTCCCGGACCAATCTCTAAGACCGTGTCGCCGGGCTTAATGCCTGCAGCATCGATAATGCCGCCTATTATTTCCTCATCACAAAGGAAATTCTGCCCGAAGCCGGCTTCAGGCAGAATATTGTTTTCCTTCATTATCTGTAAGACTTGATCTCTTGTCATCAGAGGAAGTACTTAACTCCGGATTCAAAGAGCTTCTGATCCTTGGGTCCGGGGATGTTGGAGCACAGATCGATGTCATATCTTTCCGAGTGTCCCATCTTACCGAATACCCTTCCGTCAGGAGACAGGATACCTTCGATCGCACATACGGAGCCGTTAGGGTTGAACTGTGTCTCCTTTGCGGGATTGCCGTTAAAGTCAACGTAGCAGGTAGCAATCTGGCCGTTCTTTGCGAGCTTTTCAACGAGCTCGGGGCTGCATGCGATCTTACCCTCACCGTGTGAGATCGGAATCTCATGGATATCGCCCGGTTTAACGCCCATAAGCCAGGGGCTGTTATTGCTCATGATCCTGGTTGCGACATACTTGTTCTGGTGACGTCCGATATTGTTGAAAGTAAGAGTCGGAGCATCATCTGTCAGGTCACGGATCTCACCGAAAGGAACGAGGCCTAACTTGATCAAAGCCTGGAAACCGTTGCAGATACCGAGCATAAGACCGTCACGGTTCTTGAGGAGATCAGATACTGCATCAGCGAGAGCGCTGTTCCTGAATGAAGCAGTGATGAACTTACCTGAACCTTCAGGTTCATCACCTGCTGAGAAGCCGCCGGGGATCATTACGATGTTTGCTTCCTTGATCTTTGAAGCAAGCTCGGCAAATGATTCGTTGATATCGTTCTGGTTTCTGTTGCGGATTACGAAAACCTCAGCCTCAGCACCTGCTCTTTCGAATGCCCTTGCGGTATCGATCTCGCAGTTTGTACCCGGGAATACGGGAATGACGACCTTCGGCTTGGCACCCTTAAGGATTCCGGGAGCAGCCTTGAATGTCTTGTCAGTCGTGAATTCCTTGATCTCAAGAGGCATCTCGGCATCGGCAGCCTTTGTCGGGAAGATCCTTTCAAGTTTGCCCTCATATGCTTCAAGAGCATCTGCAAAGTCAAGTGATGCGCCGTTCCATGTGAACTTGCCTGAGTCGTTTGTCTGTCCTACGAATTTGCCGCCTGCCATCTCGACCTTGTCGATCGCATTGGAATCGTTAGGGATGGCAACAACGATTGTGCCCATCTTTCTTGAGAAGAGATCATCAAATGTGAGCTTATCTGAGAACTCAAATCCGAGTTCGTTACCGAAGCACATCGCAGCGATCCTGGATGCAAGACCTGCAGACTTGACGAC
>R21__coassemble_367_pt1 | contig 37749 bp, 33 predicted proteins | sample R21__metabat2_high_PE_008 | metagenome-assembled genome bin R21
TCCTTCTTTTCAGCCGGCTTCTTATCAGCAGCCTTCTTCGCAGCAGCCTCCTGCTTTGCAGCAGGCGCCTTCTTAGCAGCCTTCTTTGCAGCGGGTGCCTTCTTAGCAGGAGCAGCTACAGGTGCCTTTGCGGGCTCTGCCTTAACCTCAGCTTTAACTTCCTTCTTCTCAATATCCATACTTAGAACCTCCGTGTAAAATTTCTGTGTTGGATATAATTAACATACATTTTTAGTGAAAATATGTCAACAAAAATAGAGAAAAAAGTATTTAGAAATACAACAGCTGCGAGCCTCTTATTTGTTCACTTTACACACATTCGAAGCACATGCTTTTTCATGGTTGCGATGTGTATTTACGCACTAAAAAACATCGTGTTACCATAACGGTGCGCACAAAATCACACACGTTGCTTTTATATTTTTCGAAAATCATTGTAGAATTACCTCATGAAAAAAGCATATGTGATATTCCGTTGGGAACTGAATAAGATATTCTCAAACTGGCATAAGACCGTCACTTTGTTTCTGCTTCCCGCAGTGCTCATGATGCTTGCCCTGAATATATTTCCGCTCCTCATCAACTACATGTCCACAGGTTCTTTTTCAAAGAAACCGATCGTGCTGGTAAGCGCTCCGCAGTCATTCCGCGATTATGTAAAAGAGACAGCCGACGCGAATGTTTATTCATATTCTGATATGTCATTCCGTGAGTTTTCAGATCTGTTCAATGATACGGAGAGATTCAAAAAATCATTGAGCGGCGGTACTGTAATCTGTTTTTTTGCACCCGGCGATACTGATGATTCATTCGACAATGCCGTCTCGGATTACTATAAGGAGATCATCAACGGCAACAACAAAGCTGAAAGCGAAGCGGTCATATATCTCGGATATGATCTGAATTCATTATCGGGAGGACTTCGTGCAAGACAATTCAGACAGGGTGTTTTGGAACACTATCAAAGCAGTCTTGTAGACAGACTCGGCGGAGAGTATGCAAATACCGGGAGCAATCTTTTCTCTGTCGATGCTTTCAATCCCGTAACGAAACTCATGGACAACAGATCAACAGCTGATGAATCAGCATCACGGATCGTACCCGGAATGCTTCTCATAATGATGTACTACTGCGTTTATTCTCTTGTAAGCGACATGTTCGCATTAGAAAGAGAACGCGGCTTCTGGTCAAAACTTAAGATGACTCCGGTTGCACCTTCACATATCTTTGCCGGAAAGATCATGGCGATAATGGTTATAGTTTCTGCCGCAACTTATATCACGGCACTTCTCTTATTCTTAACATCATGGGCAAACACTGCCAACGATGCAATGTCACTTCTTCCTTTCGGTATGATGCTGACTCCTTTTGAATTATTTATCCTTATCGTCACGATACCGTTCACCGTCTTTGTTATGACCGCAGCATGCATATCGACAGTTTTCTCTCTAAATAAGATCCAGGACATAACCATTAATCTCCAGCTTCCCCTAGTGTTGTTCCTTGCAGATTTCTTTCTGCAGATGTTCAGAGGAACAAGACCGATGACTGCCGAATATTTCATTCCGATGCATAACAGTCTTGCGCTGATAAGCGAGGCATACATGGCTCAGGAAAAAGCATGGCACGTTATTGCAGTACTTGCCGTCAACACGGCAGCCGCACTTCTCGTATTAAGATCCGTTTATAGGAAGGAGGACTTGTATGATAAGCGTAAAAGACATTCATAAAAGCTACACCAAAGATTCAGAAACCTTAAAAGGCATCTCTTTCGAGATCGGTGAAGGAAAGATATTCGGACTCCTTGGACCCAACGGTGCCGGCAAGACGACACTGATGCAGATAATCGCGACTCTGATGAAGCCGACAAGCGGAACAGTCGAGATAAACGGAATGTCACCGGATAATGACCTGCTCAAGATACATAAGATCCTCGGATTCCTTACGACCGAGATCAAGCTCGATCCCGTCTCTACACCGGATCATCTTTTTGATTTCTTCGCGGAACTCTATGACATTCCCAAAGACGAGATCAATAGCAGAAAAGAAAAAGCATTCGGGAGATTCGGTATCACGCAGTTTGCAAACCGAAGGATATCAGAGCTTTCAACCGGGATGAAGCAGAAGATCTCCATTGCGATAAGCCTTCTTCACGAACCGCCGGTCATCATTTTCGATGAACCCACAAACGGTCTGGACATCTTAACTTCCAGACAGGTGACAGATTATCTGAAGGAACTGCGGAACGAAGGAAGATGCATCATCCTTTCAACGCACATTTTCTCCGTGGCAGAAGAATTATGTGATGAGGTCGCGATCATAGTTGACGGAAAGATAGTAGCGCAAGGTACGGTCGATGAACTGACCGCTTTATCCGGCGAAAAGAATTTTGAAGATGCTTTCTTCAAGATATATGTTGAAAATCACAAGGAAGATCAATGAACGGCACTAACTTCAGATCCTGGTTCAGGGGAGCAAAAACATTAGCATCGGGTTTTTTCAAAAAACACGGTCAGATGGGTGCGCAGGCGCCGGTCTCTACATTTCTGATCTGCATCGGACTTGTTGCCGTTGTATTCCTTGCGCTTATTTCATGGATGTGGTGGTGGTTCCCCTACCATCTTTTCAGTGACGAAGTGTACAACGTCGTTGTCGTCAATGCTCCGGATTCATTCATAGATTACAATCGATATATGCAGAAAAGCCGTGACAGGAAATCCCGTGATTACGGGTCACGTACTGACTTATTCACTAACTTCGACAATATCGTATCTTTCAAATACACATACGACGGTTACGGTTCATCAAGATTCTTCTACAAGGAAAACAACGCCCTTTATGACTTCGTAACTTTCGGCAAATGGATGCGCGAGCAAAAAGCTTATCTGACAGTCGTCTTCCCTGAGGGTTTTGATGAGAAGATCAGCGCACGCACCAAAGACGCATCTTCGGAAAAGCCGGAGATCCTGACATATTACAGAACGAATTCCCTGGAATACACTTACATGAAAAAAGATTTCATTGATGAATACCTCAAGGGATATCAGGATTATATCCGCGCAAAGCACGGCTGGGTCTATGCAGGCACAGTTGATTCGCAGATACGGGATGACCCGATGGATCTTTCCGCAAGGAGCAGCGGCAGGAATTACGTTTTTGATATTCTCGGCCGTTCATTTATACCGCTTCTGATGTTCATAGTAATTCTCTATTCAGCCATGAGCGCGGGAACGAATGTTATCTCCGGGCAAAAAGAACTCGGCACTTTTACAGGCATCTTAATGACGCCTGTGCCAAGAAGTGCGATAATCGCGGGCAATCTGGCAGGCGTATCTTTAAAGACTCTTATTCCCGTGACCATAATCAGCGCGCCGGTCTTTTTGATCCCGTACTACAGAACATACTCCAATATCGGCGCGGTCATCATACATCTGATAATACTTACGGTCTTTATTTCATCCGTAACCATTCTCATTTCGGTTATAAACGACTCGGTAGTATCTGCGCAGACATCTTTCCTTCCCGTATTCCTGATATTTGTATCAGTCTGCGTAACATGCATCCAGAACTCCATGGGACGCGAGGACTTCTATCTGTATCTTCCCGTTTACGGACAGTTTTACGGTATCGGTGATGCTCTTTCAGGAAATGCCAATGCAGGAGGCATCATATCAACCTCATTAGCCACGCTCATGCTTGCGGTCATTGTAGTCCTGATATCGGAAAGACTGCTTCACAGTGAACGTTATACCGTTTCAATAGATCCTGTAACGGCTAAAGAGATCCGTCAGGCAAGATCAGGAAAGTATACCGTTTTCCAGATCGCCGATAAGATAACTGACAACACGGTATTTTTCTGCAGGGAGATCATCTATCCGCTAGCCGTGATCGGTATCTTCCAGCTGTTTGCCGTCATACCGGTCGTGATCGCATACATGCGCCGCGCCGAGTATTCGCAGTATATCGCTGATCTTCAGAACGTAACCGAAGTATCCCAGGTCTTAAACAAGACTTTTGAAGTCATTGCCATATTCATGGGCAATCCCGTGTTCCTTGCTCTCATGACCATTGCCTACATGCTGATCATTGCAGTGTGCATCATCCACACCAAAAGAGTGTTCCATAAGAAGACCTTCTCTGAAGCATTAAGGACATGCGGCCTGCCTGTCGAAAAAAGAGAAAGGATCATCAAAGAATACCTATCAGGCCTTCTGGCGGGCTTCATCATGATGTCGTGCGTCTGCCTGATACTTAAGCTGTCAGGCCAGATAGAGTTCAAGGGATTCGGCCTCGGGAAAGAATATCTTCCTTTATTCCTGATCAACCTGGTCATGTGGTTTCCTCAGGGCGCCAGCGAAGAACTGCTGTTCAGAGGCTACATGATACCAAGGATCGGATCCCGGTTTAAGAAAGCCGTTGCGGTCTTCTTCTCCTGCATCATGTTCTCCGTATTCCATTCGCTGAACATGGGATTCACTCCGCTCGCATCTGTCAATCTCTTCCTGATAGCTTTGCTTTTCGCGCTGATATATATCAAGACGGGAAGCATCTGGATGACTTCAGCCATCCACACCATGTGGAATCTTTGCCAGGGCAATATCTACGGTCTGCAGGTATCGGGAACCGAATCTCATGCGGCGGTAATCAATACGTCTTACTTATCAGGTGCAAAAGACATAATCACAGGCGGAACATTCGGTCCGGAAGGCGGACTCGCGGTAACCGCAGTCACCTCGGTCTGCCTGATCATCGTGATAATCTTACTCGCTAACTCCCGCGATCTCACGCGCAACAAAGATGCCTGAAGCGGATGCATGCGACAGCGAGTGCGTAACGCCGCTGCCGTCTCCGATCACATAAAGGCCCGGATATCTTGTCTCGAGATGTTCATCGATCGCGACTTCCATGTTGTAGAACTTAACTTCAACACCATAAAGGAGCGTATCGTCATTTGCAGTACCCGGAGCGATCTTATCAAGCGCGTAGATCATCTCGATGATGCCGTCCAATATCCTCTTGGGAAGCACGAGGGACAAGTCACCCGGTGTGGCATTCAAAGTAGGTCTGACGGTAGATTCGGCGATCCTTGAATCGTTGGTCCTTCTTCCTCTGATGAGGTCACCGAAACGCTGAACGATAACACCGCCGCCGAGCATGTTTGAAAGCTTAGCGATCGATTCGCCGTATCCGTTGGAATCCTTGAAAGGCTCTGAGAAATGCTTGGCTACGAGCAGAGCAAAGTTCGTGTTCTCAGACTGGAGTTCAGGTGCATCAAAACTGTGTCCGTTGACCGTAACGATGCCGTTGGTATTCTCGTTAACGACATAACCGTTGGGGTTCATGCAGAAAGTACGGACCTTGTCCTCAAACTTTTCAGTGCGGTATACGATCTTACTCTCGTAAAGTGCAGATGTAAGATCAGAGAAAACAACAGCGGGAAGCTCGACTCTGACGCCGATGTCCACCCTGTTCGAATATGTTTCGATATCAAGTTCAGAGCAGACCTTCTCGATCCATTTGCTGCCGGAACGGCCGACGGAAACAATGCACTTATCACATATGTAGTGCTCGCCTTCGCACTCAACGTCGTAGGTTCCGTCTTCCCTGACGGCAAGGTCGCCGACGGGAGCATTGAAATGGAATTCGATCTTATCCTTGAGAAACTCATAGATGTTCCCGAGGACCTGATAGTTCTTGTCTGTTCCGAGATGCCTTACTGATGCATCAAGAAGATGGAGCTTATTCTGAAGGCAGAGCTTCTTGAACCTCGTGCCGGCAGTACTATAGAGCTTTGTGCCCGCGCCGCCGTTTTCCATGTTTATTCCGTCGACGTACTTCATGAGCTCAAGAGCTTTTTCCTTGCCGATGTGCTCATAAAGCGTTCCGCCGAAATCGTTCGTGATGTTGTATTTGCCGTCGGAGAAAGCGCCTGCGCCGCCAAAGCCGCGCATGATCGCGCATGTCTTGCAGCCGATGCATGTCTTGACCTTCTTGCCGTCTATCGGGCACTTACGCGCTTCAAGGGCATTGCCCGCTTCAAAGACCGCAACCTTAAGCTGCGGCGCCGTCTTTGCAAGCTCATATGCGGAAAAGATACCGCCGGGGCCTGCACCTATAATAATGACATCATACTTATTGGCCATCTTTCTTCACCACTGCATTGGCAGCTTTCCGGAATTCGCTGTCCTTCTTGTCTATGGTTACATTATACTGGATATACCTGTAAAGCTGTATCGCCTTCTGATCCTTGGGATCATTTACTTCCTCAACAGTGAAGAACTTCTTCTGGGATGCTGAATAATATCCTGCAGGATTGATCTGGGGAATCTCGGTCCTGAGGCTGTCGATGACCTGGAAGTAACCGGGATACTTGATTCCTGCAGCCTTCATGACGTCAAGTGCAAGATAATTGACGCTCGTTACTCCAACCTTGTCATTCGTATACTTTTCGACAAGCTCGGGATTCATGTCATAGTTTGTCCAGATGATGTATGGTGTGATCCAGCTCGTCTTCTTTCCGATACCGAAGTTGTTCGGGAACGAAGTGATGTTAGGCTGATGATCACCATAGATGAGGAGAGTGTACTTCTCATCCTTTGTCTTAAGATATGCGATAAGCTCCTCAAGAGCCTTGTCACTCTGGTTAAGGCATGTAAGGAATGTATTTACCTGTGTATCCATTCCGGTAACGAGATTCTTAACATACGGCTTGGGTGTGAAGTTATTGAGGTTCTCCGTATAACCGCCGTGGTTCTGTACGGTAACGAGGAATGTGAATGACTTCTGTCCCTTCGGCTTTGCGTCAAGCTGCATCATCAGGTTCTTATATGCCTGTGAATCGGTCATGTAGTTGTCGCGCTGCATGTCATTGGGTGTGTATGTGAAATCATCGATGAACATGTAGCGGTCAAAACCGATATAGGGATAGACCTTTGTCCTCTTCCAGCCGTTGGAATAGTAAGGATGCATTGCAAGTGTGGAATACCCCATGTTCTTGAGAGCCCAGGGAAGCGAATACATTTCCTGGTCAACAAACTGCAGATAAGGAATGGCGCCATTGGGAAGATATCCGGTCGTAATTCCGGTAAGGAACTCGAATTCGGAGTTAGGGGTGTTGCCGCCGTATACGGAAGTCGTTACTTTTCCGTGGAGGCAGTTATCCTTGAGGGAAAGCGAATGCCAGTAAGGTGTCGGGTCCTCCTTACATCCGATCATGGGCATATAAGACTTAACGTCCGTATATGACTCGTTCATGATGACGATGATGTTTGAAGAATCGTCATCTGCAGCACCCGGGTAAGAAACATCGATACCTGTATCCTTGATCATTGCATCAAGGTTCTGTACCGAGTATCCTTCCGGAACTTCAGGAATGGCTGTTACTACTGTTGTGGAGAAATTCATGAGGAATCCGTTGAATCTCGAACCCTTGTCAGACCAGTCCTGGGGTCTGTTGTCCTTGCTGCGGATCTTGATCATATAGCAGAAACCGAAGATGAAAGCTGTGGAAAGAACTGCAGAGATCGCGATCCTTGCAACAACAAGCTTGATCACCGGCTTGTCTTCCTTAATCCTCAGGCAGCACATGATGTAAAGAACATAAGGAACCAGCACATACATAACAGGGTAAAGAATCGGGAATGTATAGTTGCCTACGACGTTTGCAGCCGTCTCCCAGCTGAAGATGTCGCTGAAGATAAGCTCATGTCCTCTGAACGTAAATACATAGAAATTGGCAAGGCCCAGGATAAGGAACGGAGCAGGCGTTGCGGCTGCGGCGATCCTTCTGGGAAGCTGGATCGTTCTGAAGAAGAAATAAACGCCTATGACGATCAGGGCCTCGACCACCCATCTGAACATGTCAAGATGATACATCTGGTCATAAAGCCACTTGATACCTGCGATGGTATCATGATGAGCAAGGTTTATCATCTGCATGAAGTAGACGGAGAAGAAAGAAGCAAATACCGGCAGTATTATCTCCGGGATAAACCTGAAGAGCTTTTTCTTCCCTTCTGCTTCACCATCAACAGTAATAGTTACGAAAGTCAAAAGGAAAAGGCCTGCAAACCAGATTACAGCATCGTAGAATGCAGATAAGGAAAATGCTATGCCAAGTCCTGCCAGTATAAGCGCGGCTATAAGCCTGGGCAGATCTTTCTTGGTTATCTTTATGCTAAATTTCATTATTTATACCTCACAAGATAAGAATCTGAAAATCACGCTTATTATAATATAAGAAGCCCAAAACACAAATTTGATCACACCCTGATCTTCCTGAGCAGATAAGAACCGGGGACCGCAATGATCAGAGCCGCTCCGGCCTGGATAAGATTAAACGGAACGGAAGCAACAGCGGGCGCTGATCCGTATATGAAATATTCGAAAACAAAATAACCCGAAACCATTATGATCTCCGCAACTATGCCTGCGGTGATCCTCATGAACAGCTTCGGTTCATGCGCAGGATGCTTCATTATGAGCCCGGCAACAACTCCCATGAGACCCTTTATCACAAATGTAGGAACGATATAAGCCGGATATCCCGCAATAAGGTCGGAGAGTGCAGAACCTATTGCAGCCGGGAAGAACGCCGCAGGTCCCAAGACATAAGAAGCCGCAAGTATCACGGCATCTCCGAGATTCATGTAACCGATGGATGTCGGGATCCTCAGCTGTGTTCCGAGAAACACGAATGCCGCCATTATTCCGCACGCTGCGATCAAGTGCAGCGAACTCTTCCTCTTCTTCCCTGTCTCTTTGTTTTCGCTCATTGCAGAAGCCTCCAAAGGTCAGCAGGTTCAGAGCATATTATGCCGGCTCCGTTGTCTTTAAGAAAAGAGCGCGACCTGTAGCCCCAGTCACAGCTTATCAGATCGAGGCCGCTGTTTCTTGCCGTAAGGATATCCACTTCGGAATCACCGATATATACGCATTCTTCAGGCGAAACACCAAGCGCGTCAAGGCACATTCCCACTGCTTCAGGTTCGGGTTTTCTCGGCTTGCCCGGCATTGTGCCGCAAACATAATCAAACACTCCCGGGAAAAAGTGATCTATAAGAATGGTTGTCGGGATCTCATCTTTATTGGTAACGACCGCAAGCAGCATGCCCGACGACTTAAGCTTTAAGACAGTCTCAACGATACCATCATAAGGATGAGTCTCAAAAAGGCAGTTTGCCGCATAATACCTGATCCTGTCATCAAGAAGCTTCTGTTTGAGAGCGTCATCATAAGTTCCGGGATCAGCTTCCAAAGAGCGCTCGATCAGCTTTTCGACTCCGTTGCCGATAAAGCTCCTGATCTGGTCTTCATTCTGCGGAGCGAGACCGTTCATACGCCTGGCCGCATTAAGTGCGTTCACCAGTCCTGCGAGCGTGTCGAGAAGCGTTCCGTCAAGATCGAAACAAGCGAGTCTGTACCTCACCAGATGCACTCCTTTCAAAGTCTTTTCCACCGAATATTACAACACGGCGCGTCCTCCCGGTTAAGAGGACAAAATCCACTAATTTATAGAAAACCACGGCTTGCCGTGCTAACATTATTCCAAAAAAATCCAGGAGTATTTTATGAGCATTATCCTTTTCAAAGACATGGAGATCAACGGTGTTTACGATACTAAGGTTATCGTCAGCACCATCGCGGAGAAGAGCACAGCGAACGGCAAGCCGATGCTCCGCATAATGATATCCGACGGCACCGAGAGCGTTTCAGCAGTAATGTTCGACACGACCAAGAAGAACCTTAACGATGCAGGCGTATGTGACGGCATGGCGGCAGAGACAAAGATCCATATTGATTCTTTCGGCGGAAGGAGCTACCAGATCCAGTATCTGAGGCCCACAACGCTCGATGATTCAGAGAAGAACGCGCTTGTCCGCAAACCGCCTGTCGAACCCGATAAGCTTTTCGTCAACGTTATCCAGAAGATCAAGGCTTCATCCGGCAGGGATTACGATCTCAAATCGGCAGAGATCAAGGATGACGATTACAGTCTCACCGCGCTTGCGGTCAGGCTCCTGATGAAGGACTACAAGGCCTTTTATTCTTCATCAGCTGCCAAATCAATGCACCACAATCTTTACGGCGGTCTCGTATATCACACCTCACGCATGGTAGATGCCGCATTCGCGATCTGTGATGTCTATACGATTCTCGACAGGGAACTTCTCGTCTGCGGCGCCGCCATCCACGATCTGGGCAAGCTCAAGGAGCTTAAAACGTCAGACACGGGTGTTGCTTCATATACGACAGAAGGAAGCCTTTTAGGCCATGCTCTGCTCGGCATCGAGATGATCGATGAGGAAGTCGCGGCGCGTGACGCCGCAGCGGGCAGACAGACATATGACCGCGATGACATCATGTGCATCAAGCACCTTATCGCATCACATCACGGAAAACTCGAATGGGAAGCTATCAAGCTCCCTGCTATGCCTGAAGCCATGATGCTCCACGAACTCGACATGATAGATTCAAGGATCTACATCTATGAGGAGACTCTTTCCAAGACAGAGCCGGGCACACTCAGCGAACCCGTATACGGAATAGCCGCTGACAAGACAAGCACGCCTCTTTACAGGAGAATTAACGGCAAGAGCTGATCAGTCGCCGGCGCCTTTCAGAGTAAACTCAAAAGTCTCGCGGTAATTAACACCCTTCTTGATGGGCTGCAATGACACATTGTCTGCTGTTCTCTCGATCTCCTTCATTCCGAAATCGCAGAAGAATTCGCAGTAATCGTTATGCATCAGCTGTTCTTCATGCAGATACTCATTCATCTGTTCAGGCGTGTAAGGCAATACCGTGAAGTCGAATTTCGGAGTGCTGGTAAGCCTCCTGATGGTTATGGAATCGCCCGCTTCATTTGTGAGCCTGACGACCCTTGTATCAGTATGGGACGAGTTTTCGGCAGGCCTTGCATACGGATGATAGATCTTGCCCGTTTCAGCGGAGAAGACACCGATCCTTGCAGCGTTCTTTCTATCCGCATAGGATTCTCCGGGGCCCCTTCCGTACCAGGTGCACTTGGCGCCTTCCGGAACTATCGGGAATCTGATGCCGTAGCGCACCATGTCATATTTCGGAGTGAACTGAAGAGTTACCCGGAGTTTATCCGGAGAAGGCACCTCATAGAACATCAGGACCTCACCGCTCATGGCGAATGACTTGAATCTTGAGATCATCGAGAAACAGCCGTCTTTTTTGCCGTACTCGGAACCGATATATCGGATGGATTCCTGGATATGCTCGTAATCGGACTCCTTGGAAAATACTGTTTTCGCAAGGATAAAGCTCCTGTCAGTCCTGTCGATGTTCGAAGGACATCTGTAGAAGCTCGGGCGCATGGTTCCTTTAAGGAAATTGAATCCGTTGACAGAAAGGACCGAGCATCCTGCCGGATCCTTTGAAAAACCGATGCGTGTCTTTTCGCTGTTGACATACAAACGCTTCGGGTCAGAACTGATCGTGGTCTCGTTGATCAGTTTGAGCGGAAGCTCCTCTTCTGCAGGGACGGCAATGGCCTTTTCAGCATCAAAGCGCTCAACGATCCCGTCCTTATCTTCCCTCCCCTGTTCATCAGGTACCTGAAGGACATTGCTCTGCGCGTTTTCATCAATGCCGGAAGGCAGCGCAGCCGCATCGTTTTCACCGTCAGTGAGCTCTTTTACATCAGCATTCTTACGCATTGCCACGGGGCTTGCGACCTCGTCAACGATGACATCCTGATAGAAAGCGATCTCATATCCGGCTTTTGCATAATATGTGTCGTTATGAAGCTGCATGGTTATGTCGAAAACAAGTTCCTTCGTCATAGCTTCATCGTAAATGCTGATCAGATCAGTCCTTCCCTGCGACCACCCTGCATTGGTGAACAGTTCCTTGGCAAACGGGAATTTAAGCGTCCTCGAACCGTAGGGCTCTATCTCGCCTATCGTTCCCTTGCCTGAAGCTATGCTCTTTCCGCCAAGGAGGAGCTGCCATACGAGATCCAATTCCTCCGTATAGGCAAACGGACTCATATTGCGCATGGTAAGGCTTGCAGGATCGCTTACGGAAGCGAACACCGCAATGGTCTGGCACTGTCTCTTGATATCAAGATAGATCGGATGCGGGCTTCTCTCGGAATCTACGATGCCCTGTCCAATGCAGGAGTTTTCTTTCTGCTTTCCGCCAACGAGATCCGCATGATGGATCCACTTATACATGGTGTCATCATCAGTGAAACGTGTTCTGCCGGGAATGGTCTCAAACAGATTCCTGCCCGTTTTATTCAGTGTGAATATCTTCTTCCTGTCGAGGCAGAGGTCAACCCATGGACCGAATACCGCTCCGGCCTCGTTCGGGAACGGAAGGAGGTCCGATACCGATTCCTGCTCCTTGCCTTTTCCTTTGCGCTGTTTCCTGTCGGCAGCACAGTACCAGGGACGAGTATCATCGATCAGCATGCATTCATGCTTTACCCTGACCGCCTTTTCGGAATTGAAATTATAGTCCTGGAATCCCCACATTACGATCGACGGGTGATTCATGGCAGACTCGACATAATCCCTCATCTGGAAATCAGCAGCGGTAGCGATCACATAGATGCCGTACTGGTCGCACAGGTTCAGGAACTCGTCGGAAAGCGGGAAACCGTCCGCGATGACTCCGTTTATGCCTGCTCTCTTCATGAGGATAATGTCCTGACGCATGCGGTCCTGAGGAACGGCTATACCGCCCTTGGGATCGAATTCGTAGTATTTTACGAGAGTGAGATTGATACGTCTGTCGTTAATGTTGAGCTTGCCCTGAACGATCTGCACCGTCCTGAAGCCGAAACGCTTCTTTTTCGCGCAGACGATCCTGCCCTCGGAATCAAGGACTTCAAGAACGATATCGTATTGTACCGGTGTACAGTCAGACCATTCCGCAACATCAAGCGCCACGAATTCGTTCTGCACCCTTACTTCCTTCTTCGCGTCCACAACGCCAGCCAGATCGTTGCTCTGGTTCTTCAACGACACGTACGGGAGTTTATAAGGGTCATACTCTGCGCGAGCCTCCAGGAGCGAGATCCTGACGGAATACGGCAGCATGAAGTTCGTATGATTCCTTATAGAAAAATCGAACTTGATCAGGAAGTCGCCGTGAGGCACTCTCGATGCTTTTCCTCTCTCTGAAAGGCTGCTGATCTTTGCGACCTCGGTGATGTACGCCTCAGGCACATATTCAAGGTTGAGATGAAGATTGGAAAGTTCCAGAAGAGAATCCTCAACCAGCATGATGGGCCTGAAAATGCCTGAAAAACCGTAATTCATGATGTCGAGGATAACATGTCCGTTCTCATCCCTGTCAAATCTGTTGACGATGATGACTATCTGGTTGATGCCTGCGATAGCGACATCGGAAATGAGAAGACGCTTTCTCGTGGTAATGCTGTGAGACTCGCAAAGGAGCTGGTCGTTTACATAGATCTTGAAGCTTCCGCAGATACCGGAAGTCTCAAGATAGATTGCTCTTTCGAGTTCCTGCGCCGAGAAGATTACCGTTGTCCTGTATATTCCCGTCTCGTCACTGTCGGAATTCGTCGAATTTCTGACGTACTTGTCGCTTATCGTATCCTCATGACGCGCCGTGTTGTCATTGAGTCTTTCAGGATATTCATAAAGAAGGTTCTGCGGCAGTCCGTAGCCTTCTGTCTGCCATGTTGAAGGACAGTTGACGATGTCCCATTCGGTATCGTCAAAAGAACGCAGTTCAACGCCAAACGGGATCTCCGTCACACCGTTTGCATGGTAGAACCTCCAGGTCGTAAGCGGCCTTAAATACGGGGATGCGACCTTGCCGAATTCGGGCATTACGCGGTCGTTGTAGATATAGTCAAAAGAATCATATGGCAGGAAGCCATCGTTTGAATATGTGAATTCCAATGCCAGATTCCTCCTTCATCAAAATTAAATAACAAGAGTTATTGTAATTTTAACATGAAAGGTAAATCCCAAAATTTCATACGCGTTACAAATGGAAACGCGCTAAATCAGTATCTGATGCCCGCAACCTTCCAGCTGCCGTTGATGCGTGCAAGATAAAGGTGTGCGGTAGTCTTAACGACTTCACGTTCCTTGGAACCCCAGAACATTTCCATGTGCTGTTCAACGTATACTTCGATATAGACGATATCCTTGGTGTAGCAGATGAAATCCTTGACCTGTTCGTTCTTTATATCGACTTTTCCGTGCCTTGTGTACCATTCACGGGAGGAGTTTCTCTTGATATCCCTGAGGGCTTTGGAGTTCTTCGGGAAATACTTGTCCAGAGCGTAGTTTCCTGCATCCTGTGAGATGAAGTTTGCGAAATCCTTTGTGAAGTTGATGCCGAACTTTTCTATCTCTTTCTTATCCTTGTCGGAGCATTCGCTGCGGACGTTAACTTTGTATTCGCCCGTTGTCTTGTCCTTCTCTGCTTTGACTTCCTTGCCTTCGGAATTTGTGACTTTGATATCCGGCTTTGCGAAAAGTCCTGCCGCTTCATATACGCACATATTGGGAAGCTGCGCATAAGGCTTGAGGTATTTGTTCTCTTCAGGCTCCAATCCCTGTTCAGTCCTGTAGGCAACAGGAACGGGAACTCCGTTTACGGTGAGCTTGCAGTCTTCCGGGAGAGTTATCTTAAACTTGTTGTTTGCGGCAGAGTAGAATTCGAGATCATCAACTTTCCACGATTTAAAACCATAAGGAAGCTTGTTTGTCTCATCTTCTGCGAGCTTTAACTTTGCAAGAATGGTCTTTTCGCTGATGATGTAATACTCAGGAGCATTCTCAGCATATTCTTCCGTCTGCTGGTAAGTGAATTCCTTGTTGCTGATGAGGCCTTTGAGATACTTCTTGATCGTCTCTTCAGTCTCGAATTCGGTGGGCGCGGGCTTATTCTTTACAAGGCCCCAGATGCCGTCTAAGTCCTGCTTTGCGAACATATCAATGGTCTTGTCTGCCAAATGATACGGAAGGCTCGACTGATAGATCTCCTCGTATTTCCCGAGGAATCCGTTAAACCATACAAGACCGCCTGCAATGACAACGGTCAGAAGAATGAGCCAGATTATCAGCGCCTTGGTAAACTTGCTGATCTTCTGCTTAGGCTTATCCTTACTGCTCTCTTTTTCCGTCTTTTCAGGTTTGTTCTCAAGCCTGGTTTCAGTCTTAGTTTCTTCTATGGGCTTTGCCGGTTTTGAGGCAACGTGTCTTACGGGAGCATTCTCCGGTCTTACAGGCTTTCCGGGCAGCCTTTTCTTCTCTTCAGGTGCCACTTGTGATTACTTCTCCTTGGATTCAGCTGACTTGGGAAGTACTACGAAAGCCGTAGGCATCTTTCTGCTCTGTCTGATACTTGAACTGGAAACGAGTTCCTCGTTGTTGTACCACATTGCAGAAGACATGCCGCCGTCGAGGTTTGCCGCGTTTACGGCACCATATTCTTTCATTACTTCGATTAGGTCAGCCATTGTGGCGCCCATAGAAGATGTCTTTCTTCCTTCGATTACGAGCAGGAGAACCGCACCGTCCTCGCGCTGTCCGATAGCGGTTCTCGGGTTGAGTCCGCCGCTGTTTCCGCTGTATCTGGCAGCCTTGCCGTTAACGATGAGCGTGGGGCCGAAAGTAACGGCATCCCTGACGCCGATGCCCAGAGCCTGCTGGCAGGTCATTCTTCCGACTACGAGAACATTGTCCTTAGTAAATCCGTAAACGTCGAATGTGGCATTGGGAGCGCCGTTCCTGAGTTTTCCGTCAGCAATAACGATTCCTTCAGGCCATCCGCCTATGCCCATACCGCCTTTGTCCTCGTACTTACCTCCGTTGACTCCGCCGATCGCACCGGACTTTTCGATATGTTCCTTAAGCGTTAATCCTGCGCCTGTGTGATTGAACTTATCAAGTGTGGAAACCTTAACCCTTGAAGGATCAAGAACGACCATCATGATGCCGTGATACATGGGGCCGCTGATCTCGTGGATTTCAACGCCGTCACCGTCCGGATCGTAAGGATTTACTGCATTTGCATTAGCGCTGTTATCCTTGTTGGCACCGATCTTAACGAGATTCGTATCGGTGATGGTATCGAATTCCTGTGTCTTGTTGCGGCTTAAGATCGCATTGATCTCTTCATCGGAGAGGACCATCTTTGCAAAGATTCCGCCCATCGATGATTCCATAACGGATGAAACGAACTGGTCTCTTAAATGAGGCGAAGGTCCCTTCATCATTGCCTCAAGGAACGTATAGAAACCGCACAGTATGATAACAAGTGAGAATACTGCAACAAGAGCTCCTCTTCCAAGAACCATGAGAGTGGTCTTTCCGACCTTGCGCAGGATCTCTGCCTGCTGTCTCTTTCTTTCAGCATCAGAAACTGTGGAGACCTTCTTGACGGGTGTCCTGCGTATAGCTACAGAAGCGCCTGTTGTGCCCGCTGCCGCAGGTGCATGTACGGCCTTACGCTGGATCGGCGGCATTGAACCGGGTCTTCTGACTGCAGTGACTGAAGCTGACGAAGCTGTGACATTGGCTTTCTTTATGCCGACTTTGTTTCCGGCACCTGTCGCCTTAATGGGATGCGTAACCCTGTTTGAAGGAGTGCGGTTCACATTTCTTCCGGAACGGTCATCGACCCACATGGTCTTCCTGCCGGAAAGCCTGTCTTCACTTCTGGTATATGTGCGTCCGTAATTATTCGGGGGCAGAGAAGATCCTGCATGAACAGGCTGCTCGATCGTGAGCTTCCTGGTCTCATATGCGGCAACGACCTTGTCGATCATCTCATTGCGCTCATTCTCGGGAAGGCCCTTCATTTTCATGTAGAGCGCCTGCTTTTTAGCAGGTTCGAGGCCGGCAACTATATTCTGAAACTTTGTAACATTGTTAATACTCATGCATTTTTCCCTTCAAAACCGCAGGCTGCTTATATATAGACCTGACATAAGGGATTATACAAAAAGTACTGAGCGCGAAAGCCGTTGTAAGCAAACTGTAAAAATAACGAAAGAATGAGGTAAAAAAAAGAAGAGGTCATCCGATACGGGATAACCTCTTCTTCTGGTGCCCAGAGACGGAATCGAACCATCGACACGGGGATTTTCAGTCCCCTGCTCTACCGACTGAGCTATCTGGGCAAAAAACAAGCCGGACATTGCGGAACAAGATCCGGCTTGTTTGGCGACGCAGAAGGGTCTCGAACCCTCGACCTCCAGCGTGACAGGCTGGCGCTCTAACCAACTGAGCTACTGCGCCATATGGTGGAAACTACAGGGCTCGAACCTGTGACCCTCTGCTTGTAAGGCAGATGCTCTCCCAGCTGAGCTAAGCTTCCGTCACGTTCATTTCAAAGCGCGAATGAATTATAAAATAATCCACCTGTGCTGTCAACAGGTTTTTATGAGCGAGAATAATAAATGTATAAATACGAGTTGCCGTCGCCTTCCGTATCGATAACATACACAACGTTTTCCGTGGTGTCTTTGCCTAATTTAGAACCTAAGATCCAAATGGTTGCATCAGCCTTCGGAACGGGTTTTATTGATGCTTTTACAAGTGCCTGAGACTCAAACTGCTTATATCCTTCGATCCCGCAGAGTCCGCCGCCTCCGCCGTAAGCCTGGCTTATTTTTCCGAAATAAATATCCCATTTATTGTCTACGATCCTGTATTTGGCTTCATAAGACTGTCTCGCAAAGAGGAAACCGGCCTTATTCATCTTCTCAAGTTTAAGATTTGAATCCTTCGAGAATGCAACCGCATTTGTCCTGTCGATCAGAGCGCTGTTTCTGTCATAGAAAAATCCGATACCCAGGATTATTACCAGGATTACCGTGATGACTATAAGTATTGCTTCTTTTTTTGTTAATTCCATATCATCTGCTCCGTTTCAGGATAATTCGTACAATCTGTTTCCGTTATCATAGGTTATACTTGCCGCTTCTTCAAGCGTAATTCCTTTTATTTCGGCAACCTTTGCGCACACATACGGGACATGACAGGGCTCGTTAATGTTTCCGCGGTTGGGTTCCGGTGTAAGATACGGGCTGTCCGTCTCAATGACAATACGGTCAAGCGGAGCGGCTTTCAAAACTTCCGGGGTCTTCTTGTTGTTCTTGAAAGTAAGCGGTCCGTCAAAGCCGATAAAGAATCCCATCTTAATGAGCTCCTGCGACGCTTCCACAGAGCACGAGCAGCAGTGACAGACACCTGGCGTCTTCCTCAGCTTGCCTTCCTTATAGAACCTTCTGAGGATATCCAGGCAGTCACCGGTCGCATCACGCTCGTGCAGGATAAACGGAATGTCATATTCATATGCCATAAGAAGCTGCTTTTCGAAAACTTCTCTCTGCACGCTCCTCTCGGAAAGGTCATAGTAATAATCCAGTCCTATCTCCCCTATCGCGCGTATCCTGAGTTCTTCACGGTGTTCAATGCTGTCGCGGAGATAAGCCTCAACTTCACTGTTATAGGTTTTCGCCTCATGAGGATGAATGCCTACCGAAGCGAAAAGCTCCACCCCTGATTTGCCGTTATATTGCGCTGCATCGCGCACGGCAGCCTTGGACGACTCCATGGAGTCTCCCGGTATCAGGATGCGGTTAACGCCGCTTTCAGCACATCTTTGAAGGATATCTTCGGCTGTGATGCCTGCCGACTCATATTTGCGGTCATAGATATGGGCATGAGTATCAAAGAAACTCATGCCCTGATCTTCTGGTTTGAAATAACTGATCTCTCTCACGGTATCAGGAAATGTCCGAGCCCGGCTTTACTGAATCAGGGAACTCGATTACGCGGTAACCGTCGCCGTGCTTTACGGAAAGGATCATGCCGTTGCTCTCAAAGCCCATCATCTTGCGGGGCTCGAGGTTTACGATCATCGCAAGCGTCTTGCCGATAAGTTCTTCCGGCTTATAGTACTTTGCAATACCTGAAAGAACCTGTCTCTCACCGAATCCGTCATCGACCTTGAACTTAAGGAGCTTGTCGGACTTCGGAACCTTCTCGCACTCAAGGACCTTTACGGCTCTCAGGTCGAGGGCTGCGAAATTGTCATACTTTGTGAGCTCCTTCAAAGGCTCAAGATCGGAAGGTGCTTCCTCTGTCTTGGGTGCAAGCGCCTCAAGTTCCTTGAGTTCCTTCTCGACATCGATCCTCGGGAAAAGGACGGGGCCCTTCTTGACTGTTACGTCAGCAGGAAGCAGATACTTCTTCTCTGAATCGTACCAGCCCGTGTTCTCTTCGGTCGCGCCGATCTGCTCGAATATCTGCGGAGCCGTGTGAGGCATGACCGGAGTAAGAAGAATGGTAACTCTTCTGACAGCGTCGAGGAGATTGTAAAGTACGGCGGCAAGACGCGGCTTTGCAGTCTCATCCTTAGCAAGCTTCCAGGGCTCGTTCTCGTCGATATATTTGTTTGCTCTTGCAACGACCTTGAAGATCGCCTCCAAGCCCTCAGAGAAGCGGCATGTACCGAAAGTATCAGAAACTACCGGCTGGAGTGCATCGAGCTGTGATACGAGATCTGTATCAGCGTCTGTGAATTCCTTATCAGCAGGCAGTGTGCCGTCGAAATACTTGATGGCCATTGCAACCGTTCTGGATACGAGGTTTCCTAAGTCATTTGCGAGGTCGGCGTTGTATCTGTTGAACATCATCTCGTTGGAATAAGGCATGTCAGAACCGAATACCATCTCGCGGAGGAGGTGGAATCTCAGCGCATCAACACCGTATCTGTCGCAGAGAACGAACGGATCGATAACGTTGCCCTTTGACTTACTCATCTTTCCGCCGTCACCGAATGTGATCCAGCCGTGGCCATAGACCTTCTGAGGTACAGGTTCGCCCAGAGCCATCAGAATGGAAGGCCAGATGAGCGAGTGGAACCTTACGATCTCCTTTGCCATGACGTGCATGTCAGCCGGCCAGTATTTCTCATAGTCGTTATATGTATCGTTCATGAATCCGAGCGCAGAGATATAGTTCGTGAGCGCGTCGATCCAGACATATACGATGTGCTTGTCGTCAAAGGTAACCGGGATGCCCCATGTGAAGCTCGTTCTTGAGACGCAGAGGTCCTGAAGTCCCGGATCGATGAAGTTGTGGATCATCTCATTGACTCTGGACTTAGGGTTGAGGAAGTTCTTCTCCTCATCGAGAAGGAGCTCCTTGAGCTTGGGTGCGAAGTGGGAGAGCTTAAAGAAATAAGCTTCTTCGGAAGCATCCGTTACATCTCTTCCGCAGTCGGGGCACTTGCCGTCGACAAGCTGGCTCTCAGTCCAGAAGGACTCGCAGGGTGTGCAGTACTTGCCCTTGTATTCGCTCTTGTAGATCCAGCCGTCCTTGTAGAGCTTTTCGAAAATGTTCTGAACCGTCTTGATGTGATAGTCGTCAGTGGTACGGACATATCTGTCATAGGAAATGCCGAGTCTTGCCCAGAGCTTCTTGAAGTTTGCGACGATGTCGTCAACGTAAGCCTTGGGGGTTACTCCCGCTTCCTGAGCCTTTTTCTCGATCTTCTGGCCGTGCTCGTCAGTACCGGTAAGGAACATTACATCGTAGCCCTGCATTCGCTTCATTCGTGCGATACAATCGCATGCGATCGTCGTGTAGCAATGTCCGATGTGCGGATTGCCCGACGGATAGTAAATGGGCGTAGTGATGTAGAATGGTTTCTTGTCTGCCATAACGGCCTCCTTATAGTGACTTAAAGTCTAAAACTTATTGATTATAAATATTTATAGCGGTGTTTTCAAGATTTTCCGGCCGTATCCTCTTACTTCTAATCCATTCTTAAACATGCGTCATCGGATGCCGACTATGTTTTACTCAAAAGTGAAGTCTTAAAAGAGGACTGAGGGTTGAAAACAATAAAAATCCCCACTTTGGTCCTCTCTTTTTATCAAAAGTGAGGACCAAACAGAGGACAAGGGTCGAAAACAAGGAAAATCCCCACTTCGGTCCTCTCTTTTTATCAAAAGTGAGGACCAAACAGAGGACGATCAAGGCTTATGCTTGATTCGGTTTTTATTCCTTGAGTTTCATCGCCTGATTATAGGCTTCCTTCTTGTTCATGCCCGTAAGAGAAGACACAACGGATGCAACGTCCTTGGTGGACATTCCCTTTTCGCATAGCATTTCTATGAGCTTATCCGCTTCGACCGTGCCTGACGCACCTGTTTCCTTTGAGGGAAGCGGTTCTAAGCATATGCAGAACTCGCCCTTCGGCTCGGTCTTCTGATAGTATTCACGAAGTTCATCGACAGTCATGCGGATGGCCTGTTCGTATTTCTTGGTCAATTCTCTGCAGACTGATGCTTTGCATGAACCGAAACCGGCCTCGGAAAGCTCATCGAAAAGCTTTCTTATGCGGTGCGGTGCTTCATACATGACGATAGTCTCATGGATATCAGCAAGTGCTTTGATGCGTTTCTTTCTGTCACCGCCTTCAGAAGGCAGGAATCCCTCGAAATGGAAGTATCTTGTATCAAGTCCCGAGATCGCCAGAGCAGCGGTCACGGCAGAAGGCCCCGGGATTACGGATACTTCTATTCCCTTTTCGATCGCAAGCTTGACGAGATCTGCTCCCGGATCGCTGATAGCGGGCATTCCCGCGTCAGATACCTGTACGACATTAAGGCCTTCTTCGAGAAGCTTGATTATGCCCTCGCCGCTCGCAGCCTTGTTATGTTCGTGATATGAAATCAGGCGCTTACCCGTGATCTCAAGTGCTTGAAGAAGAAGTCCCGTTACCCTTGTGTCTTCGCATGCAATTACGTCAGCCGCTTCAAGTGCTTCCAAAGCGCGCTGCGATATATCCTTCAAATTGCCGATCGGCGTTCCGACTAGATAAAGCAATCCGTATGTTCCTCCGTATAAATCTTATTGATACGCTCCGAGTCCATGAAAAGCGGCGGGAGCACTTTAAATTCAGTGTTCGGCGAACCTTTCTTGCCCGCAAGAAGGAAAAGGAAAGCATCCTTTTCAGAAGAAGCGTGAACGCTGATGAGTCTTGCAGGTGCAAGCTTATACTTCGAAAACAGTTCCAGGCATTCGGGCAGTCTTGCAGGTGCCATGCACATTACAGTATAACCCGAAGACATCCTCGTTCTCGCAGAAGCGCAGGAAATAAAATCCTCAAGCGTGCCCTTTTCATTGAATCTGGCGGTCAGTACATTTTCTTTGTCAGTAACGACTGAATTCTCAGTCTTGTAAAACGGCGGGTTCATGAAAACAACATCGTAAAGGCTGTCCTTCAGTTCGCGCGGCAGTTCCCTGACATCAGAGTTAAACGCTTTGATGCGGTCTCCGGCATTGTTCAGGGCGATGTTCTCAAGAAGCGCATCGTAAGGCTCTTTCATTACCTCAACGCAATCGATTGAAGCTTCAGGCCTGCGTGCAGCTACGAGCATCGCACAGCCGCCTGCGCTGCTGCCCAATTCGAGCATCTTAGAGTTCTTCCCTTTCCTGGCAAAAGACGCGGCAAACCACGCGAGCAGAACGCCCGCGGTATCAAGCTTGAAACAGTTGTCAGGCTGGATCAGTTTAAAGCCGTTACGTCCCAGATCCTCGATCGCCATTACACCCTCCGTTCAACGCGTTTATTATAGCACGCAGACAGAGGTAATCCTCTCCAAATAAAAGGGCCCGGAATAAGTCCGGACCCCCCCGTTTTATCTTGTTGTCTGTTACCTAACCTTGATCTTGAAAGTGACGGTCTTCCATGAAGAAGCCTTATATGTCGCATTTCCTTTTGACATAACCTTGATCTTGATCTTATAGGTTCCCTTCTTAAGCTTTTTCTTAACTGTGACTTTACCTGATGTCTTGTTGATGGTGATCTTCTTATTTCCTGACACCTTGACAAATTCCAGAGAACCCGGAGCTTTCGGGGTGATCTTAAGAACCTTCGAAACTTTTACGCTCCTTGTCTTCTTCCTGACCTTTGCATACTTTACCTTGGCTGTCTTGCCCTTTACTTTGAGCGGATTATTCTTAAGGAAATTGATTTTAGCGGCAGAACTTAAATCCCAGGCCTCAAGGTTATTCATATACGCCTCAAAGGTAACATTGACACGCATAAGATTCGCACAGTTTTTAAATGCATCTTTCCCTATGATCTTAACTGTGCTGGGAAGCGTAACAGTTTTTATGGAACTTCCTTTAAACGCATCATATTTGATTTCTTCAACGCCGTATGGAACCGTAAATGATTTCAGTGATTTGCAGTCCTGGAAAGCACCTTCATCAATTCTTGTTATTCCATCGGGAATCTTAACGCTCTCAAGTCTAGTGCATCCATTAAACATGTTATAACTGATATATCTAAATCCTGAAGGCAAAGTAACACTTGTAAGGTCTTTGCAGTTCATAAAGGCTCCGCCGCCCATGCTTTTTACGTTGGCGGGAACAACAACCTTTTTCAGCTTAGTTTCGGCAAAAGCAAAGTTTACGATGGATTTTACGCTTTTAGGAATACTTATTTCAGTAATTGCGGTTTGAGCAAAAACACCATAATCGATCTTTTCCAAACCCTCATTAAGCTTAACACTTTTAAGGCTGCTGCACTGGGCAAAAGCATCAATACCAATGTGCGTCACACTGCCGGGGATCGTAACAGATGTCAGGCTTTCGCAATATTCAAAAGCATAATCGCCAATTTTAGTCACGCCGGAAGGAATGGAAACGCTTTTGATCTTAGTGTAGTTAAAGAAAGAACTTTTACCGATATAAGTAATCCCTTTTTCGATAACAACTTTTTCAATATTATCCTTATAAGCATCCCATGAAGTTTTCTCATTATAACCAAAGTCAGGCATTTTTCCGGAACCGCTTATAGTAATCGTTTTTGCAGTCTTGTCATAGCTCCATTTGACATCACCGATCTTTCCACCGGCGGTGGCTTTTGCGTCTTTTTTCTTTGCAGATCCGGACAAAGACTTATCTTCTGTAACTTCAGGCTGCGGATCCTTTGTTTCTACAGTTTCCTTCGTTTCCGCAGGCTCAGCCTCTTTTACGGTTCCTTCAGGAACCTGAGTCTGCTCAGGTTCCGTCTCCTTTACAGGCTCCTGAGTTCCAGTTGCTTCAGTCTCCTTCGCGGGCTCTTTGGTTTCCTTAGCTTTTGCAGGTTCCGTTTCTTTTGTCTCTGTTACTTTCTTTTCCGTCTCTTTTGTTTTGGTTTCTTCTTTTTCAGTTTCTTCGATCTTCTGTGTTTCAGATGTGCTTTCTGTTTCGTCTGCAAAAACCGGAACAGGTGACATCACCATGGATGCACACATTGCCGCTGATAACAAAACTGATGTGATCTTTAAGTGTTTCATTTTAATTCTCCTTTTGCTCTATACAGTCTTTTTAACCTTCCCAGTAAGCTACGGGCGGGATGTCCCTTCTCTTTTCACCGTTCTTTTTTGCAAATGTTGTAGCAGACGAGGCATCGTCATAAAGCTCCTCAAAATGCTCGTCCATCCATGAGCCTTTTACGACATAGATCGTTATGTTCTTGAAGGTATTGATAGGCATATTTGAAAGGCCTTTGTTACCCTTAGCGTCTGTCCAGGACTCAAGCTCGACTTCTGCAGGGAAATATACTGCGATCTCGCCGCATTTATAGAAATCGCCTCCAAGACCTTTAAGATTCTTAAAAGACTTGGGCAGAACGACTTTATGAAGATTCTTGCACGAGCCAAATGTCGCTCCGTTAAATGCCGTTAAGCCTTCAGGCAGAACGACCTCTTCCAATGATTCGCAATTCTGGAAGCATCCCCAGGGCAGTTCTTTTACGCCTTCAGGAATTACGACCTTGGTGATGTTCTTCAATCCCGAAAGGTTACCGACACTCGTAACTCCGTCAGGGATAACGAGCTCGCCTTCAGCGCCGTCTCTTATCTCTTCCTTTGTATACTTCTCGGTGTCCATCTTGAATTTGCCGTTCTTTACTACAAAATACTTGTAGTAATGCTCGCCCTCATTAGCCTCAACAGAAATACCTGTTTTAGCGTCAGAGCCTCTTTTCGCTGCCTTCTCAGGCGCCATACCGCATGATGCAAGTCCCAAGGCAATTCCCATGACTGCAACAACAGCAATTAGTCTTTTCATCTTAATGATCCTCCCTATTGGTTATAAATGCTTTTCGAAGCCGCTTTTTTATTCGCTTCTGATCTATAGACACATAACCGGGAGGAATTATTGGGTGTTTTTGAAAAAATTTTCAAAAAAGCTCCGGATCTCTCCGGAGCTTGGATTCATTGTTTTTGCGGGTTTATTCGCCACGAAGCGGGATCTTTATATCATATGTTTGTCTTTTAGCGTCGCCGTCCGATAACCGCGTTATCCTGAAAGCTACGCCATGTCCTCTGAATGTGACAATACGGCCGGAGAAATTCTTTTTCGGGCTTATATCTTCCTCCACCTCATAACCTTCAGCCTTAAATCTTTCTATGATTTTCTCAAACACTTCTTTTGCAAAATCAGGACCTTCAAGCGTCATTTGCAATTCTACAAACGAATTCTGATTAAACCCGGTTACCGCATTTGTTTCCTTGTCACGCGGCATGGCCAGATCAAGCACCATAATGCGGTTCTTTCCGGTTTCTAAAAACTGCCAATAGAAATTGTCAACGGGCGAATTGGTCCTGCCGTTCTTGCTTTGTCACACCGACTTTGACCCTGGTCGTTTTAAATATGTTATTTACGATCTCATCAGCCGTCATACCGTCCATGTTGATATAGATGGAATCTTCTGTGATCTTTTTAGAAGGTTCTGTTTCCTTCGTTGTTGTTTCAGTCTCTTCCGGTTCAGTCTCGGTATTGCGTGTTCTTACGGTCCTTTCAGTCTCTTCGATCGTTGTCTGCCTGGTAATTACGGGTTTTCTGTCGGTTGTCTTGACGATAACGCCTACCAATATTGCTGTAGCAATGCCGACCGCGGCTACGCTGCCGGCAATCGTACCTATTAAAATCTTATTCATTGATCCTGTCCCTTTCGTAACTGCTTCTGCTGAAGCTTTGATACCTGCTCCGTTTGACGGAGTCTGTGCTGATGCGGACAGATTCATAAGTGAAGCAGGTATAGGTTTGAACGTAACCTGTTCTGCTTCTTTGATAAACAGCTTGCTCAGGAACGGCAGAGCCATACCGTACAACTTCGTATTGTTTTCTTCTTCATACTTCTCGACCTCCTTTTTGATCCTTTTTTTGGCAAAATTCAGTCTCCACAAAACAGTTCCCTGAGGGATCCCCAGAACTTCCGCGATCTCTTTCGTGCTCATTTCGTCAAAGTAGAAGAGGACGAGCGTTCTTCTGATATCATCAGACAGAACATTGTCGATGATGTTCATGATGATCTTTCTCGTGTCTTCAGACTCGACGATCGAGTCAGGCAGAAAGTCTTCGGGGACTGCTTCGATAGTTTCAAAGAACTCATCTGCAACATTGTCTGTCTTCGTTCTGGTTAGACGGTTAAGACATTTGTTGGCAGCATTCTTCTTAAGCCATGCAACGACCTTTGTCTTGTCTGCGATCGAATCATAAGATTCTATCAGAGAAACAAAAGTATCCTGAACGATGTCTTCAGCATCGGCCTCGTTCTTGAGGAGTGCCATTGCTGTCCAATACACCGCCTTGTAGGCTTCATTGTAGATCTGCTCGAGTTCTCTGTCGGTCATGTTTTTGCCTCCTTTGTCCGCATCTACCTTATAGACACATTTGAGATGCGGATTATTGGGTGGTCTTGAAAAATATTTTTCGTTTTTATCACATTATCTTTTTTCCGTAATGGATCGACCTGTCATTTATGACAAGCATCCTGTCACCTGCATATGCTTCCGCGAAGTTTACAGGACTTGCATGAATGACACAAAGGGTCTTCTCCAGACCGTCGACCTCGATCACGAGCCAGCGGTAGGTATGCCTGTCCTTTTTATGTACAGCGCCGGTGGTATAGCTGTCTTTCTTAAGAAGAATGCCTGTGGCAACAAGTTTGGCATCCTTACTTTTTTTAAATTTCATTATCCCGAAAAAGAAGATCAATGCTCCGAACATTATTACCAGCACACCGCCAAGATTCGAAAACAAAAACAAGACACCAAGGGCGATTATTATCGCTCCGCAGATGAATAATGTCTTTGAGTCTTTGCTCAGATCCTTTCTAAGGTCAGCCGCGGTCATGCGTTCAGAGTCATTTGCCGCCTCTCTGAAGTTCAGCTGCTGCGGTTCGATGACCCTGTATTCCTTGTATTCTTCACTTAACCCCGCGAACACATCGTAGACCATATATACTCCCTTATTGCTATACAAAACATCTATCAAATGTTTTTTAGTATATACATATACCGGAGGAAATGAAAGAAAAAGGCCACGAAAAAGCCGTGCCCGAAAGCACGGCCTTTAAAGCTCTAGCCTTTATGCGATCAGCCTTCGGAAATAGCTCCGACAGGGCATGTAGCAGCGCAAGCACCGCAGGAAACACAAACATCAGCATCGATGTTGTACTGTGTATCACCCTGAGAGATAGCGCCAACAGGGCAGCCATCAGCGCATGAACCGCAAGAAGCGCATGCATCAGAAATTACATAAGCCATTGTAAGAATCCTCCTAGTTAGATTTCCTTATGAGTGAAGCAGAACTTCACCTCGTTTATTATATAGAAATGTGGCCGCCATGTCTAAAAGATTTTTATGGCAGTCTCTTTACACCTTTTATTCGCTATCTTCAGGATCGATCGCACTCTCATCGATATCTTCGATATCCTGCTGGCTGTTCTTATTCTTACCGCGGTTCTTTGCCTCGCAGTTTGCGCACCTTCTGTCGCAGATCTCGGGATTCAGAGACTCAATGTCAGCCCATGCGTATCTTTCGATATTTGTCTCGTTGTCATGCGTAAACTTTACGCTGAGCTGCTCCTCGATGAAGTTGACATCGGAAACAATGCCTACACCGTCAGGTGTTCTAACGCGGTCTCCCGTATCAGGAAGACGTCTTCTTGCATCCTCATAAGCTTCCTTCTCGAACTGGAGGCAGCACATGAGCCTTCCGCATGCGCCGTTGAGCTTTCCCGGATTAAGGGAAAGTCCCTGGCATCTGGCAAGCTTGAGGTTAACGGGAGCGAATTTATCAAGGAAAGTGCAGCAGCAGAGTTCCCTTCCGCATAATCCGATACCTCCGACGAGTTTTGCCTGGTCACGTGAACCGATCTGTCTTAATTCGATCCTTGTCCTGAAAGCATAAGCGAGATCTTTTACGAGTTCTCTGAAGTCGACTCTGCCTTCTGCCGTAAAGAAGAATGTAAGTTTCTTTCCGTCAAATGAATATGTGCAGTCAACAAGGTTCATCTCAAGCCCGCGCATGTCGATCAGTTCGCGGCACTTTACGAAAGCTTCCTTTTCCTGTGCGCACTTCTCGTCGTAGCGTTCAATCTCTGCCTCGGTGGCTTTGTGAAGGATGGGCGTAATATCCTTGTCTTCAGTGTCAGTGTCATAAGGTTCTTCACAGACGTGAGCAAGATCGGTTCCCAAAGTGGTCTCGACCATTACCGCGTCACCGATGGAAAGATTTACACCGTCACAGCTGAACCTGTATGTTTTGCCTGCGTCGCGAAAACGCACATTTACTATTCTTGTCATCTTTTCAACTCCTCATGTATCTTAAGCAGCATCGCAGAGGAAGCCGCATCAAAATTAGCATTAACATCAAGTGCCTTGAGGAAATCCCTTACGGCTCCCGCGCACTTTCCGAGTCTTACGTTATCTGTCTTAGCGGAACCGGCAAGCTTTTCGAGCTTTGTCCTTTGTTCCGTAAAAGCTATGTTCTTATATCCGGGTACTCCCTTGAGCCTCATCAGGTCATCGATGAGAAGCAGGATATTGCATGCAACGGCAACTGCATCCGCCTTGTGATCGCTCATGAACCCGGCATAGTCATTGAGCAGCTTGATATATGTTGCATCAGGGATGCCAAGGAACATCTCCGCAACTTCCCTCTTAAGGTCTGTATCCTCGCCCTGCTGCGCAATCGCGATGGCTTTTCCGGGAACGCCGCCGCTGTTTGCCGCTGCAATTGTAACAGTCTGCGGAGGGCAATCAGGAACATTCTTCCTGATTATCTCGACGATCTCATCATTCGTATAAGGATCGAGCTTGATCTCGGTCGCTCTCGATATGACCGTATCAAGGACCATGTCCCTGTTGGAACTCAAAAGAATGAACACAACATGGGCAGGCGGTTCCTCAAGTGACTTGAGGAGCGCGTTCTGGCTCTCCGTTCCCAAGTAATCGAGATCGAGGATAAATACTTTCGTCTTGGAGAACTGAGGTCTCAGCACCGCTTCGGGAACAACGCTTTCCTTGATGTAGCTGACCTTGACGTTCTTGGTCTCAGAAGGCTTATATACCCTCATGATGTCAGGCGTCGTGCCTGCACCGAAATACTTGCAGCAATCGCATTTTCCGCAGGCTCCGTCAGGACCCGGTTCATTGCACATCAGAGCCTTCGCAAACTCCTCCGCGAAAGCATGACGGCCCGATCCTACGGGGCCTGTAAACATAAAAGTCCCGCTCTGCCTCTCGCTCACGGCGGAAGCAAGCCTGGACTTTACGTTCTTCTGTCCTGTTAGATCCGAAAATGCCATTAGAGTAATTCTTTTATCTTATCCTGTATCTGTTTGAATATCGTCTCCGGATCAGCCGATGCATCAACGGTTACGATCCTCTTATCTCCGGAAGCTGCACGGATGAAGCCTTCCCTGACTTTCTCCTGGAAAGAGTCTCCTGCAGATTCGATCCTATCCTTTTCTTCTCCCCTTGTGTTTCTTCTCTTGATCGCACCTTCAACGCTTATGTCAAGGAAGAAAGTAATATCGGGAGCAAGTCCGCCGGTCGCATCCATGTTGAGGCGGCTTACCATCTCAGGTCCCAAGCCTCTTGCGCAGCCCTGATATGCATACGATGAATCGAAGAATCTGTCACAGATGACGATCGTTCCTTCGGAAAGCGCCGGCTTGATAGTCTCTTCAACTATCTGCGCTCTTGCCGCCTCGAAAAGAAAGAGCTCGGTCATGGGAGCCATGGAACTGTTCTTCTTATCCAGAAGAAGCTCCCTGATCCTTTCACCGATCTTGGTTCCGCCCGGTTCCCTTACGAGAAGGACGTTTCTTCCGAGTTCCTCGAGCCATGTTTTGCAAAGGGCCGTCTGCGTGCTCTTGCCGCAGCCGTCAATACCCTCAAATGTGATGAATATGCCCTTCATATCATTCAATGGTGATGTCCTTCATGGACGCGATCACCTGGTAGATCTCCTTGGTGATCCTTGCGTTGTCGCTCCTGATATCGTCAATGGTCTCTACCTTCTTGACAGCAGGCTCCTTCTCGCGCTCCTCATCCGCGAAACGCTGACGCTTCTCACGCTTGATCTGGCCCTGAACCGGAACTGCACCTCCCTCGAGCTGCTTCCTGCGTCTTCCGCCCTGTTCACGCTGAGGTCTGCCTTCGCGGCCCTCGGGCTTTTCCTTGGGAGGCTTTACGCCCTTCTCGCCGCCCTGGCGCTGCTGACGGTTCTCATCGCCCTGACGAGGCTGACGCTGGCCCTGTCCGCCGTGTCTGCGGCGGTGGTTGCGGTTTCTGCGGATCTCGCCGCCCTGCTGGCCGTCGCCCTGTCTGGGCTGCTGGTTGTTATCCTGTCTCGCGTTCTGCTGAAAAGCTGCGGGTGTAACGGCGTTATTATCAGCCATGTTTTCCTCCAAATCTTTTCTTCTTATTTCCTTAAACGATTAATTATAAACTTTGAAAACAAATAACTCAAATTCTGCTCTTATAGAGCCTTACTCCGTGATCTTCGGGAACCTGTACGTCAAGATCCATCAGTTCTTTTGCAGGAACGATCACGAAGGCGCGTTCCGCCCACCTAGGATGCGGCACCGTAAGCCTGGGAGTATCTATCTTTTCGTTGCCGTAAAAGATTATGTCGATATCAAGCGTCCTCGGACCCCACCTGATCGTTCTGACGCGCTTGCAGTCGTTTTCGATGCCGGACGTGAGATCAAGAAGTTCTTCCGGTCCGAGCGCCGTCTTAAAACTTACACAGGTATTGAGAAAATCCGGCTGATCCTCATATCCGACGGGATCAGTCTCGTAAAGAGACGCCTTCCTGAGAGAATTAACGGATCCGCACTCTTCAAGGCGTTTCTCGGCGAACGCGATATTTGCTTCGCGGTCACCCATGTTGCTTCCGATCGAAAGCAGGACTAATTTCTCATCTTGTCCGCTCAATCCTGACCTCCATCGTCTGGAACACTGCAACCACAGGGGCATCGGGCTTGCCTACGGTTATCACGCACGAAGACGCATCCGGTACTTCAGCGAGCACCATGTCCGCAAGGAGCTGCGCCAGATGCTCTATGAGATCGCCGGAATCGTTTTCGACTATCTCCTTGGCCTTATCGCAAATGACCGAGTAATCAGCGGTATCGGAAAGGTTGTCCGTGTCACATCCCTTTATCCTGTCGAACCTGATCTCTATGGTAATAACGAACTTCTGCCCTTTTATCTTCTCCTCTTCAAAGACACCGGTATGTCCGAAGAAGATCATGTTCTTGAGTACGATCGAATCCATGTGCTTTCTCCTTTACCTGCCGTAAAACTCGCTGTCAAAAGCATTAAGCGCCATTCTCGAGCACGATACGTCATGTACCCTGACCATGGCAGCGCCTGCAGCAGCGGCGGTGACGCTGAGTCCCGCGGTGATCATGTCAAGCTCTGCTTCGGTAATGTTTTCTTTTCCGGCAAGTGCTTTTGCGTATCTCTTTCGCGATGCTGCGTAAAGAACAGGATACCTTCCATCAAATCCGAGTCTGGAAACGCCTTTAGTCAGTGCTCCGTCCTGCTCTCTGGAAGTTCCGAACCCGATGCCCGGATCGGTCATTATGCTGCAGTCCGGAATGCCTGCTTCATGAGCCTTTTCAATGCTCTTACAGAGCTCATCTTCAGCACGCTTTAAGATATCGCAACCGGGATCGTTTTCGCCGGCTCCGTTTGTTCGGGAATTGAACATCAGTATCACGCCGGCACCATATGACGCCACTGTCTTTGCCATATCTGCATCACCGAGAAGTCCGGTGATGTCGTTTATTATGTCGCAGCCGCAGTCAAGAGCGGCCTTTGCGGCTTCAGCCTTATATGTATCAACAGAAAGAGGGATATCGTATTCCCTGCGGAGTGCAGTGATCACCGGAACGATCCTTGAGATCTCCTCTTCTGCGGAAATGGGCTTAACCTTGGGGTTTGTAGCCTCGCCTCCGATATCGATCACATCGCATCCGCTGCTGACCATCAGTTCAGCCTGCTTCATGCAGGTATCAAGCGCGGTAAATCTTCCGCCGTCCGAAAACGAATCCGGCGTACAGTTCAAAATACCCATAATGAGGGTCTTTTTTCCGATCCGGAGTTCTTTGTCCCGGCACTTGTAAACGCCTGTAAATCTGTTATCAGAACAAATCACGAAAAGATCACACTCCCGAACGCTGCCTGTTGATCAGAGCAAGCGCTTCGTTGCGTGTTCTGAGGTCAGTCCTGCAGCCGCCTCTCATGGCGGAAGTGACAGTCTTTGAGCCCGGCTTTCTGATGCCGCGCATAGTCATGCAAAGGTGCTCTGCTTCAAGTACGACACATACCGATCTCGCATCTACTGCGTGCTCGATCGCATCTGCGATCTCCGATGTGAGCTTTTCCTGAAGCTGGGGCTTTCTGGAAAGCGTATCTACGATCCTTGCGACCTTTGAAAGGCCGAAGATCTTGCCGTCTCTCGGGATATAAACCACATGTGCCTTTCCGTGGAAAGGAAGAAGGTGATGCTCGCACATTGAATAGAACGGGATATCGCCGATAAGGATCATCTCGTCATTGCCTTCACCGTGGAAGACCTTGATATCCTTTGAGATGTCCCTGTGAAGGCCTGCAAAGACTTCAGCATACATCCTCGCAACTCTCTGGGGAGTATCTAATAATCCTTCCCTTTCGGGATCCTCTCCTATAGCCTCGAGAATGTCCCTGACGGCTCTCTCGATCTTCGGGAGATCCATGTTCTTCTTGCTTTCCTCAGGGATCGAATTATCGTTTTCGAAATCGTACATTGAACCAAAACCTTCCTTACTTTAAGTGAAGCTTTCTGTACTCCATGGGCGTCATTCCCATGAGCTTCCTGAATGCAACGTTGAAACGCTGCGGAGATGAGAAGCCGGACTGCAGTGAGATTGCAGAAACCTTTATCTCGTTATTCTCCAGAAGCGAGCAGGCACGCTCTATCCTCTTCTTCATGAGGTAATTCATCGGGCTTATTCCCATCTCGTGAACGAAAGCCCTCGTGAAATATCCCTGGCTCAGGAAAACATACTGCGCGGCCTGAGCAACAGTTACTCCCTGGTCAAAGTTCGCGTCCATATACTGTCTGGCAATGGCAACAAGCTCCTTTGCCTTACCGGTCTTGACCCTGATGTTCTCCTCCCACTCATTACGCATTGCGCGCGAAAGGTTGATCATGAGCTCTACCGTGAGAGTCTGGATCATGAGCTCCTTGGAGTATCTCGAAGACTTCATCTCGGAAACTATTCTTTCCGCGAGATGGCTTATCTCCGTCTTCTCCGAGCCTGTAACGATAAAGCACGGATGGCTCGTCATTTCGTTGTCTTCGGTAAGTCCGAGATCCGCAAACTTAAGGAAACTCTCAAGCGAGATCTGCGCCATCGATCCGGGGATCGCCACGGACGGGCCTGCATTCTTTGACTTTTCGGGCTTGTTCTCAGGCATGTTTCCTATGCCTTCACGGGCAGCGGAAAGTTCCTTCGTATCGTGGATAAAACCGAAATACAGATTGAGCATGTCAGCCTTGCCGGACTTTACGACGAGCCTGTGCTTGACGAGAGGCCTGATGACTATCGTAGAGCCTTTGCCAAGCTTCATCTTGCCGCCGCCGTCAACTGACAGTTCTATCTCGCCGTCACGCAGATACAAAAGCTCGTGCGAATTATGGGCACTCTCCGAAGGAAGTGAATCTCCGGTGTCGTAGGTATGTTCAATGCCCTCGATAACAACAGGCACTGAGCCCGCTGACAAAAAGACTCCGTCTTCTATGGCCGAAAGCAGTTTGTTTGCCATCTTTTCCTCCAATCAGATGAAATTGATGCTGTCGATGTAAATCTCGCCGTTACGGTCATTATCTTCTATATAGATCCTGAGCTTTGAGAACTTGATGGGGCCTTCGTCGTTGTAGTTCAGGACTATTGTCTGCCAGTTGAGCTGCTGTCTGATCTCCGCCTCGCCGAAATCCTCGATAATGAGCTTTTTCTTCTTCTGGTCAGGATTGAATACAGTCAGCGCGATCCTCTTTCTGCCATAGATCTCGATGGGCGCAAAGAGAGATGCATATTCAAGGCACGGTTCGAAACCGTAAAGTGACTTCTCGGTCTCATATCTGATCCTCAGCGAACCGTTGCCGGTAAGCTTATGGATGTTGTCAACGGAGATGATGCCCTTACCCTTGAACGTACGGTAGATCTCGAGCATCTCGAAATCGGATTCAGGCGTACGCTTACCGACAAACTCAAGAGTGTCGCAGCGGGTAAAGCTGAGATCAGGTGCAAAGTACGCGGGATCCCTGTCGAATCTGAAAGGCAGGATCGGAAGGCCTTCACCGTTCTTGAGTGTTGCATCGTGAGGGAACGGTGAGAATCCGTAAGTGATGGACTCGGGATTCTCGATGTCATCGCGCCATACCATTACGCACATGCCGTAAAGGCTCTTTGCCTGCGCGGGATAGAAGATCCTGTCAGGACCGGCGATCGCAAATCCGGTGATCTCACTTGCTGTATCAGGGATACGAAGGCCGGAACCTAAGTTGCTGAACTTGATGATCCTCTTTCCGCCTGCGATCTCAATATCGTTAGGCTCGGGTGAGGACTTGCTCATCTTCGGCGAGAAGTGGGTGCCGAGCGCGATGGTAGCAAGTCTCGTTCCGAGAACAAAGCTTATCGTCTTGTCAGGAAGGAGCATGTCATGAAGGCTTACGATACCGGAAGGCATAGTAAGGAGCTTCGTGAATGCGGTGAAATTCTCGTTGAATTCGAGAACGCCGTAAGGATTGTTGAAATCAACATCGTTCGGATGCATTGAAACGAACAGTACAGAAGGCATTACCGAATCATCGAAAACCTGTCTGGGCTCGAATGTATTGGACAGAGTGACCATGAGTCCCATCAGGAAGAGATCATATCTGTCGAAAAGAAGTTCGCCCTTGTCAGGTGAGAAGCAGAAACCTCTTACGGGAAGTCCCCTGAGAGGATAGAGCTTCTGTCTGTAAAGCGTGGCAAGACGGTACTTGGGTCTGATGTAATTCTTCTCGTCTTCTGCCCTGAGCCTCTCCTCGTCACGCTCCTCAAACTGGGGGAGCATGTCGAATTCGAGCTGCTCGGCAGTATCGGTAGTGATGTTTTCCTTGTGTCCCTTAGCCGTATTGAGCGAACTGTCTCCTGATGTAGGGAAGTCGATGTCGAGCGGCTTGATGTCATCGGGATCCTTGCCCTCGAGGCGCTTGATCGCATCTGAAAGAGCAATGTCGATGTCACCCTGAGCCGTAACCTTCTTGAGCTGCTCCCTGAGCTCAGCCTTTGTCTCACGGCGCTTGTCGATCTCAAGCAGATTCTCGTAAGCCTTATCGTCGAGATAAAGGCCGAATGTAACGAGCATGTCCTTGAGTGCTTCAACGGCTCCGAGCGCTTCGGAACTGATCCAGTTGATGATGGTGGAATCGGCACATGAAAGATCGACGACTCCTACCGGATAAGAGATCTGGTCACTTAAAGTGTATGCAAAAGAAAATGCAGAAGACGATACTTCGGAAAGCTCAGCGGTATCGGTTACCTTGATCCAGTGAGCATTCTCGTAGCGGTCCTTGGGAGTTACGGGATAGATCTTCTCGTCGCCTTCAAGACCTGATCTCGAAGGTGTGAAGAATCTCAGGTAGTTCATTACCTTGCGCTTCATGGGCGTCTTGGTGGCGTTTGCATCCTTCATCGGAACTGAAAGGAATTCAGAACCCAGGAAGACCCACACGTCGCCGCACCTGATGTCAGTCATGGTAAGCGTATCCGTAAGACACTTGAACGTGAACGAATAAGCATCTGAGGAAGCCTTGTATGCAGGAACCTCGAAAACAAAACGTCCCTTGGATGACGTCGTGACCTCACGGCTTAAGATGACACCGTAATCGGTATCGAGCTTACTGACCTTTCTGCCGTCAGTAGGATCCTTGGTTATCTCAAGGGTGACTGTCGCGGAAGGAGCCGCGAAACCTTCTATCTTAAAAGGTACCCCCTGCTGGAAAACGCATTTGCTACCCAGCCAGCAAGGAACGGAAATAGGACTGTTCTGCATAATTATGACCTCATTAATAAACTAACAACATCAGATTATTATACATTAAAAAGACTTGAAAACAAAAAAATATGATAAATCAGGCTTCAGCCACGATAACATTGAGGCCTTTTTCCCTGCATTTCCTTACGCTCTCTTCAGAAGCGCCCGAATCCGTTATGAGATAGTCGATCTTATCCGCAGAGATAAAGGACGAAGCCGAATCCGTCATGAGCTTGGTGGAGTCGATAAGAGCCGCTATCCTCTTGGCTCTTTCGGCACAGAGACGCTTTAATTCGAGCTCGTAGAAATTATCTCCCGAAAGGCCTGATTCAGGTGAAAAACCGTTTCCGGAAACGAAATAGATATCGGCTGAAAGCCTTCCGATCATTTCCTTGCATGAAAGGCCCTCGATAGCGCCGGAATGCGGTCTTAGCATCCCTCCGAGGATGATTACGGACTTGAAGTTGCTGCAGCGCTGAAGCTCCATCGCGGTGTGAATGCCGTTGGTAACGACGGTAACGTTCTTTCGCGACTGAAGGAAAGGTATCATATGAAAAGTCGTCGAACTGGCATCCATGAAGATCGTGGAACCGTCAGTAACAAGATCCGCCGCCGCTTTTCCGATCTGGTTCTTCAGTTCGACATGGGTTACGGCGCGCACCATGTAGTTCTCGCCGCTGTAAGACAGCGTCTTTCTCGGAAGCCTTATTCCTCCGTGGAATCGGACGATCGCGCCCTCGCGCTCAAGTGCCCTGATATCTGTCCTCAAAGTGGCGCCGGTGACGCCGAGACGTTCCGAGAGGACCGTCGTATTTATCTCTCCTTCTGCAGAGAGAACATCGAGGATCTGTTTTCTTCTGTCTGTGATGCTCATGTCTAAAATGCTATCAACTGAAAATTCAATTGTCAACTTTCTTTCATTTGATTTTTATTCTCTTTTTCATCACTTTTGCGCTTTATTTGCTATAATAGTCAGGCATATGCGCCTGTGGTGAAATTGGCAGACACGCCAGATTTAGGTTCTGGTGCCGCGAGGTGTGCAGGTTCAAGTCCTGTCAGGCGCACCATAAAAGAGACGCTGTCTCAAAAGTATATTTTCTCAAAACGAGATACCCGTAATTATGACGGCTATTGAATGTACAGCAGAACGTCCCTATAGTAGGGACGCTTTCAGGGACAAACAGGCTGATTTGGCCCAAATGTACAGCAGATGGTCCCTATGGTAGGGACACTTTGAGGGACAAATAGGCCAAAATAGCCCAAATGTACAGCAAATGGTCCCTATAGGAGGGACACTTTCAGGGACATACTGCAGTGGTAAGCTTTTTTTAGACACGGGTCAG